>Ga0070670_100001039_pt1 | contig 22001 bp, 14 predicted proteins | sample KBSS63metaG_FD_64665 | JGI IMG/M metagenome (GOLD analysis project Ga0070670, IMG submission 64665) | Switchgrass rhizosphere microbial communities from Kellogg Biological Station, Michigan, USA - KBS S6-3 metaG | ecosystem: Host-associated > Plants > Roots > Rhizosphere > Soil ... | reverse complement strand
GAACGCGCGTGCCGGCGGGCGCATAGACGTCGCCGCCGTCCTGCTCATCGCGCGGCGGGAGGTGTGAAAAGGCCGGATAGGTGTAATGCAGATCGATGCGCGTGACGCGCACCGCGCTCAGCGCGGTCACCGAGTATGTCGCTGAGCGCACCGTCGCCGCGGTGACGGCGTAGGTGAACGATCGGTCCACCGCGCGCACTGTGTACTCGAATTCATCACCAGAGCGCGCCATCGGCACGACACGGTGGTCGCCATTTGTCGTCAGCGTCAGAGTCGGAACCACGTGGCTGAGCGTGCCGCGCGACGCACGGATCGCGGCGCGGATCCGCAGCGACGAACCCTCCTGCAGACGCGCATCGCCGGGAAAGACCTGCACCGCGATCGAGCCCGGGAAGAATCGCAATCGCGCCGTCTCGAACGCGCGCTGCGCGCCCGGGGCGGCAAGCACCAGCGCGACGAGCAGCGCGGCGCCCGAACCGCACGCGGCGAGACCACTCTTCCGAAGATCCGACGGCGGCACCAGACGGCTGATGTCGATCTCGCGCAGCCGCCGCACCGCCCGATCGATCATCGGGCCCCTGAACGCCGAGGCCGTCGGCGCGTCCAGCGCCGCTACCGCGCTCACCAGCGCGTCCTCCAGAGGATGTCCGAGGGCTGCGGCGCGTTCTTCGATGAACCGCGCGACCTGCCGATCGTCGGGGAATCGCGGCGCCCGACCCAGAACGAAGGCAATGACCGCGACCGCGATTGCCGCCGCCGACGCCGGAATCAGCAGAAGAACAGCGCCCTGTGGACGGACGAGCTTGTCGAAGAGCACGGCGGCCATGAACAGCGCCGCGAGCAGGACCGCGCCGCGGTTCGCCGTACGCAGCCCGGTCAACAGCGTCCAGCGGCGCCTCACCCGGAGAATTACCGCGCGAAGGTGGTGTTGTTCGGGCCTCATACCCTGCCCACCAACGATTCCGCGACGAGCGCCACCAGCATGAACAGCAGCCCATATTGCCAGTAGTGTTGTCGCGCCTCGATCTGCCGCGCGCGCGCCTCTCGAACACCCCCGTCCGCCGGCTGCACCGGATCGATCATCGACAGAAACTCTGCCGGCGTCATCGCGGCGATAACGCTCTCCCGTGGATCGACGTTGACCGCGACGAGACGGTTGTCGCCCGCGGTGCGATACACACCTGGTTGCGGGCCTGCGCCGGGAGGTGCAGCGCCAATCGGATAGTCTCGCCGCGTATCGCGGGGCGGCATGATGTACCGCACTGTTTCGGCAACGAACGGGACATACGACGGGTTCAACGGAAAGTCATTCCATCGGCGATCGAGATCGGACGTGAACAGCGCGATCCGCCCGTTTCCTTCACGCCGCTCCAGCAGCGCCGCGCTGCCATCGGTGAAACGCGCGATGGTGTCCCAGCCGCGCTCCGTCACCCGCCAGGCGCGGTCGAAACGAATTTGTCCGAAATTGGCCGTCAGCGCGCCAAAGGGGCGGAGGATTGGGTGCCGGACGTCGGTTGCGGACAACGCAAGTAACCCCGACGCCTGCTCCGCCGCGCCCAATGCCGGCTTCCAGTCGAACGTCGTCGACAGCAGGATCGGCTCGACGTCGGACGATCCCGCGACGAACAGACCGCCGCCGCCGCGGACGAACGCCGCGATGGCTTCGCGTCCTCGGCGGTCCATCCCGCGTGTCGACAACAGCACGATTGCCGACTGCGTCCGCAACTCCTCGGTGGGCACCGCCGATGCGCTCACCAGTCGAGTGTCGGCGCCGTCGAGTGCCGCGTTAAGCGCTCGCCCGACGAAGTATCCGGATTCGGGCAGCCCTGACGTGACAATCAGCACGGATGGCCGTGGCCCGGGATCGAGGATCGCGAATCTGCGGTTATCCCCCTGAAAGCCGGATGAATCGTCCACCGACACCGCAATCGAACCGGTCGCGGGCGGATGGTATGCGACCGGCACTTCGAGTTCGGAGGCAGCGGCCACCACGGCTGGCGCTCTAGCAACAACTCGGCCGTCACGCTCAACCCGGACTTCGCCGCTCCAGGCCGTCTTTCCCTCGTTACGAATGCTGGCGACGACGTGAACGGGGGTCACGCGCACGGCGGACACCGCGACATTAGTCGGCGCCGCGCCTGCATCTCTTACATCCAGCGTAAGGTTCGCGGGCACGAAGGCGTGGACCTCGCCGCCCCATCCCGCCCGCTGGAGATCGGTGACGATAACGAGGCGGGCGGCGTCGAGGCCGGAAATCTCGGCCGCCTTTGCCAGCATCGCGGGGAAGCGGGTACCGCCGTCACCGGGCTGCACCGCGGCGAGGGCGGCGCGAGCGGGAGCGGCCGCTCCAGGCTCAGCGAGCGTATCGGCTCGATCGTCGAACGCGATCACGGCGACACGTTCCCCGGTCCCCGCCTCCGCGATCGCCTGTCGCGCGAGCGACATCGCGCGCGCGAAGGTGCCTGGCGCGCTCATGCTGAGGGATCGATCGATGGCGACAATCCGCAGCGAGGCGGCCGCGGACGCGCCGGCGAGATACGGCCGGGCGAACGCGAGCGCAAGCAGGAGCAAAGCGGCCACGCGCGCGGCAAGCAGGATGAGATCACGCAGCCGCCGGCGCCGCGATCGCGCGATCGGCGACCGCCGCAGCAGCCGGACGGCACTGAAGGGCACTTGGGGCGCGATATCGCGCCGCAGGAAATGCAGCACGATCGGAATGGCGATTGCGGCTGCGCCGGCGAGGAAGGCGGGATAGAGAAACTTCACCGTTATTTCCGTTTCGATCGCGCCGCCAGGTACGCGAGCAGCGCGAAATCGAGCGGCTGCGACGTATCGAGCTGCACATAGTCGATGCCGTGTCCCCGCAACTCGCGGTCGTACTGCAGCGTGATTCTTGCCAGTTCACGCAGATACGACGAGCGGATGGACGATGGGTCCGCAGTGACCTCCTCGTCGTTCTCGAGATCCTTGAAGCGGCTGGCGCCGGTGAAGGGGAACGTGAGCTCGTTCGGATCGAGCACCTGGAAGACGACGACGTCGCTGCCGCGGGACCGCAGATGGCGCAGCCCCTTGATGGCCGGTTCCGGATCGTCCAGCAGATCCGTGATGAGCACGACGAGGCTGCGTCTGGTGAGCGCTTCCGCCAGCTGATGAAGAGGACGGCCGACGTCCGACCGCGCTCCCGGCGTCAGCCGTTCGAGCGCCAGGAGCAAGGCGTGCAGATGGCCAGTACGCGCACCCGCCGGCATCCGGAACGCGATCCGATCGTCGAACGCGATGAGACCGGTCGCATCGCGCTGTTTGTTCATCAGGAACGCGAGCGACGCCGCCAGGACCGAGCCGTATTCCAGCTTGCTCATCGGCGCGGCGCCGCGATACCCCATCGACGCGCTGACGTCGATGAGAATGTGGCACTCGAGGTTCGTCTCCTCCTCGAATTTCTTGACGTAATGACGGTCGCTGCGCGCGTAGACCTTCCAGTCGAGCGTGGACAGGTCATCACCCGGCAGATACTGACGGTACTCGGCGAACTCGACGCTGAATCCCTTATAAGGACTGCGGTGCAGACCCGAGAGGAAGCCTTCCACGACCGTCCGCGCCTTCAGCTCCATCGTTCCCAGCCGCGCGATGATGGCGGGATCGAGAAAGCGGAGGTCGCGGGAGGTCGAGGCCGGAGGCATCGTTACATTCCGCTGCGTGGCGGCGGCACCGCCTCGAGAAGGCGATCGATGAGGTCGTCCGGCGTGATGCGTTCGGACTCGGCGTAGAAGTTCGGAATGACGCGATGCCGCATCACGGGGCGCGCGAGCGCCTGGATGTCCGCAACCGAGACGTGATATCGCCCCATGATGAGGGCGCGGGCCTTCGCGGCGAGGATGAGCGCCTGTGACGCGCGCAATCCGGCGCCCCACTTGACCCAGTCGCGCACGAATTTCAAGTCGCTCTGTCGTCCGGGGCGTGACGCGTCCACGAGACGCACCGCGTAGCGCGCGATCTCCTCCGCGACGATCACTTGCCGGACCAGTTGCTCGATCGCGAGAATGTCCGCGCCGCCATACACGCGCGCGGGCGTGTGGCTCTGGACCCCTGTCGTAGTCGTCACGACGCGTACCTCTTCATCTTCCGAGAGGTAGGTCATGACGATGTTGAACATGAAGCGGTCGAGCTGCGCTTCCGGAAGCGGGTAGGTGCCTTCGAGCTCGATGGGGTTCTGGGTCGCCAGCACGAAGAACGGGCGTTCCAGCGGATAAGTCCGCCCCGCCGCCGTGACGTGGTATTCCTGCATCGCCTCGAGCAGCGCCGCCTGCGTTTTGGGCGGCGTGCGATTGATCTCGTCCGCCAGCAGAATCTGCGCGAAGATCGGCCCCTTCACGAACCGCAACGAGCGGTGTCCCGCGTCTTCGTCAAGCACTTCGGTGCCGGTGATGTCGGCCGGCATCAGGTCCGGCGTGAACTGAATCCGCTTGAATGAGAGATCGAGAATCTGCGCCACCGTTTTGATGAGCAGCGTTTTCGCGAGTCCCGGCACGCCGGTAATCAGGCAATGTCCGCCCGTGAACAGCGCCATCAGCACCTGGTCGATCACGTCGTCCTGGCCGACGATGACCTTGCGAATCTCGGCGAGGATCCGTTCGCGCCCCTGCGCGACCCGTTCAGCGACCGCGGCGATATCGGTGGATGTTTCCATCAGTGCGTCAGCGAATAGATGATTTCGTTGATTTCCATCCGGTACGCCTGCGCGGTGTATTTCACATAGCCGGGATACTCGGCGGCGTTCGACCATTCCCAGCCGTCGCCCATATCGACGTTCCAGTTGATCAGCACCATCGCACGCCCGCTATCGTCCTCGATCGCGCGCAGATGCGCCACGTACCCTCCCTTTTCATAGGTGCGGCCCTGCAGAAAGGAGCCGAGTCCTGGCGTCTGGGGGAACGAATCGAACTGGTAGAAGCAGTGAAAGACTGGATGCGCCGGGGGCAGGTCGACGATCTTGCGGTTGGGAAACACCCGTCGAAGCTCGCTTTCGACGTTCGCCCATTCAATCGGGCCGTGGAAGTCGTCGAACGTCAAGGTGCCGCCGCGCAGCAGGAACTCGCGCAGGATCGGCACCTCCGCATCCTTCAATCGCAGGTTGCCGCCTTCGACGATATAGATCCACGGATGGGCCCAGAGCTCCGGATCCTCGAGCGTGAGGACGATCGGTTCGTTCACCTTGATGGAGGTCACGGTCCGGAGCCGCCGCGAGAGGTTTTGTTCAGCCGCCGGCGCGTCGATGAACCACGGCTCGTCTTCCGGACTCAGGAACCCGCCGCGCGGCACCGTCCAGGCGGTATAGCGGATCCGAACGAACGTCCACTCGAGCCCCGCAAAACGCGCGTCGGCGTGCGCCGGGGTCTGCGCGTCAGCGTGGAAGGAAACCGTCGAGGCGCCTGCGCACAGCAGCAGGCCGGTAACGGCCGCTGCCGGCAGGACCGCCTTCATGGGTGGCCACCGGCAGCGCCGGATCCTTTGATGGCGCGCAGCAGGAGCTCCTGTGCACGATCGAAGCTCGGCGCGATCTCGAGCGCCGCCAGCGCCTCGGCCTTCGCGTCAGCCGGTTTGTTCGCGCGCAAATAGGCTTCGCCGAGATCGCAATGCGCCGCCGCCTTGTCCGCGGGTCCGATCGCGAGCGCGGCCTTGAACTCGCGCACCGCGGTCTCGACCTGGCTGTTGTCGAGCGCGAGGCGGCCAAGCCCTGCATGCGCCGCCGGATCGAACGGATCGATCGCCACAACGCGATCGTACGCAGCCGTGAGGACAGCGGGCGCTTGCGGATGGGAGAACTTCGTGACGAGCGCCGCAAGCTTTCGCGCCGGCTCGACGGCCGTGTGATCCTGCGCGAGAAGTGCTTGATACTCCTTGATTGCGCGCGCGACGTCGCCGAGTTTTTCCGCGAGCGCCGCCATGAGCGCGTGCGGGCTGGCCTCCCCGGTCGCGCCAGGCACGAGCGCCGCCGCTTTCTCGAGGGGCCCGAATGCGGCGCGATCGCCCTCGACGGCGAGCGCCTGACCGTACTCCAGTTGCGCCGCGTAGCTGTCCGGGTGCGCCCCGGCTGCCGCGCGCAGCGCCGCCATGTCCAGCGCCTGTGGCCGCGCGACCGGCTCCGCACCGCGGCCCGCCGGCGGACCCGTAACTCCGGGAATATCGCGGAGTGCCGCGCGAATCGAGCCGAACTTCGCGTCCAGCGCCTTGTCGAACGAGGCCTGCAGCTGCGGCACCGTCACCCCGACGACTTTCTCGAGGGCGTCGTTGCCTTCGATACCCTGCGCGTACGATCGAACGAGCGCCTGAAGCTTGTCCTGACCGTAGGTCTTGACGATGTGGTCGACGAGCAGCGAGGCTTCGTAGTAGGCGAGCGCGATCGTGTCCGGGCGCGTGAAGCCGGAGTTCAGGTCGGCGACCTTCAACGCTTTGCCCCGCTCCAGCGCGATCGCGAAGGGGATCTCCATCTCGCGTCCCCACCCGCGCCCGGCCTGCGTCTCCTCGTATTCGGAAACGCCTTCGGTGAGCCAGCGTGGAATCCGCTGGTTCGACATCTGCAGGGTAATGACATGCGTCAGCTCGTGCCAGAGCGTCGCCTGCCAGGAGAACGAACCGGGCGGGCGGGCGTGCGGGGAATCGAGCGACACGACCCGGCCGAAGCACGCGCCAAGCGCGCCGATCATTCCAGGCAGACCCAGCGTGCGTACCGCAAAATCGTCGTGTTTCGGGAAGATCTCGATCAGGATCGGACCCGTCGGTTTGAAGTTGTACTTGGCGGAGAGCGACTTGAGCGCCTCCTGCGCGAGCGGCATCGCATACTCGCGCATGACGGGCGCTTCATCCGGATCGAGCTTCAGGATGACGTCCCCCTCCTTGATCTCGACGAACTTGTCGAGGCTGTCCAGCAGCGCAAGCAGGTTGTAGGTGAGGACGTCGTAGGGATCATCCTTGAACGCCCGCTCGAGCGACTCCCGCGCGGCCGCCTCCTGTCCCGTCCGCATCAGGTGCATGCCGAGCTCGGCGTGCGAACGCGCGCTGGTCGGGTCGAGCTTGACCGCCTCGCGCGCGAGGGTGACGGCCTCTTCGAAGCGATAGTTCTGAGCCGCCAGCGAAGCGGCGGCGCGATAGACCTCGCCGAACGCGGGATTGATCGCCAGCGCCTTCTTCGCTTCGACGTCGAACGCGGCGCGTCCGCTGCGGACGTATGCGATGGCCGCGCCGAGCGCGAGCGCGTCGAGCTGCTGCGGATTCTCCGCCAGGACGCGGGCGATCCGCTCGCGCGCGGCATCCCACCGGGTGTTGTCGAGATCGAGCTCCGCGAGCAGCAGCTCCGCATCCGCGAGATGCGGATCGATCTCCAACGCGCGCGTCGCTGCGGCCGCTGCCGCGGGCGGATCGTCCTCGCTCAGCGCGCGCGCGAGCCCGCCATGGGCCGGCGCCCACTCGGGGTCCTCGGTGAGTGCCTGGCGAAACGACTTGACCGCTTCGCCGAGCTGATGCTTCGCAAAGAACAGCAGGCCCCAGGTCGTTTCGATCGACGGATTGGACCCGGCAGCCGCCGCGGATCGGAATAACCCGTTCGCATCGCGCTCGCGCCCGAGCGCCGCCGCCGCACGCGCGGCGCGGAGCAGCGACACCGCGTCGTCGCCGGAGCGCTGGTAGAGCACGGTCAGGAGCTGCGCCGCTTCCCCCTGTCGTCCGAGGCGCTGATACAGGAGCGCGAGTTCGAGCGAGGCGTCGCTGAGGGGCGTCCGGCGCGCCGCCGGTTCGAGCATCGCCAGGGCCTCCGCATAGTGCCCCTTGCCGATGGCGATATGCGCGAGCACGGCGATCGCGGCCGGATCGTCTGCCGGCCGCGCGCGAGCCAGCGTCTCGGCATCGGCCGGCTTGCCGTGCGCGATCGCACGCCAAGCGCTCGCCGGGAACGCCTGCGGCGCAGACGCCTGCTGCCCGTGCGACGGCCCGGCCAGCGCAGTCCAGACACACAGACAGAGAATCAGGGCGACGGTGGGACGAACGGAGGGTCGTCGCATAGGGCCTGGATCGATTATATGGGCGCGCTGCCTGGGTTGCTACGACAGCCACACAAACGTGATTCGCGGGCAGCCCACGTTGGGGGCGACACCCGCTGAGTTCGCTGCACGCGCCGACCGCTAAGAACCAAGAAGATCACGAAGGACACGAAGCTCACGAAGCGCCTGCCGCCGCGCGCGCTCGACTTGCCCCCCGCGCTGCGCGCGGGCGAGTGTGAGTGGAGATCCAAAACACAAACACCCCATGTCCGCCCGCCGCTTGTGTTTTGGATCTCCACTCGCACCGGCACCGCCGGCCGAAGGCCGGCGCGAGCAAGTCCAGCGCTCATGGCGGCTATCTCTGCTGCCATCGTGTCTGTCTTCGTGGCCTTCGTGAACTTCGTGATCGTCGTGTGAGGGTTGTCGTGGACTCGTCTCGGCGTGACGGCGAAAGCTGCTTTAGAACAGTTCCCTCCACGTGAAGAACAGCGTCGTGCACAAGCCCTGCCCCACCGCGAAGGCCGCGACCCATGCCGGCACATTACGGCGCGGCACGATCGCGGCCAGCGCGAGGAAGAGCGGAAAGAGCGTCGCGCTCACACGGCCCATCGACAGCACGCCTCCGGCGAAGAGCGGCGGGACGATGTTGACGAGCACGAAGACGCCCCACGCGAGGCCGAGGCGCCGGAAGACGGGATAGGTCAGCGCGAGCGCGAAGATCACACCGAGCGTGTTCAGCGTATTGAACGGAATGTTGCCGACGACCTGCAGGAACGGCTCGTCGCGCAGCCAGCCGAACGCGGTCACGAACGGGCCGAGGCCCTGATAAGTGCGTCCCCAGGCCTCGTGGCTGCGCGCCCACGCGAACCACACCCCCGTGAGGTTGAACAGGTACAACGTGAAGAGCAGCATGCCGATGCCTGGCATCGCCGCGACGGCGAGGCGCGTGACGGCGGATGCGGGATCCGGGATGCGGGATGCGGGATGCGATCTCGATCGCCAACTCGCGAAGACGTGCTGGACCGCGAGAATGCCGAGCGGAATGCTGACGAAGCATCCGTTCGGCCGCGTCAGACCGACGAGCAACCCGAAGCAGGACGAGGCGAGCCACTCGCGGCGCAGGAAATGCCACGACGCACCGGCGGCACCGAGCAGGAACAGCGCCTCGGTGTAGGGCACGTTATAGAACAGCGCGAACGGGTACGCGGACAAGAGCAGCGTCGCGCTGGCGGCGTACTCGGCACCCAGGAGGTCGCTCGCGAGACGCGCGACATAGTAGAGGGCCCACAGGAACGCGACGAGCGAGATCACCGTGCCCGCCCAGAGCGCGCGCAGCATCCGCCGCTCGCGTGGCACGGTGCCATCGTTCATCCCCAGCACGGTACCGAGGGGGCGCACCAGCATCGGCAGCGCCGGGAAAAAGGCGATGTTCCGTTGGCGCTGGAACGTGTGGTCCCAGGTGTACCCGTCGAGCGCGATATCGCCGTACCAGCCGGCATCGAACCTCGCCGGGAGGTTGTAAAGCGGCTCACGCGAAAGAATGAAGCCGGGCTTCGCCGAAAGCCCGATTGTCAGCACGGAGAAGAATGCGACGAGGAGCACCGCCGGCCGCGTCGCCACGAACGCGCGCACGGCATCGCCAACATACGGCCGCGCCGTCACCGCTTCGCGTGCGGCGTTGAACCGCGACCACGCGGTGGGCTTCGGCCACATCACATGGCGCACGATCACGACGCAGACCGCCGCGTACAACATCAGTGACGCCGACGGCGGCGCGAGCACGCGATCGAAAATCAGGTGGCGGTTGATGCCGACGACGGCGAGCCACAGCGCGAAGAACAGCAGTGCCGCCGTGAGCAGATCGGCCGCCCGGGCGTAGCGGTGCAGCGACGTTGCACGCGGCGAAGATACGGAATCCGGCAGGTTGCTCACCCCTCTACCCGAAGCGCCTCCACGTCGCCCTCCGACGTCGGGGCGGACGCGCGATCCGCCGCCGTGTCAATCGGAACGCACATGCAACGCTGTCTCCTCGACACGAATACGCCTCGCAATCAGCCACGCGAACATTAGCACCGATGCCGCTCCCGCCAGCAGGGCGTGGGCCATCAGCGCGAACCCGGCGAGCTCCCCCATCACGGCGAGATAGTTTGGATGCCGCATGACACGGTAGGGCCCCGCCGTGACCAGCGTCGAGTGCGGCGGCACGAGCACGCGAAAGGTCCAGCGCGGACCGAGCGTGGCGATCGCCCAGTACTTGAGGCCTTTCGCGAGCGCGAAGAGGCAGCCGCCGGCAAAGGCGAACGCGTCGGCGCCGTGCGGACGGAACAGCGCCTCGGCTGCCATGGCGACGAACACCGCCGGATAGACCACCTGCATCCACTGGAACACATCGTCTGGCGGCTCGAACGCGCCGGCGGCACGCAGCGCGCGATCGTGGCGGGACGCGAGCCGCGCTTCGAACAGCATCGGGCCGAAGGCGAGGAGTAGAAGAATGACCGGCAGCGTCATGCGGCGTGAAGATCGCCGGCGTAGCGAATGACGTGCTGCACGACCGACGGCGCGACGCCGGCGCCGAGCTCGGCCAGCCGCAGCGCCCGCGAATCCTCCACGACCCAGCGCATCGTCCGATTGAAGCGCCACTTCCCGGTGAACTCGCGCCGACGCGCGTCGAGGAGCCGCACGTGCGCATCGGTGTTGCCGTGCTCGAGCACGTGCAGCGCTTCGATTGCCGCGAGCTCCGCACCGCGGATGGCGAAACGCAGTCCGTCGCCGGTCATGGGATCGACGAAGCCGGCTGCATCGCCCGCGATCAGCAGACCGCGCATCCCGGGCATCGCGCAATCGACCGCCAGCGGCCCAAGGCAACTCGGCAGGCCGATCATGCGCGCGCGGCTGAAGCGATCGCGCAGCAGAGGGTCGCGCCGAATCATCGAGACGAGAATGTCGGCGGGTGCTCCCCTGCCCGGGTGCGGCGTGACGACACACGCGTTGGTGATGCCGCCCGGCAACGGCGCGACCCCGATGTAGTGGCCCGGACGGATGTGCATCTCTCCGAGTGTCGTCATCCCCCCGACGTCCTGGAAGTAGGCGCCGATCGCCCAGCGCCGCGGCCGCTGCGGTGAACGCGACAGCCTGAGGGCACGGGCGAGGCGCGAATACCTGCCGTCGGCGGCGATCACGAGCCGCGCGTGGAGACGCATCGTGTTGCCCGTGCGTCCTTTCACCGTCGCGCCGCGCACCGCCACATCGGCGCCAGAGTCGACGAGGGGTGCGTCGACCAGGACCTGCTGTTCAAGGCCTGCGCCCGCGCGCACCGCCGCCCTCAGCAACGCATCGTCGAATCGGCTTCTCGATATGGCGTAGCCGCGGGCGTTCTCGTAGCGCCCCTCGATGGGCGCGCTGCGTTCGGCGGTGACCACCATGCCGTCGAGCGGCAACGCACCGTTGGTCGAGCCTTCCAGCCCGAGGCGCTGCAGACAGGCGACCGCGCCAGGATTCAGCGTGTCGCCACAGAGCTTCGCGCGTGGAAATCGCGCGCGATCGACAACCAGCACGCGCACGCCGGCGCGGGCGAGAAGGATGGCGGCAATGGTTCCCGCCGGTCCGGCTCCCGCAATGAGGACGTCGATCATGCGCTACGCGCGACCGAGAACGATCGCGCTGTTCTTGGAGCCGAATCCCAGGCAGTTGCACAGCGCCGCGTCGGCCGCCGCCGCACGGCCGACGTTCGGGATGAAATCCAGATCGCATTGCGGGTCGGGATCGCTGTGGTTGATTGTCGGCGGCAGGAAGCCGTCGTGCAGCGCGAGCGCCGCGGTCACGAGTCCGGCCGCGCCGCTGGCGCCCTGCGGGTGCCCGATCATCGATTTCGTGGACGATCCCGCGACGCGATCGGCGAGCGGTCCGAAGAGGCGCCGCACGCACCGCGATTCGACCGCGTCGTTCAGCACCGTCGATGTGCCGTGATAATTCACATATCCAATCTCTTCGAGGGCACGCCCCGACCGATCGACGGCGAGCTGCATCGCGCGGACAATCTGCTCCCCATCGGGATCCATCTGCACGCGGTGGTACGCGTCGCAGGTCGAGCCATAGCCCTCGACGATGGCGTAAACGCTGGCCCCTCGGGCGCGCGCGCGATCTTCGCGCTCGAGCACCAGCATCCACGCCCCCTCACCCAGCACGAACCCGTCGCGTCCCTTGTCAAAGGGCCGGGAGGCCTGCTCCGGACGCTCGTTGTAGCCGGTCGACACCGCGCGCATCTTCGAGAAGCCGAAGATCATCCCCGGCGTCACGCACGCGTCCGCGCCGCCCGACAGGATGACGTCCGCGTCGCCCGATCGAATGATGGACGCGGCGTAGGAAACCGCATCCGTCGAGCTCGTACATCCCGTTGAGACGACGTGGCTGATGCCGTGCAGCTCCAGGGCAATCGAAATCTCGCTTGAGATCATGCCGACGATCGACACGGGAATCGCGTACGGCGTGACGCGCTTCCAGCCGTCGTTGAAGAACTCGTAGTACTGGCGCTCGGCGACATCAATGCCCCCGGCGCCGCTTCCGACGAGGACCCCGGCGTTCGGCTCGTCCAAGCGCAGTCCGGCGTCCCGCCACGCCTCGCTCGCCGCAATCACCGCAATCAGCGAGGCCCTGGAGTAGCGCCGCGGATCCGGCCGGCCGCTCCGATCGGCGCGTGTATCCGGTGCCCGGTCCTCGATCGTGACGGCGTCAGCAATGCTCACCGGCGGCACGGGTGCTGCGACACCGCACGGGTACGCCGAGGTGTCGAAATCCGCGATGGCGCGCGTGGCGCTGCAGCCGGCGCGGATATGCCGCCAGAAACAATCTCGCCCCACGCCAAACGGAGAGACGACACCGATGCCGGTAATCGCGACACGCGGCATGGCGGCTGCTCTCATCGGGGTTCAGTTACGTGGTTCGTCATGAACTACGCGATTTGAAAAGCTTTGTGAAACGCAACGTTGCGCCGGGCGCGGGACAAAGTGCGCTGCCGCGCCAGCTATGCATATTCTGTGCATCCGCGGCAACCCGACACCTAAGGTACACTGCCAAGGAGCACCATGCTGTCGCGTTCCATCATTGTGGCGCTTCTTTGGATGTTCGCGAGGGGCCCGCTGGCGCCCCCCGCGGCCCGGCTGCCACCCCAGGTCGAGGATGCGATTCAGCAGGTTACCGCGGACGAGCTTCGCGCCCACGTTTCCGTGCTCGCCAGCGACAAACTGGCCGGCCGGGGGGTCGGTCACGCCGGAAACCAGCAGGCCGAAAGCTACATCGCCGACGCGCTGAAAAACGCGAACGTGCCGCCAGCGGCCGCCGGCTATCTGCAGCAGGTAGAAGTCTATCAGCCGCTGCTCGGTCCCGCCGCCCGGCTGACGGTCCGGGCCGGTCGCGAAACCATGATCGACCTGAGGGTTGGCGGCGACTTCTTCCCTCTCCCGGAGTCCGCCGATCGCACGGCCGCGGGCCCCGTCGTGTTCGCCGGCCATGGCCTGTCCGCGCCGGAGCTGAAGCACGACGACTACTCGCGCGTCGACGCCGCCGGCGCGATCGTCATGGTGCTGGACGACGCGCCCGACGTGGTGCGGCAGACGGGGTCGCTCTCCAGCGACGACAAGACAGAGATCGGCGGCATCGATCGCAAGATCCGCGACGCGCGCGCTCACGGCGCAGCCGCGCTGCTCGTGATTCGCCAATACCCGGGCACCGCCGCCTACATCTGGCCGGAACATGCGTCGGTGCGGTCGGCGAATTACCGTCTGTACGGCGACCTTCGCACCCGGCCCCTCGTCGTCGGGACGATCTCCGAGCATGCCGCCGGGCCGCTGCGTCACGCGCTCGAGCGAGGTCAGCCGCTGGCCGCCACGTTCAACCCCGATGTCATCGCCCGCCCGATCGTGATCGACAACATCCTGGGAATGATCGACGGCGGCCAGGCGTCACAGGAGATGGTGATCGTCGGCGCGCACCTGGATCACGACGGCCTCGACGAGGCCGGACAGATCTACAACGGCGCCGACGACAACGCGTCCGGGACGGCCGCCGTGCTGGCGATCGCGTCGGCATTCGCCCGCGCCGCCGCGCACGGCTCGCACCCCGCGCGCACGGTCGTGTTCGCGCTCTGGAACGGAGAAGAGAAAGGATCGCTCGGCGCGGAGTTCTACGTGCGCCAGCCGGTGCCCGCGCGCCGGATCGTCGCAGACATCAATCTCGACATGGTCGGCCGCGAGGAAGAGATCCCCGATCCTGAAAACCCGCGCTTCCGCGGATTCAACCGGACCAGCGCCGCGCAGAACACGAATGTCGTCCACCTGCTCGGCTACTCGTACTCGCCGGACTTCGCCAAATTGGCGGAGGTTGCGAACGAGCCGATCCGCCTGACGATCAAGTCGGACTACGACAGCGGCGCGCAGGGCCTCGTGCGCCGCTCCGACAACTGGCCGTTCCTGGCCAACGGGATCCCCGCGCTGTTCCTCACGACGGGACTCCATCCGGACTATCACACTCCAGGCGACGATACGGAGCGCATTGACTTCCCCAAGCTCGAACGAATCACGGAGCTCGCGGCGCGGCTCGCCTGGATGGCCGCTGACGGCGACGCGCCGCGGTTCAAAGCCCGATGACCGACCATGATGGCTGATGCTGACACTCCTCCGTCCCCGGCCCCGTCGCTCCCGACAGAGCTGCCCGTCGTGCCGCTGCGTGAAACGGTGGTGCTGCCGCTGACCGTCGCGCCGCTCGGCGTCGGACGCGCAGTCTCGATCGAAGCGGTCAATCGGGCGCTGGCCGGCGATCGCATGGTGCTGCTGCTCCTGCAGAAAGGCGAAGCGGAAGAACCCTCCACCGAGGACCTGCACCGCGTCGGGACGATCGCGATCGTCCGGCAGATGGCCAAGGCGCCGACCGGAATCCGCATCCTCGTCGAGGGATTGACCCGTGCGCGCGCCGAGTTCATGCAGACGGAGCGCGGGATGATTACGGCCATCCTGAAGCCGTTGCCGGAAACGATCGAGCGGTCGATCGACATCGACGCGCGGGTGCGCCGGCTGCAGGAGCTGGTCGATCGCGCGCTCGCGCTCGCGACCGGACTGTCTCCCGACATCAAGACGCTGGTGATGAGCCTCGAGGATCCCCTGCGGATCGTCTATCTGCTCGCCAGCCTGCTCGACATGAAGGCGGAAGACAAGCAGCGGCTCCTCGAGGAGAACAGCCTGGCGGTGAAGCTCGATGCGATCTCGATGGTGCTGTCGCGCGAGATCGAGGTGCTCGAGCTGAAGGGAAAGATCGAATCCAGCGCCGAGAAGGAGATGAGCGATGCGCAGCGGCAGTATGTGCTGCGCCAGCAGTTGAAGGCGATTCAGGCGGAGCTCGGCGACGAGGACGGTGAAGCCGCGGAGCTGAGGAAGCGGGTCGCGGAAGCCGCGCTGCCCGAGTCGGTCGCGGCGATTGCGGACCGCGAGGTCGATCGGCTCGAGCGCATGACCCCGGCATCGCCCGAATACCAGATGATCCGGACCTACCTCGACTGGGTACTGGACGTGCCGTGGGACAAGCCCACCGAGGATCGGCTCGACCCGATCGAGGCGCGTACAGTGCTCGACGCGGATCACTACGATCTCGACAAGGTCAAGGATCGCATCGTCGAATACCTCGCGGTCCGGAAGCTGAAAGGCGATTTGAAGGGACCGATTCTGTGCTTCGTCGGTGCGCCTGGCGTCGGCAAGACCTCGCTGGGCCAGTCGATCGCGCGGTCCATGAACCGCAAGTTCGTGCGCATCTCGCTCGGCGGGGTGCGCGACGAGGCGGAGATCCGCGGCCACCGCCGCACCTATATCGGATCGATGCCGGGACGGCTGGTGCAGGCGCTCAAAACCGCCGCCGCGTCGAATCCGGTGCTGATGCTCGACGAGATTGACAAGATTTCGGTCGGCGTCCAGGGCGATCCGGCCGCGGCGCTGCTCGAGGTGCTCGATCCGGCGCAGAACCACGCGTTTCGCGACCACTATCTCGAAATCCCGATTGACCTCTCGAAGGTGCTGTTCATCGCGACCGCGAACCAGCTCGGGACGATTCATCCGGCGCTCCTCGATCGCATGGAAATCATCTCGCTGAGCGGCTACACCGAGGACGACAAAGTCCACATCGCGAAGATGTACCTCATCCCGCGGCAGCGCGAGGAGCACGGGTTGAAGCCGGAGCAGCTCGAGATCACGGACGCGGCGCTGCGGCGCGTGATTAACGAGTACACGCGCGAGGCCGGGGTGCGCACGCTCGAGCGGCAGATCGGCACCATCGCGCGCAAGGTCGCGGCGCGCGTCGCCACCGGCGCCGCGCATCCCGGGGTCGCCGATGCCGGCCAGGTGAGCGAGTACCTCGGGCCGTCGCGGTTTCGATCGGAAGCGGCGTTCCGGACGTCACGTCCCGGCGTCGCGACGGGAGTCGCGTGGACCGAAGCCGGCGGCGATGTGCTCTTCATCGAAGCGGTGCTGCTGCCGAGCGGCGGCGGCCACCTGACGCTCACCGGACAGCTGGGCAACGTCATGCAGGAGTCCGCCCGGGCGGCGCTGAGCCACGTGCGGCAGCAGGCGGCGGCGCTCGGGATCGATCCGGCGACGCTGACGAAACAGGATCTGCACGTCCACGTTCCCGCCGGAGCGATCCCGAAAGATGGTCCGTCCGCGGGGGTGACCATGGCGACCGCGATCGTGTCGGCCGCGCGCGGTGAGTCCGTGCGATCGGACGTCGCCATGACCGGCGAAATCACGTTGTCGGGCCTGGTGCTTCCGGTCGGCGGGATCCGCGAGAAAGCCCTGGCGGCGCGGCGCTACGGGATCAAAACATTCATCCTGCCGGAGATGAACGTTCAGGATCTCGACGAACTGCCCGCCGAGGTACGGCGTGAGATGACGTTCGTACCGGCGCGAACGCTCGAGGACGTGCTGAAAGTGGCGTTTCCGGGCGTGCCGCAGCCGCAGTCCGACGCCACGCCGGCCGCCGCCCCCGCCTGACGTTTCTCGTGCCGTCGGTCTTCTTTTACATCTCGGGGCACGGATTCGGGCACGCGTCGCGCGAGATCGAGACGATCAACGCGCTGCTCGCTCACGCCGCTCGTTCCCACGACATCGTCGTCCGCACCTCCACCGCGCCGTGGCTCTTCGACCGCACCGTCCGCGGCGCGTTCACGTTCCTCGCCGGGCCGTGCGACACGGGAGTGATCCAGATCGACAGCCTGCGCCTCGATGCGCGCGAGACGATCGAGCGCGCGGCCGACTTCTACCGCCGGCTCCCCGAACACATCGAGCGAGAAGTCGCGCATCTGCGCGGACACGACGCGCGGCTCGTGATTGCCGACGCGCCGCCGCTCGCCTGCGCCGCCGCGCGCGCCGCGGGAGTGCCTGCCATCGTGCTGTCGAATTTCACATGGGACTGGATTTACGAGGGGTACGAGCAGGAGCTGCGGAGCGCGCCCGACTTGATTCCGGCGATTCGCCAGGCGTATGCCGGCGCGTCGGAAGCATGGCGGCTGCCGCTCCATGGCGGATTCGCGTCGTTCAATCGCGTCATCGATGTTCCGTTCATCGCCCGCCACGCGTCGTCGGCTCCTGGCCTCGTGCGCGAACGCCTGGGCCTTCCCGCTGGCCGCCGGCTCGCCCTGTCGTCGTTCGGCGGATACGGCGTCACCGACTTCGATGCGCACCGACTGGACTGCCTGGACGAGTGGACGGTCATCATCACCGGCAGCGGGGACGCGCCGCACCTGCCACCGGGGGCGTGCTACCTCGACGAGCGGCGCATCTACGAGTCAGGACTTCGCTACGAGGACCTCGTCGCCGCCGTCGATGCCGTGGTCACGAAGCCAGGGTTCGGGATTGTCGCGGAGTGTCTCGCGAACGCCACCGCGATGCTCTACACATCGCGCGGCCGGTTCGTGGAGTACGACGTCATGATCGCCGGGATGCCGCAGTTCCTGAGATGCGAGTACGTGCCGCTGGACGACATGCTGGCGGGCCGCTGGCGAGAGGCGTTGGCGCGCCTGATGCGGCAGCCCGCGCCACCCGAACGGCCGCGCACGGATGGTGCGGCGGTGGTGGCGCAGATGATTGTCGAGCGGCTCGCTCAGTCGAGCGACAGCCACTGAGCTGCGCTACTGAACGCGCCGACGGCTAGATCCCACAAAGATCACGAAGAACACGAAGCTCACGAAGGGGGTGCCGCGCTCGCGCCCGACTTGCCCCCCGCGTCGCGCGCGGGCGAGTGTGATTGGAGATCAAAAACACAAACGCCACATGCCCGGGCGGCGCTTGTGTTTTTGATCTCCAGTCGCACTCGACATCGCCGGCCGAAGGCCGGCGGGGGCAAGTCCAGCGCTCACGGCGGCGTGTTTCTTCTGTCTTCGTGGCCTTCGTGGCCTTCGTGAACCTCGTGTGAAATTGCCGTGGGCTCGTCGCAGCGTGACGGCGAACGCCGCCCGTATAGAATCTTCCCATGCTGAACCGCCGCTCTTTCTTGTCCTCCTTCGCCGCTCTCGCGAACGCTCCTGTCCTGCTCGCGCAGCGTCGAGGCGGCGCCGACGCCCAACCACCGACCGTGCCCCCGGCAATCGCCGCGCTGGCGTCGATGCGCGGCGAGGCAAAGCCGATTACCAACGACGAGCGCCACGGACGCATCGAGAAGGCGCGGCGCCTCATGGCCCAGGACAAGATCGACGCTCTCGTGCTGACCGGCGGCACCTCGCTCGTGTACTTCACGAACATCCGGTGGGGCGGCGGCGAGCGGCTGTTCGCGTGCGTGATCCCAGTCAAAGGCGATCCTTTTTTCGTCTGCCCGGCATTCGAGGAGGACCGCGCCCACGAGCAGATCGGGCTGGGTCCTTTCGGCAGCGGGCGAGCCGATGTGCGGACCTGGAACGAAGACGAGAGTCCGTACGCGCTCGTCGCGCAGGGACTGAAGGATCGCGGCATCGCGACCGGCCGGATCGGAATGGACGAAACGACCAAATTCGTCTGGAGCGACGGGATTGCGGCAGCGGCGGCGCAGATGAAAGTCGTGAGTGGGACGGGGATCATCGCGGGGTGCCGGATGATCAAGGACGCGCATGAACTCGAGTTGATGCGAACCGCATGCGCCGCCACGCTGAAGGTGTACGAGGCGGTGTATCGATCGCTGCAGGCGGGCATGACCCAGAACGAAGTGTCGTCGCTCATCGCCGCGGCCTATCGCCGTGTCGGTTTTCCCGGCGCGGCGAGCGTCCAGGTCGGGGAATACACCGCGCTGCCGCACGGCTCGATCACGCCCCAGACCATCAAGGAAGGCACGATCATCATGATCGACGACGGATGCACCGTCGAAGGGTATCAGTCGGATATCACGCGGACCTTCGTGCTCGGCCGGCCAACCGACAAGATGAAAACCGTGTTCGACATCGTGAAGAGTGCGCAGACCGCCGCGCTCCGGGCCGCACGGCCCGGCGTGCCGCTGGAATCCATCGATGCCGCCGCACGGAAGGTCGTGGTGGACGCCGGCTACGGGCCCGGCTTCAAGTATTTCAGTCACCGCCTCGGCCACGGCATGGGCATGGACGGCCACGAATGGCCGTACCTGGTGAAGAACAACATGTTCGGCTGGAACAAGGCGCTGAAAGCGGAGCCGGGGATGGTCTTCAGCGATGAGCCGGGGATCTATATCCGCGGCGAATTCGGCGTGCGGCTCGAGGACGATCTGTACATCACCGACGATGGCGCCAAGCTGTTCACGCCGCAGTCGGAATCGTTGGAAAAACCGTTTTGACCGCCGGGGCGTAACGCCCCCGCCTACATCTAGGGCGACCCTTTACGGGCCGCCGTCATTTGATAACCGTGACCAGCGACCACAGCTTCGGGAAGTTCACCTTCTCGATGGACTGCGGCTTGAGGTCGGCCTGCGCCAGCAGCGCCGGCAGATCGAGGTCCGACTTGAACCCGATGTGAATCGTGAACGGCGAAATCCACCGTTCGATGCGGGACAGGATCGCGTTGGGGCTGAGGAAATGATTCAACAAGATCACGCGCCCGCCAGGGCGGCAGACGCGGTGCATCTCCCGCGCGACCTTCACTGGATCGGGGACAACGCTGATCAAATAGGGTGCGTACACGATATCGAAGGAGTTGTCGGCAAACTTCAGATCGGCGGCGTCCATCTGCAGCAGCCGGACGTTCTGAATGTCCTTCCGCACGACGCGCTCGCGCGCGATTTCGAGCATCGATTCGCTGAAATCGATGCCGGTGACGGTGCAATTCTTCGGATAGAGCGAGAGATTGATCCCGGTCCCGACGCCAACCTCGAGCACGCGTTCATCGGGCTGGATATCCATTCGCTGAATCGCGCGGAGCCGGCCGGGATGCAGGGTCGGGCCGAACACCAGGTCGTAGACCTTCGCGAGCTTGTCGTAGACGCCTTCGACGAAGTCGTTCTCGACCGCGGTGACCGACAGCGCCCGGGTGCCCGCGTCCGTACCGGATACGAGCTCGTCCGAATCCGTTTCGCGTTCGAATAAAGCCATCAGGAACAATCCAAGCTGCAAGCGCAATGCCGCGAAAAATGTCACCGGCGAAGCTTTGCGACTATACCACGGCGCGCCTTACACCGCTTCCATGACGCCGAGCGCACTCTCGACCGAGCTGCCAGCCGTCGAAATCTCGATCCCCTGAACCAGTGGACGCACTTCGCCGGCGATCTCGCGCGCGATGGCCAGCCCTTCCGCCTGCGCGCGGCCCGCGGCTTCGGCACGGCGCATCCGTTCGACAACCGCCTCCGGCACGTGGACGCCGGGCACTTCGTTGGCCATGAACTCGGCGTGGCGCAGGCTCTCGAGCGGCACCACCGACGCCAGCACCGGGATGCGGAACGCCTCGATCCGTTTGAGGAACTGCGCCAGCGCTCGGGCGTCGAAAATGAGCTGCGTGATCGCGAACTCCGCACCAGCCTCGACCTTGTACTCGAAGCGGCGGAGCTCTTCGTCCGGGTCCAGCGCGACCGGGTTCAACGCGACGCCCACGTGAAACGCGGTCGGACCGCCGATGCTCTGGCCGCCGATGTCGGACCCGCGGTTCAGACGCGTGACCATATTGGTCAGGCCAATCGAGTCCACGTCGAAGACGCCGGTCGCATCGGGATAGTCACCGACTTGTGGCGGGTCGCCGGTGATGAGCAGGACGTTGCGGATGCCCATCGAATGCGCGCCCAGCAGGTCCGACTGCATCCCGAGGAGATTTCGATCCCGGCACGCATAGTGAAGGATCGGCTCGACGCCGGTCTGCTGCTGGACGAGCAAGGCCGCGGAGAGGGCGCTCATCCGCGCGCCCGCGCGCGGACCATCCGGGATGTTCACGAGGTCAACGCCGTGAATCCGGAGTTGCCGGGCCTGTTCGACGAGCTTCTCCGCCCGGAATCCGCGCGGCGGGACGAGCTCGACGGAGACGACAAACGAGCCGCGCCCCAAGCCGTTCGCGAGCCGTGATTTTTCGGCACGCGGCACCGGATCCACCAACGGCACCGCCGGAGCCGCGCCGCGCGCGCCGCCGCCGCGCCCGGCGGCCGTCGCCACCGCGCCATTCAGCGCACGCACCGCCGCCTTGATATTGCGGATGTGGTCCGGCGTTGTCCCGCAGCAGCCGCCGACGAGGCGCACGCCGTTGCTGATGAAGCGCCGGGCGTACGACGCCATGTACTCCGGCGAACACAGGTAGATGTTGCGGCCTTCGATTTCACGCGGGCGGCCCGCGTTCGGCTGCGCGGACAGCTTGACGGTCGCAACCTGCGACATGCGCTCGATGGTTTCGAGCATCGCCGCCGGACCCACGCTGCAGTTCAGGCCGACCACGTGCGCGCCCCAGTGTTCGAGCGCCGGCACGAACGTTTCCGGAGCGGCCCCATCGAGACTGTTGCCGTCGTCCTCCGTGGTGACCTGCGCCA
>Ga0070670_100001038_pt1 | contig 22003 bp, 19 predicted proteins | sample KBSS63metaG_FD_64665 | JGI IMG/M metagenome (GOLD analysis project Ga0070670, IMG submission 64665) | Switchgrass rhizosphere microbial communities from Kellogg Biological Station, Michigan, USA - KBS S6-3 metaG | ecosystem: Host-associated > Plants > Roots > Rhizosphere > Soil ... | reverse complement strand
GCGCGCGCGCGGTCCTTCATCTTCCAGAACGAGAGCTGGCGCAGCGGCGAGAGGAAGAGGCCGCTCAGCTTGTCGCCGATGTCGAGCAGCTGCGTCGTCGGCCGTGCCGCTCCGGAGCCGCTGCTCTGGGCGATGATCGCCGTCGGATCGAACGTATCCTGGTCCGCGCCCGGCGCTGCGGCGCTGCCCTTGGTCGTCAGGCCCGACTCGGCGAAAAGCGCGGCGTAGGAATCGAGCAGCGCTTTCGACGGCGTGGCGGCGCTGGCCTGGTCGCCCGCCGATTGCAGGATCGTCCGGATCGCGGTTCGCGCCTTCGGCGTGTCGACGATGCGCTTGGCCCAGGCGTCGACGTCGGCCTCGCTGGCACCACCGCCAGCCGAGAGCACCGCCGGTGCGCCGGTCGGGGGGTCCTCGTCGCCAAACGGCTTGCTTGGCCAGTGCAGGCCGATGATCAGCGGCGCGAAGCCGCCCGGGCGCTGCGCGGCGGCCGCGAGATCGGCGGCCTGGGCCGCGGTGGCGCCGATCCAGCGGTCGTACTGCGCGATCGCCGCTGGCACGTCGCCCTGCCAGCCGTGGCTGGTGAAAATGACGTCACTGACCGGCCGCGCCGGATCGGCGACGCGCCTGAGCAGCGTCTCGCTCAACAGCGTGCCGTCGGGCTCGGGCCGCTCCTTGCCGTTGTCGTCGAAGATGACGAGCGCGTAGCTGAGATCGGTTCCCGAAATGGCGCGAACAGGCATGGCGAGCTCCGATCGATGACGTGAGCCAAGGCTACTCGTTGAGGCGACGCTCGTAAATCCTGCCGACGCACGACGTCCGCACGATGGAGGATGGCGTGGCGCGCGCGATCGCTCGACCCCACGCTCTTCCCAGCCTGTCACCCGTGCGGTTGCCCGGCGCTCGTGGCTATCCGACACTCGCGCCTTCGCCTCTTCGCACTGACCGATCACGCGTCTCTCATGAAAATGTCCATCGCTGTCACGGGTGCCTTGTGCGCCGCCGCCGTCACCACCGCCGCCCTCGCCGCCAAGCCGACGACGCGCAACCGGGCCGAGATCCCGGCCGAGTTTCGCTGGGACTTCACGGTCATCTATCCGGACTGGGACGCGTGGGATGCGGGGATGAAGGAGCTCGACGGCCGCATCGATGCCTTCCTCGCGCTCAAAGGTACCTTGGCCCAGGGTCCGGCGCAGCTGCTCAAGGTCTACCAGGCGTACGACGACATCGGCAAGCTGCAGTACCGGCTCTATCGCTATCCGGCGCTGCAGCGCGACATCGACGCGCGCGACCAGGCCGTGTCCGGCCGCTTTCAGCTCGTCACGGCCGCCCTCGCCAGATTCGAGACCGCCTCGGCCTGGTTCACCCCCGAGCTGTTGAAGATACCCGAGGCGACGGCGATCGCATGGATCGCCGAGACGCCCGCGCTCGCGCCGTACCGTTTCCCGACCCTCGACGCGTATCGCCAGCAAGCGCACGTGCTCGACGACAAGGGCGAGCGGCTGTTGTCGCTGGCAAGCCAGTTCAACGGCTCTCCGGTGACCATGTACGAAGAGCTGAGCACCGCCGACATCAGGTTTCCGGCGCTGCGCCTGGCCGACGGCAAGGACGTCGTCCTCAGCCCGGGCAACTACGCCGCACTCCTCGAGAGCAACCGCGACCAGGCCGAGCGCGCGCGCGCGGCGGCCGCTTACCTCGGCACGTACGCCGCGACGGCCAATACCTATGCGGCGATGTACAACGGCATCCTGCAGCGCGACTGGTTCCTGGCCCGGGCGCGCAACTTCGGCAGCACTCTAGACGCCGCGCTCGACGGCAATGCGATCCCGCCCGCCGTGGTCGAGACGCTGATCGATGCCACGCGATCCGGCAGTGCGCCGTTCCGGCGCTACGCGCGACTACGCCAGAAGCTGCTCGGCTTGCCCAGCTATCACCCGTACGACTCGTTCATGCCGATCTACCAGAGCACGAAGTCATATCCGTTCGAGCTCGCGCGCGACCTCGCCCTGGCCTCGGTGGCGCCGCTCGGCGACGAGTACGTGGCCAAGTACAAGCGCTTCGTCTCGGGCGGCCGGATCGACGTCTACGAGAACGAGGGCAAGCGCAGCGGCGCCTACAGCGCCGGCGTCTACGGCGTCGGCCCGTTCATGCTGATGAACTACAACGACACGCTTGACGCCGCATTCACCCTGGCGCACGAGGCGGGCCACTCCATGCACACCGTGCTCTCGTACGAGACCCAGCCGTTCGTGACCTCGGGCTACACGATCTTCGTCGCCGAGGTGGCCTCGACCACGAACGAGCGGTTCCTGCTCGACCAGCTGCTGCAGCAGACGAGCGATCCGAAGGAGCGCTTTCTCCTGCTGCAGCACGCCGTCGACTCGATCGTCGGCACGTTCTACACGCAGGTGATCTTCGCCGACTTCGAGCTGCGTGCGCACCGCTTGGTCGAAAAGAGCGAGCCGGTGACCACCGAGGTGCTGAACGCGCTCTACGCGGGCCTGCTGAAGGAGTACTGGGGCGACGCGCTGACGGTCGACGACTACTACAAGTTCACCTGGGCGCGGATCGGCCACTTCTTCTTCGCGCCGTACTACGTCTACCAGTACGCGACCTGCTTCGCCTCGTCGGCCCAGCTCTACGCGGCGATGACGACCGGCGCGCCCGAGTCGCGCAAGGCGGCGACCGATCGCTACCTGACGCTCTTGCGCAGCGGCGGCAACGACTATCCGATGGCGCAGCTGAAGAAGGCGGGCGTCGACCTCACCGAGCGGGCGACGATCCAGGCGGTGATCGACCAGATGGATCGGCTGGTGACCGAGATGGAAAAGGAGGCGGCGAAGATCTCCTAACGTTGGCGCAACGATGGCGTCGCGCTGTGCCTTAGCATGAACGGATGGCGTCAGCCCCTTCCCGCGCTTCTCCATCGAAGCCGAGCCGACCCGGCTGGACACGCCGCAGCTTCGCCGTCACCGTCGCGCTCGCGCCCGGCGTCGTCGGCGCCGCGCCGGCCGACGCCCCGGCGGATGCTCCGGCCGCCGCGGCCGATGCCGTCCTCGGCGTCTGGACCCACGCCTACGCCTCGTTCGGGCAGCCCAAGTATCCGCGCGGCTTCGCTCACTTCGATTACGTGAACCCCGACGCGCCGAAGGGCGGCGCGCTGTACCTGCGCAACCCCGATCGCCGCAGCAGCTTCGACAAGTTCAACTACTTCACCACGAAGGGCTCCGCGCCGGCGGGGATCTACCTCTTCATGCTCGAGGCGCTGGCCGTACTGTCGGGCGACGAGCCGCAGACGATGTACGGCCTGCTGGCCGAGGAGATGCTGGTCGCCCCCGACAAGTCGTCGGTGACGTTTCGCATCCATCCGAAGGCGCGCTTTTACAACGGCGACCCGGTCACAGCCGTCGACGTCAAGTACAGCTTCGACTCGATGTCGGGCAAGCAGGCGTCGCCGACGTACCAGACGGCGTTGGCCGGGGTCGAGCGCGCCGTCGTGGTCGATGCGCGAACGGTCCGGTTCGACCTCCGCGAGCGCTCGAACGACACCGTGTTCACGGTCGGTGTGTCGCTCAAGATCTTCTCGCCGAAATGGGCCATCGGCGCCGACGGCAAGCCGAAGGCGTTCGACCAGATCGTCACCGAATATCCGATCACCAGCGGGCCCTACACCATCGCGGCGGCGGAGTCGGGGCGCCGGATCGAGTTCAAGCGCAATCCCGAATACTGGGCGCGCGACCTGCCACCGCGGCGCGGCTTCTTCAACTTCGACCGCGTCGTCTACCGGATGTACAAGGACAACGACGTCTCGCGCGAGGCGTTCAAGGCGGGCGAGTTCGACTTCTACAAGGAGTACAGCGCACGCGCCTGGGTGCGCCTGCACAAGGGCCCGAAATGGGACGACGGCCGGATCAAGAAAGACCCGTTTCCGACCGGGTTCGGTCAGGCGATGCAGTCGTACCAGCTCAACTCGCGCCTGCCGAAATTTCAGGATCGCCGCGTCCGCGAGGCGCTGACTTACACCTACGACTTCGAGATGACAGTCAACCGCTACGGCCAGTACGCCCGGGTCGACAGCATGTTCAACAACTCGATCTTCGCGGCGCAGGGCCTTCCCTCGGCGGCCGAGCTGAAGCTGCTCGAGCCGTTCCGGAAGGACTTGCCAGCCGAGGTGTTCGGTCCCGCCTATGTCGCGCCGCGAACCAACGGCGATCCGAAGTTGCTGCGCCAGAACCTGCTCAAGGCGCGCGACCTGCTCGCGGCTGCCGGCTGGAAGGTCGCCGCCGACGGGCGGCTGCGCAATGAGCAAGGCGAAGCGTTCGAGGTCGAGTACCTGACCGCGGGCGACCGCGGCAACACCTTGCCCGAATGGCGTCTCAACTTCGAAAAGCTCGGCGCCACGCTGAAGCTGCGCAGCGTCGACTTTGCCTTGTTTCGGCGTCGCCTCGAGGAATACGACTTCGACATGGTGACGATCGTCGAGGGCGATTTCACCCTCCCGGCACCCGGCGAGCTCGTCACGAGCTATGGCAGCAAGGCTGCCGACGAGAAAGGCAACAACAACTTTCGCGGCGTCAAGAGCGCGGCCGTCGATCACCTGCTCGAAGTGATGGCCAAGGCGACCCGGCTCGAGGACCTGCGCGACGCCGCGCGCGCGCTCGACCGGGTCGTGATGTGGAACTACTGGCAGGTACCCGACATCTGGCTGGCCAAGGAGCGCGCGTCGTACTGGGACAAGTTCGGCATGCCGGCGGTGAGGCCGCAGTACTACACGGTGGAGAGTCCGAACTCGGAGTATCCGGCCTGGCCGATCACCACCTGGTGGATCAAGGGCCCGGCCGGACGCTGAGCGCCCGCCATCCCACCGAGCCTGCGTACGATGCTGAGCTACATCCTCAAGCGATTGCTTCTGATGGTGCCGACCCTGTTCGGTGCGCTGACCGTCACCTTCATCGTCATCCAGTTCGTTCCGGGCGGGCCGGTCGAGCAGCTGATGGCCGAGGCGCGCGCCGGCCAAGGCGAAGGCGGCGGCTACAAGGCGCGGCGCGACAGCGACGCCAAGCAGATCGAGGAGCTGAAGAAGCTCTACGGCTTCGACAAGCCGGCGCCGGTGCGATTCGTCGAGATGATCGGCAACTTCCTGCGCTTCGACCTCGGTCGCAGCTTCCTGCAGAACAAGGACGTCTGGACGCTGATCAAGGAGAAGCTGCCGGTGTCGATCAGCCTGGGCCTGTGGACCTTCCTGCTCTCGTACCTGATCTCCATTCCGCTCGGCGTGATGAAGGCGATGTACGAGGGCTCGCGCTTCGACGCCCTGACGACGCTGGTGGTCCTGATCGGCTACGCGATCCCGGGCTTCGTGCTCGGGCTGCTCCTGATCGTGCTGTTCGCGGGCGGCACCTTCTTCGACGTCTTCCCGTTGCGCGGCCTGACCTCGGACAACTGGGCCGAGCTCAGCTGGCCGGGACGGATCGCCGACTATTTCTGGCATCTGGCGCTGCCGCTCACCTGCCTCGTGATCGGCAGCTTCGCGATCGTGACGATGCTGACCAAGAACACGTTCATCGAGGAGATGAGGAAGCAATACGTCCTGGTCGCGCGCGCCAAGGGACTGTCGCAGAAGCGGGTGCTGTTCAAGCACATCTTCCGCAATGCCCTGATCCCGCTCATCACGGGATTTCCGGCGGCCTTCATCGGCGCCTTCTTCGCCGGCTCGGTCCTGATCGAGACGCTGTTCTCGCTCGACGGCCTCGGCCTGTTGTCGTACGAGTCCGTCGTCCGGCGCGACTATCCGGTCGTCCTCGGCTCGCTCTACCTGTTCACGCTGATCGGCCTGGTCGTCAAGCTTCTCTCCGACCTGCTCTACGTCGTCGTCGACCCACGGGTCCAGTTCGGCAGCGTCGCGAGGTGACCATGGCCGCCGTCCTGACGCCTTCTCCCGCCGAGCCCGACCTCGCGGCGCGGCCATTCGCGCCCGTCGTCGCGCCGCGCTCGCCGAACCAGCGCGCCTGGGCCCGGTTCAAGCGCAACCGGCTCGGCTATGTGTCGCTCTGGCTGTTCGCGGCGATGCTCGTCGTCGCGACGTTCGCCGAACTGGTCAGCAACGATCGGCCGCTGGTCGCGCGTTATGAAGGCGAGGTCTTCTTCCCGCTCTTTCACAACCAGCCCGAACGCCGCTTCGGCGGCGACTTCGCGACGCCCACCGACTGGAAGGATCCGTTCATCGCCGAGCAGTTCGCCAAGCCCGGCAACGGCGCGTTCTTCACGATCAACAAGCACAGCGCGAATTCGCAGGACTACTTCCAGAAGAGCCCGAGCCCGGCGGCGCCGAGTGCCGCCAACTGGCTCGGCACCGACGCCGACGGCCACGACATGGTCGCGCGCCTGATCTACGGCTTTCGCGTCAGCATCTGGTTCGCCTTCGCGCTGACGCTGGTCGGCGTCGTCATCGGCATGCTGATGGGGGCGGTGCAGGGCTATTTCGGCGGTCGAGTCGATCTCTTCCTGCAGCGCATCTTCGAGATCTGGGGCGCGATCCCCGAGCTCTACCTGCTGATCATCTTCGCCTCGATCTTCGAGCCCTCGCTGCTGCTGCTGCTGATCCTGCTGTCGCTGTGGGGCTGGCTTGGTCTCTCCGACTACGTGCGAGCCGAGTTCCTGCGCAACCGCAGCCTCGAGTTCGTCAAGGCGGCGCGTGCGCTGGGTCTCTCCAACGCCCAGATCATCTGGCGCCACGTGCTGCCCAATTCTCTCACCCCGGTGATCACCTTCCTGCCGTTCCGGATGAGCGGCGCGATCATCGCCCTGACGTCGCTCGACTTCCTCGGCCTCGGCGTGCCGCCGACGACGCCCTCGCTCGGCGAGCTGCTGCGCGAGGGCAAGGCGAACCTCGACGCGTGGTGGATTGTCTTTCCGACCTTCGCGGTGCTGGTGCTGTCGATGCTGCTGCTCACCTTCATCGGCGACGCCCTGCGCGACGCCTTCGACACGCGCAAGTCCTGACATGGCCCAGCCGCTGCTCGACGTCGACCACCTGACCGTCAGCTTCGGCAGCAGCGTCGTCGTCGACGACGTCTCGTTCGCGATCGCGCCCGGCGAGAAGTTCGCGCTCGTCGGCGAGTCGGGCTCGGGCAAGTCCATCACCGCGCTCTCGGTCATGCGGCTGGTCGAGGCGGCAACGACCCGCGGCGCGATCCGCTTCGAAGGCGAGGATCTGCTCGCCACGTCGGAGCGGCAGATGCGCGGTCTGCGCGGCGACGCGATCGCCATGATCTTCCAGGAGCCGATGACCGCGCTGAACCCGCTCTACACCGTCGGCAACCAGATCGGCGAGGTGCTCGAGCTGCACCAGGGCCTGCTCCGCAACCAGGCACGGGCGCGCGCGATCGAGTTGCTGCAGCGGACCGGCATTCCCGAGCCTGAGCGGCGCATCGATTCGTTCCCGCATCAGCTCTCGGGCGGCCAGCGGCAGCGGGCGATGATCGCGATGGCGCTCGCCTGCACGCCCAAGCTGCTCATCTGCGACGAGCCAACGACCGCCCTCGACGTCACCATCCAGGCGCAGATCCTGGCCCTGCTCGACGAGCTCCAGGCCGAGATGGGAATGGCGCTTCTCTTCATTACCCACGACCTGAACCTGGTGCGGCGCTTCACCCACCGGGTGGGCGTGATGGAGCGCGGCAAGCTGGTCGAGCTCGGCTCGACCGCCGGCGTCTTCGGCGATCCGCGTCATCCGTACACGAAGAAGCTGCTGGCGAGCCGGCCGCGGCGCGTGGTGCAGCTGCTCGCCGCCGATGCGCCGATCCTGCTTTCGGCCGACGACGTGTCGGTCGACTTCAGCATCGCCCAGGGCTGGTTCGGCAAGCGCACGTTCAAGGCGCTGCGCCGCGCGACGCTGCAGCTGCGCCGCGGCGAGACGCTCGGCATCGTCGGCGAATCCGGGTCGGGCAAGACGACGCTCGGCATGGCCCTGCTCGCGCTGCAGCCGGTATCGGCGGGGCAGGTGCAGATGGGCGGCCAGCGGATCGACAACGCCGACCGAACGACGCTGCGCGCGATGCGCCGGCGAATGCAGGTCGTGTTCCAGGATCCGTTCGCGTCGCTCAGCCCGCGCATGACGATCGGCCAGATCGTCGGCGAAGGCCTGGCGCTGCACCGTCCCGAGCTGAGCGAAGAGGAGCGTGCGCGGCTGGTGCTGGCGATGCTCGACGAGGTCGGCCTCAACGCCGCGGCCGGCGTCCACGACGTGCTGCAGCGCTATCCGCACGAGTTCTCGGGCGGCCAGCGCCAGCGGATCGCGATCGCCCGGGCGGTGGTGCTGCGGCCCGAGGTGCTGGTCCTCGACGAGCCGACCTCGGCCCTCGACGTCTCGGTGCAGCAGCAGGTGCTGGCGCTGCTCGCCGACCTGCAGCGCCACTACGGCCTCAGCTACGTTTTCATCAGCCACGATCTCGCGGTGGTGCGCGCGATGTCGCATCGGGTGCTGGTCATGAAGGACGGCGACGTGATCGAGGAAGGCGAGGCCGAGGCGCTGTTCGACGCGCCACGCGAGGGCTACACCCAGGCGCTCCTGGCCGCGGCGCAGCTCGCCTGACGCGGGCGCGGATCGGAGGCGACGCGCGGTCAGGCCAGCACGGCGTCGATCTTCGGGCGCCAGAACACGGCGTCCGGGACGATGCCGAAACCAGCCGCGACGTTGTCCTCCATGTGCTCCTTGCGCCGTGTTCCAGGGATCGCGCAGGTCACCCCCGGATGGCTGAGAACGAACTTGAGCAGCACCTGCGCCCAGCTCGCGCAGCCGATCTCGCCGGCCCACTCCGGCAGCGGCTTGGGCAGCAGGCGGCGCAGCAGGCCACCGCCGCCGAACGGCATGTTCACGATCACCGCAACGCCGCGCTCGGCCGCCAGCGGCAGGAGGCGCCGCTCCGCGTCGCGGTCATCGAGGGCGTAGTCGATCTGCAGGAAATCGATTCCCTTCTCGGCGCGCAGCACCGCCTCGACCTCGCCGTAGGCCGAGGCCATGTAGTGAGTGATGCCGAGATATCTGATGCGGCCTTGCTCCTTCCAGCGGCGCAGCGTCGCGAGCTGCGTGCGCCAGTCGACCAGGTTGTGGATCTGCATCAGGTCGATGCGGTCGGTTCGGAGCAGCCGGAACGATGCTTCCATCTGGCGCATGCCCTCGGCGCGCCCGGCGGTCCAGACCTTGGTCGCGAGAAAGGCTTCGCCGCGGCGGCCCTCGGCGGCGAGCAGCTCGCCCGTGGTCGCTTCGGCGCGGCCGTACATCGGCGAGCTGTCGAGCACCGTGCCGCCGGCGTCGAGCAGCGCCGCGACGACGCCCGGCAGGAGCGCGTAACCGGGCGTCCCGGGCGCCTGGTCGAAGCCGACATAGGTGCCGCAGCCGATGACGGGCAGCGCTTCCCCGGAAGCGGGGATCGGACGCGAGATCATGCGGCGAGAGGGGAGTGGTTGAGCGGTCGCACGGGAGGGAAGGCCGGTGACGAAAGGCAGGGCGGCCGCCGCTCGCAGGAGGCGGGCCCGTGCCGGGTCGGGCCGTCGCTCAGGGCGCTGCGGCGAACTCGGCGAGGATGATGGCGACGCCTTCATCGAGATCCGTGAACACCGCGCCAATCTTGAAATCGCCGCTCGCGGAGTAGGACGAATAGACGACCTTCAGGCCCGCGGCAAGGCGCATCGGGCCCGTCGCCAGCGGCAGGTCGAACGTGACCTTGCAGCGTGTGCCGGGCGCGATCGGCCGCGGCGACAGCAGGCACATGCCGTCGCGCCCGAGGTCCCACGTCTGGACCTGGCGCGTGGCGTCGCCGATGACCAGCGTTGCGGCCTGGCGCACCGCCTTGCGCGGGACGACGCGGCGATTGCTCTCAGGGGACGCGGGCAGGCTGCTCATCAGGACGAAAGTGGCGCATTCAGTCTAAATGCTCAAGCCCATTCATCGCCTGCACGGGTCTTCGACACCGCAATTGCCCAATTTGCCGCACCGACGAGGGTGGGATCGAGACGGCATGACGATGGCGCAGGCTCAGGGCGAGGCCCGCGGCGCCGACTCGCTCGCGTCTTCGAACGGTGGCCCGATCTTGAAGATGCCGCTGGTTCGCGCGACGGGCACCCCGTCGGCCTCGACCAGCCCCTGCATGAATACCAGGCTGCGTGTCGTGCGCAGCAGCTGCGCTTCGCCCTGGACCCAGGCGCCGAGCGGCGCGGCGGCGAGATAGTCGATCTGCAGGTTGATCGTCGGCAAAAAGCGCTTGCCGATGTCCGCCGAGAGCACGTGCGCCGAGATCGGCATCAGCATGTCGCAGAAGGTGGCCATCATGCCGCCGTGGCAGATGCCCATCATGTTGCAGTGCCGGCGTTCGACGCGAAAGCCGAGCTGGAACTGCGAGCCGGCGCGGCGGACGTAGAGCGGCCCGTTGACGCCGATGAAGCCGTCGCCGAACGATCGCGGGTGAAAGCCTTCGGGGACGTTCGGCGATGCGGGTGCGGTGGTCGTCAAGGCGCGGTGTCGAGGGCGGTGAGAGGGCGACGTATGGTGCCAGAGTCGCGCATCGCCGGCACCATGGCAACATTCCGAGCCGCCACGATCGAACGACACGATGAGCCTGCAATCCGTTCGCGCGTTCCTCGCCGAGCACGCTCCCGACATCGAGATCCTGGAGGCGACGACGAGCACGGCAACGGTCGCGCTCGCCGCCGCGGCGCACGGCGTCGAGCCGGCGCGCATCGCCAAGACGCTCTCGCTGCGGCTGAACGGCGAAGCGATCCTGGTGGTGATGGGCGGCGAGGCCCGCCTCGACAACCGCAAGTACAAGGACCGCTTCGGCGCCAAGGCCAAGATGCTCGACGCCGCCGAGGTGCTCGAGGCGACCAGTCATCCGGTGGGCGGCGTCTGCCCGTTCGGGCTGCCGCGGCCGCTGCGTGTCTATGCCGATGTGTCGCTGCGCGCCTTCGACGTCGTCGTCCCGGCGGCCGGCGATGCCCACACCGCGCTGCGCATCGCCCCGCAGCGCCTCGCGGAGCTTGCCGATGCCGAGTGGATCGACGTCGCCCAGGGCTGAATCGCCGACGGCGCGGCTCTTCGTCGCGCTCTGGCCCGACGCGGGCGTGCGCGCCGCGCTCGCCGCCTATCGCGATCGCTGGCGCTGGCCGCAGGAAGCGCGGCCGGTCGCCGACGAGAACCTCCATGCGACGCTGCACTTCATCGGCAGCTTTGCGCGCGAGCGCATCGTCGCGCTCGGCACCCGCCTCGCCGCCGTCCGGGCGGAAGCTCCGACCCTGCGGTCGCAGGGGCCCGAGGTCTGGCGCAGCGGCATCGCCGTGCTGACGCTGCAGGGCGACCGGCATCTGCGCCTTCTGCACGAGCGCGTCGGCGCGGTGCTGGCCGGCCTCGGCATCGCGCTCGACGACCGCCCGTTCGCACCGCACGTGACGCTCGCGCGCAAGGCCGTGCGCGCGGTCGCGCCGGGCGATCCGCCACCGCTCGACTGGCATGCCCCGGCGATCGCGCTGGTCGAATCCGTCGGCGGCCGGGCCCCGTACCGGGTACTGGCGTCGTGGCCGCTCGCGTGACGCCGCGGCGCCCCCGCCACGTCTCGCGCGCCGCGCGTCTCGCTCGAGCGCGCGAGCCATCTCAGGGAGGCAGCGGCACCACGCGCTGGCCGGCCTGGGCGTTATCGTTCTTCGTCGCCTGACGCGATGCCGGAGTGACGCACGCGACATCGCCCGAATACGCCTCGCGCCACACGTATCCTTGCTTGCACGTGTTGGGCCCGTACGCGCCGCCGCTCGACTCGCGACGCAACGAGGCGCCCTGATTTTCGGCGGCGACACGCGCGCGCACCTCGGGCGCGACGCAGACGGCGTCGCCGGGGCGCGCCTCGCGCCAGACGTAGCCGGTGATGCAGACGCCGTTGTTGTGGGCGCGAATCTGCGCCTGACGGGTCGCGTCGGCCTGACGCTGCTGCTCGGCACGCTGCGCCGCGGCGCTCGCCTCGGCTTGTCGCGCCTCCTCGGCCTTGCGCTCTTCTTCCTGCGCAGCACGCAGCTGCTCGGCCTTGCGCAGCTCCGCGGCCTTGCGCTGCTGCTCGAGGCGACGCTGCTCGGCGAGCTTGCGCTGCTCGTCGGCCCGCCGCGCGTCCTCGGCCTGCTTCGCTGCATCGTCGGCGACGGCAGTGCTCGCCGGAGTCGGTGGCGCGACTGCGGACGTCGGCGATGGAGGAACCGCTGCCGGTACCGACGCTGCGGCGATGGCCGGCTGAGTCGACGAAGCCGGCGCCGACGCCGGCGTCGTGACCGGTGCCGGCGTGGGATCCGGGTCGCGCAGCGCGAGCCAGCCACCCGCTGCGACCACCAGTGCGGCGGCGGTGCCGACCGCCGGCAAGAGCCATGCGGGCCGGAACGACGACGCGGGCGGCGACGATGCCCGCGGACGGGGCAGTGTCCGCCCCGATGGCACGCCGATGGGCGCAACTGCAGCGTCGTCTTCGGGTCCGGCATCGCGGGCGAGCAGCTTGCGCAGCCCTTCGGACAGCAGCTCGACGTCGGAGTCCCAGCGGGCATGCGTCAATTCGACGCTGTTGCGAAACGCGAGGTCCTGCAGGTCGGCGGGAAGCTGGTCGGCGCGCGGCATCGGCGCGCCTTGCACCAGCACCGGCACGACCGGGATATCGCGTTTCAGCGCCGCGGCCGTCTCGAGGCGAACGAAGTCGCTCGGGTCGTCGAGCCGACGCTGGCCCTGGCTGTCGACGAGCGTGAGCCAGTTGCGACCGATCAGCGCCAGCAGCACGCCGCACGAAGCGGTGCTCTTCTCGATCGCGCGCCGAAAGTCGACTCCCGGCTCGAGTGTCGCGACGTCCATGAACACGTTGTCGGCGCCGAACACCTCGCGCAGATGCTCGAACAGACGTCCCGCCTGGCCCTCGGTGTCGTCGCGGCGGTAGCTGATGAAGATCGGCCGCATCACACCTCTGTCTCGTTGATGCGCGAGCTCTGCCTCGGTCACGGCGGCCAGGTCGCCTCGCGCCGCGCGGATGATAAGGCGAGGGTCGTGCGTCTGCCGAGGGCGCGCGCCGCCGGCGACCGGCATCGAGCAAGCGGACCCGCATCTCGTCGAGCGACGAGGATGGGCATCGTCTAATACCGCCTGGTCTACGACACCGACAGGTTGACATGCGCTGCGACGACTCGCTGCGGGAACACATCCGGCGCCACCTGAGCGCCTTCGACCTTCATTGCGCCGACCCGGGGACGAACCGGGTCGCGGCCGTCGCCGTCGCCGTCGCCGAGGAGGGCGAGGGCGCGCGGATCAACGGGATTGCCGCGCCCGCGGGGTGGAGCGAGGAGGCGGCGCTGATCCTGACACGCCGCGCGACCGGCCTGCGCCATCACCCCGACCAGTGGGCGCTTCCCGGCGGCCGCGTCGATGCCGGCGAGTCGGCCGAGCAAGCGGCGCTGCGCGAGCTCGGGGAAGAGATCGGCCTCGACCTCGAGCCCGACGCCGTCCTCGGCCGGCTCGACGACTTCGTCACCCGCTCCGGCTTCGTCATCACGCCGGTCGTCGTCTGGGCCGGCCCCGCACGACTGCTCGTCGCCAACGCGGCCGAGGTCGCGAGCGTCCATCGCATCCCGGTGGACGAGTTCATGCGCGCCGATGCGCCGTGGCTCGAGCGCGAAGACGCGAGCGAGGAGCCGGTTCTGCGCATGCCGGTAGGCGACACCTGGATCGCGGCACCGACCGCGGCGGTGCTCTACCAGTTCCGCGAGCTCTGCATCGCCGGGCGGCCGACGCGAGTGGCGCACTACGAACAGCCGCTGTTCGCGCGGCGCTAGCGCCGGTCCTGGCCGCCGACGTCACCCACGATACGATCGAAGTCATGAGCGAGACAGCATTGCAGGCCTATGTTCAGCGAGGTCACAAGGCCGTCGGCGGATGGCTCGATCCATCGGCGATCGACATCATCGCGACGGTGTCGAGGCAGCAGACGAAAGTCGGCGTCAACGGCGGAATCGCCGAGATCGGCATCCACCACGGACGCCTCTTCATCCTCCTTCACCTGCTCGGCCGGGCAGGCGAGCGCAGCGCGGCCTACGACCTGTTCGAGATGCAGGACGAGAACGTCGACGGCTCCGGCCTCGGCGACAAGTCGATCTTTCTGGACAACCTGCGAAGGTACGGATGCGACGTCGAGCGCATTGTCGTGAAGAGCCGGAACTCGCTCGACATGACCGCCGCCGAGGTTCGCGCGGATGCCGGTCCGGTGCGGCTGTTCTCCGTCGATGGCGGCCACACCGCAGACATCACGGCGAGCGACCTGGCCCTGGCAGAAGCGTCGCTGTGCCCTGGCGGGATCATCATCCTCGACGACTACTTCAACGAGGCATGGCCGGGCGTCAGCGAGGGCGCGGCGCGCTATTTGGGTGCAGGCACCTCGACCTTGGTGCCCGTGGCGATCGGCGGCAACAAGTTCATCTTCACCAACAGCGCCGAGCTCGCAGGCACGTATCGCGAGTCGCTGTCCGGTGTGCCGGAGAAGTATGTCGTGAAGGAACAGACTGCTTTCGACCAGCCCGTGGTCGTCGTGCAGCCAAAGGTTGCACGTCTGACCGATCGCCTTGCTTCGACCGGGCTATGGCGGCGGATCAGGGGCACGACCGCAGGCCGTGCGCTCAAGACCACTCTCCTGCGCGTGCTGCAGCGCTGAGCATGAGGTGGCCATCAGGCGTTATTACCCCTGCCGCTTCCAGGCTGTCTCGATCTCCGCCAGAAGCGTGCCGTAGCGCGACGCTTTCAGGTCGGGCTTCGAATCGGCGAGGTCGAGCACGAAGTAGACGGCGCGCGGCCGAAGGCTGTTGAAGTAGATGAACTGGGGCGGTATCACGGTCGCGAGCGCCGTACCCACGCGCAGTGCCACCGCCGGCGTGATCAGTTCATCGAAGACGACCTGTACCCACGGGTACTGAACGTCCTCGAAGCAGTACACGTTCAGGACCGCCGGTTCGATGGCGGCGAGGCTGTCGCGGATGTCCTTCGGCGACAGGGGTCCCGGGGCGCGGCTGCCTCGTCGCGCCGGCACGACCGGCTGCTTCTTTCCCCAGTCGTCGATCAGTTCGATCACCTCGGCCTCCTCCAGATTGCGGACGCCGTGTTCCGCGGCGCTCACGCATCACCATACACTGCCCGACACAGACCGCCCCTCGCGGGATCCTTCAACGAGAGGAGAGTTGAATGGCCAACGCAGCAAAGGCGTCGCAACGCAAGGCGGGACGCGCCACTGCTCCGAAGGAAGTACCGCGCAAGAAGAAGCGCGCGATCGCGCTGGCCGGCGGCGGGCCCGCCGCCGGGCTGCACATCGGAGCGCTCGAGGCGCTCGAGCAGCACGGCGTCGCGTTCGACGTCTGGTCGCTTTCATGCATCGGTGCATGGGTCGGCGTGTACTACAACCAGTTGAAGAAGCATCCGAGGGCTTCCCAGACGCACGCCTTCTTCAGGGAGCACGCGTTTCGCGACAGCGCGTCGTACCGCGGCTTCCCGGTCAACAAGGCGTTCGCGCCGCATCTCCAGGCCTACACGTCGGCGTGGCTGGCGCACTCGCTGAGTCCGCAGACCTACTGGAACGCGTTCAATTTCGGCAATGAGTTGCCCGATGTGGTCAAGGGATGGCAAAAATTCCTGACGACGCCCGCGATGTGGCAACGCGACGGCGACGTCAACGCGCATGTCCTGAACAACATCCTGGCCGTGAACCCGATGAGCCGGTACCTGACTTCGCTCCTCTACCTCTCGGAGATCAACGGCCTGAGCAACATCTACTACAAGGACAGCACGTTCCTGGAAGAGATCGACTTCGGCGCGCTCGATCTGGTCGATGTCGAGCATCTGGACCAGATGGGGCGTGACGATCTGGCGAAGCTGGCTGCGAAGTACGACCTGAACGGCGTCCCGGAGGAGCGGAAACAGGTGCCGGAGATCTATCACAACGCCTTGCCACTCGGCGATGCCGGCACAGCGTCGACCGGCGTTCCCCAGCTGTTCAACAACAAGTGGCTCGACTACCGGAACGGGAAGAGGAAGATAAAGCGCGACTACCTGCCGATCACGCGCCCGAGCCTGTGCGCGTGCTCGGCGCTTCCTTATGTCGAGCAGACGGTGACCATTCCCAACGACGATGGCCGCCACTACAGCGAAGGCGCGCTGGTCGATACGGTGAGCTTCAAGAACCTGGTCGAGGATCACCCCGACCTGGACGAGATCTGGGTCTGCCGCATCGTCGACTACGGGCAGGTTCACCTGCAGAAGAACCTGCACGACAGCCTCGCCAACCTCTGCGAGCAATTCGCGGCCGAAGTCGGCGAGAACGACATCTCTCTGTTCAAGAGCCATCTGCGCAAGAGCGTGGGTCGCACGCCGCGGGTCGTCGAGATTCCGCTGAACGTGAAGACGAAGGTCAACTACCACTGGGATCGCGACAACCTCGAGGTCGGCGTCGAAGAGGCCCGGAAGGCCGTCCTCGAGCTCCTCGAGGACGAGCAGCTCAGAAGCGAGACGACGACCAACCCCAAATGGGAGCTACCGGAGTAGGCGCGACCGACGACTCGCGGTCATGACCCCACGACGCCGGGTCACGCCACAAGCAGAGCCGCCGCTCCCTGCTCGCAACGGCTGAGCGCGAAGCCATGCCGGCGGGCCAGCTGCCGTGCTTCTTCGGCCCAGTGCTGCGCCCGTTCCGCATGCCCCGTGGACTGCAGCGAGTGTGCCCACAGCAGCGCGGAGAACGTGCGCTCGGCCTTGGCGTCGCCGCGCTCGTGCCGCTGCAGCGCGCGGTCGAAGGAGGCTTGCGCCTGGTCCGGGTCGGCGCCCGATCGAAGCGAGCTGACCGCCTTGACACGCCAAGCGATGGCTTCGGCGAAATGGCCTCCGACCTCGGACGCGACGGCGATCGCCTCGTCGGCCCATCGCAGCGCGCTCGGGTGGTCGCCGCGGCAGCACGCGATCTCGGCCTCGATCGCCGGAAGGTAGTCGAGCAGCGACCATTGGCCGTCCTCGACCCGAGCGAGCAGAGTGCGCGCTTTTGCGAGCGAGCCGGTGGCGCCGTCGAGATCGCCGCTTCGGCATTGGCACAGCGAGAGAAAGACGAGGCCATGCCAGCCGAGATACGGAACCCCGTGAACCTCGCTCAGCTCGACGCAACGTCGCGCGTCCGAGACCGCCTCGTCGAGCTGCCGCACCGCCATGAAGGCGTGGCTGCGCCAGATGTAGGCGCCCGCGAGATAGATCTGCGATTGCACCTGCTCCGCCTCACGCACCGACAGGTGGCCGAATGCGAGCCCCTCCGCGACCAAGCCCGTCTGGCAGCTCGCGTAGGCGATCCAGCCAAGGCCGGAGATGTAGTCGATGAAGCTGCCCGACTCCTTGTAGTAGCCGATGTTGCCGTCGTTGATGAATTCCAGCGTCTCGTTGAACAGGCCCTGGCAACACAGGTTCATGGTGAAGGCCGATGCCGGCTTTCTCTCGATCGCCATCGAGCCGTGCTCGACACCGAGACCCCGCAACGCCTGGAACGTGCTGCGCGCCTGGGCATAGCGGCTCAGGTACACCTGGGTGCGACCACCCTGGAACATGATCGCCGCGGTCATGGTGGCGTCGCTCGCCACGCCTTCCATGCGCGACAGCTCGAGGGCGCGCTCGCTCAAGGCCCTGAGTCGACTCGGCAGGATCGCGAATCGGCCGACTTCCATCATGCCCAGGATGATGTCGATGTTGCGCCTGGCGTTGCGCGGATTCGGTTCGAGCCGAGCGATGGCGGCATCGGCGCGCGAGAAGTACGAGAGCGCCTCGGGAATGGCGACGATCCGTGTCGACGCGACGCCTGCCGCATACAGGTAGTCCACCTCGCGGTCGGTCATTCCCGCAAGCTCGCAGTGGTGCGCCATCAGCCCCGGCTCGTGCAGCGCCGTCTCGGGCTGGTGAGCCTCGATCGCCCTGACGATGCGGGCATGCAGCGCCTGGCGGTCGCTGCGCAGCTGGCTGTCGTAGGCCGCCTGCTGGACGAGCGCGTGCTTGAAGACATATTCGGCCTCGGGCGGAACCCCCCGCTGGAACAGCAACTGGGCCTCGACCAGGCGATCGAGTGCCGCGACGAGATGATGCGGCGGCTCCTCGCTGACCTGAGCCAGCAGCGAGAACGTGAACTCGCGTCCGAGCGCGCTGGCGATGCGCGCGACATTCTTGATGTCGCTCAGCCGGTCGAGCCGCGCCACGAGGCTGTCGCGAAGGGTCGACGGAATGTCCAGCGTCGGCAGCGGGCCATCCATCACCAGGTCGCTGCCTTCCTCGCGCAGCAGCCTGGACTCGAGGATCATCGCGGTCAGCTCCTCGATGAACAGCGGCACGCCATCGGTCCGGGCGAGGATCTCGTCGAACACCGCCGGCGGCAGCCTGCGTCCTCGGCAGTTGTTGCCGATGAGCCGTTTCGCATCGGCCCGGGGCAGGGGATCGAGCGTCATCTCGCTTGCCCCCGGGCGGTCGGTCCAGCGCCGGGGATGATTCGGCCGCGTCGTGATCAAGGCCATCAACGGCCGCTCGCGCATCCTGTCGAAGAGCGAGATCAGGAAATCCTCGGTGGCGCCGTCCATCCAGTGGGCGTCCTCGACCATCAGCAGCACCGGTGCGACGTCGCAGTGGCGCTCGAAATGGCGCAGCACGACTTCGCGCGTCAGGCCGCGCTTGCGGTCCGGCGGCACGGCGGGCTGTGCTCCTGACTCCGGCAGGGGCAGCGACAGGAACTCGGCGACCAGCGACACCTCGAGCGGTGCTGCGCCGGCACCGAGCCACGCCTCGAGGCGGGCGCGGTCCTCCGCCGCGCCGGTCGCGCCGACGCCGATGTCGCGGCGGAGCCAGTCGATCAAGGGATGCAGCGGCGTGGTCGCCTGGCTCGGCGCGCATTGCATGAAGAAGGTCACGCCGGGCGGTGGCGCGAAGCGCTCGCTTGCCGTCCGCAGCAGGCGCGACTTGCCGATTCCGGCCTCGCCGACCAGCGTGACGATGCGGCAGCTGCGCTGTTGTACGCGATTCCAGGTGTGCTGCAGCGCGGCGAGCTGCGCGTCGCGACCGATGCAATCGACCTGCGCCGAGTGCTGCGCGTCGAATCGCGCGCCCGACCGCGACTCGCCGACGACGCGCCAGACCTGCACTGGCTCGTTGAAGCCCTTGACGCTGTGCGGGCCCTGGTCCGCGTAGACGAAGAAGCCACCCGCGAGGCGCCGGGTCTCGTCGGCGATCGCCACCGTGCCGGGCTCGGCGAGCGACTGGATCCGAGCCGCGACGTTCGGCGTCTGCCCCATCACCGCATGCAGCTCGGAAAAGCCGATCCCGACCATCTCGCTGATCACCGACACCCCGGTTGCCAGGCCGATGCGGACATCGATCCGGCCGGCGCCTTCAGGGCGCTCGCGATCCATCGACTCGGTGATGCGCAGGCCGGCGCGGATCGCGCACTCGGCAGCGTCTTCCCGGGCCGTGGGATAGCCGAAGTAAGCCAGGATGCCGTCGCCGATGATCCGGGCGACGAAGCCGCCGGATTGTTCGATGATCCTGCAGCACGACGAGTAGTAGGCGTGGATGAGGTTGCGCAGGTCCTCGGGATCGAACCGCACCGACAGCTCGGACGAGCCGACCAGGTCGCAGAACATCACCGTGATCTGGCGTCTTTCGCCCGGACCGCCCGGACCGCCCACGGCGAGTCCGACGGCGGATGGGGTTGGTGCTCTGCCGGGGTTGAGTTGCTGAATCGCACCTTGCAGGATTCGCCGGTGGCCGAGCGACAGGCCGAGGTCCTTCAAGTCGCTGTCGCCGAGCAGGCGCAGCGCGTCGAAGCCGACGTCGTTGTCGATGAAGGTTCGGGCGTACCGCCCCAGGCCGAGCGCCTCGAGCCATCGGCCGAAGTCGACGTTCGCGTCGAGTGTCACGACTTGGCGGCCAGCCCCAGCCTCTCGATCAGCACCTTGTCCTTGGCGAAGGTCTCGTTCGCCCACTTGGCGTAGTCGTCGCCGCTGCGATACCACATGTCCTGGTTCAGCTGGTCGAGGAGCTCGATGTGCCGGGCTTCGTCCATCGCCTTCTTGAACGCGTCGTGGAGCGTCTTCACGACCGCCGGATCCATGCCCTTGGGGCCGACGATGCCGTACGGCGAGGTCGAGACGACGTTGTAGCCGAGCTCCTGCGCGGTCGGCACGCTGGGCCAGCGCTTGGTGCGCTTCTCGCCGAAGGTGACGAGCAGGCGCAGCTGTCCGGCCTCGACCAGCTTGTCCCATCCCGAGGCGTCGCTCTGTGCCATGACGTGGCCGCCGAGCACGGCCTGGGTGAGGTCGGCGTTGCCCTTGAACGGGATGTGGTTCAGGCTGACCTTGGCGTTGGCGGCAAGCTCTTCCATCAGCAGGTGCGGCGAGGTGCCGACGCCGGTCGAGCCGTAGTCGATCTTGCCCGGGCTCTTGCGCGCGGCGTCGATGTACTCGTTGAAGGTCCTGTAGGGCGAATCGGCGCGCACGGTGAGACCGAAGGTGTAGCCCGAGACGCCCAAGATGAAGGTGAAGTCCTTGAGCGGATCCCAGGGCACCTTCTGCATGTGCGGCAGGCGCAGCATGCCCATCGGGTACTGGGCGATCGTGTAGCCGTCGGGCCGGGCGGTGAGCGCCATCGTGCCCGGGCCGGTTGTGCCGCCGCCACCCGGCTTGTTCTCGACCACGATCGACTGCCCGAGGTTCTTCCCCGCGAGCTCGGCCAGCAGCCGGTGATGCCGGTCGGTCGATCCGCCGGCCGGCCACGGCACGATCAGCGTGATCGGCTTGGACGGAAAGGCTTGCGCTCGGGCAGCGCCGAAAGGCGCAGCAAAGGCCGCCGCCACCGCGGAGGCGATGAGGGTGCGGCGGCGAACGAGGGTCGCTTCATCGGTGGGCGACCGCGAGCTGACAACAGAGGCGAAGGGTTGCGGCATGGTCATTCTCGAGTCGTTTCGAAGGGATCGATCGGCGGCGCCGATGGCAGCGTCGATGGTGGCTGGGCCGGCCTCCGCCGACCAGTATCGAAACTCCTAGCGAGGCGCGAAAGACGGCGTGCTCCTACAGCGAGTCCGGTGAACGGCGGGTGGGCGAGGCGCCGTGAAGCTTCTACATTCTCCGGCGACACCGACCGTGGCAGCTACAGGAGACCACCATGAGCGACGAACCGAGCCCTCTGCAGTCGATGGGCACGCAGAGCCGGGAGACCATGAACATGGCCGAAGCGATGATGGCGCGCGACTTCAGCCGCGATGCCGACGTCGCGGTCGGCAAGATCGGTGCGGCGGCGAGCTGGGCGATCGACAAGGCCAAGGACGGCCTCCAGTCCGCCGCTGAGCAGGCGCGCGACCGCACCAGCGCCGCGGTGGCCACATACACCCGCGAGGATCCGATCCGGGCGGTCCTGATCGCCGCGGGGACCGGCGCGCTGTTGATGGTCCTCGTGGGCCTCATGGCCAGATCGGGCGTTCGCAAGGTGCGACGCAGTGTTCAGTAGCGGCCGAGGATCGAAGCCCTCGCGCGGTCACCGCGGTGACGTACCGCGTTCAGCGCCTGGGCTTGTTCCGGTTCGCCCGCACGACCGCCTCCATCAGGCGCCGCGCCTCCTCGGCTGACTGCGGCGCGAGCGTGCCGGGCGGAACGGCCCATCGTCCCGGCCGACCGGGCGCGTGGTACATCACGCCGCACCGGTCGCACGCGATGAACTCGGTCTCGTACTGCGCCTTGTACTGACGCTCGACCCGCACCCGACTGAACGATGTTGACCCGCACAGGCAGGTGCGGTGAGGCGGCGGAGAAGACATTGCATCCGATACTGTATGGACGTAAGGGATATCCTATTAGCTCCAGCAACGCCGGAGCTACTGGATGGATATCCAGCATATCGTAGTGCCCGAGGCGGGTAAAGACTACCCCCGCAACTGGAACGCATTTCTGACTG
>Ga0070670_100001035_pt1 | contig 22011 bp, 16 predicted proteins | sample KBSS63metaG_FD_64665 | JGI IMG/M metagenome (GOLD analysis project Ga0070670, IMG submission 64665) | Switchgrass rhizosphere microbial communities from Kellogg Biological Station, Michigan, USA - KBS S6-3 metaG | ecosystem: Host-associated > Plants > Roots > Rhizosphere > Soil ... | reverse complement strand
CGGCGCAATAACCACCTTTGAATCCAGGTCTCCGGTGTCCGTGAACCGCATCAACGCGATGATGCGGCCGCGGACGACGCGGCCGCCTTCGCTCGGCGGACCCGCTATGAGTACGTCGGCCGGATCACCGTCGTAGGAGATGGTCTGCGGCAGGAACCCGTAGTTGATCGGGTAGCCGCCAAGCTCTGTCGGAATCATCCGGTCCACCTCGCGCCGATTCAGCGGAATCCGGAACTCCCACTTGGTCGACTCGCCGCGCGCGATCTCGACGTAGCCGTTGACGGTGCCGTCCGCGTTGAGCGGCGAGATGTCCCGCCACGGGTGTTGGGAGTGGATCTGCGCGGCCTTGAGGTACTCAGTGACCCGCTGCTCGAGGCCTGCGGGCGCCGGTGGGAGATGCTGCGGCGCAGGCGCAGGCGAGGGGCGATCAGCGCAGGCCGTGAATGCGGCAAGACAGAGAACGAGGGCAGCTTCGCGCATTGGCGACATCATGGGCGAACGTTGCCGCCGCGGCCGACGGCGAACAGGCTCGATGCCGAGCGGACGTACATCACACCGTCGGACAGCGCCGGCGTGGCCATGACCAGCTCGCCCATCGAATTGGTCGCGAGCTGTCTGAACTCGCGGCCCGCCGCGACCACCAGGATCTCGCCGTCCTCGCTCGTCAGATAGATCTTGCCGTCGGCGGCCACGGGTGACGCGCTGAACCCGCTGCCCACCGGATCGAGCCGCTGCCGGTAGATCTCCTTGCCGGTCTCAACCTCGTAAGCGTCGAACACACCGTCATTACCGAGCACGTACACGATCCCGTCGTAGAAGAGCGGCGTCGGCATGTAGGAGCCGCGCCCCGTCTTGCTCCATGCGATCGCCGGGCTACTGGTCGAATCTTTCTGAAGCGTGATGTCTCCTCTTGCGCCGGGACGCACCGCGAAGATGGGGCGTTCCGGCCTGCGCCCGCTCGCCACGATGATCAGATCGTTGGCGAGAATCGGCGTCGGCGCGGTGATCTTCGAGCTGCCGCCGAGGCGCCAGAGTTCCTTTCCCGTCTGCGGGTCGTAGCCGCGGATGAAGTTCGCCGCGTTCGTCACCAGCTCGTCGCCGTGCCGGGTGCTGATCACCGCGGGTGTGCCCCACGTCGGCAACTCGTCACGGTCGGTCTTCCACAGCGTCCTGCCGGTGAGCGCGTCGAGCGCCAGCACGAAATCGTCAGCCTGGGTGTCGCACTGGATGAAGACGCGGTCGTTCCAGATGATCGGCGAGCTCGCCGGCCCCCACTCGTACGACGGGATGTCGTAGGCGCCGATATCCACGCGGCCCAGATCCACCTTCCAGAGCGGAGTGCCGTTCACGTCGAACGCATGCACCCCCTGCGAGCCGAACCAGGCAACGACGATGCGGCCGTCGGTGACGGGAGAGGCGCTGGCGTAGGTCGACTTGATGTGACGTTTCTCGCGAGGAGGGCCCTCGAACGCGAGCCGCTCCCATGCGATCTTGCCCGTGCGCTTGTCGATGGCGTAGAGCATCCACTTCTGCGGTGAACGATCTTCGGACGCGTCCCCCTCGCCGTAGAGGCCTGGCTTGAACGTCGCGTTCCCCTTGCTGCTGAGCGCGCTGGTCACGTAGATGCGGTCGCCCCAGACGACCGGGCTCGAGTGCGCGAGACCGGGGATGGCAGTCTTCCAGAGGACGTTCTTCGAGTTCGGGCCGTTCCAGGCGTCGGGAAGATTCTGGCCGTCGGCGACGCCGCTTGCATTCGGTCCGCGGAAGGAGGGCCAGCTGCCCTTCGCCGGTGCAGCGGCCGGCAGCGTCGGGGCGACGTCCGGTCCCGTGCGCACGATCTTGCGCTCAGGCACCGGGACCGTCGCGCTGATCCCCAGCAGAGCCACCGTCAGTACGGCGAGCGTGATGACCGTGTCGGTTACTCTCACGCGACGAAGTGTATCTCAACGGCTTCAGGGCTTCGTGGCTTCATGGCCTCAGGGTCACGGCCCGCGAAGTCCTGAAGCCGAGAAGCCTTGAAGCCCTAATACGGCCAGACCCAGTTGGCGATCTCCGCTCGATCAGCTCCATGCTCGTGCGCGTAGCGAAGGTTGTCGATAATGGCGCCCCGCATCTCCTCCTTGAGGTGCGCCGCCTTCGTCCGCAGCGTCGGCACCCGATCGATCACGTCGATGACCAGGTTGAAACGCGACGTCTCGTTCAACATCGCCAGCTCGAGCGGCGTATTGATGTTCCCCTTCTCCTTGTAACCGCGCACGTGCATGTGGTCGTGACCCTTGAAGCGGTAGGCGAGCTTGTGAATCAGCCAGGGATACCCGTGGAAGTTGAAGATGATCGGCTTGTCCGTCGTGAACAGACTGTCGAACTCGCGTTCGGTCGATCCGTGCGGATGCTCGGACGCCGGCTGCAGTCTGAACAGATCGACGACGTTGACGAAGCGAAGCTTCAGATCCGGCGCTCGCTCGCGAAGAATGGCAGCGGCGGCGAGCGCCTCCATGGTTGCGACGTCGCCGCAGCACGCCAGCACCACGTCAGGCTCCTCGCCGGCGTCGGTGCTGGCTCGCGGCCAGATGCCCAGCCCCTTGGAGCAATGGAGAATCGCTTCGTCCATCGTGGTGAACTGGAGATGCTTCTGTTTGTCAGCCACGATGACGTTGATGTAGTCGGTGCTACGCAGGCAGTGGTCCGCGACCGAGAGCAACGTATTGGCGTCGGGCGGCAGGTAGACCCGCGTCACCGAGGGGCCTTTGTTCGTCACCAGATCGATGAAGCCTGGATCCTGGTGGGAAAACCCGTTGTGGTCCTGCCGCCAGACCGTCGAGGACAAGAGGATGTTCTCGGACGAGACCGAGGCGCGCCACGGCACGTGATTCTTGCAGATGTCCAGCCACTTGGCGTGCTGGTTGAACATCGAATCGATGACGTGCGCGAACGCCTCGTAGGTATGGAAGAGGCCGTGGCGTCCGGTCAGCAGGTAGCCTTCGAGCCAGCCGAGTAGCGTGTGCTCGGACAGCATTTCCATCACCCGCCCATCCGGTGCCAGCTCACCGCCGTCGGCGTCTTCGGGCAGCATGTCCGCCATCCACGTCTTCTTGCTCGCGCCATAGATCGCCTGGAGACGATTCGAGGCGGTCTCGTCGGGCCCGAACACCCGGAACGTGGCCGGGTTCTTCTTCATCACGTCGCGCAGGAACTCTCCGAGCGGCTTCGTGTTCTCGTACTGCACGGTGCCGCGGGTCGGAACGTCGACCGCATAGGTGCGAAAGTCCGGCAGGTTGAGAGGCTTGCGGAGCAGTCCGCCATTCGCGTGCGGGTTTGCGCTCATGCGGCGGGCGCCCGCAGGCGCCAGCGCCTTGAGCTCGGCCCTCAGCGTGCCGTTCGCATCGAACAGCTCCTCGGGCTTATAGGTCCGCATCCACTCTTCCAGAAGCTTCAGCTTCGCCGGGTTCTCGCGCACGTCCGACAAGGGCACCTGGTGACTGCGCCATGAGCCTTCGACCTTGTGTCCGTTGATTTCCTGCGGACCGGTCCATCCCTTGGGGGAACGCAGCACGATGATCGGCCAGCGTGGCCGGAACGTCGACTTCGTGTCGCGCGCTCTCTGCTGAGCGGCGCGGATGTCGGTCACCGCTCGCTCGAGCGTGGCCGCCATCTGCTGATGCATGTCTGGCGGGTCGCTGCCCTCGACGAAATACGGCTGATATCCGTACCCGACGAACAGCGCCTCCAGCTCCTCATGGGGAATCCGCGACAGAATCGTCGGATTCGCGATCTTGTAGCCGTTCAGGTTGAGGATCGGCAGGACCGCGCCGTCGCGCTCGGGGTTGAGGAACTTGTTCGAGTGCCACGCGGTGGCCAGCGGCCCGGTCTCCGCTTCGCCGTCGCCGACCACGCAGGCGACAATCGTATCGGGATTGTCGAGCACCATTCCGTACGCGTGCGCGAGGCTGTAGCCGAGCTCGCCGCCTTCGTGAATGGATCCAGGCGTCTCAGGCGTGACGTGGCTGCCGATGTGGCCGGGAAAAGAGAACTGCTTGAAGAATTTCCGCATGCCCTCTTCGTCCTGGCTCTTATCCGGATAAACCTCAGAGTACGTGCCTTCGAGGTACGCCGGGCCCAGGACACCCGGCGCGCCGTGGCCGGGTCCGGCGACGAAGATCACGTCCAGGTCGTGCTTCACAATCAGCCGGTTCAGATGCACCCACACGAATGACAGCGCCGGGCTTGCGCCCCAGTGTCCGAGCAGCCGATGCTTCACGTCGTCGGTCCTGAGCGGCTGCTTCAGCAGCGGGTTGTCTTTCAGGTAGATCATCCCGACCGCGAGGTAATTGCACGCGCGCCAGTACGCGTGCGTCAATTCCAGCTCTCTCGCCGACAGCGGCTTGTCTGCCGCATCGACGCGTCGCCGCTCTTCGGTCAAAACCTTTTCCACAGTAGTTCTCCGCCTGCATCATTCAAGTGATGGGCTCTGAGCCTGGAGACCAATCGCGAGCACTGCGATCGAGCGCGGCTGCAGCTCGTACCTCGCGGCGGCGACGACGGGCGCGTCCGCCCAGGGCGTCATGTCGGTGGGCGACGGCAGCGCCGTGTCGAGGCAGCGTCGCCAGACATACGGGCTGTCGGCCGGACCCGGCGGCAGCTCGAACGACAACGGCTCCCAGTAGGCGTTCATCATCACGTGCAGGAGGAAGCGTGCCCGAACGCTCTGAATCGTGTAGGCGAGAGAGTGCGAGTTGTCGCCCCAGTCCGGCTGACCGAGCGTGGTGCCGTGCCATTCGATCCGCGTGCGCTTCAACAGCTCGTTGAGGCTGAGCGTCCCGCCGTCCGGGCCGACATCTCGATGCTGCCGGAAATGCGTCAGCAGTTTGACGAAGCGGTGAACATCGGCATGGCGCTCGAGCAGCGTCCAATCGAAGTAGTTGATGTCGCCGATCTCGCAGTAGCCGTTGTTGTTGCCCCCCTGCGTGCGCCGTACCTCGTCGCCCATGAGCAACATCGGCGTGCCGGCCGCGAGCATCTCCAGTGCGAAGAAGTTCTTCACCTGTCGATTTCGCAGCGCCTCGATCGCTGCGTCGTCGGTCGGCCCTTCCACACCGCAGTTCCAGCTCACGTTGTCGTTCGTGCCGTCGCGGTTCTCCTCGCCGTTCGCCTCATTGTGCTTGTCGTTGTAGCTGACCAGATCGTTGAGCGTGAAGCCATCGTGGCAGGTGACGAAGTTGATGCTCTGTTCTGCTTCGCGCCCTTCGTGCGCGTAGATGTCGGGGCTGCCCATCAGCCGCTGGGCGAGCTTCGCCACGGTCCCGTTGTCGCTCTTGATGAAGTGACGCACGTCGTCGCGGAACCGGCCGTTCCACTCCTGCCAGGTATCGCCCAGGAAGGTTCCAACCTGATACAGCCCGGCCGCGTCCCACGCCTCCGCGATCAACTTTGTACCGGCCAGCACCGGATCGAATTCGATGTCCCACAGCACGGGAGGATTCGCCTGCGGGCGTCCCGACTCGTCGCGCGACAGAATCGACGCGAGATCGAAGCGGAAACCATCCACGTGCATTTGCGTGACCCAGTAGCGCAGGCTGTCCTGGATCAAACGGCGCACGATCGGCTGGTTCGCATTCAGCGTGTTGCCGCACCCGCTGTAGTCCGCGTAGAGGGACTTGTCGGGCTCGAGCATGTAGTAGCACTCGTTCGCGAGCCCGCGATAACAGAGCGTCGGCCCTTCCTGGTGTTTCTCGGCCGTGTGGTTGAAGACCACGTCGAGGATCACTTCCAGGCCGGCACGATGGAGGGCCTTCACCATATCGCGGAACTCGTCGAGGACGCCGAGCGGGTCGCGATCCATGCTGTAGGCGTGATGCGGCGCGAAGAACGACACCGGCTGGTAGCCCCAGTAGTTGACGCGTCCGTCTGGAGCAGCGTGGGGGTCGAACTGGAATACCGGCAGCAGCTCGACGGCCGTGATGCCGAGGTCTACGAGGTAGGGAATCTTTTCGATCAGCCCCGCATAGGTTCCGGCGCGGACGCCGTGGACGCCGGAGCTGGGGTGACCAGTGAATCCGCGCACGTGCATCTCGTAGATGATGGTTTCCGCGGAGGGCCGGCGCGGCGGCTGATCGCCTTCCCAGTCGTAGCGGGATGGATCGGCGACGACGCTTTTCAGCGCGCACGCGGCGTTGTCGCCCGGGCGGCAGGCGGCATCGCGGTCGTATCGCTCGGGCACGGCGACCGCCAGGCCATAAGGGTCGAGCAGCACCTTTTCGGCGTCGAAGCGCAGACCGCGCTCCGGCGCGAACGGCCCGTGCGTGCGATACGCATACACCTGTCCAGGCACGAGCCCGGCCACGAACGCATGCCAGTAGTGATACGTGCGGTGCCGCTCCGGATCGAGCGGAACGACTCGTGAGGGCGCGCCGTCGTTCGCGGTATCGAACAGCAGCAACTCCACCCGGGTGGCGCCCTTCGAAAACACGCTGAAGTTGACGCCGCCGGCCGAAGGGGTCGCGCCCAGCGGGGCGGGGCCGCCGGCGATGGCCGTCCGCCTGGTGACCGTCGCGGCGGACTCGGCCGGAAGGGTTATCACGTCTCGAATCATGACCGTCGCCGTTCTGTGATGGGACTGACGTCCCACACGCTGTTGCAGTACTCGCGTATCGACCGATCCGATGAGAAGCGGCCGACCCGGGCGCTGTTCAGGATGGACATCCGCGCCCAGCTGGCCTGATCGCGGTAGGCGTCGCTGACCCGCTGCTGACAATCGATGTACGACTGGTAGTCGGCCAGCAGCATGTACTCGTCATGATCGAGCAGCGAGTCCACGAGCGGTTGGAACAGGCCACTCTCGCCGTTCGAGAAGAGACCGCCGGCGATGAGATCGATCGCCTCACGCAGCGCCGGATTCGTTTCGTAGATGTCGCGCGGCCTGTAGCCCCGGGCCTTCTGCGCCAAGACCTCGTCGGCCGTCAGACCAAAGAGGAAGAAATTCTCGTGACCCACGGCGTCGCGGATTTCGACATTCGCGCCGTCGAGCGTGCCGATCGTGAGCGCGCCGTTCATCGCGAACTTCATGTTGCCGGTGCCGGACGCCTCCTTCCCGGCCGTCGAGATCTGCTCAGACACATCCGCGGCGGGATAAACGCACTGGCCATTCGTCACGTTGAAATCGGGGAAGAACACGACTTTGAGCAGCTCCGACACCTGCGGATCCCCGTTGACCACGGCAGCGACGCCGTTGATCAGCCTGATGATCAATTTGGCCATCCGGTATCCGGGCGCGGCTTTGCCACCGAAGATCACCGTGCGCGGCACGACGCCGGCGCCGTCGCCGCGCTTCAGCTGTTGGTAGAGGGTCACCAGATAGAGCACATTCAGGTGTTGCCGCTTGTACTCGTGCAGCCGTTTCACCTGCACGTCGAACAGCGAGTGGGGATCGACCGACACACCGGTGCGCTCGGCGATGAGGCGCGTCAGGCGCCACTTGTTCTCGACCTTCACGGCCTGCCATTCCGCTTGGAATCCGCGATCAGCCGCCAACCGCTCAAGCCGTTGGATCTTGTCCTCCAGGCTGGAAATCCACCCGTCACCGATGCGCGCGGTGATCAACTCCGTCAACTTCGGATTGCTCAACACCATCCAGCGCCGCGGCGTGACGCCGTTCGTCACGTTGAGGAACTTTTCCGGCGACACGCTGTAGAAGTCGCGGAGGACCGTCTGTTTGAGGAGTTCCGTGTGGAGCGCGGCGACCCCGTTGATGGCGTGACTGCCGACGGCTGCAAGGTGCGCCATCCGCACCGATTTGCTGCCCGATTCATCGATGAGAGACAGCCGCTGGACGAGGCCTTCGTCGCCGGGATGTCGCAGCCGAACCTGATCGAGGAAGCGGCGATTGACCTCGTAGATGATCTCGAGGTGGCGCGGCAGCAGCGTGCCGAACATGGGCAGCGGCCATTTTTCCAGCGCCTCGGAGAGCAGCGTGTGATTCGTGTAGCCGCAAGTCCGCTGCGTGATGTCCCAGGCCTGATCCCATCCGACGGCGTGCTCGTCGACCAGGAGCCGCATCAGTTCGGCAACGGCAATCGACGGGTGCGTGTCGTTCAACTGCGCGGCCCAGTACTGATGAAAGTCCTCGATCCGCTTGCCGCGGGTCAGATGCAGCCGGATCATGTCCTGCAACGAGCAGGAGACGAAGAAGTACTGCTGTGCCAGCCGCAGCCTTTTGCCGATCGCGGGCTCGTCGTTCGGGTACAGGATCTTCGAGACCGTTTCCGACACGACCTTCTGATTGACGGCCTCGTAGTAGTCGCCGGCGTTGAAGGCCGCGAGATCGAATGATTCGGTGGCCTCCGCCTTCCACAGCCGCAGCATGTTCGTCGTGGGCACCCCGTAGCCGGGCACCGGCGTGTCGTGCGCCACGCCTCGGACCATCCTGTCGGAGACCCAGCGGACGCTCGGCTGTCCCTGTTCGTCCCGGAGATGCTCGGTGTGGCCGCCAAACATCACCTTGTACGCGACCTCCAACCGTGGGATCTCCCACGGGTTTCCGAAGCGCAGCCACTTATCGGTGTGTTCCACCTGCCAGCCGTCGCGAATCGCCTGATCGAAGATGCCGAACTCGTAACGGATGCCATAGCCGATGGCTGGAATGTTGAGGGTCGCCAGCGAATCCATATAGCAAGCGGCAAGGCGTCCGAGGCCGCCGTTACCGAGCCCCGGTTCTTCCTCTTGTTGCAGCAGATCAGTCAGCTCCTGGCCGAGCGAAGAGAGTGCCTCCTTCGTCGCCTGCCACAGTCCGAGGTTCACGAGGCTGTTGCCGAGGTGTGGGCCGGTGAGAAATTCCGCCGAGAGATACGCGACCACCTTCGCGGTGTTCGCGCCCGTGATCGTATCCAGCGTGGTGATGTAGCCGTCGAGCATCCGGTCACGCACGGCATTGGCAAGCGCGAGATACCAATCGTTCCGCGTCGCGTGCTGGGGTTGCCGCGCCTGGAGAAAGCGCAGGTGGTCAACGACGGCGGCGGCGATGGCCGCCGCTGTGCGCCCGGTGCGAACGCTCTCGACCTCGGCTAGCGCTCGTGCTGCCTGTCGAGAGTTCGTATGTCCAGAATCGATGTTCCGTCGCGGGCTCATTCGTCGCTCCATGGGGACTGACTGATGGCGATGAGCACCACCGCGGGCACGTGCTGTTGCGCGTCTCCGGCGCTCGCCGCGCCTCCGGCCTGCCGGAGGCGCTCCAAGATGACGGAGCAGCCTTCCGCGCCGACTCTCAGCAGGCTAGCGAACGAAGCATTTGCTCGAGCGATGCGCCTTACGCGGCGCGAGGCAGCAGGATGCGTACCGTCCGCGGGCGCGATGCCGGATCTGCATAGTTGCGACCATGCCCGCGCGTTAGCGTGCGGGTAATCGCCATGCGGATCAGCATCGTGACACTCCTCGCGCTGTGCCTCTGCGCCCCTGACCTTGCGCACGCCCAGGCGCCGTCGCGGCCGACGGTCGGAGTCGCGTTCGGTGGCGGCAGCGCGCGCGGCATCGCGCACATCGGCGTCATCCAGTGGTTCGAGGAGAACCACGTCCCGATCGACGTCGCTGCCGGTACCAGCATGGGCGGTCTCGTCGGCGGCGCGTTTGCGGCCGGCATGTCAGCCGCGGAGTTGCGCACGCTGATCACCGGCACCGACTGGGACATGATGTTCGGCAGTTCCTCGTTTGGCTTCAAGAATCTTCGCCGCAAGGAAGATGCCCGCGACTACCCATCAAGACTCGAATTCGGCCTCAAGCGTGGCGTGGTTCCGCCGACGTCGCTGAACGACGGCCAGCAGGTCGACTTCCTCCTCGCTCGAATCACGGCGCCGTATTACGGCCTGCGCGCGTTCGACGAGCTGCCGACGCCGTTCCGCGTTGTCGCGGTCGATCTCAAGGCGGGCGAGAAAGTCGTGATCGACAGCGGCTCGTTGGCCACGGCGCTGCGCGCGACCATGTCGCTCCCCGGGGTATTTCCGCCGGTGGAACGCGACGGCCGGATCCTCGTCGACGGCGGCGCCCTCGACAACATTCCGGCCGACGTGGTCAAGGCGCTGGGGCCGTCGTTCGTGATTGCCGTCGACGTTGGCTACGCACCCGACGACGAAGTCGACTATTCGATCTTCGGGTTGATGGGACGCACCGTGGACGCGATGATGCGCGCCTCGACGCGCACCGCGCTGCAGTCGGCCGACATGGTCATCGCGATCGACGTCGACGGCTTCGGATCGCTGGACTGGCGCCGCGCCGACGCGCTGATCGAGCGGGGACATCAGGCCGCGGAGGCCCGGCGCGCCGAGCTGCTGAAATACCGGGTGAGCGATGCGGAGTGGCAGGCCTGGCTTGCCACGCGCGCGCAACGGCGTCGCGCGAATCTGCCGCCACCGACGCGTCTCGTCACGACCGGCGTCGAGAAGGCGGACGCCGCCGCGGTCGAACGTCTGCTCGCGCGCCACCTCAACGTGCCGGTCGATATTCCGCTGCTCGAGCACGACCTGACGGCGCTGACCGGCCTCGATCGCTACCAGACGATCACCTGGCAGATCACCGACGCGCCGGAAGGATCGACGCTCGACATCCGCGCCCAGCCGAAGAAATACGCGCCGCCGTTCCTGATGCTCGGTCTGAACATCGAGAATACGACGTCCGAGACGTTCCGGGTCCAGCTCGCGGCGCGCTACCTAGCCTTCGACGTCCTCGGGCCGTCGTCGGAGCTGCGCATCGACGGCGGCATCGGCGCGGATCCGTCCGTCGCGGCCGCGCTCTACAAGCCGTTGGGGGGTGGATTTTTCGCCCGCGTCCGGGCCGGTGCGAGCCGAAGTACGCTGAACTTCGTGATGGACGACGCAGTGGTCGCGCAATATGCCGAGGAACGGACCGCCGGGTCCACGGACGCCGGCTTCAACATCTCTCGCGAGAGCGAAGTCGCCGCCGGATTCGAGTTCTCGCACGTAAACGACTCCGTGCGGTACGGCGATCCCGGGTTGCCCGAGCTGGCCGGCCCCGAAGTCCGCTTCCGTATGCGCTGGGCGCTCGATCAGCAGGACAGTCCGGTGATTCCGTCGCACGGCCTGCGCTCGATATTTGAATTCTCTCGGACGTTCACCAGTCCAGAGGCCGAAGGTGTGCCACGCTCCAATCGCAATCTGACCCAGATGGAGGTCGGGGCTTCCTCGTTCCATTCGAGGGGTGCGAACCGGCTCTTCGGCGTGTTCTCCGGCGGCACGTCGTTCGGCGATCATCCGTTGCCGACGCGCCAGTTCTCGTTGGGATACCCCTTCGTGCTCGACGCGTTCGGCGTCGGCGAGGAACGGGGCGACCACTACGCGGTGCTGACGCTGGGCGCGATGCGCAGCGTCGCACGTCTACCCGACTTCGTCGGCGGGCCGCTCTTCGCCGGCGCCTGGTGGCAGAACGGCGCGGCGTTCGACACCGACGAGAACGCCGAGCTGCACTCCCAGATCGGCCTCGGCGTCGTCGCCGACACGCTCGTCGGCCCCGTGCTGCTCGGCACCAGCTTCGGCTTCGACGGCGGCTGGAAGGTCACTTTCGGCGTCGGGCGTATCTTCCGCTGACGCTCGTTCGCCGGCGATTAGGCGAACGGATTCTCGTCCGCGCTTGGTCCATAAATCGAGGGAATCGGAACGTTCAGTTCACGCAGGTAGACCGTCAACTGGCCGCGATGGTGATACCAGTGATTGAGCATCACCGACCGCAGGAACGCGACGCGCGGCAGCGCCAGTACTTCGCGGTCGCCGCGCATCAGCCGCCACGTCGCCATCAGCGCGGCGTCGTCCATGCCACCGAGCGCCTGCTTCGCCCTGGCGATACTCTGCTCGAGCGTTGGCACCAGCTCGGACGCGCTCTTTGGACTCGGATCCGCGAAATCAGGCGCCTGCGCCGGCGATCGCGACGCCAGCTCCGCGACTCCGGCGGGCACCGTCGCGATGTGCAGCGCCAGCTGCCCAAGCGTCCTCGCTTTCGGGTGCGGACGCCATGACAAGTGTTCGTTGGGAACCCGCTCCAGGACACGGCGGGTCGTCTGAGTTTCCTGCTCGAGCTCCTGCAACATTCCTTCGATTAACCGCATCGGTCCGACCTCCGTATTTCCGATCCGTGCTACGCGTTCTCGACTCGACGACGAATGCGATCGAAGATCAGGGCCCATCCCTGCCCAAGCGCGTCACGATAGCCGTCTGGCGGGAACAGGCCGAGCGCCGTGTGCCGCAGCGTGATCAGCGTGCCACCGTCGATTTCCTTGAGCCGGTATTGCACGTTCGATGCGACGGCGAACGACATCATCAGCGGCCCGGCGATTTCGAGCAGCGTCGGCCGCTTGATCGCCTGCACGTGACCCCAGAGATGGCCGTTGCCGTCGCCGAGATCGCGGAACCAGCGCCCGCCGGGCCACGGCTCGAGCGTCATCGGCATGGCGACGCCTTGATATCCCTGGTTTGACGGCCCCATCTCTTCGAGCAGCGCCTCGAACGTCGCCGCGAGGGGCGCGCGCACGCGTATCTCCTCCGTGATGTCGATGGACAGATTCTCGATCGCTGGACTGACTGCGGTGGTCATGATGATCTCCTTTTGATCTTGTCTTCGTCGGTTCCCTTCGATTGCTGCTCGGCGCGTTCCTTGACCCGCAACAACTGGCTCCGCCAGTACCGTTCGAATCGCCCGCTCCATTCGTGGAGCGGCCTGATGGCCTTGGCATTGGTGCGGTACAGCAATTGACGGCCGTCGCGCCGTACTTCGACGAGCCCGACGTGAAGCAACACCTTGAGATGCTTTGACACAGACGGCTGTGCGAGGCTGAGTGCCGCGACGACATCGTTGACGGCCCGCTCGCGGGGCGCGAGGAACTCCAGGATGTCTCGCCGACGGGGTTCGGCTACCGCATTGAAGGGGTCGGACGTGGTGGCCGCACGAGGCATGACGCAATCATATTCCCATTACGGAATATGTCAAGCGGTGCCCTTGAACCGGGCGCGCGCGCCTGATATCACCAGCCATCCGCAAGGGAGAATGCCGATGACACGACGCGTTTCGATAGTGACGGCTCTGGGAGTGCTCGTGGCAACCGGGCTGCTCGGCGGGCACGTCGGTCGACCGCTTCCGGAGATCTCGCGTCCTGTCATGTTCGACACTCGGGAAGCGGACGAGATCCTCACGACGCTGCAGGTATTTCCCGCCGACAACCCGTGGAACCAGGACATCTCGTCGATGCCGATCCACGTCGATTCCGCCAGGATCATCGCTTCAATAGGTGCGGCGAAACCGCTCGACTACAACCTCGACATGAACTTCATCATCGTCCCGCGGGATCAGGTCCGATTACCGGTCAAGGTGACCGCGTACCCGCAGGAGTCCGATCCCGGACCTTTCCCGATTCCGGCGAACGCGCCGATCGAGAACTGGCCGATGCATCGGAACGAGGACACCAAAGCGCTTCCGAAGCCGGGTCAGACCCTGGAGCAGCTGCAGCGGGAAGGGGAGGGCGATCGTCACCTGATCGTCGTGGATCCTGGCAACGGCAAGCTTCACGAGTTCTGGCAGGCGCGCAGAACCGATACCGGATGGGAGGCGTCCACCGCGGCGACGTTCGACCTGCGCACGGGCGCGCCGCGGCCGGAGCGCTGGACGTCCGCCGATGCGGCAGGCCTCCCTATTTTCCCAGCCGTCGTGCGCTACGACGAGTGCGTTCGAGGACTCGTCGCGCACGCGATGCGTGTGACCGTGCGCGCGACGCGCCGTGGATATGTACTCCCCGCCACGCATTGGGCGAGCCCGCTGCGAGACCCCTCTCTGCCCCGGATGGGAGAACGCATCCGGCTACGCAAGGATTTCGACATCTCGGGGTTCCCACGCCACGCGCAGGCCATCCTTCGTGGGTTGAAGAAGTACGGAATGTTCGTGGCCGACAACGGCGCCGACTGGCGCATGTCGATCGCGCCGGACCGGCGGCTGCAAGGCCTCGAGTCGCTCCACAAACTCAAAGGGTCCGACTTCGAGGTCGTCGACACGGGCGCGCGGTCGGTTGAAGGATCTGATCCCTTCTAACAGCTCACTCGAGCCGCCGCCGCACCTTTCGCAGCTCGCGGCGCCGCGCCGCGCTCACGTCGGGATAGCGGAGCTTCAAGGCGGCGAGTTCGTCGATGATCGCCTGCGAGACGATCAGCCGGGCGTTCCGCTTGTCGTCGGCGGGGACCACGTACCACGGCGCATGCGCCCGGCTCGTGGCGCTGAGACAGGCCTCATACGCGCTCATGTACTTCTGCCAATGCCGCCGCTCCTCGATGTCGCCCACATTGAACTTCCAGTGCTTGTGCGGATCGTCGAGCCGAGCCAGCAGCCGGCGCCGCTGTTCCTGCTTCGACAGATGCAGGAAGAACTTGAGAACGCGCGTGCCGTTCCGGTGTAGATGACGCTCGAACTCGACGATTGATTCGAAACGCTCCTGCCAGGTGCGCGTCGTTGGAGCCCCCTCGATACCCTGCCGGCGCAGCAGCTCAGGGTGAACGCGGACGACGACGACTTCCTCGTAGTAGGAGCGGTTGAAGACGCCGATCCGGCCACGCTCGGGGAGGCAGAGCGTTTCCCGCCAGAGGAACTCGTGGCGCAGCTCGGCATCGCTCGGACGTCCGAAGCTGAAGACCTGCACGCCCTGTGGATCCACGCCCGACATCACATGCCGGATCGTGCCGTCCTTGCCCGCAGTGTCCATCCCCTGAAAGACGACGAGCAGCGCGTACTGCTTGCTCGCGTACAGCATTTCCTGCAGTTCGCTGAGCTGCTCGACATGTTTTGAGAGGATGTCCCGGAAGTCGTCCTTCGACTCATAGAACGGCTCGACCTCGGTCGGCCGGCCGCGGAGGACGTGACGGCCGCCGTGCGGCACGACAAAGTCGCGGGAATCGAATCTCATGTCTAGCGGGGAATGATACAGGCTGATGAATGGGAGTTGGGAGACGGACCTTAATGGGAAGATGATCGCAGCAGCTCGATGACGGCAGCCGGTCCGTCCCACCCGAGGACCTTCGGGTCCTTTCCCTCGAGTGCCGCAGCCGTGACGAAGAACAGCTCGAGCTCGTCGCGCACACGTTGCGGCAGTGCGCTCGGCGCCGACAGATCCGTCTGACGTCGTGCCTCGACCGGAATCGCCAGAATCCGATCGTTGCGTCGTCGCTGGCCCGGGCCATCCGGGCCGTTCTGATCCACTTTGATCAGCGCGACTGCGCGGCAGGGAATGACGACGCCCGGAAACGTCGCAACGTCCCAGAAGACCGCCGCGTCAATCGGGTCCCCGTCAGGCCCTTTCGTCGACGGCACAAAGCCCCAGTCGTACGGATAAGCGAGACCGAGCGGCAGCGGACGCGAGATTGAAAAGACGTCGAACTCCGGATTGTGTTTCAGCTTGACGCTGGATCCCCGAGGCGACTCGACGACGACGTGGAAGATGTCGTCGTGCGCGAAAGCGGGGAGACGGTCCAGCCGTGGCACCCGTCCATTCTGGATCACTCCTGTCGAAGCGCCACCATTGGATCGACGGCGGCCGCGCGACGTGCAGGGATGTAACACGCGACCATGGCCGCGAGACCAAGCAGCAGAGCCACAGCCGCATACGCGAGAGGGTCGGCCGGTTGCACGCCGAACAACTGACTGCGAAGCAGCCGCGTGGAGGCGAGGCTAGCCGCGACACCAATGGCGAGTCCGAAGAGGACAAGCCGTCCTCCCATGGTCAACATCAGGCGGAGGACATGACGACGAGGCGCACCGAGCGCCATACGCACGCCAAGCTCATGAACTCGACGGGTTACATGGAAGGACAAGACACTGTAAATGCCGGACGCGGCAAGCGCGAGCCCCAGCGCCGCGAACGCAATGAACAGCGCCATCGTAAACCGCGGCTGGACGACTTCCTGATCAAGCACCTCGCTGAGCGTGATGGGGCGCCCGAGTGGCTGATCCGCGTCCATCGCCCGCAACTGCGCGCGAATCGGATTGAGCAGGAGGTTGGGGTCGCCTGCGGCGCGCACTCCAAGCATCCGCTGCGGCGGCGCCATCACTGAAAACGGCACGACGACAACCGGCACCGGTTCGCTCCGAACGCCCGCGTTTCGCGTGTTGGCGATGACGCCGACGATCATGACCTCTGGAGGTCGGGCCCCATCGACGAGCGTGCGCGCCGGCGGATGGGCGAGAACGTCGAGCCGCAGCCGCGTACCGATCGGGTTTTCACCAGCGGGCCAGAGCTTCATCGCCGCTTCGTTGATCACCGCGACCCGATCCTCGCGACGGACTTCAGCCGCGTCGAACATGCGTCCACCGAGCAAAGAAATGCCGAACGTACGAAGGTGGTCCGCCCCGACCAGGTTCATTGCGATCCGCTTCGACTCGTCCGGAATCTGACCGGCGATCGTGTACGGCGATTGAGGTCCGCCAAATGGATGCCCGATGGTGGCCGCTTCGACGCCCGGCAGGGTCCCGATTCTTTCCAGCAGATCCTGCGCAAAGCGGTTGCGCTGCTCGAGCGTGGCGTACTTCGCCGGCGGCAGCGGGATACCCACCATGAGCACGCGATCCGATTTCACTCCCGAGTCCACGTTCTGAAGCACGAAAAACGTGCGCATCATCAAGGCGGCACTGACCAGAAGCACGACCGACGAGGCGACTTCGAGCACGACCAGGAGATTGCGCGTTCGGCCGCCTTGTGCGCTCGCGCCAGTGCTGCGGCTGGCCTTGAGCGCGTCGGTCATGTCCGGTTTGGACATCTGTAATGCCGGCACCAACCCGAACAGGATGCCGGTCAGCACGGACACGCCGAGCGAAAACACCAGCACTGGGATATTGATGGTCACCCTCGACTCGTTCGGCACGTAGAACTCTGGCATCAATGCGACGATCGACCGAATCGCCACGAATGCGAACAGCACACCGAGGACGCCACCGACGAGGGAGAGCAGCACGCTTTCGGTCAACAGCTGGCGAAGCATGCGGCGCCGCCCCGCCCCAATCGACATCCGGATCGCCATTTCGCGCGCGCGGGCGCTCCCGCGGGCGAGCTGCAGATTGGCGACATTGGCACACGCAATCAACAGCAGGAAAGCGACGGCGCCGAGGAGCAGCTGCAGACTCGTCCGCATCGGCCCGCTCGCGACCGTCACATCAAGGTAGTTGCGAAGCGCCGTGGTAAAGCCTTGCGGCGGGAAACTCGAAGGGTTTTCTGCGGCCAGCCGCTGATGAAACGCGCCGAGCTGTTGCTCCGCGGCCGCTTTCGAGACACCGGGGCGAAGCCGCACGATCGGGTTGATCCATGGAACGTCCGTGCGTGTGGGTGACAGAGGGAGCCAGAACCCGTCGTTGCCATACCACCCGAAGCGGGGAGGCATCACGCCGACGATCGTGTGCGGGCGGCCATTCAGCCGGAGGGTCCGGCCCAGGGCCGAAGGATTCCCTTCGAACAGCCGAAGCCACAACCGGTGACTCAACACCACGACCGGCTCGGCCTGGCCGTCCGGTTGGATGTCCGTCGGCTGGATCGTACGGCCAATCACAGGTGGCACGCCAAGAAAGTTGAAGGCGTTTCCGGACAACAGGACGCCGTTGAAGCTCTCGGGTGCGAATTCCCCGGTCATCAGCACGGTCTCGATCGACGTCGCCATGACGTCGGCGAACGCCGGCACCTCGGACAGCGGCTGGAGCTCGTTGAGAAAATAATTGCGTCCGCCACGACCGTCGACTGCGCGGATCTGGGGAGCCCAGATTTCTCCCGGCCTGGCATAGGGATAGGGGGCGATGAGCACGCCGTAGATCACGCTGAAGATCGCCGAGGTGGCGCCGATGCCCAGCGTCAAGGACAGGAGCGCAACGATGACGAACGATGGGCTGCGCCGAAACGACCGGACGGCGTAGCGCAGATCTTGAGCCAACGAACCCAGCCAACTTCGCATACACGTCTCCTCGAGGTGCCGACGTGTTAGACGACTGGAGCCGTGTTTCCGTTTGCGCGGCGTTCCGGCGCTGCCACGGCCGTATGCTTATACTGCGGCCGGAGGCCGGCGTGCCGTTCAAGAGCCAGGCGCAGCGTCGCAAGTTTGCCGAGTTGCTCGTTCAGGGAAAGATTTCCGCCGACACGTTCGAGGAGTGGAATCGTGAAACGGGCAGCAAGCGGCTGCCCGAACACGTCCCGCGTAAGCGGAAGAGCGCGAAGAAGTCGACACCGCGAAAGAAGGCGCCGGCCCGGCGCCGCCGTCGTGATTGAGGCGACGGCGGCGAGCGCGGTGGCTGCGACAGCTACCGTTCCTCGGCGACGACGGTGACGGTCTCCATTCGCGCGGCCCGTCGATCGGTGCGGCGCTCGGCGGCGTCGCGTTCCGCGTTCGTTTCCGGCAGATCCAGCCGCGCGGTGCCCTGGAGCCGGATCTCCCTGAGGAAGTACTCGTCGCCGTACCGGTGGAATGTCAGGACCGGGTTGTCATCGTTGCGGGCCCCGCGCACCTCTTCGGCACGCACGAACACACCCTTTCTCTCACCGCGCACGAGCAGCATCTGGGGCTGCCCATTCAGATGGGAGATCCGATACGTGTCGCGCGGCAGGCTGGCATTGCCTACCTTGAACTCGAACGGCACGCGCGCGATGAGACGGACGTCCTGGGCCTGGACGGGCGCCATGGCGGCAAACGCGGCGACAGCGGCGAACGCTGTGGCGAATCGATTGTGAATCTTCATATGAACTCCTTTCTTTGAGTTCATACGGACGGCCAAGTGAAAGTCTTCGCGGACTCTGAAGATTACCGACACAAGGGTACCGGCGGCGTAAGGCGGGCAACGGAACTGAAGTTGCACAACCAGCGCTCGTGAAGTTCAGAATCCGCTACCACCACAAGCTCGTCTTTTCGATTCTGATCGTTTTTGGCCTCCTGGTGGCGCTGCTGGCGCTCGCGCAGGACCAGCAGACGCTCAAAATCGAAAGCGCGCACAGCGCCGCCGATCCGCAGTTTCCGGCCTATGTTGCCGCGCTGCTGAACGCCCAGGCGACAGGCGGAAACGCCTACACCGTCCTCACCAACGGCGATCAGATCTTTCCCTCGATGCTGGGCGCGATCGCCGGGGCGAAGCGGCGCATCAGCTTCGAAACATACATCTACGAAAAAGGAAGTGTCGGAGAACAGTTCACGGCCGCGCTCGAAGCAGCGGCCAAGCGGGGCGTTCAGGTCACCCTGATCACCGACGCCATGGGCTCCAAGAAGGTCCCGAAGGAATGGCGCGAACGACTCCTCGCGGCGGGTGTGCGGATGGGCGAGTTCGGCCAGCCGAAATGGTATGCGCTCGAGGAACTGAACTATCGCACCCACCGCAAGATCCTCGTAGTCGACGGCGCGATCGGTTTCACCGGCGGCGTCGGCGTGGCGGATCACTGGCTCGGGAACGCAGACAGCAAGGAGCACTGGCGCGACATGATGGTGCGGATTGAAGGCCCCGCGGCGCGCCTGATGGAAGGCGTGTTCACGGAGAACGTCGTCGAAACGCTCGGCCCCATCGCGCCGATCGTCGATCCGCCGCCGATCATCCCTCCTGCGCCGAGAGACAGCGCGATGGTGTTGAGCAGCTCGCCGAGCGGCGGCGCCAACGCCTTGAAGCGGATGTATATGTTGAGCATCGCCGCCGCGCGGCGCACCCTCGACATCTGCTCCCCGTACTTTCTGACTGACGAATCGAGCCGCTGGGAGCTTGCCCAGGCGGTCGGCCGCGGGGTACGCATCCGCATCCTCGTCGAAGGGGACATCACGGATGCCAAGCCGGTGAAGTATTCGAGCCGCGACGCCTACCAGCAGCTGATGGAACAGGGGATCGAGATCTACGAATATCAGCCAACCATGATGCACACGAAGTCGATGATCGTCGACGGTATCTGGAGCATGGTGGGCTCGGCGAACTTCGACAACCGGTCGCTCGAACTGAACGACGAAATGAACATCGCGGTCAGCGATCCCGATCTGGCCGCCCGGCTACTGAAGGATTTCGAACAGGATCTCCAGCGCGCGAAGAAGCTCGATGTGAACGAATGGCGCCGGCGGAACGTGCTCGAGAAGATCCGCGAGAACTTCTGGAGCTACTTCGGAGAGATTTTCTGACGCGGTTCGCGCTTCGTGGTTCGCGACTCGCGATCCGCATGCCGGATCCCGAGTCGATACAATAGGTCGATACAATAGAAGGATGCCCGTACGCGTCCGCTTTGCGCCGTCACCGACGGGCTATCTCCATATCGGAGGCGCGCGGACGGCGCTGTTCAACTGGCTCTACGCGCGTCGGCACGGCGGTACGTTCATCCTCCGCATCGAAGACACCGACACCGAGCGGTCCTCCTGGGAAATGGTCAGCGGCATCGTCGAGGGGCTGCGCTGGCTGGCACTGGACTGGGGCGAAGGGCCGGATGTGGGCGGGCCGCACGCGCCGTACTTTCAATCGCAGCGTGTCGAGAAGTATCGTGCGATGGCCGAGCGGCTGGTGTCGGCGGATCGCGCGTACTACTGCTACTGCACCGCCGAGACGCTGCAGCAGAAGCGTCAGGCGGCTGAAGCCGCCGGCGGAGGATGGGTGTACGACCGGACGTGCTGCGGCCTGAGCGGCGAGGAGATCGCTGCGCGTGAAGCGGCTGGCACCGGCCGCGCGATCAGATTCAAGGTGCCCGACGGGAAGACTTCATTCAACGACCTCGTACACGGGGCGATCGCGTTCGACAACGCCAACCTCGAAGACTTCGTGGTGCTGCGATCCGACCGCCAGCCGACCTATCACTTGTCGGTCGTCGCCGATGACATCGACATGGAGATCACGCACGTCGTCCGCGGCGACGATCACGTGTCGAACACGCCGAAGCACGTGCTGCTGTACGAAGCGTTCGGCGCCGCGGTGCCGCAGTTTGCGCACGTGCCGCTCATTCTCGGGCCGGACAAGAAGCGCCTGAGCAAGCGCCACGGTGCGACATCGGTGATGGAGTACCACCGGCTCGGCTATCTTCCTGAGGCGCTGGTGAACTTCCTCGTGCTGCTGGGATGGTCGCCCGGTGACGATCGCGAGCTGATGACGCGCGACGAGCTGATTGCCGCGTTCGCGCTGGAAGGCATCAGCGGCGGCAACGCCGTATTCAACCCAGAAAAGCTCGATTGGTTCAATCAGCAGTACATCATGCGACTGCCCATCGAGGAGCTCGCCCGGCGTGTAGAACCATGGCTTCGCGAGGCCGGCCTGTGGGATGCGGATCTCACCTCGAGGCAGGAGTGGCTGCATCGCCTGCTTGACCTGGTTCGGCCCCGAGTGAAAAAGATGGACCAGTTTGCGAACGAGCTGCGTCCCTTCCTCGGTTCGGCGGTTGAATTCGACCCAGCGGCGGTGGCGAAGCACCTTGCGAAGCCCGAAATTACCCCCGCCTTTGACGCGCTGCCCGCGGTGCTCGAAGCAGCCACTCCTTTCGACAGCGCAACGCTGGAGCCGACGATGCGAGGGCTCGCGGAATCGCGCGGCGTCAAGGCCGCTGCCTTGATCCACGCGACCCGCGTCGCGGTGACGGGGCGCGCGGTGAGTCCCGGCCTGTTCGATGTGCTGGAGCTGCTCGGGCGCGAACGTGTAATTGCGCGTCTTCGTGATGCGCAGAAGTTCCTTGCGAAGTAAGCACGCGCCCCATCCATCGGAACGTGCCCGGTTGGCGGATGAGTAACGCCTTTCCCAAAGACGCCTCCAAATTGGCAAAGATGGCTAAATACAGCCCATCCACCATCGGCTAGCGCGGCAGTAACGGCGTCTGTACGGAATGGCTCTTCCTTCTATACCCTCGCGATTTCCAGCTGTAAGCCCAGCTCAATCAATAACTTCCCTCGGCCGTGGTGGCACCTCGGTTGCACTTGGGCTCGGAGGGACCCCCGATGTGGGAATCCGAAAGACCCGGGCACGGGGAGGAGGGCACGTGGCTAAAGAAGATCGCGGTTTTGCTTCGATGGATCG
>Ga0070670_100001034_pt1 | contig 22016 bp, 26 predicted proteins | sample KBSS63metaG_FD_64665 | JGI IMG/M metagenome (GOLD analysis project Ga0070670, IMG submission 64665) | Switchgrass rhizosphere microbial communities from Kellogg Biological Station, Michigan, USA - KBS S6-3 metaG | ecosystem: Host-associated > Plants > Roots > Rhizosphere > Soil ... | reverse complement strand
CGGTTGATGGGGGCAAGCGCATCGGGTCTTTATTCGTCGCCGTTCAACGCCTTCATCGATTCTGACCTCAAGAAGCCCGACGTCTATGCCGTCTATTTGACCCAGGGCGGCCTCGGCCTTCCCGACCGGGATTATTATCTGAAGGACAGCTTTGCTCCGCAGCGCGAAGCCTATCGAAACTATGCCCAGCAGCTGTTGCAGCAAGTCGGCTGGCCGGATCCAGCGGCCGGCGCCCAGAAGGTGCTGGCGCTCGAAACGGCACTGGCGGAGGCGAGTTGGACAAAAGTTCAGCAGCGCGACCCAGACACCCAATACAATCCCGTGACAAAGGCTGAGCTTCACGCACTAGCGCCGCAATTTCCTTGGAACGCCTATCTCGCGGGCTCCGCAATCGGCGACCGCGACCGGTTCATCGCGACAACGAACACGGCCTTTCCGAAACTGGCATCTGTGATCGCTTCGGCACCGCTGGACACGGTCAAGGCGTGGATGGCGTTCCATGTAGCCGACAACGCCGCCCCTTATCTTTCGCGGCCGTTCAGCGATGCGCGTTTCGCCTTCCGCGAAAAGACCCTGCTTGGGCAAAAGGAACAGGCGCCGCGCTGGAAGCGCGCAAAGCTCGCCGTGGGCGGCGATGACTGCGGCGCCAATCCGGGCAGCTGTTTCGGAACGTTGAACTGGGCGGTCGGGCAGCTTTATGCGGAACGCTATTTCCCGGCATCGACAAAGGCTGCCATTCAGTCACTCGTAACGGACGTGAAGGCGGCCTTCCGCGGCCGCTTGCAGAAACTGGACTGGATGGGACCCGCGACGCGCACAGAAGCGCTGAGGAAGCTCGACACCTACACGATCAAGGTTGGTTATCCGGACCAATGGCGCGATTATTCGAACGTAGTCGTCAAGCGCGACGATCTCGTCGGAAACGTTCGCCGGGCAGCGGCGGCTGACTGGGCCTTCTTCGTCAACCGCAGTCGCGGACCCGTCGACAAGGGCGACTGGCTGATGACCCCGCAGACCAACGACGCCTACAACGGCTCGCTACGCGACATCGTCTTCCCGGCCGGCATTCTGCAGGCTCCGATGTTCGACCCCAATGCTGACCCGGCCTACAATTATGGAGCGATCGGCGGCGTCATCGGGCACGAGTTGACGCACGGCTTCGACGACCAGGGCCGAAAGATCGACGCTTCGGGCGCGCTTCGCGATTGGTGGACCGCGTCGGACGCGGCCGAGTTCAAACGGCGCGCGAAGATGCTCGGCGACCAATATGCGATGTTCGAGCCGGTGCCCGGAGTGCACATCAATCCCGACCTGACGATGGGCGAGAATATCGCTGATCTCGGGGGGCTGACGATGGCGCTCGACGCCTATCATGCCTCACTTCATGGCAAGAAAGCCCCCGTGATCGGCGGCCTTACGGGCGATCAGCGCGTGCTCCTCGGCTGGGCCCAGGTCTGGGCCGGAAAAGCTACTCCAGAGGAGATCAGGCGCCTGACGACAAGCGATCCGCACAGCTTCCGCAAGTATCGCGTCAACGGCGTCGTCCGGAATGTCGACGCTTGGTACCCGGCCTTCAAGGTCCAGCCGGGCGACAAGCTCTATCTGACGCCCGCCAAGCGCGCACGGATCTGGTGAGCCCGTGCTCCTAGGCGGTCCTGGGTTCGCGCCCGGACGCCGATCCGATCGATGCTCCCAGCACGAACAGCGGGACGATCGTGAGCAGGAAGGTCAGGTGGTACCAGACCGGCAGCTTCGACCAGATCTGCACGTGCACCGGCAGGAACAGGCACAAGGTGATTCCGCCGGCGATCCACGGCGCCCAGCGACTCGCTGGCGCAATGGCGTGAACCAGGGCCCCCGCGACGATGCTGGCGATCGCCGCTTCGGTGAGACGCGCAATCTTCATGGTCAGCGTGAAGGCAAGAATGGGCTCGGCTGCGACATAGCCCGGGATCGCCATCCGAAGCCCGAAATTGAGGACGGTCGCAACCACCGCCCAGCCACACAATCCCGCAATGATGCCGGCTATCATCCGCCACATGTCGAGTCTCCTTGCTTGGATACTCGAATCATATTAGTTTAATTAAACTATGAACACAAGATTTCTCGTCCTCGGCGTGCTCCACCGGGGCGACTTCCATCCCTACGAGATCAAGCGGAGGCTCGAGGCGGCGATGGTCGAATGCTACATCCAGGTCGATGTCGGCACGCTGTATTATGCGGTTCGCCAGCTCGAAAGGGACGGGCTGATCGCGCCAGTAACGCAAGAGCGGGTCGCGCGCGGCGGCGTGCGGACCATCTACAGAATTACGGACCAGGGCCGCGCCGAATTCCGTGAAGGCCTGCAGCGGCAGTGGGATGAAGAAGGGCCGGTTTCGCAGACCCTTTATGGCGCGCTGCTGTTCATCCACCTTGCCGACCGCGAGGTCGTCGAAGATGCACTCCGCCGCCGCATCGACCGGCTCGGCGACTTGATCGCGAAACTCGATCCGATCAGGGAGAAGCTGAGGCCCGTGCTCTCAACCGGCGGCGAGCATTTGCTCCTCCATCTCGACCGGCAACGCAGGACCGATCGCGACTGGGCGAAGTCGCTTCTGAATGAGATCGAGGCAAAAGGAATCCATGACGTGCGCGACCCCTCGAAGCTGGCTGCGAAGGATTAGTCGTTCGGGATCCGACCGTGGACGACGTCGTCGTAATCTTTTGCGAGCTGCTTGGTCAGGTCGCCGACCTCAAACTTCCAGGGGCCCGCTGACTGGACCGGAGTAACCTCGACGGCCGTGCCCGTCAGGAACATCTGCTCGAAGCTTTCGAGCTCTTCCGGCCAGATCGCCCGTTCCTTGACCTCCACTCCGCGTCGAACCGCGAGATCCTTGATTGTCCGGCGCGTGATTCCGTCGAGGAAGCAATCGGGCGTCGGCGTATGGAGTTCTCCATCACGGACGAAGAAGACGTTTGCCCCCGTTGCCTCGGCAACGCGCCCACGCCAGTCGAACATCAAAGCGTCATCATAGCCGCGTTCCTCGGCCCGCTGCTTCGAGAGGGTGCAGATCATGTACAGCCCCGCCGCCTTGGATTCCGTAGGGGCAGTGTAGGGCGCAGGACGCCGGTACGGCGCAATGTCCAGTCGAATGCCGTTTTCCGACTTCCGCGGCTCGTAATATTTGCCCCATTCCCACGCCGCGATCGCAAGGTGCGGCTTGGTTTTTCCGGGCGCGACGCCCATCGATTCCGACCCGCGCCAGGCGACAGGACGCATGTAGGCATCGGTGAAACCGTTGACCTTCAGCACCTCGATGCAGGCGGCGTTGATATCGTCGACCGTCCACGGAAGCTCGAAGCCCAGCAGGCTCGCACTCTTGCGCAGCCGCTCGCTATGTTCGCTCAGCTTGAAGATCTCGCCATTGTAGGCGCGCTGCCCCTCGAAAACGGAGGACGCGTAATGGAGCGCGTGCGTCAGCACATGGACTCGGGCATCGCGCCACGGCACCATTTCGCCATCAAACCAGATCCAGCCGTCGCGGTCGTCGAACGTACCCTGCAGCTCAGCCATGTTTTTATCCTGTAACGAAGCTTGCTCGCGCCTAGGACAGGCGGGCGGGCTCTTCAAGCTGGGCACCCCTCGCGGCTTCGGCGAGCTCGTTCCCGCGACGGGAGGCAGCGTCGATGGTGAGTGCGACCAGCTCATCCAGGACATGCTGCTTGTCGAGCACTGCAAGTCCCGCTTCCGTCGTGCCCTTCGGGCTTGCAACGCGCCTCGCGACCGAGTCCATGTTTTCACCGGTCGTGGCGGTCATCCACGCAGTGCCGAGCACCGTTTCACGCGCGATGGTCGCAGCGATTTCATGACTCAGCCCGCGACGTTCTCCCGCCTTGGTCAACGCCGCAATGAAGCGCGCGACATAGGCAGGGCCCGCGCCTGCTACGGACCCGAGCGCCGCGAGCTTGGACTCATCCGCCATCCACATCGCGAAGCCCAAGGAAGAGAACAGATTGTTGAGCTCCGCCTCGGTCCGTTGATCGACGTCAGGGCTGTACAGTCCCGTGACTCCTCGCCGCACCGCCACGGGCAGGTTGGGCATCGCACGAACTATAGAGCCGACGCCCGGAAAGCGCTGCCTGAGGCTCGCCGCTTCGACCCCGGCCAGGATCGATACGACAATGGTCTTCGCACTCAGAAATTTGCGCAGTTCCGGAGCAACTTCGTCCAGCTTCTGCGGTTTGAAGGCGAGCACCACCAACTTGGGCGACGTCCCCGCCTCGGCGAAGCTCTTGACCGTCCGCGTACCTTCGACCGGCTTGCCGCTCGGCCGGATCACGGTCACCGCGCCAAGATCCAGCCCGCCCATGCGCCAGCCATCGAGGATGGCGCCGCCCATATTGCCGCAGCCGATGAACCAGGTCGGTTGGGGAAGTTGCAGCGTCCCGCTCATGCTTCGCCGTGGGTATCGATCAGAGCTGCCGCGATCGCCTCGCCCGGCGACTTCCCACCCCAAAGAACGAACTGGAACACGGGATAGAAGCGCTCGCATTCTTCGACGGCAGCTTCGGCGATCGCCTCCGCCTGCTCTAGGCTGAGCCCTTCGTCTTCCCGCGCATCGAGGATGGTCGAATGGCGAAACACGACCAGGCCGGATCCTGACCACATTTCGAAATGACCCAGCCAGAGCTGTTCATTGATCAGGCTCAACGCCTCATAGATGGCCGTGCGCTTTTCCGGGCCGACCTTGATGTCGGGAAAAGCGAGGAACTGGAGGACTTGGTCCTCGGGACGCCAGACGCCGCGAAGCTCATATTGCGCCCAGCTGCCCGTGGCCGACGCGACGATCTCGCCCTCAGCGGTGCGCTCGCAGGCCCAGCCGCGAGCCTCGAAATATTGTTCGAGAACCTCGATTGGCGCTCCGTCGTCGCGTTCGTCCTGAATCTCTTCCTCGCTCAGGTTCATGCCTCCGGACTGGCTTTCCGACCGCCACGCTTCGGGGTCGTAGGGCCGGTGGCAGAGCCGCCCACCCTGGCCTCGAGCGCCGCGATCCGGGCCTTGAGGGCCTCGTTCTCGTCGCGCGCGGCCGCGGCCATCGCCTTCACCGCCTCGAACTCATCGCGGCCGACGAAGTCGGATCCTGCCATCCACTCGCGGAATTTCTCGCGAGCCGACGCCTCGGCCTCGCGGCCCATGCCGGCCATCGTGCCCGCGACGCCATTCATCATTTTCACGAGGTCGTCGAACAGCCTGTTCTCGGACTGCATCGGAATTCCTCCCTTTCGGCGTCGAAATAGGGATTTGCGTGGCAATCCGCCACCCTTGCGCCCGCGGCTATCCCCAACTGCCTGAACTATCCCCAGTTTTTCTCCGCGCCGAGGAGGAACTCCACATTGCCCTCGGGCCCGGTGATTGGGCTCGGAACGACCCCCCGGACGGCCCACCCCTGAGATTCCACCCAGGTGCTCGTCTCTGAACACACGCGCTCATGGACTGCAGGATCGCGAACGACGCCGCCCTTCCCGACTTCCTCGCGCCCCGCTTCGAACTGCGGCTTGACGAGCGCGATGAGTTTTGCGCCCGGCCTGGCGAGCTTGAGCGGCGCTTCCAGGACCTTCGCAAGGCCGATGAAGCTCGCGTCGCAAACGACGATATCTAAGGGCTCGGGAATGATCCCGGAGTCCAGAGTGCGCGCGTTGGTCTGCTCATGGACCACGACCCGAGGGTCCTGCCGCAGCTTCCAGGCAAGCTGGTTGGTCCCGACGTCGACCGCATAGACCTTCGCCGAGCCTCGGCTCAGCAGTACGTCGGTGAATCCGCCGGTGGAGCTGCCGACGTCAAGCGCCACCGCGCCGGTCACGTCGAACCCGAAATGAGTGAGCCCATGGTCGAGCTTGATGCCGCCCCGCGAGACCCAGGGATGGTCCTTCCCTCGAACTTCAAGAGGTGCATCCTCCGCAAGCATGTCGCCGGCTTTCGAGAGCTTCTTCTCGCCGCTGAAGACCGCGCCTGCCATGATGAGGGCCTGTGCCCGGGTTCGGCTCTCGGCCAGCCCCCGGCTTGCCAGTAGCTGATCTGCACGGATCTTCTTCAATGTTTCACACGAAGGCACGAAGGCACGAAGGTCATCAATTCGGCACCGCCCGGGTGCGGATGAATGCCGATGGACCGTTCACAATGCGCTTCAGCCCCTCACGAAACGTCTCGCAACCGAAATTCATGAGCAATCCGACGGGCAGGTCCATCAATCTAACGTAGGTGAGCAATTGCTTTGAGTGGACTGGCGCCAAGCGTTCAAGTGATTTGATTTCAACGACTAATAAGTCTTCGATCACAATGTCGGCCCGGAACGCATCCGTGATCGCGAGACCTTCAAACACAATCGGAATCGGCTTTTGCCGTTCGACTTTCAGGCCATGTCTCGAAAGGGAAGCGGCCATGACAGTTTCATAAACGCTCTCAAGCAACCCGGGTCCGAGTTGCTTGTGGACTCGAAGCCCGCAGTCGATTGCCTGACGAGCTAGTTCTTCAATCTTCAATCGCTCGGCCCTCATCGTGCCTTCGTGCCTTCGTGTGAAACCACAGGACCGAGCAACCTGCGGACCCTTGAGAAATTAGGCGCGCACCTCTTCGACGCCGGCACTGTTGATCCTGAGAGCCTTCAGCACCGTTTCGACGATGTGCGGGGCGTTGAGCCGCGCCTCGTCATACTGCTTCTCGGGCTTGTCATGCTCCTGGAAGCGGTCGGGCAGTCGCATGGTGCGGATCTTGAGGCCTGCATCGACCAGCCCCTCGTCGCTCGCGAGCGTCAGTACATGCGCTCCCAGGCCGCCGACCGCGGCTTCCTCGACGGTGATCGCGACCTCGTGCGTGGTCAGCAGCTTCCGGATCAGCTCGCTGTCGAGCGGCTTTGCGAATCTCAGGTCCGCGACCGTCGTCGACAGACCTTTCGCCTCGAGCTCTTCCGCCGCCTTCTCGGCCTCTTCCAGCCGCGTTCCCAGCGACAGGATCGCGACCGTCTTGCCTTCGCGGACGATGCGACCCTTGCCGACCTCGAGCTCCTGCGGCTGCTCGGGAAGCGGAACGCCCCTGCCCTCGCCGCGCGGATAGCGCACCGCGATCGGTCCGCTGTCATGGAGCGCCATCGTGTGGACCATGTGGCAAAGCTCGGCCTCGTCGGCCGCCGCCATCACGACGAAGTTCGGCAGGGTGCAAAGATATGCGAGGTCGAAGCTGCCCGCATGGGTTGCTCCGTCCGCCCCCACCAGCCCGGCACGGTCCATGGCGAACCGCACTGGCAGGTTCTGGATCGCGACGTCGTGGACCACCTGGTCGTACGCGCGCTGCAGAAAGGTCGAATAAATGGTCGCGAACGGCCGATAGCCCTGCGCTGCAAGGCCCGCCGCAAAGGTCACGGCATGCTGCTCGGCAATGCCGACGTCGAAGGTACGATCGGGGAATTTCTCCGCGACCTTGTCCAGCCCAGTGCCCGACGGCATCGCCGCCGTGATCGCGACGACCTTGTCATCGCGCTCCATCTCCGTGCTGAGCGCCTTGGCAAAAACGCTCGTGTAGCTGGGGGCGCCCGCAGCCGGTTTCGCCTGAACCCCCGACACGACGTCGAACTTCACGACCCCGTGATATTTGTCCGCGGCATTTTCGGCCGGCGCGTAGCCTTTGCCCTTCTTCGTCACGACATGGACAAGCATCGGGCCGATATCGGCGTCGCGCACGTTTTCCAGAACTTCTACCAGCGCTCGAACATCGTGTCCGTCGACCGGGCCGACGTAATAAAACCCAAGCTCGTCAAAGAGCGTCCCGCCGGTGAACATGCCGCGGGCATATTCCTCCATTCTGCGCGCAGCGACGTGAAGCGGCTCCGGCATCGCCCGCGCGAGCTTCTGTGCCAGCTTACGCGGCGCCAGATATTTGCCCGAGCTCACCAGCCGCGCGAGCGCATTGCGCAGGGATCCCACCGGCGGAGCGATCGACATGTCATTGTCGTTGAGGATAACGATCAGCCGGTTTCCGGCGGCCGCCGCATTGTTCATCGCCTCATAGGCCATTCCGGCGCTGAGGGCGCCGTCACCAATGACGGCGATCGCGCGGCCCGGGGCATCTGAAAGCTTGTTCGCGATCGCAAAGCCGAGCGCCGCCGAAATCGACGTCGAGCTGTGCGCTGCCCCGAACGGGTCATATTCACTCTCGGCGCGTCGGGTGAAGCCACTGAGGCCTCCGCCCTGCCGAAGCGTCCGGATCCGGTCGCGCCGTCCGGTGAGGATCTTGTGCGGATAGGCCTGATGACCGACGTCCCAGATCAGCTTGTCGCCGGGAGTATCGAAGACATAGTGGAGCGCGACCGTGAGCTCCACGACACCGAGGCCCGCGCCGAGATGCCCACCGGTGACCGACACGGCCGCGATCACCTCCTGCCGAAGCTCTTCGGCAAGCTCGGGAAGCTGGTCCTTGCTCAGCGCGCGCAGGTCGGCAGGATATTTTACCTGGTCGAGCAGCGGAGTTTCCGGGCGATCACTCATGGTTTCCGGGCCTTACGCGGATGACATTCACATGTCACCCGCACGCCCTCGGGCCGCGACGATTTCAGCAATTGCTCAGTTTTTGCTCATCAGGCGAAATCAGTCGTCGGTGCAATCGCCGCACGTTCCGCGAACCTCGATCACCGGGCGCGGCGCCGAAAAGCCCGCCCCCTGAGCAGCGGCGCGGACGCCCTTGGTCAAGCTGTCATCGTCAATGTGGACCGCCTGGCCGCAGGTATCGCAGATCAGGAAGATGCAATCGTGAAGGCATGCGGGATGCTGGTTTGCGACATAGGCATTGGCGCTTTCGACACGGCGCGCCAGGTTCGCTCCAACGAACAAGTCCAGAATCCTGTAGACGCTGTTGGCTGCAACCCGCCGTCCCTGCGACTTGGACACCTGCTCGGCGATGTCATAGGCGCTTGCCGGCTTGTCGAAACCCGCCAGGGCATCGAACACGGCGGCACGCATCTCGGTCCACTGCTCGCCTTCGTGAGTGAGCCGGTCGCGCGCGGCGTTCCTGAGGGAATCACCCTCGTGAAGTTTGTGGTCGTGTTCGGCCATGGCCTGCATCGATTGAAATAGCCCGCGCCTGTCTCGTGGACAAGGAATCAGAAACTATGTTCGGTCGCGAGGACATTCAGGCGATGGCCAAGTGCCAGGATCATGACGCCGGCGACGGTGTAAACCGGCTCGTGTCCACCTTCTGGCAGCTGCAGGGCGCCCGCCATCACGCCGAGCCCGAGGGCGCCGACCGCGCTCGGCAGGAGGAAACCGTGCTCATAGATTCCGCGCCCCAAGGCGAAGGCTCCGACGATCATTGCGAGCGTCAGGCCCACTTCATGGATGATTGGCCTGCCCAGCAATCCCCCTGCTGATGCGAGCAGCGCGAGAATGACCGCGGTCGCAACGCAATGGACGAGGCAAAGTCCTGAAAGCCCCATCGCAATGCGGTCGAGCCGGCCGGTAGAGATCGTTAGTTGCCCCATGGCCTCCGGGATATAGGCCATGGTTTTTGCCGATACAATATATCATTCTCACTTCGGACTGGTGATTCCTTAGCGGCCGCAATATCCTCGGTCAGTTTTCGCGTGCCGCGCTCTGGGAGAAATCGCAGCCATGATGACTGGCCGTTCAACGCTCGCTTTCGCAGGCTGCATGGTTCTTGTTGCCGCCCCCGCCTTTGCCAGTGATCCGGTTTCTAGACAGGATCCCAGCAAGCGCATCTGCAAGATCGTAACGCCGACCGGCTCCCGCATGACGCAGCGCGTTTGCAAGACCGCCGAGGATTGGAAACGGGACCAGGACTATGCGCAAAGCCGCATCGAGGAGAACGCCCGGTCCATGCGCGATCCCGAGCCTAGGGATCAGCCGACGGCGTCTGCTCCTCGCTAGCGTGCGGCAGCGCTGGTTCCGCGATAAAGCGCAGCCGATTCGAGCGCGCGTAACGACTGCAAATCCACGGTCAGTTGCTCTCCGGGCTTCGTGCATGACTGGATGCGCGTTCCGAGCTTCGAAGCTGCGCTGTTCTCGGCGTTGCTGCCCGGATCGCTAAGGACCAGGTCGAGCGCGGCGCGCGGATCGCCCGCGGCGATGCATAACGCAAAGTCTTCGGACGCGTTCAGGGGCTCGGCCGTGGCCAAGGCCGTGCTCAGTCGCTTCAGGTCGATGCGGCCGACGTCTGAACGAACGAAATATTCGGCGAGGGCACCGACGAGGGTGGATGTCCGGAACGTCAACTCGGTTGCCGGCGAGCGAAGGCAATTGTCGTGACCGCTCAGCGCTTCGGCGGCGGCCTTGGCCTGATCGTCGCTCAAATAGGCATGGGCCAAAGTAGCTCGGGCCCAGTGCGGCCGCGCCTCGGCAAGGCACATCGTCAGCTGTCGTAGTGCCTGCCGCTGCTCGGGAGTATCGATGCTGGCCTGGATCGTATTTGCGGACGCCGGAGCCTGAGCTTGGACGGGCGCCGCGAACGCGGCGAGCAGGACGGTGAGGCAGAGCTTTTTCATGGGCCGCTCCCTGTTGCTTTACGGAGGATCATGCAGCTTCGCCGTGCAAAGCGAAAGTGGATGAAAAATCCCGCTCTTGCCGAGCGACGCAACGCACGCGAATAGGCGCTTAGTCTCATGAGCACAGCCAATCATTTGCGTGCCGGCCACGGCCACGCCTCCGCTCGGCCTCGGGCCCTGTCCAACCTGCTTTTGCTGATTGCCGGCCTGGTCTTCGCGATGGTTGTGATCGGTGGCATCACCCGCCTGACTGAAAGCGGTCTTTCCATCACCGAGTGGAAGCCGATCAGCGGAGCCATTCCGCCTTTAACGCATGCGGATTGGGTCCACGCATTCGACCTTTACAGGCAAACCCCGCAGTATCGCGAAGTCGCCGGTCCCGCCGGAATGACGCTTTCGGGCTTCAAGTTCATTTTCTTCTGGGAATGGGTCCATCGGCTGCTTGGCAGGATCCTTGGCCTCGTTTTCTTCGTCGGGGTCGGCTGGTTCGCGCTAAAGCGGGCAATTCCCGAGGGTTTCGGCTGGCGGCTCGTCGCTTTGTTCATCCTCGGCGGCCTGCAGGGTGCCGTCGGATGGTTCATGGTGATGTCGGGCCTCGAAGGGCGGACCGAGGTCAGCCCCTATCGCCTGTCTGCGCATCTCGTGTTTGCATTGTTCCTGTTCGCCGCCTTGATCTGGACCGCGCTCGATCTCCGGCGTCCGGAGCCGAAGCCCGCGCGGCTCACCGGCTGGGGCGCGATCGCGCTGGGGACCCTGTTCATCCAGCTGATGCTCGGCGCCTGGGTCGCGGGCTTCCGGGCAGGCTATGTCTCGAACAGCTGGCCCGACATGGGCGGCCGATTCATTCCCGAAGGGATCGATTGGTCCAGGGGGCCGCTATTCGCCCTCACACACGACCCGTTCCTGATCCACTTCACGCATCGCTGGTGGGCATGGGTCGTCGTCGCGGTGCTCGTCGTCTTTGGCCGAAAGGTGAAGCAGATCGACGGAGCCCGCGCTGCGTCAATCGCGATCCACTCCGCTTTTGGAACCCAGATTGTCCTTGGCATTTTGACGGTCCTGTCGGGTATCGCGATCTGGCTGGCGGTGCTTCACCAGGCGACTGGCGCTCTTCTCGTCGCCGCGACCGTCTGGGGCGCGCACGAACTCGGCGCACGAACTCGAACGGCTTAATGCGTTGCGGCCCAGGCCTGGTCCTGCGCCGCCTGCACCTGTCGCATTTGCTGATCGGCTGCTGACTGAGCGCCGATCTGCTCGAACCTGTTCATTTCCTCTTGGTTGATCATCGGCCCGTTGATGCCGGCCACGATGTTCTGACTGGCTTCCCAGTTGACTTCCACAGCGTTTCCGACCGGAAAATTCGACTGGTTCGCGGAAATTTCCTGGACCTTGGCGACCATCATGCGCTGCCAAAGCATCGGCACCGCGACATACATGACGATCCCCAGGATCAGCACGGCAATGAAGCGCATGACAGCTCCCCTTCGAGCCGTCATTCTCGCATTGCGCGGTTAACATTTCGGCCCGGGAGCGTCCGATGAGCGTCATTTCTGTCTACGCCGTGTTTGCCGATGCGGACGAAGCCGATCGCATTGGCCGAGCGATGGTCGAGGAACGGCTTGCCGCCTGCGTCAACATCATCGGGCCGGTCCGCTCGGTCTACCGCTGGAAAGGCGCGGTCGAGACCGCCAGTGAAGTCGCGGCAGTCTTCAAGACAACCGACGCCCAGGCGGATTCGCTCATCACCCGCATCGCGGGGCTGCACAGCTACGACGTGCCCTGTGTCGTAACATGGCCGATCGACAAGATCCTCGGGCCCTATGCGGACTGGGTCGAAGGCTCTGTCGCCTAGAGGTAGAGATAGGAGGGATCGAACTCGGCGATGCCCTCAAGACCGCGCTGATCGAGAATTGTCAGCTGCCGGTTTTCGAGCTCCACTACATTCCGGCGCCTTAGTTCCTGGATCGTGCGATTGGCATGGACGAGCGTCAGGCCCAGGCATTCTGCCAGCTCGCGCTGAGTCAGCGGGAAATCATATCCGTTCGATCGTGCGAGGCCGACCACGTTCAGGCGCATGTGCAGCTCGCAAAAGAGGTGTGCCATTCGCGAAATCGCCGACCTTTGCCCAAGGGAAAGCGCAAGCTCGCGGTTGATCGCGGCATCGACATTGGTCGAGTACCAATAGACCCGTGCGAGCCGGGGATGGCGCTCCGTAATGTCCTGAAGCCGTTCGTGGGGAACGACTCCCACCACGCAATCGCTGAACGCCACCACATCATGGTCGAGGCGCTTCAACGTGAAGCCATGAAGGTCGGCGAAATCCCCCGCGACGTGGAGACCCGTGACCTGGCGGTCGCCTCCCGGAAGATCCTTGCTCCGGGCAAGCCATCCTTCGAACAGGATCAATGCGTTATTTAGCTCTTCGCCGCTCCGAATGAGTATCTGGTCAGCGCGAACGCTTCGCGTTTCGGCCACGACCCCGCGGATTGCCTGCTCTTCTTCGGCGCTGATCTCGACACGGCGTCTCAGCTTCTTCAAATGCACGTTGATCATTACGCCACTCTTTGTGCACAGTTACGCAACTGTTATGATTTACCTAGATTAACCCTGATCGCGAATTTCCGAAAACCTCGCCGTTTTCAACGAGAAATAATCCAAGTGAGTCCGTAGCGGCCTCCTCATTGATAGGCGAGAGGCTTGGGAACGGAATCGCCTGATCTGCGGGGTTGGAGAACTTCCCCGCTAGGCCCCCTCCCGCCAATATGGACCCAGCTGTCGAAGCTGGCCCAGAGCATCCTCCGCCTCGACCACCGAAGCAAGCTCTGCGGCAGTCGGTTCATTGGGTTCGATCGGCCAGGTGTTCACGGTTACAAGCGTGCGTGCGACGACGGTGTCGTTGAGCTTGCCCAGCGCTTCCTGGAGTTCTTCGACAGCCTTTCCAAACTGCTTCTGCTGCTCGGCCCGGTGGACAAAGAGCGCTTCGATAAATTCCAGGGCGTAGCGCAGCTTCTTGATCAGGATCCGCAGCCGGTGCCGTTCGTGGTCGTCCATGGCTGGCAGATGCCTCGAATGGGAGATCTTGTGCCAAAGCCGGTCGATCCGTCCACTGGCATAGGGCTCCAGAGGGCGCATGGCATTTGCATGGCCTCGCCATTCCCCGACCCTGGACCAGGCAATGAGGTCGAACAGCAACGACCTCACCCGGTCTGAATCCATCGCCGCAATGACACAGTCGTAAGCCTTTTCGCGTCTTTGCTTCAGCGGCGAGCGTTTGTCGGGCGCAAGCGTGTTCTCGAGATAGACGTCGAGGTTCCGGGCGTCGCCCAACAGTCTTGTGAACCAGCGCAGGTCATCGCGCAGCCGTTCGAATTCGGCATCGCATGCGACGTTCCTGAACAGGCTCATCGCTGATCGCAATCTGCGCAATGCGACACGCACCTGGTGGAGCGCGGCCGGGTTCCGCTTCTCGATTACCAATTGCTCGTTGCGGCGGTAATGGCGAAAGCACGCCGCCAGGATCGTCGCAAAGCCGTCCGCCACGTTCATGCCCGGTCGCACCGGCACAGGCTCGGCCTTGACGACCTTGCCGAGCTTGCCGTCCGCAAGGGCAAATCCCTGCTCGGCCTTGCTCATCACGCCGAGCTTCACCGGGACATGTTTCGCGATCCGCCTGGCAAGCGCGATCACCGCTTCCGGTTCGCCCTTGATCAGTTCCAGTTCCAGCTCGGAAACGGGACACTCGTGCCGCCCGGCGCGGATGCTCCCCCGATCGAGCGCCAGCTCAATTTCGGACCCGTGGTGGGTATGGATCAACGTCGACCGTTCGACCTCGGAGCGGACGACCGGCTGCAGCTTGTCGAGCGATCCCAGCGGCGTATGCCGGAGGCGCTCCACGTCCGGCTCAGGCCCGTCGATCTGGTGCTCCCACTCACCGCGCTGGAACAGCCCGGCCCCGCTTTCGATTGACTTCACCGTCTCGATGTAACGATTGCCGATCGTCCGGACCCGAAGCGTATAGCCGAGCTTGCGTATGTCGTGACCGGAAGTGTCGAAATAGACGGATGATTGTTCCTGGGTTCGCCAGTCGCGCCCCAGCCAGCGAAGCTCGAACAGCGCTTCGGCCCCGCCCGGTGGCATCTCAAGTTTGAGCTCGATTTCATCGCCCACGAATGACATTCTAATGTCATCTTGCGGGGGAATCGAACTTAGGACCCCGAGCGGCCGTTTAACGTTGATGAATGTGCGCGACAGGTTCACCAAAGTGCTTGGCCGGATTTATATGAACGGCATGAGTCGCGACGGCAGTCCTGCAGTGCCGATTCAGTCGGGCGTGCTGCCGTGGCGCCTCAAGGGCGCCAAGAAACTTGAGATCATGCTGGTGACGGGTCGCCGCTCGGGGCGCTGGCTAATCCCCAAGGGCTGGCCCATGCCAGGAAGGTCGTTGGCCGACTCTGCCGCCCAGGAAGCATTTGAGGAAGCCGGGATCAAAGGCGCCGTCGATCCGAAACCGATCGGAACCTTTCGACATGCGAAGCAACACCTGCTGCTCGGGCGGATGGAGATCGACATTCTGGTCCACCCACTGGCGGTCCAGCGCGAGCTCGATGATTGGCCCGAGCGTGGAGAACGTAGCCGCAAATGGTTCTCGGTGAACCAGGCCGCGACCCGGGTGGAGTCGGATGATCTTAGAAAACTGATCGTTCGCTTCGGGAAGGAGCTCAAGGCTAGGTCGTTGATCTAGGCGCCGTTCGCCTTCTTGAAAGGCACGTCGTCGAGTTTCTGCCGAAGCTGCTCGATCGAGGCGCCACCCTCGTCATTGGCTGAATATTTCGATTCGAGTTCTATTTCGTCGGGCGTCTGTTCACGGAAATAGGTGATCGTAAGCCGGCGGCCGAAAACCTCGTCGCCGCGAATTTTCATCTCGGCATGGTGATCGGCGGGAAGATTGTCCCGGATCGTCTCAAGGTAACGGATCAGGTCGTCCAGCGATGTATATTCGCTGATGTCGATGAAATCTTTGACGCGTCTCGGCACAGCTGCCCGCTCTCCGGCGAAAATTGGAACAAGGCAGCAGCGAATCCGCGCGGCGCCAGGGCGATCGAACTAAGCCGCAGCCTGCCATGAGGCAACGCCAATTCACCCTTGAATTATCCTTTTTTCGCGACGGCTTGCGCCCTTTTGACGATCAGTCGCCTGCTGCGAGATGCGACCTCACTCAGTCATTGGCGGCGAGGTCTCGATCCTCACGGTCAAGGTGCGGGTCAAGGTGGGGGTAGTTGGGCGGTCGGACCGGCGAATTCACGCCGGCCCGATTTGTTTGGCGAATCTCGTTAGATAACGCCGAGCAGCCAGAGGATCAGGATCAGGATCAACAAGCCGCCAAGACCGATATACATGGCTATCCTCCAATTTCGTGTTGCTGCTGAAACGGTGGTGCCCTGCTGGCCGTTCCAGTCGTTACGCAGCCGTCATGCAGCAGCCGTGGGTATTATTTTACCCGTCAGGAAACCACCGGTTTTCCTTGACTTTTTGTGGTCCAGCCGCAAATAGCCGGTCCCACAGCGGTGCAGACGCTTCGGCTCAGCGCCGCTTTTCTCGTTAGAAAAGAGGTTCACGCCATGAAGGCGCTGATGAAGACGACCAAGTCGGCAAAGCCGGCCGAGGTCGAGAAGAAATGGCATCTGATCGATGCCGACGGACTGGTTGTAGGCCGCGTCGCGACGATCATCGCCAACATCCTGCGCGGCAAGCACAAGCCGAGCTTCACTCCGCACGTCGATTGCGGCGACCATGTCGTTGTGATCAACGCCGACAAGGTCCGCTTCACCGGCCGCAAGCTGAGCCAGAAGGTCTATTACAAGCACACCGGCTATCCGGGCGGCCTCAAGGAGATCACCGCGGGCAAGATCCTCGACGGGCGTTTCCCGGAGCGCGTGCTCGAGAAGGCTGTTGAGCGCATGATCCCGCGCGGTCCGCTTGGCCGCGACCAGATGCGCGCGCTGCACCTCTACAACGGCACCGAGCATCCGCACGGCGGCCAGGATCCGCAACTTCTCGACGTCGCGTCGATGAACCGCAAGAACAAGGTGGGCGCATAATGTCCGACACTCGTGAATCGATTGCCGATCAGCTCGGCGTCACCCCCGCTCCGGCTGCGCCCGCCGCGGAGACTCCTGCAGCAGAGGCAACTCCGGCTGCTCCGCCGCCGGTCGAGGCCGCTCCGCTCCGCGAGCAGCAGCTCGACAAATATGGCCGCGCCTATGCGACCGGCCGCCGTAAGGATGCGATCGCGCGCGTCTGGCTGAAGCCAGGCTCGGGCAAGATCGTCATCAACGGACGGGAGCAGGAAGTCTATTTCGCGCGTCCGACGCTTCGCCTGGTCATCAACCAGCCGTTCGACGTCGCTGATCGCCGTGACCAGTACGACGTCGTTGCGACCGTAGTCGGTGGCGGCCTTTCGGGTCAGGCCGGCGCAGTGAAGCATGGCATCGCCCAGGCGCTCACCCGTTACGAGCCTGCGCTCCGCACGGCGGTCAAGCAGGCCGGGTTCCTGACCCGCGACCCGCGCGTCGTCGAGCGCAAGAAGTACGGCCGCGCCAAGGCACGCCGCAGTTTCCAGTTCTCGAAGCGCTAGTTCGCTTTAGACACGGAACACAAAAGGCGGTTGGGATCTTCCCAGCCGCCTTTTCTTTTTCTGTCCGCGGGGCGGCCTGTCAGCTGACTCTCCCGACGTGTTTTGGGTCAGCTTTGGGTGGAAAACAGACACTCCGCTAATGTCTGCTCTGGGTGGAAAGCGGACACTAGCCAGACATTGTGATAGCCAGCCGCCATGGCCACGACAGAGCTTGCGGTCGGTTCACCCCGAGATAGGCGACGTCGTCCACTCCGTTTCTTCTTCATTTTCATGGTGGCAGCCTCGCTCGCGATCCTGTCGCTCGCATTCGTTCCCGAGTTCATAGCGTACGCTCAAGGCGCGTTCCTGATCGCGCCTATCCTTCACGTCCACGCCGCGATCATGATGGCGTGGGTCGCGGCCTTCGCGGTTCAAGCGTACCTCGGCGCCAAAGGGAAAATCGTTCAGCACCAGCGAGCCGGTCGCATTGCATTCGCGATCGGTTGGCTCGCCTGGGCGTCGATGGTGTTCGTTGAATGGCGGGTAATGGTCGTTCACCCCCTACCCGACAAGCTAGCAGGGTATGACGAGCTGCTTGCGGGACCATACATCTATCTGACGTTTCCGATCTTTCTCGCTTGGGCGTACCACGAGCGACAACGGCCCATGTGGCACAAGCGCCTGATGCTCTTTGCGCTTTTTCTTTCGCTGGGAGCTGCCGTGCAGCGCTATGTTTGGCTTCCGATGACTGATAGCCGGGCGGGCTACTGGGCAATCGCAGCATTCATCGACGTCGCACTCTTGTTGCCACTGGTCATTTTTGACCTGATAACTCTGAGAGGTCGGCTGCACCCTGCAACGGCGCGTGGGATCGTGGTACTCTTCTCCGCCCAAGCCATCATGCTTTCGCTCTGGGGCAGCTCCGCCTGGCGCGAGTTTGCTTACAACTTAAGTCACGCCATCCGCCGATTTGTGTGATCTGCTAATGTCCGCAAGGGTCGAAAGCTGACTCTAGGACATTGCTGCAACAATCGTTCGCAAGCAGGCATTTGCTTCCGATACGAAATGGCTCTTTCCTACGGCCCTAATTCTGTGTTCCACAGCGCACATGACCTGCCCCGCCACCCCAACCGCCAAAGGGAAGCTCAAGCGATCCGCGCGTACACGGGCGCGCACGCGAGTCAGTGCGAACATTGGGAAGATACGGGCCGTCATCTCTTTGCTGGCGGCCCTCCTCGTCGCTGCTCCTGCGCTGGCTGACAGCTTTCTCCTCCGCCCTGCCCGCGTCTTCGATGGGGTCAGTCCTCAGGCCCACGAAGGCTGGTTGGTACTGGTCGACGGCGACAAGATCGCCGCTGCCGGCCCAAACCTGACTGCGCCCGCCGGCGCCCGGACGATCGACCTTCCTGGCACGACCTTGATGCCGGGGATGATCGAAGGGCATTCCCACCTCTTCCTCCATCCCTACAACGAGACGCTTTGGGACGATCAGGTGCTTCACGAGCCGTTGGCCCTGCGCACCGCCCGCGCGGTCGTCCAGGCTCAGCGAACGCTCGACGCAGGCTTCACCACGGAGCGCGACCTTGGCACGGAGGGCGCCGGCTTCGCCGACGTTGGGCTGAAACAGGCCATTGACCAGGGCATCGTCCCCGGCCCTCGCCTGCTCGTTTCGACGAAGGCGATCGTCGCTCGAGGTGCTTACGGCCCCAAAGGCTATGAGCCGGGGGTCCCGATCCCGCAGGGAGCTCAGGAAGTCGCGGGCGTCGATGAAACGATCCGCGCCGTTCGCGACCAGGTCGGCGGCGGTGCCGACATCGTCAAATTCTACGCCGATTACCACTGGGGGAAAGGCGAGCCGAGCCGCCCCACGCTGTCGCAGGCGGAGCTCGACGCGGGGGTCGCCGCAGCTCACGACGCCGGACGGCTCGTCGCCGTTCATGCATCGACCGCGGAAGGAATGATGCGGGCCGTTCGCGCCGGCGCGGATACGATCGAGCATGGCTATGGCGGCACGGCGGAGGTCTTCAAGGCGATGGCGGGAAAGGGCATCGCGCTTTGCCCGACGCTCGGCGCGTCGGAGGCCTATGCCCGCTATTTCCAGCACTGGAACGGCCAGGAACCGGCACCCGAAAGCGTCCAGGAGAATCGCCGCTCCTTCCAGCTCGCGATAAAGGCCGGCGTCCCGATCTGCATGGGCGGCGACGTGGGAGTCTTCACGCACGGCAAGAATTGGCTCGAGATGGAGGCGATGCAGCACGCCGGAATGCCCGCGGCCGAGGTGCTGATCTCCGCAACCTCGCGCAATGCGCGCATCCTGCGGCTCTCGGACCGGGGACAGGTGAAGCCGGGCTTGCTTGCCGATTTGGTAGCCGTCGACGGCGATCCAACGCGCGACGTCTCCGCCGTGGAGCACGTCCGCTTCGTCATGAAGGGCGGTCAGATCGTTCGCTCCGAGGCGCATTGATGCCGCGTGCTTTCACCCGGGCGGTCAGCCCGCGCCTCGCCGAATGCCAGCTTACCCACCTGCCCCGCACTCCGATCGATGCGGCGAAGGCCGTTTCGCAGCATGCCGCCTATGAAGCGGCACTTAGCGGCGCGGGCTTCGAAATAGTCAGGCTGCCCGAGCTGCCAGACGATCCCGACGCAGTATTCGTCGAGGATACGGCGCTCATTCTCGATGCTCATGCCGTGATCACGCGCCCGGGCGCGGCGTCGAGAGCGGACGAAGTGCATTCGACCGCAGAGGGGCTCGCCGATCATTTCGAATTGCTTCGGATTGAAAGCGGCCACCTCGACGGGGGCGACGTCCTTCGGATTGGCCGGAAGCTTTACGTCGGGCTTTCGACAAGGACGGACGCAGCGGGAATCCGCGTGCTTCGGGAACTCGTCTCTCCACTCGGCTACGACGTCGTCCAGGCCGAGCTGCGCGACTGCCTGCACCTCAAGACCGGCGCGACGTTCGCGGGCGATTCCGTTCTCATCTACGACGAGCGCTGCGTCGATCCTGCGCAATTCACCGATGTCGAACCATTTGCCGTTGACGCCGATGAGGCCGCGGCCGCGAATTGCGTTCGGGCAGGCGACCACCTGATCCTGCCGGCCGGCAATCCCAGGACTGCCGACGCGCTCAGAATCCGCGGCTTCCAGGTCGTTGAGGTCGATGTCTCCGAGCTTCAGAAAGCCGAGTCCGGGGTGACCTGCATGAGCTTGATCGACGACCGCGCCTAGCGGTTCACCGTCTCCATTCCGCGGGAATGATAGCGCTCGCCCGCTGCCGCGCCCGGGGGCAGGATCCGGTCAAGCCGATCGAGGTCTTCCGGAGACAAATCGATGTCGAGCGCCCCGATATTCTCGTCGAGATAGCGGACCCGCTTCGTGCCCGGGATCGGCACGACGTCGTCGCCCTGCGCCAGGACCCAGGCCAGCGCGAGCTGCGCGGTCGTGCAGCCCTTCTCTCTCGCCATCGCCTCGACCTCGCGGACGAGCTGGATGTTCTTCTCGAAATTCTCGCCCTGGAAGCGGGGATGGAATTTGCGGAAATCGTCATCCGGAAAGTCGTCGGGCGACTTGAACTGCCCGGTCAGGAATCCGCGCCCGAGCGGCGAATAAGCGACATAGCCGATGCCGAGCTCACGCACCGTCGGAAGCACTTCGGCTTCCGCGTCCCGGCTCCAGAGCGACAGCTCGGTCTGGACCGCGGTAATCGGGTAGACAGCCTGCGCCCTGCGGATCGTCCGAGGCGCTGCTTCAGACAAGCCGAGGAAGCGGATCTTTCCTTCCTCCTTCAGTCGCGCCATCGCCCCGACGGTATCTTCGATCGGGACGTTCGCATCGACACGGTGCTGGTAGTAAAGGTCGATCACCTCGACCCCCAATCGCCTCAGGCTCGCCTCGCAAGCGGACCGGACATATTCGGGGTCGCCCTTCACCCCCAGGAATTCGCCCGCGGGGCCGCGAACGTTCCCGAACTTCGTGGCGAGAAAAACCTTGTCGCGGCGGTCGCTGATGGCGCGCCCGACCAGCTCCTCATTCCTTCCCACGCCGTACATGTCGGCGGTGTCGAGGAAGGTGACTCCGCGATCGATCGCATGATGAATGGTGGCGATCGATTCCTGCTCGCTCCCCGAGCCATAGAACTCGCTCATACCCATGCAGCCAAGACCGATGGCTGATACTTCGGGGCCGTTCTTTCCAAGACGCCTCGTGGTCACCTGGAACATGCCATTCTCCTTCTTCGTGCCGACCGCTCCCGATTGGATTCAGTCCATTGCCACATGCTGACCGCCAGTCCCGACCTGATTGCCCCGGCGCATCAACAGGAGCAGTGGAAGCACTGCGAACGTGACGATCATCATCAGCTTGAAATCGTCGAGATAGGCGATGAACAGCGCCTGCCGAGTGACCTCCATGTTGATGTAGGCCATCGCGGCTGGACCCGCGACAGGGAAGATCGTCTGGAGCACGGTGGGATCCATGGTCGGGATCGTCTGCTCCGTGATGTTGTGGGCAAGGTCGGCATGGGCGACCTGGGTCATTCGGACGAGCTGGGTGCTGACCACCGAAATCCCGACCGACCCGCCGATGTTGCGCGAGAGGTTGAGCAGCGCGGCCGCGGTCGTCCGCATCCTCGGTGCCAGCGTTTCGAACGCGAGGCTTTGAAGGGGCACGAATATCAGGCCAAGTCCCAGGCCCTGCACGATGCCGCTCATGATCACGGGGCTCGACGGCTGCACGATAGCGAAGCCGGTCATCATGTACAGCGACACGCCCATGAAGCAGACCCCGAGGCCGACGAGGAGCCTGGCGTCTATCTTGCCGGTCAGCCTTCCTGCGAGCAGCATCGAGATCAGCGTCCCAACGCCGCGGGGAGCAGTGAG
>Ga0070670_100001031_pt1 | contig 22061 bp, 18 predicted proteins | sample KBSS63metaG_FD_64665 | JGI IMG/M metagenome (GOLD analysis project Ga0070670, IMG submission 64665) | Switchgrass rhizosphere microbial communities from Kellogg Biological Station, Michigan, USA - KBS S6-3 metaG | ecosystem: Host-associated > Plants > Roots > Rhizosphere > Soil ... | reverse complement strand
GCGGCGAAGACAGAGCCGGGCGATTCGCTGTCCCTCGACTTCGATCCCGTCATCGCCGGCCAGGATGGGGAAGCCGAGCATCTGAAGATCGGCAAGCCGGACATCAAGGGCGACAAGGCGAAGGTCGTGGTCAAATTCACCAACGGTGTGCCCGTGACGCTGTACTACAGTCTCGTTCGCCAGCCCGACGGCTGGAAGGTCGACGACATCGAAGACAAGGGCGCCCAGTTTCCCTGGAAGGTCAGCGCCATCTTCACCGATGCGAAATAGCGCCCGATCCGAAGCGCCGGGACGCATCGCCGCTTGAAGTCCAGCCGCCGATCGGTCATGTCGTCTGCCACGCAGGATGCCAGGCCGTCAGCCGGGTGATATCATGGCGCCAAATCAAGGAGGCCGCGATGGCTCTGGACCCGATCAAAGTTCTGAACGACTACGCGATGGCCGATTGCTCGGTGCAGTTCTGGGTTCCCGGTGCTGCGCCCGTGCAGTTCCGTGGGCTTAAGGCCGCCGTCAAATATGCCAAGGACAATGGCGGCCGCTGGAACGAAGTCGAGATTACCGTCCATTTGCCGCAGGAAGACATCGTCTACGCGACGGACAAGGTGCACCGGCTGATCGATGCCCTGCGCCCGCCGCGTCGTCCCAAGAAAGACTAGGCCAGCCTCTGCCGATGGCGGCGTCCCTTGCCGATATCGGGCAGGAAGACGGTGAGCAGTCCGAGCAGCGGCAGGTACGAGCAGATTTTGTAGACGAAGGCGATGCCCATGTGATCTGCGACGATGCCGAGCCCGGCAGCCCCGATGCCACCGATGCCGAAGGCAAAGCCGAAGAACAATCCGGCGATCATGCCGACCCTTCCAGGCACCAGTTCCTGGGCAAAGACGATGATCGCCGAGAACGCCGAGGCGAGGATGACGCCGATGATGAAAGTCAGCACCACTGTAAATTCGTAATTGGCATAGGGCAGCGCCAGTGTGAACGGCAATGTACCGAGGATCGAGAACCAGATCACGAACTTGGTGCCGAACCAGTCGACCGCCGGGCCGCCGGCAACCGTGCCGACCGCAACCGCGCCGAGGAACACGAACAGCAGGATCTGCGCGTGCTGGACGGAGACCCCGAAGCGGTCGATCATGTAGAACGTATAGTAGCTCGACAGGCTGCTCATGTAGATGAATTTCGAAAACACCAGGAAAACCAGGACGATCATCGACCGGACGATCGTCGCGCGCGGCAGCGCGACAGTGGGAGCGGCCGGCTTGCGTTTGGCGTTGGCAATGCGGTGGCGGGAATACCAGACGCCGACGCGCCACAGGACCACCATGCCGAGCAGCGCCACCAGCGAGAACCAAGCGACGCTCAACTGCCCGCGCGGCAGGACAATGAAGGCCGCGAGCAGCGGCCCCATGGCCGAGCCGAAATTGCCGCCGACCTGGAACAGCGACTGTGCCAGCCCGTGCCGGCCTCCCGAGGCAAGCCGCGCCACGCGCGAGGATTCCGGATGAAAGACAGCCGAGCCCAGCCCGACGACGCCGGCGCCGACGAGCAGCACCCAGTAGGCATGGGCAAAGGCCAGCAGCAGCAGGCCGACCAGCGTGAAGCCCATGCCGACCGTCAGCGAATAGGGCAGCGGCCGTTTGTCGGTATAGATGCCGATGAGGGGTTGCAGCAGCGAGGCAGTGACCTGGAAGACCAGGCCAAGGAGGCCGATCTGGGTAAAGTCGAGGCCATAGCTATCCTTGATCATCGGATAGAGCGCCGGGATGAGTGATTGCATCGTGTCGTTGAGCATGTGGCAGAAGCTGACGGCCATGATGATGCCGAATACAGTTTCTTCCGCCGATGGTGCTAATCCGTCTGCTGTGCTGTTTGCCACGTCCCGCCTCCCGCTTGCGGTCGATGGCATAACGCCGGTTGCAACACTCCTCAAGGCTAGTTAGCAGCCTAACCGTCCTGTCCGTCATTTTTCATGCAAACTGCGCGCAAGTTATTTGCGGCATTAGGTGGAAATCCTTCACCGAATTAGGTTTAAGTGACTGAATAATTTGATCAAACCCCAAGTGCATAACAAACGAAACAACGAGACACGCATGGTTGGACTTGGGATTTGAATTTTTGAGCAGATGTTTGAACACGAAACCGCTGCCATCGCCGCAGGTTAGCCTTCAGGTCATGCGGCAGGTTCCCCTGGAAAATCTACTTGGTCGAACCTCCCACCTGTGATGAGGTCTTGGATTCGCGGGTCATCGAGTACAGTGTAGGGATATCCCCGAGCTATCTCGCTGACGCCGTCAAGACGCGATACCTGCTCCGGCGACAACGCGACCTGGGCCGCCGCCAAGTTGGTTTGAAGTTGGGAAAGTGTGCGTGGCCCGATAATAGGTAGGGAGCCCTTGGCAGCCACCCAAGCGATGGCTATCTCGCTGGGTGTTACGTCAGCCTCGTCGGCAACAGCAATCAATGTGTCGATGATCGCCGTCCGCTGCTGTGAATTTTCAGGCTGGAAACCCGCGCCGGCCCAAGCTTCGTCTCGTCTGTTTTCGGATTTCCCCGAACGGTATTTGCCCGTCAGTACTCCACCACCGAGCGGTGAATAGGCCACGACCCCGAGGCCCAGCGCCTGGCTGGCCGGAATGAGTTCCTGCTCGGTCGCCCTCTGGACGAGGCTGTGCTCTACTTGGATCCCCGCGATCGGGACCGTGCCCCTGATTTCGGCAATTGTCGCCGCACGCGAGACCCGCCAAGCCGGGAAATTCGAAAGGCCCGCGTAGAGTATCTTGCCCGCCCTTACGAGATCGTCAAAGCCTCGGACTATTTCCTCCAGTGGCGTCACGCCATCGGAAACATGTGCCCAATACAGGTCGATGCGATCAGTTTTGAGCCGTTTCAGGCTCGCTTCGACCGAGAGAACCATTGCCTGTCGACTGTTTCCGGTGACGAGCAGACCGGAGTCGGCATTCGTCTTGACTGCGAACTTTGTCGACAGGACAAATTCGTCGCGTCGCCCTTCGAGCAAGTCACCAAGAACCACCTCCGATTGGCCCTCTTGATAACCATTCGCCGAGTCCAGGAAATTGCCGCCCGCTTCGGCATAGCTATCGAAAATTCGACGAGCCTCTTCCGGTTCGGCACCGTGTCCGCCCCATGCCGTACCAAAATTCGCGGTTCCGAGAACAAGTTCGGAGACCCGCAGTCCCGTATGCTTGCCAAATAGTTTGTAGCGCAAATGATCATTCCTTCTTGTGCCTGCTACCGTGATCACGCTATGTCTATCGGACCACTGGTACATATAAATGTACCAGTGTTACATTTGTCAAGGATTAGCAATGCGCGCAGACGCAAAAGAAAATTATATTCACCTGCTGGTCGTGGCTCGGGACGTCGTCACGGAGCAAGGGGCTAATGCATCCCTACGCGACATCGCGCGTAGGGCCGAAGTGAGCCACGTAACGCTGTTGCGCCACTTTCCGACACGTGAGGCGTTGCTCGATGCCCTGCTTCGAAAGAGTCTCGAAGAGCTGACGGCAAAGGCGGGCGAAACGGAACCTTCGAGTTCGCCAGGGGAGGCCCTGTTGGGCTGGCTCCGTGACGCTGTCGGCTTCGTGCAGGTTTACAGCGGCGTGGTGACGATGATGGCGACAGCGCTGGCCGACCCTGACTCCGCACTTCATGCCTCCTGCAACAATTTACGCAATGCAGGGGAGCGGCTTCTTAAACTCGCTCAAGAGGAAGGGACTGCACGCAGCGATATGGAGGGAAGCGACTTGTTCGCTCTTATTGGTGCACTTGGCTGGATTGGCGACCAACAGTCTTTCAAGCCGCGAGCCGAATACCTTTTTGATGTCATTGCGAGTGCAATCCTGGTTGGGCGCTCTGGAGCGTTTCGTTAATCCTTCCCTATTGTGGTCGATCGACTCCGTGGGGAGTTTCAGGTCGGTGCGGGTGTTGGTATAGATCATGTAGAGCGCCGCTAGAGGGCATCCTGCTCCGACTTTGCAAGATTGGCAGCAAGATGAGTGCCGGCTATGGCTTCCGAGCGAGCATGATGTCGTCGATGTCGACGAAACAACCGCGCGGCGCGAACCTAGTACTTCTTCTTGCGCCCGGACGGCTGCTTGTTACCGCGCGGTCCGGTCTGGACGGGTGTATTCTGGACGTTCTCCTCGGACAGCTTGCGCCAGCGGTCGAGCCGGTCGGCCGACAGCGTGCCGTCCTTGACGGCCTTCTGGACTGCGCAGCCTGGCTCATGGGCATGGGTGCAGTCGCGGAAGCGGCAGAAGGGCGCAAGATCGGTGATCTCGGCAAACAATGTCTCGATGCCGAAGGAGGCGTCGCTGACATAGAGGGTGCGCATGCCCGGGGTGTCGATTACCCAGCCGCCGCCGGCAATCGCATGCAGGGAGCGGGCCGTGGTTGTGTGGCGCCCCTTGGAGTCATGCTCGCGTATGCCGCCGGTTTCCTGGACATTTTCGCGGTCCGGTCCAGCCAGCGTGTTGACGAGGGTAGACTTGCCGACGCCTGACGATCCGACGAGCGCAACCGTGCGACCGGCGCCGCACCAGGGTGCAAGGGCGCCGACGGCATCGGGGGAACGGCTGTTCAGGACCACGACAGCCAGATCGCGCTGCAACGCCATCGCCTGTTGCTCGTAGGTTTTTGCGTCGTCCACCGTGTCTGCCTTGGTCAGTACGATCACCGGCTCGGTGCCCGCCTGATTGGCAAGCGCCAGGTAGCGTTCCAGCCGCGAGGGATTGAAGTCGGCGTTGCAGGAGGTGACGATGAAAAGCGTGTCGACATTGGCTGCGGCCAGCTGGTTGTCCTTGCCTTCGGTGCGCCGCTGCAGCAGCGCCTTGCGGTCGAGGCGTCGGATGAGCAGGTCGGTGTCGGGTTCGGCCAGCACCCAGTCGCCAACCGCAAATTCGCCGGTATTGGCGTGCGGCTGGAGGGTCAGCTGTTCCGTTCCATGTTCCGAAATGGCGGCTAGTCTTGTGCGGTGGACGCTGGAAATGCGTCGCGGTTCGAGCCCTTCGTCCTCAGGCCCAAGCTGCGACTGGAAGAATTCCGACCATCCGAGCGCGGCAAGCGATGCTGGTTCCGTCACAGGCTGCCCCGAGGGCTCGGCATTGCAGTCATCGGCCAGCTCCTTGGCGACACGGGCATTCCTGCTGATAGCAGACCTGTCAACGAAAGGGCAATCAATTTGCCGGAACGCGGTCTCTTCGTCACTCGACCACCGTGGTCTGCGGCCAGCGGACAAGGGCCTGGCGCCCCGCGTCGGTCAGGGCATAAACACCCCTTTCGACCCGCTCGAACCAGCCGTAGACATTGCCGCGAAGAATGTTGCCGGCCTCCGGCGCCATCAGTTTCATGTCCTTCGGCGTCAGCGGCCCGGCCTCCAAGGCGGCGGCGATGGTCAGCGCCTGCTGGCGATAGGCGGTCATGACAGGGATCTTGGTCGAGCCGCCCAGCATCGGGTCGCCGCGTCGGCGCTGATGCTCCTTGATCAGCCGCGATCGTCGTTTCGGGTTCGTGCGTGGCATCGGCGTGACGGAGGCGACGATAACGCTGACAGCGCCGCTATCCGAGATGCCGAGCATGCCGAAACCGAGCCTGCGGCAAAGATCGCGAAAGCGCTTGTCGGATTCGCGGCCCTTGCCCCTGGCAGAGATCCGGGCAGCGATCCACACCTCGTCGCACAAGGCCGCCCGATCGACGGCTTGCAAGATCAGTTCGAGGTTGAAGGTAAGCTTCAGCTCGCAGATGACGACGACGCTCGGCTCGCCGTCGCTGATCCCGACGAGATCGCAGCCGCCGATTTCGCCCTTCACCGCGTAACCGGCGTTTTCCAGAAAGGCCTTTACCGGCAGGTATAGGGTTTTTTCCAAGCTTTGCTCAATCGTGATGATTCGTCATGGGCTCTTGTGCATCGACATCATCGGCTCTGCAACGCGCAAGACCACAAACGGGGATGCAGGCCGGCGCTCAACTCAAGAATCGGGCTTCCAGCAGATCGAGCTCGAGAACGATCTTTCTTGCGGTACCGCTGCCCAGCTGACGGGCGCGGACCTTGCGAAATATCTCGTCGCGCTCGGCCCTGACGGCTGCCAGCCGCAGCTTCATCTCTATGTCGGCAATGTCCCGCGACGTCGAATTCGTCTCCTCCGTGCCTGTAAATGTCTCCAGGCGCCGACGGTAGAATTCGGTCACCCTCGCGGCCGCTTCGAGATAGAGGTCTGCGTCCTCCCGGCCTGCGGCCATACGGTGGTGAAGGGCCTCGACCGCGCCGATGGCCTTGTGGGCCGCCGCAATCCGGGCAGCGGTCTCGTCCTCCTCCTGCTTCGTCTCCCTGGGCAGCGCCAGGCCATGCAGCAGTGGCGGCAGGAAGACGGTTGCCGCGATCAGCGAAACGACGATAACGCCCATGGCGAGAAAGATTGCCAGGTCGCGGGCGGGAAAGGGGGTACCGTCGTTCAAGGCGAAGGGCAGCGTCAACACACCGGCAAGCGTCAGCGCGCCCCGCACCCCGGCTACCGAGAAGGCGGCGACGATGCGCCAGCTGGGCGAGTCATGCCGGCGCTTCTGACGCAACAGCGTCAGTTGCAACGATACCCAGACCCAGACGAATCGCAGGCATGCAAGCCCCAGATGCAGCGCCAGCACATAGGCCAGCAGCCACCAGGGATTTTCGTGACCCGTCAGCTTCACCGTCTCATCGGCGCGCGACAGGATCGCCGGCAGTTGCTCGCCGAGCAGCACGAAAATCGTGCCGTTCGCAGCAAAGGCGATCATGTCCCAGACGGTGCTGCGGCGCATGCGGGTGACCGCCAGCGCCTGGCCGGAGCTTTCCGCGACGCTCATCGTCACACCAGCCGAAACGGCGGCAAGGATACCGGAGCAGTGCAGGCGCTCGGCCAACAAGTAGGAAGCAAAGGGAATGAGGAGGCTCACGAGAATCTGCGAGCCGCTTTCCTCGCCGAAGCGCTGCGACATCCGGCCGGTGATCCAGGTGATCGACCACGTCACGGCAATGCCGATGAGCAAGCCGCCGATGGCGACCCACAGGAAGTCCAACGTTGCCTGGTATAGCGAAAATGTGCCTGTCAGGGCGGCGGCAATGGCAAAGCGCAAGCAAACCAGACCCGATGCGTCGTTCAGCAGCGATTCGCCTTCGAGAATATGCATCATCCGCGGCGGTATCTTTACCCTCTGGGCAATGGCGGAGACGGCGATCGGATCGGTCGGTGAGACCACCGCAGCCAGCGCAAAGGCAACGGCGAGCGGCATGGCTGGGATCAGCCAATGGACGAAGAGCCCAACCCCTAGGACCGTGAAGATCACCAGCCCCAGTGCCAGTTCGATGACGATGTTGCGGTCCCGCATCAGTTCCTCGCGCGGGATTCGCCAGCCGTCGAGAAACAACAGTGGCGGCAGGAACAGCAGGAAGAAGATATCCGGCTCAAGCGTGACGCTGAGATCAGCGGACAGGCCGATCGCCCCGCCAAGGACGATCTGGATCAACGGCAACGGCAGCGATATCGGCAGAACCCGGGAAATGGCGCCGCTGACGACGATGGCCAGCAGCAGCACGAGGGCTGTGGTGATGATGTCCAAGAGGAGCGGTCCTTAGGTTCGGCGTAAGTGGTCTTATTTTGCGACCAAAGACAACGATTGTTCGCAATTTGCAATTCACTACCGCTGAAATTTAAATTCGCCCGGGCCGTACGCCGTCCACCGTCCTCGACCATTTGAGACGTGACATGCGCGGCCTTTCCGCCGCGCATGTCATATCAGCCGATTATGCGGCGAGCATGCCGTGCGGATCGAGCACGAACTTCTGGGCAGCACCCTGGTCGAAGCTCTCATAGCCCTGCGCCGCTTCCTCGAGCGAGATGATCTTTGCGTTGACGATGTCGGCGATCGGCAGGCGGTCGTGAAGGATCGCCTGCATCAGCTGCCTGTTATACTTGATGACAGGTGTCTGGCCGGTGTGGAAGGATTGCGCCTTCGCCCAACCAAGCCCGAAGCGCATCGACAGATTGCCGAGCTTCGCCGCGCTGTCGACGGCACCCGGGTCTTCCGTCACGTAGAGCCCCGGAATGCCGATCGAGCCGGCCGCGCGTGTGATCTCCATCATCTGGTTGAGAACGATGGCCGGCTGTTCGCCACCGGCATGGCCACGCGCCTCGAAACCGACGGCATCAATCGCACTGTCGACCTCGTTGCTGCCGGTCACCTCCGCGATCATGTCGCCGAGCCGGTCGCTGGCGGAGAGGTCGATCGGCTCGAAGCCGACCTTGGCGGCGTGCGCCAGGCGATCCTTGTTGAAGTCGCCGATCATCACGACAGCGGCGCCGAGGATGCGTGCGGAGGCCGCTGCCGCAAGGCCGACCGGGCCGGCACCGGCGACGTAGACGGTCGATCCCACGCCGACGCCGGCTCTTACCGCACCGTGAAAGCCGGTCGGCAGGATGTCGGACAGCATGGTCAGATCGCGAATCTTGGCCATGGCCTTGTCGCGGTCCGGGAATTTCAGAAGGTTGAAGTCGGCGTAGGGTACCGTGACATATTTCGCCTGGCCGCCGATCCAGCCGCCCATGTCGACATATCCATAGGCGCCACCGGCGCGAGCCGGGTTGACGGTGAGGCAGACGCCGGTGTCCTGCGCCTTGCAGCAGCGGCAACGACCGCAGGCGACGTTGAAGGGCACCGAGACGATATCGCCGATTTCCAGCATTTCGACATCGAGACCCTTCTCGATGACCTCGCCGGTGATTTCATGACCGAGCACGAGGCCCGGCAGGGCGGTGGTGCGACCGCGCACCATGTGCTGGTCGGAGCCGCAGATATTGGTCGAAACAACCTTCAGGATGACGCCGTGCTCGATCCGCCGGCCGTCTGGCGCCTCGAGTTTCGGATCGTCGATATCGCGCACCTCGACCGAGCCGGGCTTGAGATAGACGACACCTCTGTTCTTGCTCATGATGATCTCCTCCGTTGTTGCCTGATCGACTCCTCTCGATGCAGGCCATCATCGTACCGCGATTTACGCCCGTTGGGTGACCAATGTCGCGCTCGCCGTGCGATTATCTCAGATGCCCGGCGCTGGCAGTGATCGTCATGCGACGTAAGCTGTCTTCGCACGGCGCAGATCCGGCAATTTCGCGGCTGACCGTGCAGCGACCCCGCGGCGCTGAGGGAGCGACGTCGATAAGCCGAAGCAAGTGCTCTTGCTTCACATCGCCCTTGACGGTGGATAGCGAAGACACCCATGTGTTGGCATCCGCCCTACCTGGGCCCGAACAGCATCGAGAGCATGTCGACATGACCTCACCCAGCCTCCTTCTGACCTTCAACGCCGGTTCGTCATCCGTCAAGATCGGCATTTTCGAGGTCGAAGCCCGAGCCGCGCGGATGACCGGCAAGGCCGTCATCGACCTCAGGGCCAAGCCGCTGGTCTTCACAGTCGACCAAGGTCCCAAGCCGTTCCAGGTCGGGATGAAAAGCAGCGTCACGGCCGATATGCACGATGTCATCGACGAGGCCTTTGCCATCCTTTCCGACCATTTCGACATGAACGCAGTTGCTGCCGTCGGCCATCGCGTCGTCCATGGCGGCGATCGGTTCCTGAAAGTGGTGGCGCTTGACGAGGCAACGATAGAGGCGATCGATGCGCTGACGCCGCTGGCACCGCTGCATCAGCCGGAGGCGCTGCGCTTCATCCGCGCAGTCGCGCATCTGAAGCCCGCACTTACGCAGGCGGCCTCCTTCGATACGGCCTTCCATGCAACCCAGCACGACCTCGTGCGTCGCTTCGCCATTCCGCGCGCGCTGCATGATCAGGGCATCAAGCGCTACGGCTTTCATGGGCTTTCCTATCAGTTCGTGTCGTCAGAGCTTTCAAGGCGCGCGATGAAGCCGGTCGGCAAGACGGTGATCGCCCATCTCGGCAGCGGTGCCAGCCTGTGCGCGTTGGAAAACGGCTTCAGTCGCGATTGCAGTATGGGGTTTTCGACGCTCGACGGCATTCCGATGGCAACGCGGCCGGGCTGGCTGGATGTCGGTGTCGTACTGCACCTGCTCGACCAGAAAAAAATGTCCTATGTCGAGCTCGAGGACATGCTTTACCACAAATCAGGCCTTCTCGGCGTGTCTGGCAAGAGCGCAGATACACGCGCGCTTCTGAAAGACGACAGCCCGGAAGCGGGCGAGGCCATCGATCTCTTCGTCCTCCGCATAGCCGGCGAGATCGGCCGCATGGCAGCGACGCTTGGGGGCATCGACACTTTGGTGTTCACGGCTGGGATCGGCGAACATCAGCCGGAAATCCGTGAGAAAGTGCTCGAACGGCTCGCCTGGCTTGGTGTCGATATCGACCCCGATGCCAACGCCGACAATGCTTTTCGGATCAGTACCGGCGAGAGTCGTGTCTCCGCCTATGTCATCGCCACCAACGAGGAACAGGTGATCGCGGACGAGGTTTTGGCAATTCTCGGTCGTTCTTGATTTAAGTCACACGGCTGCCGCGTATAGAAGGTAGTGTCCCTCCACGATGCCGGCCTTGACCGGTCGGGACGCGCGCGAGAGCGCTGTTCCGCTGGCTGCGCTGCGCCCACACTTCATCGACGAGGGACCAGAATGAACGGAAACGCAAATTCGACCGCCGAGCCACTCAGTGCTGACGAACTCCGTCGTATCAATGCCTGGTGGCGCGCTGCGAATTATCTCAATATCGGGCAGATCTATCTTTCCGCCAATCCGCTGATGCGCGAAAAGTTGACGGTCGATCACGTCAAGCCGCGCCTGCTTGGCCACTGGGGAACCTCTCCAGGCCTCAATTTGATTTATGTCCACCTCAATCGCCTGATCAAGAAATACGACCTCAATACAGTCTACATGGCCGGCCCGGGCCACGGCGGCCCGGCGCTGCTTGCCAATGTCTGGCTGGAAGGCAGCTACACGGAGTTCTATCCGGAGATCACCCGTGACGAGGCCGGCATGCTGCGGCTGTTCCGCCAGTTTTCGACCCCCGGCGGCGTGCCGAGCCATGTCAGCGTGCCGACACCCGGCTCGATCCATGAGGGCGGCGAGCTCGGCTACGTGCTGGTGCATGCCTTCGGGGCGGTGATGGACAATCCTGATTTGCTGGTTGCCGCCGTTGTCGGCGACGGCGAAGCCGAGACAGGGCCGCTTGCCGGCAGCTGGAAGAGCATCGACTTCATCAACCCGACGCGAGACGGCGCCGTCCTGCCGATCCTCCATCTCAACGGCTACAAGATTTCCGGCCCCACCGTCCTTGCCCGGCATAGCGACGAGGACCTGACGAAATTCTTCGAGGGCCAGGGTTACACGCCCTATTTCGTTGAGGGTGATGTGCCTGATGACGTTCATCAGGCCTTTTCCGCAACTTTGGAAAAGGCCGTCCTTGCCATCCGCGATATCCAGGCGAAAGCGCGCACGAGCGGCCTCTCCGAGCGCCCCCGCTGGCCGATGATTGTCCTGCGCACGCCGAAAGGCTGGACGGGGCCTAAGGTTGTCGATGGATTGCAGATCGAAGGCACGTTTCGCGCCCATCAGGTTCCCGTTTCCGAGGTCCTTACCAAGCCGGAGCACCTGCAGATCCTCGAAGATTGGCTTCGCAGCTACAGGCCGGAAGAACTGTTCGATGAGGATGGCCGGTTTCGCGAGGAATTCGCCGATCTCGCTCCGGCCGGCGAACGGCGAATGGGGGCCAACCCTCACGCCAATGGTGGCGTCTTGACGGTTCCGTTGAAGTTGCCGGACTTCAACGAATACGAGGTCAAATTCGAGGCCCGGGCGCACGACCGCATTGGCTCCACCAGCATTCTCGGCAACTACCTGCGGGAAATCTACCGCGACAATCCAGACAATTTCCGGCTGTTCTGCCCGGATGAGACAAATTCGAACAGGCTCGGCGCCATCCTCGATGTCTCCGACCGCTGCCTGGTGAGCGAGATCCTGCCCAATGACGACCACGTGTCGCATAATGGGCGGGTCATGGAGGTGCTCAGCGAACATTGCTGCCACGGCTGGCTGGAAGGCTATACGCTCACAGGCCGCCATGGTCTGTTTGCGACCTACGAGGCCTTTGCCATGATCGTCGATTCCATGTCGATGCAGCATGGCAAGTGGCTGGAGCATGCAAAGCAGGTACCTTGGCGCGCCGATGTGCCTTCGCTCAACTATCTGCTGACCTCCACCTGCTGGCGCAACGACCACAATGGCTTCAGCCACCAGGGACCCGGTTTCATCGACACCGTCATCCACCGCAAGCCGACCGTCGCGCGCGTCTATCTGCCGGCCGATGCCAATTGCCTGCTGTCGATCGCCGACCATTGTCTGCGCAGCGTCAATTACCTGAACCTGATCGTCATCGACAAGCAGCCGCAATTGCAATGGCTGACGATGGAGGAGGCCAAGGTGCATTGCACAAAGGGCGCCGGCATCTGGGACATGTACAGCAATCAGCCCGGCGCGCCGGATATCGTGCTTGCCTGCGCCGGCGATATACCGACGCAAGAGACGATCGCCGCCGCCTGGATGCTTCGTCGTCACGCGCCCGATATCAAGGTCCGCGTCGTCAACGTCGTCGACCTGATGCGCATCTGCCCATCCGATCGTCATCCGCATGGCATGACCGATGCCGACTTCATCGACATCTTCACCGAAAGCGCACAGGTCATCTTCAGCTTCCACGGCTATCCCGGCGTCATCCACGATCTCCTGCACGGGCGGGCGGCCCATGACCGCTTCCATGTCCGCGGATACCTGGAAGAAGGCACGACGACGACGCCGTTCGACATGGTGGTGCAGAACAAGATCAGCCGACTTCATCTTTGCCTGGACGTGTTGCGCTATCTGCCGGCCAGCGGCGCTACCCACAGCGATATGGCCGCCCATTGCACCGAGATGCTGGCGGAGCACCACCGCTACATCCGCGAAACGTTCGACGATCTGCCCGAGATCAAGAACTGGGTCTGGTCGGACTGAAGAGCAGCTGGGGGGGCGGCCTGCAGAGTGGACGAGAGCGAGAAGGCCTCGAAGCGGCCTTACTCGCTGCCGTTCTCCCGCCCGGCGAAGACATAACCAATCCCGCGTACCGACTTGATGATTTCGGGGTTCTTCGGATCGCGCTCGATCTTCTTCCGCAGGCGGGCGATCTGGGCGTCGATCGTACGGTCGAAAGCCTCCAGGCTGCGGCCGCGCGTCATGTCCATCAGCGTTTCACGCGCCAGCACCCGGCGTGGATTGCGGGCGAGCGCTGCCAGCATGTCGAACTCGCCGGTGGTCAATTCGATGTTCGGACAATCGCTCGACGACAGCTGCCGCCGACCGATGTCCAAGGTGAATCCGTCGAAGCGGATCATTTCGCTTTGGTCGTCCGCGGGTAAGGGGGCGGGGCGCCGGCGCCTGAGGATCGTGCGGACGCGGGCCAGCACTTCGCGCAGGTGAAACGGCTTGGCGATGTAATCATCGGCACCGATTTCCAGTCCGACAATCCGATCGATGACGTCGTCGCGGCCCGTCAGCATGATGATGGGAACGTCCGACGTCGCACGGATCTCCCGTGCCAGCGTCAGTCCGTCGTCGCCCGGCATGACGAGGTCGAGCAGGATCGCGTCGAAGCCGGCGGCGGCCATCGCCCGCTTCATCGAGGGTCCGTCGTTGGCGACGGTGACGATATAACCCTCTTCCTCGAAATAGCGCTGCAGCATCTGGCAGATTCGCTGGTCGTCATCGACGACGAGAATGTTGGATTTGGTCGTTAAGCCGTCATTCATGGCGCTGCCGATCGTGAACCCGAAAAGGGCGCTGTTACAGTCTGTTACAATTTCGCACCGTTTAGCACAGCCGCATCGTTCCTACGTAACGCGAAGCGGGTCAATTGCTCTCACGAAATAAGAGAGGTTTGACAGATGTTTTCGACCAGTGCGACACAGCAATCGGCCAACGTAGTCTGCATGAAACCGGCAGGCCTCTCCACCTTCGATTCGGGCATTCAGTGGCGCCCGCAGGAAACGCTCGAATCCGGCGATTCGCTTTTCTGGGAGGGCGAGACGGCGACCCATATCTTCGAGGTCACCGAGGGCGTGCTGCGGGTCTTCCGGATCATTGCCGACGGTCGGCGCATCATCATGGGCTTTCTCTTCGCCGGCGACATTATCGGCATCTCGTTCCGTCACCATTACCTCTACACGGTAGAAGCCGTCACCACGGCAAAGGTCCGCCGCTGTTCGCGCACCAGCTTCCAGCAGAAGCTGAATACCGACCCCGCTCTCCAGCCAAAGCTTTTCGCCAAGCTCTGCGAGGAAATGGCGGCGGCCCAGGATCATATGGTTCTGCTTGGGCGGAAGTCCGCGGAGGAACGGCTTTGCAGCTTCTTTCTGATGCTGGCCCGCAGGCAGGCGAAGGCCGCTGCCCCGCGCGTCATCCTCGATCTGCCGATGAGCCGTCAGGATATCGCCGATTTTCTGGGACTGACGATCGAGACTGTCTCGCGCAACATCACAAGGCTGACCAGCATGGGGGTCATCAGCCCGGTCGGGAGGCACAGCATCGAATTGAGAGTGAACAAGCTTGCGTTGCTTGCGGGAGATTGCGATGCAGACAATAATGACAGCACAGAAAACGGCGGACGTCGGTTGGCCCGCTGCTGATTGGTGGAACAGAGAGACTATGGACACCTTCAAGGCGCTCCAGAATGAGAGCGACTTCGGCCTTGACGAGCTCGCGCGGGTTCTCGACGGCGCAAGCATCATCGTCCACCGACTTGATGGCGTCATCATCCTTTGGACCAGCGGCTGCGAGGCGCTATATGGCTGGACGCGCGAAGAAGCGGTCGGTCGGATCGTGCATGAGCTCTTGGCGACGGAGTTCGCTGAGCCGTTGGAGGCGCTGCGCAAGGATCTCCTGGAAAAGGGGGTATGGACCGGCGAGGTCCGTCACCGGCACAGGGACGGGCGGCTTCTGTATATCGCCAGCCGCTGCGTCACAGTGGCGCGAGAAGACAATGGGACGGCAGTTGTCTTCCAGACCAACAACGACGTCACGGCATTGCGCCGGGCGCAGGCCGAGTTGGTGAGGCGAGAGGTTCACCTCAGGTCCATTCTCGAAACGGTGCCGGAGGCCATGATCGTCATCAACGACGAGGGCCGGATCACCTCCTTCAGCGCGGCCGCCGAACGCCTCTTCGGCTATAGTGCCGCCGAAATCTGCGGGCGAAACGTGCGTGAGCTGATGCCGCAGCCCGACCGCGACGCCCATGACAGCTATCTGTCGCATTACCTCACGACCGGGGAGCGGCGCATCATCGGCTACGGCCGTGTCGTCACCGGCCAGCGCCGTGACAAATCCACATTCCCCATGGAGCTCTCCGTTGGCGAAGCCATCTCCAATGGCGAGCGGATTTTCACCGGCTTCATTCGCGACTTGACCAGTCGGCATCGCATCGAGGAAGAGCTCCGCCAGGCGCAGAAGATGGAGGCGGTCGGTCAATTGACCGGTGGCCTCGCGCACGATTTCAACAATCTCCTGACCGTCGTCAGCGGCAATCTCGAGATGCTCGAAAACAAGCTGCGGGACGAAAGGCAGCTCTCGCTGCTGCGCGAGGCGCAGCTTGCCGCCGAGGATGGCGCCAAGCTCACGGCGCAGTTGCTCGCCTTCGGGAGACGGCAGCCGCTTCATCCGAAGGCTGCCGATGTCGGGCAGCTGGTCGGCAGTTTTTCCGACCTTCTGCGGCGAACCATCGGCGAGACGATCGAGCTGCGGACCATTGTCTCCGGCTCTTCCATTCTGGCGATGGTCGACACCTCCCAGTTGCAGAACGCGCTGCTCAATCTGGCCCTCAATGCGCGGGATGCGATGACAGGTGGCGGTCGCCTGACGATCTCGATGAGTCGCATCAGGCTCGACGTCGATTATGCAACGCGCTATCCGCATGTTCGCACCGGCGATTATGTGCTTATTTCAGTCGAGGACAACGGCCAAGGCATGACCGAGGATGTGCGCCAGCATGCTTTCGAGCCGTTTTTCACGACCAAGAGCCTTGGTGCCGGCACGGGGCTTGGCCTCAGCATGGTCTATGGCTTCGCCAAGCAGTCGGGCGGACATGTGGAGCTCGAAAGCACGACGGGGGTCGGCACGATCGTGCGCATCTTCCTGCCCTTGCTTCGCGAAGCGGAGCCTCCCGCCATCCAGGTTGAGACAGTCCGCGAGGAGATTCCGCGCGGCAGCGAGTTGATCCTCGTGGCGGAGGACGATCCGCGCGTACGGCGCATCGTGGTCGCCAGGCTGGAGGATGCCGGCTACCGCGTCCTTGAGGCCACAAACGGACCCGACGCGCTGGCGATGTTCGAGCAAACCCCCGATATCGCTCTGGTTTTTACCGATATTGCGATGCCGGGTGGGCTGACCGGCGACAAGCTTGCCGAGAAGATCCGGCTGCTCCGGCCGGACGCCAAGATCCTGTTCACATCGGGCTATGCCTCGCCGGAGATTGCGGAGGGCGAAGTCGCCAACGACGCGAGCTGGCTCAAGAAGCCCTATACGGCGCGGGAGCTGGCCATTCGGCTGCGCGAGCTTCTCGACTGACAGGAATGGATGCCGCCTGCACGCTCCGAATTGACGGAACGTTGACCCATTTGCGCTAGCTTGGACAGCGTCTAAGCTGGAGGTCGATATGACGCTGCGCCAATTCCGTTCGGTCATCCTGATAGGCTGCCTCGTCTTTCCGCGCCTCGCCTTTGCCGAAACGCAATGGATGGGGCAGATCAACCAATGGGCTGTCGGCTTCGAAAGCGGATCGGGAGAACCCTATTGTCGGCTTGTCTGGGATAGCCTGTTGGGAAGGACCGTAGAATTCCAGGCGCGGCGCGACGGGACGCGCTGGCTTGTCGCTAGGGATGGCTGGGCCATCCCACCGGGGACGGTGACGACCGTCACCATCGTCGACGGCCAGCGCAACATTGCCGCGCCGGCGATATATGCCGACCCAAAGACCCTGCAGCTGTGGAGCAAGCAGGGTCATACCAGCGATGGCCCAACCAAGCGATTGATCACCGAGGCTTTTGCGGGGCGACCCGATGTGCAATTGACCTTTTCCGGAAACGAGCCGGCCTGGACCGTCCCGATGTCGCGTGTGCAAACGCTTTATCCGGAATTTCTGCAATGCATGCAGCGGCTGAACGGCAAGAGCCTGCAGACCGCCGAAGCGGGCTCGGCCCAGCCATTCTGACGGGTCCGGCTTGTCCCGCTTCGAGGCGTGGATAGGGCAGGCTCACACCGCCAGACTGAAGCGGCTGGCTGTGTCCCAGCGGTAGCGGTCGAAGATTGCGGCCACCACGCGAACGACAGAACGTCCCCGCTCGGTCATCTCGACAAGCGGACCTTGGACGTGCACGAGCCCGTCGACGATCATCGGCTGCAAAGATGCCAGTTCATCCGTGAAATCCTGATCTGCGGCAACCATGGCAAGATCGACCTTGAAGTTGCACATCAACGTCTCGATGATGTCAGCGCGGCGCTGATCGTCATCGTCCATTCGGCAGCCTCTCACGCTGGCCAGCCGGCCCTCGCCAACGGTCCGGCAATATCCCGGATTGTCCGCCAGGTTCTGGATGTAGCCCTCGTCGAGCCGCGAGATCGCCGATGCGCCGAAGCCGATCAGCATCGGACAGTCGTCGTCAGTGTAGCCCTGGAAATTGCGGTGCAGCCGCCCAGCCCTTGAAGCATGCGCGAGCTTGTCGTCGGCGCGCGCGAAATGGTCGAGCCCGATCGGCTCATAGCCTGATCCGGTGAGTTCCGAGGTTACCAAAGCCGCCTGTTCGATGCGCTCCGCAGAATTCGGCAGCGTAGCGCTGTCGATCAGCCGCTGGTTGGCGCGACGGTCGGGCATGTGTGCGTATCCATAGCAGGCGATGCGATCCGGGCCGAGTTTCGCGACCTCAGCGCAGGTCTGGCGGAGCGAAGATACCGTCTGAAGCGGCAGGCCGTAGATCAGGTCGAAATTCAAACGCTCGATGCCCGCCGCGCGGAGATGGCTTACCGCTGCCCGCACCATTTCAATCGGCTGGACGCGGCCTATTGCGATCTGGACCTGCGGGTCTGTATCCTGAACCCCGAGGCTCGCGCGGTTGACGCCCATGGCGCCCAAGGCTTCAGCCAAGTCCGGGGTGACCGAGCGCGGGTCGAGTTCGACGGCGTGCTCGACGTTCTGGTCGATATCGAAGTGACTATGGAGCACATCCAGCACCGATTTCATGCCAACAGCACCGAGAATGCTCGGCGTTCCGCCACCCCAATGCAGGCGGGCCATCGTCGGGCGACCGCCGAAGTGCCGGGAAACCGTCTCGATCTCGGTTTCCAGCGCTTGCCTGTAGGCATCAATGACATCGTCACGGCGGGCAATCTTGGTGTGGCAGCCGCAGTAGAAGCAGAGGTCGCGGCAATAGGGGACGTGCAGATAAACAGAAACCCGCTGGCCGGGCGTGATGCGGGCAAGCCAGCGCGCATGGTCTTCGGCTGCCACAGCCGCGGAAAACTCCGCGGCTGTGGGGTAGGATGTGTAACGCGGCACAGCAAGGCGAGCATAGCGTTGCACGACGGCGTCATCGTTCCTCATTTGGCGTCGCGGTCCCGGGCGGGCTTTTGCGGCACGAGCGCCAGTTGGCGGTCTTCGCGCATCTCGAACCACATCGCATTGAGGATCGCAAACGAGCAGGCGAGGCCGACGCCGAGTATCCAGGCAAAATACCACATGTTCTTCTATCCTTAATAAGCGTTGGGATTGCGACCGAGCGAGGTCGGCGTCACCGTGCCGCGCATGACGCGGAAGACGAAGCCGGTGTAGAGGAGCACGATCGGCAGGAAGACGATTGTCGCGATCAGCATGATGAACAGCGTCAGATGGCTCGATGAGGCATCCCAGACCGTCAGGCTTGCCGCCGGATCGATCGAGCTTGGCAGCAGGAACGGGAAGAGCGAGAGCCCGGCCGTTGCGATGGTGCCGACGATAGCGATCGTGGTGCCAAGCAGGGCGGTTTTTGACGCCCGGCCGGAGAGGCCGACAAAGGCGAGCAAGGAGCCGACAAAGCCGAGAACGGGGGCGGCGATCATCCACGGATGGGTAGCATAATTGCTGAGCCAGCCGCCGGAGACCAGGCTTACGGTCTTATAAAGCGGGTTGGAGGGGCCGAGTGCGTCCTGGACGCTGGTAACGGCATAGCCGTTCATCATGCTGACCCAAAGACCACCCACGGCAAACAGCAGGATGCTTGCCAAAGCGGCTGCCCGGCCATAGAGGCGAGCCCGCTCGGCAACTTTGCCATTCGTCCGCAGGGCAATGACCGCGGCCCCATGGGCGACCAGCATCGACACGCTGAGCAGGCCCGAAAGGAGCGCGAAGGGGCGCAGCAGGCCGAAGAAGTTGCCGGTATAGCTGGCGCGCAGGGTGGCATCCAGATCGAAGGGCACGCCCAGCAGCACATTGCCGACGGCCACCCCGAAGATCAGCGCCGGCACGAAGCCGCCGATGAACAGCGCCCAGTCCCAGGTCGAGCGCCACGTCGGATCCTTCATCTTGCCGCGGAACTTGAAGGCGACCGGGCGGAGGATCAAGGCCAAGAGAATGGTGATCATGGCGAGGTAGAAGCCCGAGAAGGAAACGGCGTAAAGGGCCGGCCAGGCGGCAAAGATGGCGCCGCCGCCGAGCACCAGCCAGACCTGGTTGCCTTCCCAGGTCGGGCCGACAATGTTTATGACGACGCGCCGTTCTTCATCGTTGCGGGCAACGAAGGGGAGCAAGGCGCCGACACCGAGGTCGTTGCCGCCCATCACGGCAAATCCCATCAGCAGGATGCCGAGCAGCGCCCACCAGATCAGCCGCAATATTTCGTAGTCGAGGGGAATAGTGTTCATCTTCGTTCTTTCTACGCTTGGCGGTGAGGTTAGGCGGCGGCGCTTTGCGGCAGCCGGTCCGTATCGGGGGCGCCTTCGAGCATCGAATAGTCTCCGGGGCCTGCCTTGATGGTTTTCACCATCAATATGACCATGACGACCAGAAGCGCGGTGTAGAGGATCAGGAAGAAGCTGAGGCTGATCAGCATGTCGATGACGCTGAGGCCGGAGGCCGCATAGAAGGTCGGCAACACGCCCTCGATCGCCCAGGGCTGACGGCCATATTCAGCCACGAGCCAGCCCGATTCGATCGCTAGCCACGGGACCGGCAGGCTCCAGACCGCAATTTTAAGAAGTGTGCGGTTGTTGCCGAGCTTATGCAGGCTGCTGAGCACGAAGGCCGTCGCGAAGAAGGCGATCATGTAGAGGCCGAGGGCCACCATGATGCGGAACGACCAGAAGAGCGTGCCGACATCGGGGATCGTATCGCGTGCGGCCTGATCGATCTGCTCGGGCGTGGCGTTCTGTATGTCTTCCCGATAGCGCTTCAGCAGCAGCGCATAGCCGAGATCCGGCCAGTTCTTTGCAAAGGCTGCCCGTGCTTCCTGGTTCTTGGGATCCTTGCGGATGGCGTCGAGATCGGTGGAAGCCACCATGCCGTTGCGGATGCGATCCTTGGCGTGCTCGACCAGCGGCAGGATGCCCGGGACTTCCTTGTCGAGGCTGCGCGTCGTCATCAGGCCGAGGATCCACGGGATCTTGACCTCGAACCGGTTGCCGTCCTTGCCAGGCAGCGCGAAGATGGTGAGGCCAGCCGGCGCCGGTTCGGTGTGCCACATGGCTTCGATGGCGGCGATCTTCATCTTCTGGTGTTCGGTGGCGACATAGCCGCTCTCATCGCCGAGCACGACAACCGAGAGTGCCGAGGCGATGCCGAAGCTGGCAGCGACTGCCATTGACCGCTTTGCGAGATCGAGATGGCGTCCACGCAATATGAACCAGGCGCTGATGGCCATGACGAACATGGCGCCCGTGGTGTAGCCGGCGCTGACCGTATGGACGAACTTGGCCTGGGCAACCGGATTGAACAGCACGGCTGCGAAGTCGGAGACTTCCATGCGCATGGTGTCGGGATTGAAGGTCGAGCCGACCGGATTTTGCATCCAGCCGTTGGCGATCAGGATCCAAAGGGCCGAGAAATTTGCGCCCAGCGCCACCAGCCAGGTCACGACAAGATGTCCTGCCTTCGGCAGTCGGTCCCAGCCGAAGAAGAACAGACCGATGAAGGTCGCCTCCAGGAAGAAGGCCATCAGCCCTTCGATTGCCAGCGGCGCGCCGAAGACGTCGCCGACATAGTGGCTGTAGTAGCTCCAGTTCATGCCGAACTGGAATTCCATGACGATGCCGGTGGCCACGCCCATGGCGAAGTTGATGCCGAACAGCGTGCCCCAGAACAGCGTCATGCGCCGCCAGACTTCGCGCCCGGTCATGACATAGACGCTCTCCATGATGGCCATGAGGAACGACAGTCCGAGGGTCAGGGGGACAAAGAGAAAATGGTAGAGTGCGGTCGCCGCAAATTGCAGGCGTGCCAGATCCACGACGGTGAAATCGATCATGCGCGCGTTCCTATCGGTATGCCGGCCGGATGCCGGGCTTGCCGTTTGCTACGCGCTGCTGGCAAGGGTTGCATTGATCCAGGTCAATGCTCCAGCGCGCGTGCTCAGGCACTGACATTGCAACGAAAATTGCGTGCGCCCGTCGCGAGACGGTTTGCCGCGAGCAGGGTCGGGGCTGGTATGACGATTGACGAAGACAAGGCGGGGCAACGCCGCTGGATGAGCCGCCTGCAGCGTCACGGTGGTCCTGCAATGGCTGTCGCCTGCGCCCTGCCGATGCTGTCGGGCTTGCTCTTGGTCGGCCAGGCGTTGCTGCTGTCCCTTATTCTCGACCGGATCATCGTCGGCGGCCGGTCCGCCATCGGAGAACTGTCGTTGATCGGATTGTTCGCAGGCATCTTCGTCCTTCGAACGTTGCTGGGGCTTGTCTCGGAGTGTGCCGGCATCAAGGCCGCAGAGCGCATCAAGCTGCATCTGCGCACGCTCCTCAACCGACATATTCTCGACCAGCGGCCCGATTGGATGGCGCGG
>Ga0070670_100001029_pt1 | contig 22065 bp, 11 predicted proteins | sample KBSS63metaG_FD_64665 | JGI IMG/M metagenome (GOLD analysis project Ga0070670, IMG submission 64665) | Switchgrass rhizosphere microbial communities from Kellogg Biological Station, Michigan, USA - KBS S6-3 metaG | ecosystem: Host-associated > Plants > Roots > Rhizosphere > Soil ... | reverse complement strand
GTCGATGATGAAAATCTTGTAGCGGTTCCGCACCGGGACCATGCCGAGGCCGGCAATGATGACTTCGCGGACCTTGTCGACCTGGGTGTTCGTGGCGGCGTCGATCTCGAGCACATCGATGTCGCGGCACTGGGCGATCTCGATGCAGGCGTCGCAGACGCCGCAAGGGTCCGCGGTCGGCCCTTTCTCGCAGTTCAATCCGCGGGCGAGGATGCGAGCGGTCGTCGTTTTTCCCACGCCGCGCGGACCTGCAAAAACGAACGACTGCGCGATGCGCTTGGCGGCGATGGCGTTGCGCAGGGTCTGCGTGACGCCGCGCTGGCCGATCACGTCTTCGAAGCGCTGCGGGCGCCATTTACGCGCCAGAACCTGGTAGGTCAAAGGATTGCCGATTGCCGAGTGGCGATTGCCGATCGTGAGTAACGAGTGCCGATTGAATTGCCGATTGTCACGTCGGCAATCGAAAATCGGCAATTTGCGCGAAGCGAAACGAGCCCCACCGCGACCCGGGGAACCTGCGGCACATGTCAGGATCTGCTTAGCGCTGCTGCCTTCCGGCCCTGACGCGGTTCGCAGGCTGAGATTGCACAGGGACCGGGCCGCGGTGCGGCCCGCCTCTGCCGGCCTTTCGCTCCTGCCGGCATCCTTCAGTCTAGCGTACAACCCACGCACAAACATGGAGTTCCGGCAACCGAGCGTTGTCCCAAGAGGCTCGTTACGGGCAGACCGACACTTGAACTAATATACTAGTACAATAGTTCTTGTGGAGGCCGCAGAATGTCACCACTCGCAGGCATTGGGCACGACATACGTTCTGGCATCCGCGCACTGCGTGCCGCGCGTGCCGTGACGCTCGCGGCCATCCTGTCACTGGCGATGGGCATCGGGGGACTCACGGCGATCTTTTCCCTGATCGACAGCCTGTTACTCCGGAAGCTGCCGGTGCTCGAACCAGAGCGGCTGGTCACGGTCGCCTCCGAATTCGCGGTCAGCCGGGGTTTCAAGGCCGGCGCCGGGTGGAACTACCTGATGTGGGAGCGATTAGAGCCGCGCTCGTCGCTGTTCGATGGCGCGTTCGCCTGGTGCTCGCGTGAACTGACGCTCGGCCGCGCGGGCGACGCGGCGCCCATCACCGCGGTGTACGCCAGCGGCGCATTCTTCACCACGCTGGGCGTGCCTGCTCTGCACGGACGCGTCTTCACTCCCGCCGACGACGTTCCGGGCGGCGGCGGCGCCGGCCCGGTCGCCGTGATCAGCTATGGGCTGTGGCAACGGCGATTCGCCGGGTCCATGAGCGTCCTCGGTGCGCCGCTCATCATCGAGGGTGTGCCCTTCACCGTGATCGGCGTCACGCCTCCGGACTTCCTCGGCCTCGAGGTTGGCCAGTCTTTCGACGCGGTGTTGCCGCTTCGGACCGAAACGCTGATCCGGGGCAGCCGCGCCGCTCTGCTCGAGCCACGCAACCATTTCCTGCTCGTCATGCTCCGCCTGAAACACGGCCAATCGCTCCAGTCCGCGACGGAGACGATGCGCAGGCTCGAACCGGAGATCGTACCGGCCAACGCACCGGCATTCGCGAAGTCGATCGCGCTGACCGCCGCCGCCGAGGGCACGTCGAGTCCCTCCGCGGGCGCGGGGCCGCTGCGGATGCGGTTCCAGCGGCCGCTCGTCGTCATCCTCGCCGTGGCGGGATTCGTGCTGCTGATTGCCTGCCTCAACATCGCCAACCTGCTGCTGGCGCGATCGGTCGCACGGCGTCATGAGTTCGGCGTGCGAGCCGCGCTCGGCGCGACGCGCTGGCGCCTCGCGCGGCAACTTCTGGTCGAGAGCGCGATGCTGGCCATGGCCGGCGCCATCGCCGGACTCGCGCTCGCGATGTGGGGCGGCCGAATGCTTGTCTCGCAGCTATCGACATCGCTCAATCGGATCGTGCTCCCGCTGTCGCTCGACTGGCGGGTGCTCGTCTTTACGACCGCCGTCACGGCCGTGACCGCGGTCCTCTTCGGGGTCTTTCCCGCCAGCGGCGCCAGGCGCTCCGGCGTGGCGGCGCTCAGCGTCGGCCGGCGTGGTGCGTCGAACGGCGGATCGGCTACGCTCGCTGGTACGCTGGTCGTCGTCCAGATCGCGCTGTCACTGCTCCTCTTCATTGCCGCCGTCCTGCTCGGACGAACATTCACGCGCCTCACATCGGTGCCGCTTGGATTCGACAGCGAACGCGTCCTTCTCGTACGGCTCGACACGGTCCGGACCGGCGTCGATGAGGCAAGCCGCCCGGCCTACGTCGATCGCGCGCTGGACGATGTTGGCGGATTGCCCGGTGTGGAACATGCCGCAGCGTCCATGTGGACGCCTCTGAGCGGAGCCGGCGCGATACTCGGCGTCACCGTCGCGGGTGCGGCGCGAGAGGCAGAGCACCGCGTGGTCGCGAACTTCATCACGCCCTCATGGTTCAGCGTCTACGGTATCCCTCTCCGTGAAGGGCGCGATTTCGACCGCCGCGACGCGAGCACCGCCGCACCCGTGGTCATCGTCAACGAGGCGTTCGTTCGCCAGTTCTCTCTCGAGCATCATGCGCTCGGAACAGCCGTGCGCTTCGACAGCGTGCATGAACGCACCATCGTCGGAGTGGCCGCAAACGCGGTGTTCCGATCGGCGGAGATGATCCCCGGCGTCGCGTCGCTTGCGCTGCGCGAGGCCGTGCCGGCGACCGTGTTCGTCCCGCTCGCGCAGGCATCCGGAATGACGCCTCCGGATACAACCATCGTGAATCTCAGCCTCCGGTCGGAACGGGGATCGCCCGTATCGCTTGCGCCGGTCGTCGGCGCCGCACTCGCGGCGATGGATCCTGACCTGACGTTCACGTTCCGGCCGATGATCGACTACGTGGACGCCGCGCTGGCGCAGGAGCGCATGCTCGCGATTCTGTCAGCGTTCTTCGGCGGGGTCGGTCTACTGCTCGCCGCGGTCGGCCTCTATGGCGTCACGTCGTACTCCGTGCATCTTCGGCGAAAAGAAATCGGCATCCGGCTGGCCCTCGGCGCCGCGCCGCGCGGAATCATTGTGCTGGTGTTTCGGCGAGTGGCGATCACGATCGCCGCGGGCGTAATCGCGGGGGCGCTCGTGGGCGCGTGGAGCTCGCGCGTGCTCGCGGCGCTGCTGTACGGCGTGGATCCGCATGATCAGGCGACCTTCATCGCCGCGGCGGCCGTGCTCGGCCTGGTCGGCGCGCTGGCGGGTGTCCCGCCCGCCCTCGGCGCCTCGCGAACGGATCCCGGTGTCGTCCTGCGCACCGAGTAAACGACACGGCCAGGCCCCACCCCGACAGCTATAGCAGACTGGACTCCCGGCGCCTATCGGCCGATAGGACCAATCGGGAGCCCTGTCGAACCGCATGAAGATTCTGTTCGTGACGACCGATCGGCATGCCGCACAGCTTGGTGCGCAGGCGCTGCAGCGCATGGAACCTGGCGGTAGATTCACGTGGACCAAGACCCCGGAGTCGGCGTTCCGATGGCTCCAGGCCAATCGCGACGCCGCCGCCATCGTGATGGAGGCCGAAAGCCAGCCCGAAGATCGCGCCGCCTTCCGCGAGCAGGTGGGTGCGCTGGGGCTGCGGACCCGGATCGTGGTGGTTCCCGCCGGCCAAATGGGCGCGTGGCTGAACGCGTCGGGTGGCGGGCCCACTCGCGTCGCGTCCCCGATTCAGTCTCCCGGCCCCGATCACGATCGCGGAATACACCCGGCGCCGGTCGAAGCCCGCGTCGCGGCGCCCGAAACGAAGCAGGTCGCCGCGATGGCGCGGGCCGACAAGCTCACCGTCGCACTTCAGCGAAGGCTGCTCGAACTCGAAGCCTCGCTCGACGAATCACGGCAGACCCAGAAAAGACAGGAACTTGCGGCAGCCGACCGCCTCGCCAGGCGTGAGACGGACTTGTCGGCAGCCGTCGCGCGCGCGGCGACGAATCAGGCCGCGGCCGAACAGAGGCTTGCCGACTCGATGGCGCGTTCCGAACAGATGCGCCAGCGTGCCGAAGCGGATTTGGAAGCCGCTGCGCTGCGCGAGGGAGCGCTCAAAACGCAGCTCGGTGACGTAACCGCGGCGCGGGAAACCCTGCAGCGCAACCTTGCCACCCTCGAGGCCGCCCAGGTCGAAGCCGATCGCCGGTCCGCGACGCGCGTGGCGGACGCAGCCGCGCGCCTCGCCGACCTGCAGACCCGCTACGACGCGGTGCTCGCAATCCACGCGACCGCCCGCGTCAAGCTCGAGCAGCAGCTGTCGGACGCGGACGCAGCCAGGCAGCAGCTCGTGGCGGAAGCCGGCGATGCGGCGGCCCGTGAGGGAGCGCTCCAGGATCGGCTGGCGCAGGAAGCAGCGGCACGGCAATCGGTCGAACGCAACCTCGCCGCGGCCGAAGTGGCACGCACGGATGCGGAACGACGGCACGGCATCGAAGTCGCGCAGGCTGCGGCGCACTTGCTCGATTTGCAGCGAGCACACGACGCCGCGATGGCGCAGCACGCCGCCGCCCTCTCGGCGCTGGATCAGCAGTTGGCCGCGGCCGCGGCCGCCAAAGAGGCACTCGTTTCCGCGGCCGCGAGCGCAGCGGCGCGGCGGGCCGCGCTGGAGGAGCGGCTCGCGCAGGAAACACACGCGCGCGAGAGGCTCGAGCAAAGCCTCGCGGCCGCCGAAGCGGCCCGGACGGACGTCGCGCGACGGCACGACATCGAACTGGCTCAAGCCGCGGCGCGGCTCGACGATCTTCAGAAAGCCCACGATGCGGCGCTGGAAGGGCACGCCGCCGCGCGCACCGGGCTGGAGCAGCAGCTGGCCGACGCGGCAGCCGCGACGCAGGCGCTGATCTCGGAAGCGGCCGCGGCCGCCGCGCATCGGACCTCGCTCGAGGAAGAGCTCGCACGCGAAACGGCGGCGCGGCAAACGCTGGAGCAGAACCTCGCGGCTGCCGCGGCGGTGCAAGCGGACACGGAGCGGCGGCGCGAAATCGAACTGGCTGAAGCAGCCGCGCGTCTTGCCGATCTTCAGAAAGCACACGATGCGGCGCTGGAAGACCACGCCGCCGCGCGCACCGCGCTGGAGCAGCAACTGGCGGATGCGTCGGCCGCCGCGCAGGAGCTGACATCGGAGGCTACCGCCGCAGCCGCTCGCCAGGCACGGCTCGAGGAACAGCTCGCGCAGCAAACCGCGGCGCGCGAAACTCTCGAGCAGAATCTCGCGGCCGCCGGGGCGGCGCTCGCAGACGCGGAGCGCCGGCACGGTGCCGAGCTCGCCGAGGCAGCGGCGCAGCTCACGGATTTGCAAACCGAGCACGAGGCTGCGCAGACAGAGCACGCGGACGCGCGAGGTGCGTTCGAGCGCCAGCTGGCCGAGGCCGCGGCGGCCATGCAGCATCTCATCTCGGAAGCGGCTGCCGCGTCCGAACGCGAAACCGCACTCACCGCGCGGCTTTCTGAAGAGACGACCGCACGGCAGGACGTCGAACGGGCCCTCGCGGCGGCTGACGCCGCGCGGGCAGACGCGGAGCGCCGGCACGCCACCGAACTGGCGGATGCGGCCGCGCGGCTGGCGGATCTGCAGGCCAGCTCCGACGCTGCCGCTGCAGCGCACGGAGACGCGCGCGCCGCGTTCGAGCAGCAGCTGGCCGCTGCCGCGACGGATGCCGCGGCCGCCGCGGAGGTGCGCTGGAACCTCGAAGACCGTCTCGTCGAAACGCGAACGCAAGCGGCCCACGCGCGGCGTCGTGTGCTCGATCTCACCCTGCGCCGCCGCCGGCGCAGCCGAGAACAGGTCGCACAGCTCGAGCGGCAGCTGACTGACGAACGGGCCGAGGCCCAACGCGCGCTCTCGGCGGCGGCTGAAGAGCTGCGTCTCGCCGAGGAGCGCTACGGCGATCTGCAGCGCACGCTGACGAGCGAACGCGAGGAACACGAACGACGCCAGGTGGCGAGCGAGACGGAGCTGACGCGGCTGAACGCTGAATACGATCAGGCCCGCCGCTCACTCGACCATCTCGGCATATCCTTCGCCGCGCTCGAACGGGTCGCGACAGAGAACGCCGCCGAACGCGCGCGGCTCGAGAGCGTGGTCGCCGACCGTGACGCCCAGTTGAGGGCGCAAGTCGAACGGCACGTCGCGGCGGAGCGGGCGGCGGCCGGCACGATCGAGACCTTGCGGCAGGAGCTCCAGGCGGCGCGCTCGCAGGCGGCGCGGCTGCAGGAAGAGGCGGAGCGAGCGGCGGTTCTGCAGAAGCAGCTCGACGACAGTCAGAAAGAGAGCCGCCGTCTGTTCGAGAAGGCGCCCTACGGGCTCTGCCGGTTCATGTCCGACGGCGCCTTCATCAAGGCGAACCATTCGTTCGCCAGGCTGCTCGGCTACCGGAAAGCCGACGACTTACGGACCACCAGCCTGGGGAGCTTCTTCGAGTGCGTCGCCGATCTCCGCTGGGTACTGGAGCGCGCGGTCGGCACGGCGGCGACGAAAACGATCGAGACGGCGCTCAAAACCAGGAGCGGCCGCCGCGTCGAGGTACGGCTGCACGCGCTCAGTCACGTCGACGGCACGGTAGACGTCGGCGTGCAGGACCTCACCGCCGTGCGCGCGCTCGAGGCGCGGCTGCGCGAGGCGCAGCGCATGGAAGCCGTCGGGCGGCTCGCCTCGGAAGTGGCCGTCACGTGCGACATGGTGCTGCGCGACGTCACGCATGGCGGGCGCCAGTGGCTGGCGGCTATCGACAGCGATCAGCAGCTGCGGGACCGGGGGGAGCTGCTGCTCGACGAAGTGACACGCGCCGCGGCCTTTCTCAAGCAGTTTTCCGTGTACGGCAGGAAGGAGATCGATGCCCTGGCGCCGGTCAGCGTACAGCGAGTCATCCGTGATCTGGCTCCGGTGCTGAAGCGGGTCGCGGGCGACCACATCGACTGGGTCGTGCCGAAGATGTCGGCTCCCGTCGAGGTCGACGTGGACGCGGAGCGTCTCGAACGCGTCCTCGTCAACGTGGCCAGCTACGCGCGCGCCCGGATGCCGCAGGGCGGCCGGGTCAAAATCGACGTGGCCACGACCGTGCTGAGCCGCGACTTCACCGCCAGGTATCCCAACGTGCGTCCCGGCCCTCACGTACTGATCACGATCGCCGAAGTGAGCGGGGGCCGCCACAGGGGTCGCACCGATTCAGACGCCGAACCATCGGCAGCACTCGCCGCCCCGCGGCCAACATCCGATACGACCGGCGTCGATCTTGGCGCGCTGCTCGCGCTGCTTGGTGACTGCGGCGGTCATCTGTGGATCGCGGCGGAACGATCCGGCAACATGACGCTCAAGGTTCACCTCCCGAGACGCATGCCCCACGATGCCGCCGATCCGGCGGCGCCGGCCACTCGCGCGCAACGGGTCCGGCAGTTGGCCGGGTGGTTCCGCCACTGAAGCGGATTCGTTTTTCTGGGCCTTCTAAACCGGCTGAGTGATCCCCAATACCCGATCGCCTTCCGACGTCAGGAAGCTGATGAGCGCCTGCCGGTGGCGGACCTCGGCGCGCTTCACGATTTCGGCGAATTCCGGCATGCCGCGCAACCCGTCGAGCCACGGGTCGCGCGTGAACGCCGGCGTGCAGAAGAAACCGTCGTCCACCGCGCTGGCGAGCATCTTCAGCGCCATCGGATGATCGCCGAGGTACGCGATGTGACGCGCGCCGTAGAAACGCCCTTCGGGATCGTGAATCGTGGCGGCGTGGCGCATTTCGGCGAGGCTGCCCTCGGTGTCGGCCTCGATGAGCTTCTCGAGAGCGCGCACGTAGAACCTCAGTCGATTCGGCTCGGACAGGTCCACCGATCGCAACGAGGCCAGCGCTTCATCCGTGCGCCCGAGCATCACGAACGCGAGGTTCCTCATGTAGTTCAGCCCCTCGGCCTCGTAGTCGAGCACACCTTGGTAATCACCCATCATGAAGCAGGTGTGGCCTGCGCTCACGCGCACGGCGGGGTCGAGCCGGCGCGCATGCGCGGCTGCGGCCAGCGAGGCCTGCAGGAGACCACAGTAGCGAAGCGCGTGCGAGAGGCCGGCGAACAGCTCGGGATCCGATCGCCGCTCGCGTGCTCGTTTCAACAGGCGGACCATCGACTGTTCGGCGCGTCCGAGGTCCACTTCGAGGTGCGCGTAGACTTTGTCGGCGGCCGAGAGATCCGGATTCAGGTCGAGCGCGCGCTTCAGCGCGACCTCGGCACGGGCAAACCGTTCGCTGGCTTCCTGCTCGGTATACTTCCCGATCATTCGATGCATCCGCCCGACCCCCGCCCACGCAGGGGCGTAGTGCGGATCGTCGGCGACGCACTTCTCGTAGAGCTCGAGCGCCATCGGCCACTGGCGCGACTCGCGGCTCATTTCGTTGGCGCGCAGGAAATACTCGTACCCCCGCGGCGATGCCGGCACGTCCCGTTTCAGCATGCGGCGCTCCCGCGTCGTCAGGGGCAGCGACAGCGATTCGACGATCTTGCCCGTGAGCTCGTCCTGTAGCGCGAACAAGTCGCCAACGGGGACCTGCGCCGTGTTCGACCACAGCACCGTCGCCGCGGGCGCCTCGAGCAGCTGTGACGAGACGCGCAGCTGATCGCCGGCGCGCAGCAGCGTGCCGACCAGCACCGCGTCGACTTCGGTTTCCGCGGCAATCGCCTTCAGATCCGGCGTGCCGGTTGCGAACCGCGACGCGGCCAGGCTCGAGCGGACGACGAGCGACTGCAGGCCGGAGAGGCCGCTGGACACTGCGTCCGCCAGGCTGAAGGCAAGAAAATCGGTTTCCGGATCCGGGCGCAGCACGCGGAACGGCAGCACGATCAGACGCGTCACCACGTGCGCCGGCGCGATGCTCGCCGAACTGGCGGAATCGGCCAGCGTCAGGGCCGACCGGACGTCCTGGGCCATCAGCTCCGCGGTCTGATAGCGATCCTCGGGGCGCTTGGCCAGCGCACGATTGACGACGCCATCGAGCGCGGCGACCGCCGGAACTCCGGTCAGCACCGGCGGCTGTTCGTACATGATCGAATGGAAGACTTCGACGGCGGACTTGCCGCCGAATGGCGGTTTGCCGGACAGCATTTCGTAGAGCACCACGCCCGAGGCGAAGAGATCGGTACGGGCGTCGACGGGATCGCCACGCAGCTGTTCCGGGGCTGCGTACTGCGGGGTTCCGACAACGGTGCCGGGCACGGTGAGACGCACGAGGGTTTCGTCTCCGACGCTGTTCGAACCGCACGTCAGCCCGAAATCCAGCAGCTTGACGCCGTGCGGCGTCAGGAAGATGTTGGACGGCTTCAGGTCGCGGTGCACCAGTCCCTGCTTGTGCAGCGCCTCGATGCCGCTCAGCATGCCAATCGCGATCGAAACCACCTCCGGAATCGCCATCGGCCCGCGCGTGATGCGCGCACCGAGCGGCTCCCCCTGCAGCAGCTCCATCGCGAGGAACAGCTCGCCGTTGTCTTCGCCGATCTCATAGAGCTGGCAGATGGCGGGATGATTCACGCTGGCCGCCGAGCGGGCTTCGCGCTGCAGCCGATCGCGCGCGGCCGGCTCCGACACGGCCGCCTTGATCATTTTTATCGCGACCGGACGCCCGAGGCGATCGTCGAACGCCGCATACACGACGCCCATGCCCCCTTCTCCGAGGGTTCCGGTGACGGCGTAACGTCCGATGAAAGGGCGCATTCAGTAGCGGCGCCGCGCTCAGCGGCGCACGGCCCAGGCGAGCCCGTCCGGCTGCCGCCCCGCATCGATGCGGCCGACGACCTCCAGCGATTTCAGATCGACGACCGCGACGGAGTTCTCCGGCGTGCACGCGACGTAGGCGCGGGCGCTGTCGGGTTGCATCTGGATCCCTGCCGCGCGGCCGACGTTGAGTCGTTTCGCGACCTTGCGCGTCGCCACGTCGATGACCGTGAGATCGGTACCGCTCAAGGTCGAGATCAGCGCCAGCTTGCCATCGGGGGTGAACTTCAGCCGGTTCGCGCCGTTCACATTTGCCTGAAGGGTGTCCGTCAGTTTTTTCGCAGCCAGGTCGACCATCGACACCGTGCCGTCGCCCGCATTTGCGACCCAGGCCTGTTTCCCGTCGGGCGACACATCGAATCCTTCGCCGCGCGGGCCAACGGTAATCACCGTCTGCTTCCAGTCACCACCGGGGGCGGGCTTCTCCGCGATCGTCAGGGTTCCTGATCCCATGTTGGTGGTCACGAGATGCCGAAGATCGGTGGGCACGAACACCATGTGAGTGCCCTGTTGACCGGTGTCGAGGACGCGCTCCACTTTTCCGGTCGCGGGATCGAAAGTACCGACCGCACTGGCTGCTTCCGCGGTGAACCACAGCTTGCCTCCGGCAAACGCCAGGCCGTGGGGCGCCCGCAGCGCACCCAGGTCAATCGGCGGCAGCGCTTTCATCGCCACCAGATCGACCCGCGTAATGATGTTCCCGCCGCCGTTGTAGTTGGCGATATAGGCAACGCGACCGTCCGTGGATGCGACAACCTCGTGGGGATCAGGTCCGGACGGCACACGTCCGAGGACGCGGAGCGTTTGCGGATCCACGGCCGCGAGTGTCTGATCGCCCTTCGAGAGCACCAGGAGCGATGCAGGACCGGGCGTTTGCACCGGCGCCGCGGCGATTCCGGCGGCAATGAGGGCGGCTCCAAAAAGCATACGCATACCGTCAGTAACCTCCCGCGTACACGATTCTGACCGGCCTCAAGTCCTTGCTCAAGGTGCCCGGAAGAACCGCGCTGCTCTTCAGCGCGTTTTCCACGGCGGCGGCGCTGGCCGTCGGATGCGTCGAGAGAAACAGACCAGCGGTGCCCGCGACGTGCGGCGCGGAATAGGAAGTCCCCGCGCTGACCACCGTTCCGCCGCCAAGATCGTCGGTCAGGATGTCGACACCCGGCGCCCAGATGTCCACGCACCGGCCGAAGTTGCTGAACGACGCCTCCGTGTCGTCGGGGGCCGTCGCGGCGACGGTCATCACACCGGGATAGGTTCCGGTGCGCTGCGGCGACAGCAGGCAGGCATCGCCGCTGTTGTTGCCGGCGGCGATTGCGTAGAAGACGCCGCTGTCCGCGGACCGCTTGACCGCTTTATCGAGCGTGCTGTTGGGGAGGCCGCCGATACTCATGTTCGCAACCGCCGGCCGGACGGCATTCGCCGTTACCCAGTCGACCCCCTTGATGGCCGCCGAGGCGAACAGGAAAGCCGGCTCGCAGGTCGTCACCTTGACCGCGGTGATCGCTGCGCCGGGCGCCGCGCCCACGACGCCGAACGCATCGTCTCGTGCCGCCGCGACGCCGGCCACGCGGGTGCCGTGCGCGCATGTCGGCGTGTTGGCGGTCAACGTGAAGTTGACGTGTCGCACGACATTCAGATCGGGATGCGTCCGATCCACGCCGTTGTCCAGGATGTACACGTTCACGCCGACAGCGCCCTGACCGTCGCCGGCCACGGTCGAGCTGATGTCGGTGTCGATCCGGTCGATGCCCCAGGGCAGCGCCTGGTCGAGCAGCTGCATCGGGGTATCCGCCTCGATGTAGTCGACGAGCGGATCCCGGCGCAGCGCGTCGATCTCCTCCGCCGTCAACCGTGCCGCAAATCCCCGCACGGTCGCGGAGAAGACGTGCTGGGCGCGGAACCGGTGCTGCGATTCGAGCACCTGCACGGTCCCCAGCACGTGCCGATCGAGGTAATTCCAGGCGGCAGGGTTGGCGCGCTCGGTGGGATCGATCCGTGCCGCGGGGAACGTCCGAAACGGTGCATCGTCGTGAAAGACCACGATCACCGGTGAATCGATACGCGCGCCGCTGACCGGCGCCGCGGGAGTCGTGCTGACGAAAACGACCGCGACGAGCAGAACGAAGCGAAACTTCATGGCCCCCCCTTTTTGAGTTCTCTATCGTACCTTCAGAGCCGCTGCAGCAGCTCACGGGTATAGCGGACGCATACCTCCAGGTCCTCGATCCGCTGCTGACCGGCGGTTTTGCCCGGTGCGCGGGGAGTTGCCGGCTTCGGTGTGCCCCGGTCCGCGATGGCGGCGAACCTGGCGAAATCCGCGGCGGGCATTTTGCGCCAGTTGTCCCAGAACTGTGGGTTGTAAATGGCATGCACGCGGGGATTCCCGGAGACCAGGTTCTCGAAAATGATCGGCAGGCCCGGCTTCGCCTGGACGAACTTTCTGATCCAGCCGTCGATGTCGACGTTTCCGTCGCCCATATTCACCCACCGCACCGCAATCCCCTCCGGCGTTTTCCACACAGCGCTGTCGCGGACGTGGGAGGTCTCCGCGTACGGGATCAGCGTCTCGAGCGTCAGGTGCGGATCTTCGAGCATCCACACCGGGTTGCCGGAATCGAGACACACGCCCATGACGTCGGGCCCGACGGCCTCGATCATCATCTTCATCTCGCGGGCCTGCAGATCGCCGCCGTGATTCTCGACCGCCAGCTTGACGCCAGAGTCGAGGATGCGCGAACGCACGGGACGGACCGCTTTGACCATGTTCTCGATGTGCGTCTCGATCTGCGGCCGCTCGGGATCGCCCCCGAGGATGCAGCGCATGCACTTGGCGCCGAAGATCTGCGACGCTTTCAGCGCGCGCGACACCTGCTCCTCGATCGTACCGGCCTGCGCGTTGAAAGCACGGGCGGTCGGACAAAGCGATCCGTAGGCGAGCTGGAGCTTGATCCCGAGCCGGTCCGCGTGCTCGCGCACCTGACGAATCGCCGCTTCATCGGCAAGGACCGCCTGCGGCAGCGAGATCATCGCCCACGTCAGCTTGAGCGAGCTGAGGTAATCAAGAAACTGTGCCGGCGTGAAATTGTTCCCGCCGACGCTGCCGTCAATCGATCCGAGTTCAACGGTCAAGTGGGCGCCCCCAGGATGATGCAGCGGCGGCGGCGAGCCGGCGCTGGGCGTCAGGGTAGACGAAATCCGGCGATGCATCAACGCAGTGGTCGTCGCGACGAAATACGGTCCGCAGTCGGAAAACGCGCGCGCGAAAGCCATCAGCAGCGGCAGTCCGGACGCAACGTCGGTCCCATTACGGTGTGGTTTCCCTGGCGATATGCGAACGAATGCGCCGGCGGCGGCAGGCCACGGGAGGGCCGCGGTACTGCTCAGATCCAGCCCGAGCAGTCCGTTGGCCCAGAGGAAAGAGGCGCTGACGTAGCCAACCGCGTCGAGGACACGCGAGCGGACCCAGATCGATGCGGAAGCCGCCGGTAGTCGCGACAATCGCCGGCCACACCAGAACGCCACGGCGGCGAAGAGCAGCAGTCTGCCGATGCGGGCCCTGGGCCCTTCTGACTCCGTCACCTCCGCTCGTCGGGCGGCCCGCACGCCGGCGCCGCGGGGCGCTTCCACGCGGCGAGCGGCGCGATTCCGGTGTTCTTCGCCTGCAGTTCGCGCAGCCGGTCGAGCGCCGCATCGATCGCGCGACACGGCGCGTCGACGGCGGCGACAATGCTCGCGGGCGGCTCGAGATCGCCGACCAGCTGATCGTTCAGCCGCCGCGCGAGGTCCCGGTGCGCTGCGCCGAGCCCCGCGGGACCGCCGGCGATATCGGCCAGCGCGGCGTCAATCTCCGGCCCGGATCCGCGGAGCTGCTGAATGAAGTTGAACGCCTCGTAGGTCGCAGTAATCCCGGCAACCATCCGCTGCTGCAGCCGGAACTGCGCGGCGAGCGCGGCGGGCGTGGCGGGCACTCGCGGATCCGGCACCACCTCGATCGGCTGCGTATAGGTGCGGCCGTTCACCGTCAGCTTCGCGGTGTAGGCCCCGGGCAGCACCATCGGTCCGACCAGCGTGGTGCGCGGCGTCTGCCCCGGCAGCGCGTGCCAGCTCAAGGTGTATTCGCGATAATCGAGCAGAGTGCCGCCATACCCATAGTTCAGGGTTGGCGGATCGGGATAACGCAGATCCCAGTTGACCCGGTGCATCCCGGCTGACGTCGGCAGCACCATCGGAGGTGCGAGCCAGTACTCCGGCACGTTGGCCATCGTCGTATCCGGCCGCGGCGCAACGCTCGTGTACTCGCGAATGGTGGCGCCGCTCGCCTCGCTGATGCTCAGTGTGACGACACCCTCCGCGGGTGTGGTCAGGTAGTAATCGATGATGGCGCCTTCGGGGGGATTGGCGCCGACCTTCATCTCCGGCGGCAACGGCGTGTCCTGCGTGTTGTCCCATCGCGCGCGCGATGCGGGGGACGATTTGAAGAGGAACGCAGGCGCATTCGCGGCCATCGCGGCGCGCACCTGCCGCAGCGGCGACACATCGTCGAGGATCCAGAAGCCGCGGCCGTACGTCGAGATCACCAGGTCGTTCTCGTGGACGGTCATGTCGCTGACGACGGTCGCCGGCAGATTCAACTGCAGCGACTGCCAATGGTCGCCGCGATCGAACGACACCCAGACCGCGTTGACGGTGCCCGCGTAGAGCATCGACGGCTCCACGGGATCTTCGCGCACGACGCGCACGACCGCGCCGTCAGCGAGCCCGGCGGAGATCTCCTGCCACGTGGCCCCGTAATCGGCCGTCCGATAAATATGGGGGCGCGTGTCGCGGGAAAGGACTGCCGCATACGCGGTGCCCGCATTCGCGTGCGAGGCATCGATCACGTTGATCGTCCCGAGCGGCAGGTTCGGCGGGGTGACGTTCTTCCATGTCTTGCCGCCATCGCGGGTGACATGAATCAATTCCGTGCTGGTGCCCACCCACATGACGCCGTCAGCGACCGGTGACAGTGCAAGCGTGAGGATCGATCCGCCCGGCGCCGGACCTGCGACGCTTCCGCCGCCGGCGGTCAGCGTCGCGGACAGCAGCACGCCGGGAGGAGCGGCAAGATCCGGGCTGACGACCTGCCAGCTCCTGCCGCGATCGTCCGAGGCGAGCACATGCTGCGCCGCCGTGTAGAGCGTGCGCGCACCGCGCGGTGAAAACGCCAGCGGCGGCGCCCCTCCGAAACGATCGCTGGATGTCGGTTGATAGAGCACGACGACCTGGCCGGTGACGCGATCGTAGCGGCGAAGCACGTGATACCAGCCCTGTGTGTACATGTACCGCGTGTCGAGCGGATCCGCGATCAGGAAGCCATTCTCGAATCCGCCGGCCGGATACCAGTCGTTCGGGCGGATGATTCCGAAGTCAGTGCGACTGGCGGCACAGGCGGTGCCGGAGTCCTGCTGCGGTCCGCACACGTGATAGGGGAAGTCATAATCGGTCGACACCCGGTAGAACTGGCCGTTGACGAGGCCGTAGTACGGGGTCCAGGTCTCGCCGCCGTCTACCGTAATCGCGGGGCCCTGATCGACACCGGAGAACATCCGTTTCGGGTTGGTCGGATCGATCCAGAGATAACGCGGGTCCGCGCCGCTCGGCGCCCCCCAGAACGCGCTGAAGTGCTGTCCCCCGTCAATCGATCGATAGATCGCGGTGCCCATGATGTAGACGACGTCGGGATTCTGCGGATCGGTGTACATCTTTCCGCCCGCGCTCGCGAGCTGCCGTGTGCCGAGGGTCCAGGTCTCCCCGCCGTCGTCCGATCGATACAGTCCGCGGTTGCCGGCACCGCGCCCCGCGCCGGTTCCCGCCAGCGCATACAACCGGCGGCCACTGGTGCCTGGCGCGAGCGCAAACGCGCTGATCCGCGCGCCGTCAGGCAGCCCTCCTTTTCCAACCGGCTGCCACGTGACGCCGCCGTCGGCGGACTTGTGCGCCGCGCCATTAATAAGGAGGGCGTAAACGATCCGCGGATCGCGATAGTCCATGTAGACATCGGACGCGCCCGCCGAACCGTCCGCCGGCAGCACGCGGCTCCAACTCCGGCCGCCGTCGCTCGACCGATAGACGCCTCGCTCGGTGGGTGATTCGGAGACCGGCGCCGGGCCGGGGGTGACCGGCGGAATCAGGCGCGCCCCGAGCGCCGCGACGATCACCACCTCCGCGTTTCGCGGATCGACGACAACCCCGCCGATGTATTGCGACGCCGCCAGCCCCACATTCGTCCAGGTCTTTCCCGCGTCGGTGGACTTGTACACACCCTTCCCCGTCGTGAACGACCACCCGACCTGGCTGCCGGTGCCGACGTAGACAACGTTCGGATTCGAGGGCGCAACGGCGACCGCACCCACGGACGCGATGTGCACGTCGTCGAAGATCGGCTTCCACGTGAGGCCGCCGTTCGTGGTCTTCCACACGCCGCCTTCCGGCATCCCGGCGTAATACGTCGTCGGATCGCCGGGGACACCCGCCGGCGCGGAGACATACCCGGAACGCGAGGGTCCGATCGACCGCCATTTGAGGTCGCCGAAATAGGAGGGATTCACCTGCTGCGCGCGAGGAATCGCCAGCGCGCACAGGACCATGGCCGCGCAAGTAATAGTAATAAGGAAGGTACGCATAGGGTGCCGGGGATGGTAGCAGGATTCAGCGATTCGAGGATTCAGTGGATTTGTGCGAGACTACGCCTCGCCATGGATCGACGAACCTTCCTCGCCACCGCGGCCGGCGCCATGGCCGCAAGCGCCGTCAGCCACGCTCGATCTCCGCAGGCGCCACGGGAAAAGGCCCGCTTCCGCACCGGACTGGTCGCCTACTCGTACCGCCAGCCGCTCGAGGCGAAGACGATGACGTACGAAGATCTCATCCGGGTCGCCGTGGATACCGGCACCGATGGGATCGACATGACGGTCTACTGGCTCTCCAGCACATCGGACGATTACCTGCTGGGGCTGCGCCGCCTCGCGTATCGAAATCGCGTCGAGATCTATAGCATCGGGACCCGTGTGCGGCTCGCGCAGCCGACGGCGGAGCTGCGGCAGCAACAGCTCGATGAATTGAAGAAATGGCTGGACGTCGCGCAGCGGGTCGGCGCGACGCACGTGCGTGTTTTCGGCGGCAACACGCCCGCGGGGGCGACGCTCGAGCAGGCGGTTGGGTTCGCCGCCGAAACGCTGAAACGCGGCGCCGAACTCGCCGGGGCGCGCGGGTTGATCCTCGGCCTCGAGGACGATGGCGGGATCACCGATTTTGCGAAAGAGACGATCGAGGTCGTCAAGCGCGCGGACTCGCCGTGGGCCGGAATGAATCTCGACATCGGAAATTTCCGCCCGCCCGCGGTGTACGACCAGATCGAGATGTCGATCCCTTACGCCGTCAGCACGCATATCAAGACCACCCTCGCACTCGATGACGGCAAGACCCGCGGTCCCATGGATCTCGATCGCGTGTTCAAGATGTTCGCGGCGCACGGTTACCGCGGCTACATGGGACTGGAGTACGAAGCTTCAGGCGATCTGGCGACCGAGGTGCCCTCCTATCTGCGTCGGCTCAAGGAGCTCGCGGTCAAGTACTCGGCTTGATTACTGGCCTCGGGGCGGGAGTAGACCCATGAAGACTGTATTCGCCGCGCTGTTCCTCACCGCTGCTGCCTTGCCCGCGCCCCAGCAGGCCGCAGTGGCCGGCAAATGGAAAGTCAACGCCAACATCGGCGGGACCGCCAGCGAGATGGACTGCACCTTCACACAGAAAGACGATGGCGCTCTTGCCGGCACGTGCGAAGGCGAGCAGGGGCCGCGCGAGATCAGCGGCAAGCTGGACGGCAAGAACGTGACGTGGCAGTTCAATACCACGTGGGAAGGTCAGACACTGACGGTGATCTATAGCGGCGTGCTTCAGTCCGCGACGAAGATCACCGGCCGCGTCGACGTGCAGCCGCTCAGTGTGTCCGGCGACTTTTCCGCTACGCAGCAGAAGTAAGCTTCAATCCGAGGACGCGTTCAGCGTTCTGGTTATACACCTTGCGGAGAATCGCCTCCGGCAGGCCGACACCGTAGATTCGCCACCTGCCCTGCGGCGGCACGCGCGCCGGCGCGTAGTCGAAATACTCGTCCTCCGTCTCGAGGAACCGGTAGTAGATGTGATACAGGTCCGCGCCAAACACCTGCTGCGGCGTCTCGGTTCCGAGCGGGATTGCGTCGGTGCCGAAAAGGATCCGGTCCTGATAGGTATCGAAGAAGCGGCGTGCCGTGCGCGGCTGCCGGCCGAGCTCGCCGATCCGCGCGCCGATTTCCACGTTCACGTTCGGGAACCGGTCGAGCATCTCGCCGACGGCCGCGAGGTTCTCCCCCCAATGGCCGACATGCAGCGCCACGAACGTCGTCTTCGGGTGCCGCGCGAACACGCGATCGCGGGCATCGAGGATAGCCTTGAACGCCGGAAAATCCTTGCCGTAGAACGACCAGTCCGGATGCGCGCTGAGCTCCTCGTACCGTTCGTTGAAGCGATCGATGGGCAGGAAGAAGGCTTCCGGATCGCCAACGTGCATCGCGACCGGCAGCCCGAGACGGCCGCAGGCGTCCCACATCGGGTCGAAGCGCGGATCGTCCACCTTCACGAGCGTGCCGCCGGGGCCACCATCCCGCAAATACAGTCCTAACGTTTTCAGGACCTTCAGTCCGACGGCTCCCGCGGCCTTGGCTTTGGCGATCTCATCCGCCTGCCAGGCGGCATAGCCTGGCTCGCTGGCGCGTGCCCACGCCGGCTCGGTCATGGTCACGAAGCGGCCGGGAAACCCACGGTCGAAGCTCTTGATCGTTGTGGCGAGCTCATCGCCGGAGCCCCCCGTCAGATTCACCATCGTCCGCAGGTTGACGGCGTCCATGACGGTCACGATCTCGGCGGGTGGCACGCTGCGCCTGGTGGAATTCGGGCGCGGCGACACGTGGGTGTGGAAGTCGATGACCGGAAACCGCGCGCGCGGCACGCGCGTTTCCTTTACGTGCAGCATGCTCCTCGGCTCGAATTCGGAGAGCGGCAGCGGCGACGGCTGGCTGGCTGCCGGTTGTTGCGGCGCCGCCGCGGCGGCGCGGGCCGGGACGCGGCCGGTGAGTGCGCTCGCCACGACGGTGGCGGCGGCGGAAAACCAGCCGCGCCGACTGACTCCCTCAGGGATTTGCCTGGTGCTCATGCGCGGGAGCTTTTGCGAGACCGCCTCCCGATGTCAATACTTGAATCGTCGGGGACCCCTGCACCCCGACCAGCTGACTCCGTTCCGCTCGCGCTTCGTGGCTCGCTCCACTCCGGTCGCGCTTCGTCGCTCGCTCCACTCCGCTGGCTTGATGTATCGTGTAGTGTTCTGACTTGTGACTTCGCTGCCGCGGCTCGCGGTTCGCGGTTCGCGGTTTGAAAAAACGAATCGCGAAGCGCGATGCGCGAATCGCGACGCGCGCAAAGGAAAATATGATGCGCCGACTAACTTTCACACCGTTGAAGGTGATGCTCTTCCTGGTGCTGGCCGCAGTCGTGCCGGATCAGGCGTTCGGGCCCGCTTCGATGCAGGCCGGTCAACCTCCCGCACCGGCGGGCCAGGCACCGGCGGCCGCGGCCGCCCCCGCGCCTTCATGGATCCCGCTCGATCTCTTCCAGGTGCCCGAGGGGCTGGAGATTACGGTGTGGGCGGCGTCGCCGGCGCTGCACAATCCAACCAACATCGATATCGATAAGGACGGCCGCATCTGGGTCGCGGAGGGTGTGCGCTACCGCTCCCACTTCGCGCGTCAGCCCGAGGGCGATCGTATCGTCGTGCTGCAGGACACGGACGGGGATGGCAAGGCCGACAGCACGCACACGTTCGTGCAGGAACCCGGACTGATTGCGCCGCTTGGTGTCTCGGTCATCGACAACAAGGTGATCGTCTCGCAGCCGCCGGATCTCATCGTCTACACGGACGTCGATCGGAACCTGAAATTCGATCCGGCGGTGGACAAGCGCGAAGTGCTGCTGACCGGTTTCCAAGGCATCAATCACGACCACTCGCTCCACTCGGTCACCTTCGGTCCCGACGGCAAGTGGATCTTCAACGCGGGCAACACCGGTGCGATGTTCACGGATCGCTCCGGCAAGACGTTCCGCATCTTCGGGTCCTACCGTCCCAATCCCGTCGGCCCCTTCAAGTTCCCGCATGACCCCGCGCAGTATGCCGGCAAGCCCAGCGACGACGGCCACGTGTACGTCGGCGGCTTCACTGTGCGAATGAATCCCGACGGCACCAACGCGGAGATCATCGGCTACAACTACCGCAACAGCTACGAGCAATCCGTGACGTCGCTCGGCGATGTATTCCAGAACGACAACGACGATCCGCCGGCATGCCGCGTCAGCTGGGTCATGGAGTACGCGAACTTCGGCTTCTCGTCGATGGATGGTCAGCGCACCTGGCAGGCGGACCGTCGGCCGGGACAGTCGATTCCGGTCGCGGAGTGGCGCCAGGACGATCCCGGATTCGCCCCTGCGGGCGACGTCTATGGCGGCGGCTCTCCCACGGGCAACGTGTTCTACGAGAACGGCGCGCTCGGTCCGTCGTGGCAAGGCACGTTCCTCGCGGCGGACGCAGGCCGAAACGAAATCTTCTCGTATCAGCCGGCACGGCAGGGCGCCGGATTCAAGCTCGATCGCAAGATCTTCGTCACGTCGAATCCCAAGCAGCAGTATGCGGGGTCCGACTTCGTCATGGGTACCGCGGGTGTCACACGCGCCACCGCGACCATGTTCCGGCCGTCCGACGTCGCGGTCGGTCCTGACGGGGCCATCTACATCAGCGATTGGATCGATGCGCGCGTCGGCGGGCACCAGGATCTGGACGAGAACGTCGTCGGGGCGATCTACCGGATCGCACCGAAGGGCTTCGTCTCGAAGGTTCCCAAGTTCGATCCCGCGACCATCGACGGCCAGGTCACCGCGCTCCAGTCGCCGGCAGTCAACGTCCGGGCAATCGGGTTCGAGGGGTTGAAGGCACGCGGCGCGGCGGCCGTGAACGCGGTGGCAGCGCTGCTCAAGGATCCGAACCCCTACATGCGCGGACGCGCGATCTACCTGCTGTATCAACTCGGCCCTGAAGCGCAGCAGCGGGCCGGAGCGCCGGAGTCGTTCACGGATCCGTCGCTGCGCATCACGGCGTTCCGGGCCATGCGCCGCGCCGGTCTCGACGTCGTGCCGGTCGCTGCGCGCCTCGCGCGCGATGCCGATGCGGGTGTCCGCCGCGAGGTGGCGCTGTCCATGCGCGATCAGCCCGCGGACAAGGCGATCAATGTTCTCGTCGATATCGCCCGCGGCTTCGACGGTCAGGATCGCAGCTACCTCGAAGCGCTCGGCACAGGCGCCAGCGGCAAGGAAGCGGCGCTCTACGATCGGCTGCGGCCCGCGCTCGGCGTCAAGGACGATCCGCTGACCTGGTCTCCGGCGTTCGCCCGGCTTGCCTGGCGACTGCACGTGCCCGCGGCGGTGAACGACTTGTCCGCTCGTGCCCGATCAGCGAAGCTGCCGCTTGCCGATCGACGTCTCGCACTCGATACGCTCGCCTTCGTCAGCGATCCGAGCGCGTCGAAAGCCATGCTCAGTTTCGCGGAGCCGAACAACGCGTTCCGCGAACCGGCGACGTTGTGGCTGTTGAGCCGTCTCTCCAGCGAATGGGCGGACCACGGCCTCCGCCCCGCGTTGAAGGCCGCGGGCATTTACGATCCTGACGCCATCGTGCTGAAGGAGGCGGTGATCCCGCGTCCGACGACGGAGGTTGCCGAGCTGGCGATCGACGAGGTCGTGCGTCTCAACGGAGACGCGGCGCGTGGGAAAAACACGGTCACGCGTTGTCTGATGTGCCATTCCGTCGGCGGCAACGGTGCGGAACTCGGCCCGGCGCTCGACGGGTGGGGGCGCGGCAAGGCCGCGGACGTGATCGCGAAAGCGATCGTCCAACCCAACGCCGAGATCGCTCAGGGCTTCGACGGGACGGAAATCAAGACGAAGGACGGTCTGACCATTCAGGGGATCCTCATCAAGGAAGGCGATCCGCTGATGATGCGCAGCATGGGCGGCGTGACGCAGATCATCCCCGCCGACCGCGTCGCGTCGCGGCGACGCTACCCGGGCTCACTGATGATGAGCGCGTCACAGCTCGGTCTCACGCCACAAGATGTCGCCGACGTCGTAGCCTTCCTCCGGAACAACTGATACCAAGCGAACGAGCGCAGCGAGCGAGC
>Ga0070670_100001025_pt1 | contig 22087 bp, 19 predicted proteins | sample KBSS63metaG_FD_64665 | JGI IMG/M metagenome (GOLD analysis project Ga0070670, IMG submission 64665) | Switchgrass rhizosphere microbial communities from Kellogg Biological Station, Michigan, USA - KBS S6-3 metaG | ecosystem: Host-associated > Plants > Roots > Rhizosphere > Soil ... | reverse complement strand
GTGTTTTCGTGGCTCACGAAGGCGCAGACGCCACGGCTTCGCGTCCTGCTCGAGAGCGCGGCGGCGCGCCTCGCCATGGCGAATACGGCGGAGCTCGTGCGGCTCATCGGCTCGAGCGACCGCGACGTCGCCCGCGAAGCGATTCGCCGGGCCGGCGCCGTGCGCGCGACCGCCGCGGTCGCGGCGCTGGCGAAGCTCACGACGGATCCCGACGTCCAGATGCGCCTCGCCGCGGTCCAGGCGTTAGGCGAGATCGGATCCCCGGGCGCACTGCAATTTCTCGAGCGCACGATCGACGACACACATCGCGACGTGCGGGTCGCGACCGCCCGCGCGATCGCGACGCGCGCACACCGCCCGGCGCTGGCCAAGATCGAGGCGGCCATTCAGGGCAAGCTCGCCAAGGACGCAAATCTCACCGAGAAGATGGCGTTCTTCGAAGCGTTCGGAACGCTCTGCGGAGACGGCGGCGTCAAGCTGTTGGACGGCCTCCTCAACGCCCGTGGCCTGTTCGGCAAGAAGGAAGACGTCGAGCTTCGCGCGTGCGCGGCAATGGCGTTAGGCCGCGTGGGCAGCGAGGCGGCCGTCGCGACGTTACGACGCGCCGCCAATGAGAAGGAGGTGCTCGTGCGGAACGCCGTGAACCGCGCACTGCGAGGGGGCACGGCATGACCGCGCCGGATCGCCAGACTGCCGAGCGCGGGCCCGCCAATGCCTCGTCGAGCGATATCGCCGGCGACCCCTATATCCGCCGGATCGGGCGGTCGTTCATCGTCGCCCTTCACGGGGCGACGCGCGCGATTCGCCTGTACCCGGTCGAGAACGAAGCGGTCAAGAAAGCGCTCGACGACCTCACCAGCGTCACGACGGAGATCCTGACGCGCGAAGGCGAGTTCGAGCTGCGGGTCACGAACGAGTTCATCCTGATCAACCAGACGCGACTCCGCCTCGACCTCGATAACTACGCGAGCTTCACGCAAATCCTGTCGCTCTTCCGCGCGGCGGGCGTCGGCGTCACGCGCATGATGCCCGGCATCGTCCCGCGTGACTGGCTGGTCTTCCTCTCGGCGCTGCAGGCGCCGTCGGCCGCTGAAGCCGAAGATCGCTTCGTCGATGTGATGGACCGGCTGCAGGCCGGCGGAGTGACGCTGGTGGAGGTGGGACCGCCATCCGGCGTGGACGAGGACGGGGACTTCCGCGAGCGCTCGAAGGAAGCGGCGAAGCGCACGTACAGCCAGTCCGTCGCGGCGACGAAGGACGTCATCAACTCGGTCCGCATGGGCCGAGGCGTGAACCTCAAGAAGATCAAGCGCGTGGTGCAGGGGATCGTCGATCAGATCCTCAACGAGGAAACGTCGCTCCTCGGCCTAACGACGATCCGCGACTACGACGAGTACACGTTCACCCACAGCGTGAACGTCTGCATCTTCTCGGTGGCGCTCGGGCGCCGACTCGGGCTCGGCAAGCGTCAGCTCTACGACCTGGGGCTCGCGGCGCTGTTCCACGACGTCGGCAAGTCGCGCGTGCCGCTCGAAGTGCTGAACAAGGTCGAGCAGTTGACTGACACCGAATGGCGCTTCATCGCCGCTCACCCGTGGATGGGGCTGCTCACGCTCTTCCAGCTGCGCGGGCAGCAGGAGCTGCCGTATCGCGCGATGACCGTGGCGTACGAGCACCACATGAAGTGTGACCTCACGGGCTATCCGAAGAACGTCCGGCCGCGCACACTGAGCATCTTCAGCAAGATCGTGGCGGTCGCCGACGGCTTCGACGCTGCCACCTCGCGACGCGTCTACAAGACCGATGTCCTGTCGCCGGCCGCGGTGCTCGCCGGCATGCGCGACAACCCGGGGCGTGGCTTCGATTCGGTCGTCGTGAAAGCTTTCATCAACCTGCTCGGGATCTACCCGGTGGGCACGCTCGTGGTCCTCGATACGTTCGAGCTCGCGATCGTACACTCGGCGAATCCGAACCCCGAGGCGGTGTCGCGGCCGATCGTACGGATCGTCAGCGACGAGCGCGGCAACGTTGCCTACCCGGGGCGCAACGTCGACCTGACCGAGCAGAATGCGGACGGCGCGTATGCGCGAACGATCATCAAGACCGAAAACCCCGACCGCTATGGCATCAACGTCGGCGATTACTTCGTCTGACACGCTGACCCGGCGTCTGGCTGCCCTGCGGGATGCAGGGCGTCGAGCGCTTGTCGGCTACGTCACCGCCGGGCACCCGGACCCGGAGACCTCCGTCGCACTCCTCCGCGGGATCGACGCCGCCGGAGCAGACGTCATCGAGCTCGGCATCCCGTTCTCCGATCCCATGGCGGACGGTCCGATCATTCAGGCGAGCTCCCAACGCGCGCTCGACCACGGCATGACATTCGAGCGGACTCTCGACCTGATCCGCGAGGCGCGCGTGCGCGCGCCGATCGTGCTGTTCACGTATCTCAACCCGCTTCTGGCCGCCGGCCGCGACGTGCTGGATCGGGCGGCAGCGGCCGGAGCCCATGGCGTGCTGGTCACGGATCTGCCCGTGGGTGCCGATCCGGTGCGCGAGCAGTGGTTAGGCAACGGGCCGCTCGCCTTCGTGCGCCTCGTCGCGCCCACGACGCCGCTCGAGCGCATGCGCGAGATTGCGGCGCACGGCAGCGGGTTCGTCTACCTCATCAGTCGCCGCGGCGTGACAGGGGTCAGAACCGACGTGCCGGTGGAGCTTCCGGACACGCTCGCGCGCCTGCGACAGGCGACGACGCTTCCCGTTTGCGTCGGGTTCGGCATCTCGACGGCCGAGCAGGCGACGGCGGTGGGGCGGCTCGCCGACGGTATCGTCGTCGGAAGCGCCATTGTGCAGGCGGCAGACAAATCGGTGGACGCTGCGACCGAGCTCGTGTCCACGCTCCGCCGGGCGCTCGACGCCATCTGAGCCCATGCTACACGGCTCGGTGACTCGGCGCGTCGCTTCACGCAGCGACTCGAAATGAATCGGTTTCTGGCGTTGTACGCCCGGTTCGTCGCGAGCATTGGCACGGTGCTGCTGCTCGTGGCGTTGGCGCTCGACCCGCGATGGATTGGTCAGCCGCTCGCGGTTGCGGCGATGATCGTCGCGTCGCTCCTGCTGCGCACGTTCCAGATACCGCTCACCAAGTACTCGGCGCTCAACCTCCTTGGGATGGTGGCCGCCGGCGGTGCGGTGATCATTGGCGCACCGGCTACGGCGTTAGGCATGTACCTCGGAGTTTTCGTCGCAGACTGGTGGCTGCTCCGGAAAGCGCCCGCGGCAAGCGCCATCAATGCGGGTCGGGAGGCGTTGGCGCTGTTCGCGGCGTTCGGGTTTTACGCCTGGTTCGTCGCGCTGAACGGCGGCACCAACGTCGGCCGCATGACGACGGAATTGGTCCCCGCCGTGGCGCTGCTGCTCGCCGTGCACTTCGTGTTCAGCCGCGGGCTTCTCTACTGCACCCTGCTGATCCGCGACAAGCTGTTCGCGGACGAGCGCTCGCTGATTCTGCGCTACGAGGTGATCGCGTTCGGTACGGGGACGATCGCGGTGCTGGCATCGCTCATCGCGATCGCAAGCGTCGGGTGGGCGGGATGGCTGGCAGTCGCCTTGGTGCTCATCTTCGCCGGCTTGCTGCTCAAGCGCATCCTCGAGGAAGCCGTTGCCGCCGAGGAGATGAACAAGATCCACGCGATGGAGCAGGTCGTGGCGTCCGACGCGAACCTCGCCGAATCGCTTCACCAGCTCGAACGGCTCGCGAACCGGCTCGTCGACTGGAACGGCTTTCGTATCTGGCGATCGAAGGGCGGATCACTTCGCCTCATTTACGAGGCGGGTCAGGGGCTGCTCGCGGAGCCGAGAGAGAACGGTAAATTCGGTGGGCGTCTCCGCGAGACGGCCATGAGCACCGGTGAGTCCGTCGTGATCTCCGACGCAGCGCGCGACGCGCGCGCGCAGGGCATGGACCCTTCCGCCGTGAGCGTCGCGGTCGTACCGCTACGGTTCGGCGACCGACCGATCGGGGTCGTCGAGCTCGATCACCACAAGCGGGGCACCTACGGGCCAAAGGAAATCGCGCTCGTGGCGCGATTCGCGAACCAGCTCGCGACCGCGTTGCACATTCAGGATCTCCGGCAGCCGCTTCTCGCCGCGCTCTCGCGCGTGGAAACACAGCTCGACACACTGAACGTGTCAGCGCGGACGCTGCGGTCGGGAGCCGAGGTCGTCGCGCAGAACGCCGCGGAGATCACCCGCGGCATTGGAGAGGAAAACGAGCAGGCGGATCGGAGCCTCGACGTCGCGCGGTCCCTGCATGACAAGACGTCCACGATCGCGCGCGATGGCGGGGACGCCGCCGGCGCGAGCGAGCGCGCCACCCGTATCGCGGCGGAACATCGCGACACGATCGGAATGGCCATCGAGCGCCTCGTGAACGCCAAGCGCTTCGTCGGCGAGAGCGCCGTCCAGATCGGCGGTCTCTCCAAGAGCACGCGTCGCATCACCGACTTCATCGCCGTGATCAAGGAGCTTGCCGATCAGACCAACCTGCTCGCACTCAACGCGGCGATCGAGGCCGCGCGCGCCGGTGAGCAGGGGCAGGGGTTCGCGGTCGTCGCGAATGAAGTTCGAAAGCTCGCCGAGCAGAGCGCGCGGGCATCGGAGGACGCAGGCGACATCGTCACGGGATTCGAGGATCAGATGCGCCAGGTCGCGTCGCAGGTCAGTCGCGGTCAGACGATGATGAGCGATGTCGAGTCGCTTTCGGAAACGGCGCGTACCGCGCTCGATGAGATCGTCGAGGCCACGGCCGCCAGCCTGACCTGGGGCCAGCGGATCGCGGACACGTCACGCGTACAGGAATCGGAGGTCGGGCGGCTCAGCGAGCGCGTGGCGCGCATTGCGGAGATATCGCGCCGCAACCGCGAAGGCGCCGAGAACGTCACGCGGTCGGCGTCCGATCAGGCGCGCGCGCTCCGTGAGCTCGAGGGTGCGGCGCACGAGCTGCGCGAAGTGGCGGCGGACCTGAGCGATCTGACTCGGCGTATCGCCCGCGTGAAGGTCGCCAGCGCGAACTGATCGCGTGGCAGCATCCTGAATTGACACCGTCCGCAGCGGTTTCTACGTTCCGCCCGGTGAGCGAGATCGCGTACATCGCGCTCGGATCGAATCTCGGCGAGCGTCACGTGTACCTGGCGCGCGCACGCGATGCCATCGACGCCACTCCGGAGTGCCGTGTGATCGGTGCGTCCGCTGTCGAGGAAACGGCGCCGCTTGGTGGACTCGACCAACCGCCCTACCTGAATCAGATGCTCGCCGTCGAAACGACACTCGAACCGGCCGCGCTGCTCGCGCGCCTTCACGAAATCGAGGCCGACGCGGGCAGGGTTCGCGGCGCCCGCTGGGATTCACGCATACTCGACCTCGACATTGTGCTCTTCGACGATCGCGTCGTGCGCACACACGACCTGGTCATTCCGCATCCAGGGCTCGCCGACCGCGCGTTCTGGCAGCGCGAGGTCACCGAGCTCCGCGAGGCGATGAGGCATCGCGCCAATGACTAGTGGAGCCGCGGAGCGTCCGCGCATCACGGTGCGCGAAGTGTTGGCGATGAAACAGCGCGGCGAGCGACTCGTTATGGTGTCGGCCTATGACGCCCTGTTCGCTCGCCTATCGGAGGAGGGTGGCGCGGATCTCATCCTCGTCGGCGACTCGATGGCAAACGCCATCCTCGGCCTCGATTCGACCGTACCGGTGACGATGGACCAGATGATCCACCACGGCGCGGCCGCGCGTCGCGGCACCTCGCGCGCGATGGTGGTCGTCGACATGCCGTTCATGAGCTATCAGGTGAGCACGGAGGACGCGCTTCGGAACGCCGGACGCATCATGAAGGAGACGAACGCGCACGCCGTAAAAGTGGAGGGCGGAGATGCCGACATCGCGGCGCGAATTCAGGCAATGACGCGCGCCGGCATCCCGGTGATGGGACACCTGGGCTTCACGCCGCAGTCCGTGAACACCCTCGGTGGTTTTCGCGTGCAGGGACGCGCGCCCGGTGACCAGGAGCGACTGATCGAGGAAGCGCGACGCGTCGAGAACGCGGGCGCGTATTCGCTGGTGCTCGAGCTCGTGCCGTCGGGCGTCGCGCAAGCCGTTACCGCTGCGGTGCGCATCCCGACGATCGGAATCGGTGCCGGTCCGGACTGCGACGGCCAAGTGCTCGTGCTGTACGATCTGCTCGGCCTCAACGATCGGTTCAAGCCGAAGTTTCTGCAGCACTATGCGGCGCTCGCGGCCGACGTGCGGTCGGCAGTCGGACGATTCGCCGACGACGTTCGTGGCGGCCGATATCCGGACGCCGACCACAGCTTCTGACTCGTGAGGCAGATCGAAACCATCGCCGGGTTGCGCGCGGTGATCGCGACGGCGCGCGCGCGAGGCGAGCGCATCGGATTCGTTCCAACGATGGGATTCCTGCACGAAGGGCATCTTCGCCTGGTGGACGAAGCGAAGCGTGCCGCGGGTTGCGTGGTGATGAGCCTTTTCGTCAACCCGACGCAATTTGGCCCCAACGAAGACTTCTCGCGCTATCCTCGAGATGTGAGCGGTGACGCGGCGAAGGCTGAAGGACGAGGTGTAGATCTACTGTTTTTGCCGTCCGTCTCGGAGATGTATCCGACGCCGCCGTCGCTGCATATCCTGGCCGATGACTTGCCAACGCGGTGGGAAGGTGAGGTTCGTCCCGGCCATTTCAGCGGCGTGCTCACCGTCGTGGCGAAATTGTTCAACATCGTCGCGCCGGACGTCGCGGTGTTCGGTCGAAAGGATTTCCAGCAGGCGACTCTCATTCGGCAGATGGTGCGCGAGTTGAACTTTCCGATCGAGATCGTCGTGGCTCCAACGGTTCGAGAGGAGGATGGCCTCGCCCTCTCGAGTCGGAATACGTACCTCGACGCCGGTGCTCGCGCGAATGGCCTTGCGCTGGTGAAGAGCCTTCGCGCCGTGACCGCCGCGTTCGCGGAGGGCGAGCGGCTCGGCTCACGACTCGGCGACATTGGTCGTGAGACGCTCGCGACCTATCCGGATGTGCGTGTCGACTACTTCGCGGTGGTCGACCCAACGGCGATGAAACCCGTGGACACCGCCAGCGCCGACAGTGTCGCCGTCGTTGCCGCACGAGTCGGCCCCACGCGTCTCATCGACAACATGGTCCTCGGCGAGGCAGAGTGAGCGTGGGCGACAGCAGCCGTTTAGCGCCAGCCGGCGATATGGTGTTACCGCCCTGGGCACGCGTCACGGACAAGCGGCGTGCGCACATCGCCCGCGTGACCGCACTGTTGGACCAGTGGGCGCGCGCCCTCGCGTTGACGCCCGACGAGCGGCAGGCGTGGCACGACGTCGGCGTGCTTCACGATGCGCTTCGCGACGCGGACGAGGAGGAGCTGCGGCGACTCACCGGTGACGCGCACCGCCCGTGGCACATCCTGCACGGTCCGGCCGTCGCCGGGAAACTCGCAGACGAAGGGGAGACCCGTGCCGATGTGCTCGAGGCCATTCGCTGGCACACGTTAGGCAGCGCGCACTGGGACCGAACCGGGAAAGCGCTCTACATGGCCGATTTCCTCGAGCCGGGCCGACCGTTTCTGCAGGCGGACCGCGCGTTTCTCGCCGCGCACGCCACGACCGACTTCGACGGCGTGTTCCGCCAGGTGGTTCGGACGCGCATCGAATGGACCGTCCGCGAAGGGAAGATGCTGTTTCCCGAGACGGCCGACCTCTGGAACAGCATCCGATGATGCGCACACGCCAATGGCTCGCCGGCGCGCTGGGGGCCGCCGTCGTTGGCGTCGGCGTCGCAATCTGGTTCGCACGGACCCGACCGGCTCCGGCGCAGGCCACACCGCTCGCGCGGCTCGTCGCGAAGAAGGAAGTCACCGCGCCGCCGAACACCCGTGTGCGCGTCGAAATCATCAACGCGACAAAGACTCGCGGCCTCGCACGACGCGCGACGCGACTCCTGCGCGACCGCGGATTCGATGTCGTTACCTACGCGACGAGCGAACGGACGCAGGACTCGACGGTCGTGCTCGACCGATCGAATCACCTGGAGTGGGCGCGGCTCGTCGGCGAGGCGTTAGGCGGGACGCGGGTGGAAGCGCGCCCCGACACCTCACGCTACGTGGACGTCACGGTGGTGCTCGGCGTCTCGTGGCGGCCGCCGGCGCAGCCGTTCAGCCCGTAGCTGGCCACACGCGGCCGCGATGTCCATCCCGCGGCTCTTCCTGATCGCCACCTCGACCCCCTCACGGCGCAGCCACCCGGCAAAGCGACGGATCTCGTCCGTCGTCGTCGGCGTGAAGTTGCCGGCACCACCCGGATGCAGCGGAATCAGGTTCACGAACGCGCGGCATTCGCGCGCCAGCGCCGCGAGCTCACTCGCTTCGCGAGGCCCGTCGTTCACGCCGCCGAGCATCACGTACTCGAACGTGACCCGCCGATCGAACTCGCCAGCCGCCGCAATGACGTCGGCCAGCGGATACTTCGTGTTGATCGGCATGAGCGTGTGCCGCAGTGCGTCGCTCGGGGCGTGGATCGATATCGCGAGACGAAATTGTTCCGGCCGCGCCCCGAGCGCCTGGATCCCGGGGAGCACGCCGACGGTCGACACCGTGATATGTCGCGCGCCAATGCCGAACCCCTGCGCGTCGTTGAGAATTGTCAGGACCCTGTCGACCGCCGGCCAGTTGAGGAGCGGCTCGCCCATGCCCATGAACACGACGTTGCTGGCAACGAGCGGCGGGTCGAGCAGCGCGAGCTCACGGACCTGTCCGGCAATTTCGAACGTCTCGAGGTTGCGGGCGAAGCCCATCAACCCGGTCGCGCAGAAAGCGCAGCGCAGCGCACAGCCGGCCTGTGAGGACACACAGAACGTCAGCCGATCGCCTTCGGGAATCGACACCGTCTCGATGTGTTGGCCGTCGTGGAGCCGGAACAGAAACTTCTCGGTGCCGTCGGCGGATTTCTGTCGCGAGGCAATCTCGAGTCGTGGGATGACGAAGGCCTCGTCGAGCGCCGCGCGAAACTCTTTCGGCAGCTCGGTCATCTCCCCGAACGTCGCGACCGGCGTGTGCCACAGCCGGCGAACCACCTGTCCGCCGCGATAGGCAGGCTCTCCCTGCGCCACAGCGAAGTCGCGCACAGTCTGCGCGGCCGCTTGTGGATCGAGGTTGAGCAGGTTGGTTTTCACCGAAACACTCCACTGAGAACGAACTGGTACGTCGGATCGAACGCGCCCGCGCTCTCCTCGCGCGACAAGCCGACCGTATATCGCGCGTACCGCAAGACGAGCGCGAGTCGAAGCGAGGTGTCGCTCGCACCGAACGCCGACGTTCGGGCGACACCCACACGGGCGATCCAGCGAGAGTATCGGCCCGTTGCGAAAAGGTAATGCCCGCCCGCGGCCGCCTCGCCCGCGGTGTAGGAGTAGCCGAGTCGTGCCTGACGCGTCGAATCCGCTCCGATGACGCGCGTATCGACAGCGCCGGAGTAGGATGCGTCCGAGCCTTCGCCTGCGCCCGGGCCCCACATGTAGCTCGAGACACCGAAGCGCGCGTCGAGTCCGAAAAGCCGATCGATCAGGAGGCCACCGTCGAGCCCGAACGTGGAGCGGCTAACACCATCGACTTCGCCTGTGCGATAGCGAACCGCTACGCCCGACGTGATGTGACCGGACGATTCGCGTGCCCCGGTCAACGAGACCACGAACGTGTTGTACTGAATGTCGTCGCCGATCGGCTGCGGATCGTCAGCGGTGGGAGCGATCCCGCTGATCCCGGCGTGAACGGCGGACACCCCGACCGTGAACCGGCTCGGCAAGTTCGCGGCAACGCTGAGCAGCTGCGAGCTGACACCGCGATCGGTTCCGGTGTTCAGCGCGATCGCCGTCGCGCGCGCGCGGGTCCCTTCAGCGAGGTGAATCGACGCCGGGTTCTGAAAGCCATCGCCGGTGTCGAGCGCGAGTGCGGGGCCCTCGGCCAGCGTGCCGATTGGGAAATCGAGCAAATCCCGGCCGGGAAAGCGCTGCGCTTCGACCGCGGCTATCGGGAGAATCGCCAAGGCTGCGGCGAAGTTCAAGCAACGCATGCACTTGAGCTTATCCTTGCGGCCTCGGCCGGTCAAGCCGGCTCCTACCGACGACCGACGCGGGCATGTAGATTTTCGCATTCGCGTATGCCACTATTGCGCCGTCGCTTACGATCTCTGCGCCGCGCCGCCGCCAGGCGCGTGTCTCGTCTCGCATTGCCACGACGATCTGGCACCAGCTCGATTGCGTAGGCCTTCTCAGCGTCGGAGTCCCCGCCGCGCGCGGCTCGCGCTCACTTCCAACGCCCCTTCAACTTCGGCTCCCGCATCGGCTGCGGGCGCTTTCGCACGCGGCGTGATGCCGCCGGGAGTCAGTCGGTGACTGCCACTATGAGTCCTGCCGTACCGTTCAAGACCGCGCTCCGCGACACGCTCTGTGGGTCGCTCCGCGTCGAACACGTCGGAGCAAGTGTGCGCCTTGGAGGATGGGTGCATCGACGGCGAGACCTCGGTGGTCTCGTGTTCATCGACCTCCGCGATCGCGCCGGGATCGTTCAGGTCTCGTTCGATCCGGATTTCGCGTCGCCACAAGCTCTCGAGCTGGCGCGTGGTCTCGGTACCGAGAGCGTCGTACTCATTACCGGTGAGGTCGTGGCCCGGCCGGCCGAGATGCGTAACGCCGAGCTCGAAAGCGGCGATGTCGAGGTGCGCGGGCGCACGCTTCGGCTGGTCGGTCCGGCGGAGACGCCCGTGATTCCGGTCGCGCGCAATCGTGGCGAGCCGCTGGCGGCGGAAGAGCTCCGCCTTCGCCACCGGCACCTCGATCTGCGTCGGCCCGAGCTTCGCGACAACATCATCCTGCGCCACACGCTGATGCAGGCGACACGTGCGTACCTCAGCCGAGAAGGTTTCGTCGAGATCGAGACGCCGATCTTGACGAAGCCGACGCCGGAGGGCGCGCGCGACTATCTGGTCCCAAGCCGCGTGCATCCCGGCGAGTTCTATGCGCTGCCGCAGTCCCCCCAGCTGTACAAGCAGCTGCTCATGGTCTCCGGGTTCGATCGATACTTTCAGATTGCCCGCTGCTTCCGCGACGAGGACCTTCGGGCGGATCGCCAGCCGGAGTTCACGCAGATCGACATCGAGGCTTCGTTCGTCACGCGTGAGGACATCATGGCCGTCGCGGAAGGTCTGATCAGCGCGTTATGGAGCGCGGCCGGTCACACGCTGCAGCCGCCGTTCCGCCGCATGACCTACGGCGACGCAATGGAACGCTACGGTTGCGACCGTCCGGATCTGCGATACGGGCTCGAGATCCGGGACGTGACCCCGGCCTTTGCCGCATCCGAGCTGTCGTTCGTCAAACAGGCGATCGATGCCGGTGGTCGCGTGCGAGGCATTCGCGTGACTGGTGGGGCGTCCATGTCGCGGAAGCAGACCGACGAGCTCGAGGCTATCGCGAAATCGGCCGGGGCCGGTGGTCTGATCGTGTTCAAGCGTAGTGCGGCCGGATTGGAGGGGAAAGGCGCCAAGTTCCTGCCAGAGGGGTCTGCCGACCGTCTCGGTCTGATCGAGGGCGATCTTGGCGTGTTCGTTGCCGCGCCGGATGCCGTGTCATCTCCCGCGCTCGACCGCGTTCGTCAGGAGCTTGCTCGAAAGCTCGACCTCATCCCGCAGGACGAGCTCGAGTTCGTGTGGGTGGTGGACTTTCCGATGTTCGAACGCGACGCCACCAGCGGTGCGGTGACGCCCGTGCATCATCCATTCACGGCGGTACATCCCGACGACGGGGAGCTTCTGGCAACCGACCCGACGAAGGCGCGGGCCCTGGCGTACGATCTCGTGCTGAACGGGACGGAGTTGGGCGGGGGCAGCATCCGCATTTCGAGCCCCGCCGAGCAGTCGCGGGTGTTCGCGTTGTTAGGCATCGACGAGCAGACCGCCCTCGCACGGTTCGGGTTCCTCCTCGAAGGGCTGAGAGCGGGCGCGCCGCCGCACGGGGGCATTGCGTTCGGATTCGATCGGGTGGCGATGCTGCTCGCCGGGGCGACGTCGCTCCGCGACGTGATCGCCTTCCCGAAGACCACCGCCGCGCGCGCGCTGTTCGAGGGAGCGCCCACGTCGGTGCCACGCGAGGACCTCGGCGATCTGCACATCGCCGTTGTCGGAGACTGACGGAGCCCAAGACGTTGACCGACGAACAAACGACGCAACGGTTGAACACCGAAGGCGCCGATCTGCTGACATTGGCCGGCGTCAACGATGCCAATCTGATCGAGCTGCAGCGGCAGACGGGGACGCGCGTAACCCTCCGCGGCGACACGCTCACGCTGGTGGGCACCGCGGAGGCGGTCGAGCGAGCGGCCTCGGTGGCACAGCGGATGATCGACGCCGCGAAACAGGGCACGGTGCTGGAGGCGGATGACGTCCTGCGCATGAGCATGGACGGATCTCGCGAGCCGGCTGGTGGCGACAATCGCATCGTCCTCCCGGGTGTCCGGAAGATCATCCAGCCCAAAACACCGGGGCAGGCGGAATATCTCGGGCTTATTGCGGACAACGACATCGTCGTGGGAATAGGACCGGCCGGGACTGGCAAGACCTACCTGGCCGTCGCCGCCGCGGTCGACGCGCTGTCACGAAAACGCGTTAGGCGGATCATTCTCGCCCGGCCGGCCGTCGAAGCTGGCGAGAGCCTCGGGTTCTTGCCTGGGGACATGCAAGCCAAGGTAGACCCGTATCTGCGACCGTTATATGACGCGCTCGAGGACATGATGCCGGTCGAGCGCATGCAGAAGGCGCTGGAAACCCGCACGATCGAGATCGCGCCGCTCGCCTACATGCGCGGCCGCACGCTCGCCGACGCGTTCGTGATCCTCGACGAGGCCCAGAACGCGACCGCGGCGCAGATGAAGATGTTCCTCACGCGACTCGGCGTGAACTCGAAAACCATGATCACCGGCGACAAGACGCAGATCGACCTGCCCAAACGCGAGGAGTCGGGGCTCATGCAGATCGAGCGAATCCTCACCGGGATCGACGGAATCGCGTTCCACTATCTCAACGAGACCGACGTGATCCGACACCGGCTCGTTCGCGAGATCATCAAGGCGTACGCCGAGGACGGCGGCGATTGAACGCGATTGCGGGGTGGTTAGGCGGCGGCGACGCCGACGAGGGAAGTCCGAGGGCCCGAGCCGTCCGCTTCCACGGAACGCGCGCGCTCATCACGCTCCTCGTCGCCGCCGTCACATACCTTGTCTTTCCCGCCTCACCGGTCGTCGACTCTCCCATTCTCGAAGTGGGATCCGTCGCGCCGGACAACGTGATCGCACCGTTTGGCTACTCGGTGCGCAAGTCGCCGGAGGAGCTGGCGAAGGAACAGAACGACATCGCGCGGTCGGTCGAGCCGATTTTCACGTTCGACTCCGCCGCGCTGGATTCCTCCCGTGCCCTCGTCGATCGGTTCGCGCAGGAGATGCGCCAGGTGGCCTCGATTCCCGAGGCACAGCGTATCACCTCCGTGCAGCAGATTGGCACCATGCTCGGCGTGCAACTCACCTCGGCGGAAGCGCAGTACCTCGCGACGCCGGGCCGTGGCGATGCCGTGGCGGACGGTGTGCGCCGTGCGTACGACCGTTGGCTCGCGACCGGCATTGCGGCCGGCGGTGCACTCGACGGTATTCAGGGCGCGGTGACGTTGCGCCAGGACACGTCGGTCACGTCGGTGAACGCCGACAGCATCTCGACGTTCCCGACACTGTTGGCGCGCGCCCGCCTGCTCAACCCCGACCCGCAGTCACCTGCTGGCGATGCCGCGTTCCGCAAGCTCCTGACCGCGTTCTTCCGGCCGACGATCGTGTACGACCGCGTGGCGACCGAACGCGCGCGCCAGGACCTCCGGAAATCGGTGCCTAACGTCAAGTTCACGCTGCAGCTCGGTGAGAAGATCGTCGGCGCGCACGAGGTCGTGGGGCGCGAGGAGCGCGAGAAGATGCGCGCGCTGCAGGATGAGCTCGCGAAACGTGGCGACAGCCGTCGGAATGCCAGCCGGATCGTGGGAGCCGTGCTCTTCAACACGCTCGTCCTGACGATCTTCGGGCTGACGCTGCTTCTCTTCCGCCAGCAGCTGTACGGGTCGATCCGCGCTGTCATGCTCTTCGCGATCGTCTTCCTGATCGTGATCGTCACGTCATCGTTGATCGCCCACATGCCGCAGCGCGTGCACCCCGAGCTCGTCCCCGTCGCGTTCGCCGCCGTCATCGTGAGTATGCTGTTCGACCCCCGCATCGGGATGATCGCGGCGATGATCCTGGCGGTACTGATCGGCGGGCAGAACGAGTTTCGCGGGACGAACGCGCTGTTTCTCAACCTCATCGGGGGCACCGCCGCCGCGTTCACCATGCGGATCGTGCGGCGGAGGAACCAGACCCACGTCGCGATCCTCGCGATCGCGGGCGCATACCTGATCGGCGCGGTGGCGATCGGCCTAACGCTGGATCTGCCGGCGTCGGACATCGGACTGAGCGCGCTCTGGGGCGCGGCCAATGCCATCGCGTCGGTCTCGATCGCCATCATGTTGATTCCCGGGGCAGAGCAATTCGCCGGGGTCGACACGGACCTCACGCTGCTCGAGTGGTCCGATCTCAACCGCCCGCTGCTTCGCCGGTTGAGCCTCGAGGCACCAGGCACGTACGCGCACACGATCGCGATCGCGAATCTGGCCGAGAGCGCCAGCAACGCGATCGGCGCGAACGGTCTGCTGGCGCGCGTCGGCGCCCTCTACCACGACATCGGGAAGCTCAAGAAGCCGCAATACTTCGCGGAGAATCAGGCGAAGGGCCGGAACCCGCACGACAAGCTCAAACCCACTACGAGCGCGGCCATCATTCGCAACCACGTGCTCGAGGGGCTCGAGCTCGCCGAGGAGCACAAGCTGCCGCGGGGGGTGATGCCGTTCATTCGCGAGCACCACGGCACGGGGCCCATCTCGTACTTCCTCGAGAAAGCGAAGGAGCGCGATGGAATGCCGGCGAACTCGGCGGAGTTTGCGTATCCGGGTCCGTCGCCACGAAGCATCGAGACGGCGATTGTCATGCTGGCCGACGGCGCGGAGGCCGCCGCGCGCGTGCTCCACGATCCGACGCCACAGAAGATCCGCGACGTGATCGACCGGATCGTGCGACAACGGATGGACCAGGGCCAGCTCCGCGATGCGCCGATCACACAGGCCCAGCTCGAGACGGTCAAGGACCAGTTTACCCGCGTGCTCTCCGGAATGTACCACTCGCGCGTCGAATACCCCGCAGCGAGCGGTGGGATCACGGCCGAATTCGGGTCCGTGCCGGCGGGAGACGCGGCCGGATCGCCTAACGAGCCACCAGCGCGCGAGGCGCCTGCTGCCGGACCTCGCACGCCGACCGAGCAGGTGAAGTCTCGATGAGCCGGTCATGAGCATCATCGTGGACGTCGCCGCGGACGGCGCGCGCAGCCCGCTCGCCTCGGCACGGGTCAAACGCGTCGTAACCGCCGTGCTCAGGGCCGAGGGCGTTCGGGATGCACTCGTCTCGATCGCATTCGTGTCCGCGCGCGAGATCGCGCGCCTCAACAAGCGCCACCTCGCGCACGCGGGCCCAACCGACGTCATCTCGTTCGGCCTTGGTGCAGGCAAAAATGGATCGGCGGCGCATCCGGTCATCGGCGACATCTACATTGCGCCTGACGTGGCCCGCGCGAACGCGATGCGCTTCGCCCGAGGCGTGCGCGAGGAGCTTGCGCGACTCGTCATTCACGGAACGCTGCACATACTCGGTCACGATCATCCGAATGGGACCGATCGCACGACCTCGCCCATGTGGCGCCGGCAGGAGCGGTTGCTTTCATCGGCCGCCATTCGGCGCGCAATCTCCAGCGCCCGCGAATCGTGACCACGATCGTCGCGATCCTGGTCGCGATCATAGCGTCCGGGCTCGCCGCGCTATTCGCGGCGGCCGACGGCGCGCTGCTCGCGCTCGACGCTGCGGACGCACGGCTCAGCGCGTCGCTGCGCTCGCTCGTGGAGCGTCGGGAGCGTCCCCATCGTGCGCTCGCGTTCGCGCGCATTGTGGCTCACCTCGTTGCGGGCTGCGCGATCGCATGGGCGCTCCGATTCTCTGACCGATCGCTCGGATCTTCTCTCGGAATCGCGGTACCGGTCGCTCTGGTTGCCGTGCTGTTGTCCGAGAGCGTCGCGCGCAGCATCGGCGACGCCGTAAGCATACCGTCGATCGAGCGCCTCACGCCCGTGGTCAACGTGGTGGAACGGGTGCTCGCGCCGGTTGTGTTCGTCGGCGCCTGGCTCGACAACATGCTGCAGTCGTTCATTCCACCAACACCAGTGGAGGAGGACCGCGAAGCGACAGCCCGGCAGTTTCGGCAGATCGTCGCGACCGAAGCCGATGTCACGGATCGCGAGGAGACGATCCTGCACGGAGTCTTCTCGCTCGGGAACACCGCCGTTCACGAGGTAATGCTGCCGCGAGTGAATATCGTCGGGATCGACCGGACGATGCCGTGGGCAGACATGCTGGCGAGGGTCCGTAGCTCCGAGCACGCCCGGTTCCCGGTGTTCGAGGGCACGCTCGACGAGATCGTGGGGATTGTCTACGCGAAGGATCTCCTGCCGGCGGCTATCGCGGACGAAGAGCCGGCCGGCGGTTGGGCGGTGCTGGTTCGCCCGGCGGTGTTCATTCCGGCGAGCAAGACGATCGATCAGCAGCTCCGGGACTTCCAGTCGAGCCGAACGCACATCGCGATCGTCGTCGACGAGTTTGGAGGGACCGCCGGCATCGTGACGATCGAGGACATCCTCGAGGAGATCGTCGGCGAGATCCGTGACGAGTATGACGTGGAAGAAGCCTCGGTCGAGCAGGAGGAGGGACGCCGTTTCTGGGTTCCCGGCCGTATGACCGTGGACGAGCTCTCGGAGCTGGTCGGTCACGACTTTCACCGCGAAGGTGTGACGACCGTGGGCGGGCTCGTGTACGAGATGCTCGGGCGTGTTCCCGAAGCCGGCGAGTCGTTCACGATCGAGGGTTTTCGCATCGTGATCGAGCGCGTGGTGAAGCGCCGGATCGAGCGCGTGTACTTCGAGCGCGTTGAACAGATGAGCGAGCGCGTGTCGTGACGATCTCGGCGCCACTGTTCGTCTGTCTCGTCATCGTGGCGTGCCTAACGGCTGTGGCCACCGCGATCCGTTCCGTGAGCCGCATCTGGCTGCGCCACTGGGCGGAGCGGCGGCTTCGGGGGGCGCCGAGCGTCGATCTCTACCTCGAGCGCCCGCAGCGATTACTGCTCGCCGCCAGCACCGGCGTTGCCGTCACCGTCTATGTCGCCGGCGCGCTCATCGGATCCGTCGGAGGAGTGGGTCTTCCGTACGTGGCGCGGCGGCTTGCCGTGTTCTCGCTCGCCGTGCTGCTCATCGGTCAGCTCTTGCCACGAGCTGTCGCCCGGCGGTGGCCCACGGCCGTGCTGCCGATCCTGCTGCCAGTGCTCCGCGTGGTGGAGATCGTGCTGGCGCCATTCGTGGTCGTCGCGCGACGTGTGACGGCTATCTTCACGCCGCGAATGCCGGCGCCGGTGCACTCGGACCGCGACGACCTCGAGGACCTTTTGCGCGAGGGGGAGTTGGAGGGGGTCGGCGAGAAGACGGAGATGGCGATCATCAGCGGGGTCGTCCAGTTCGGGAACAAGACGCTCGGCGAGATCATGACGCCGCGCGCCGACGTGTTCGCGCTCGACGAGCGCATTCGTGGTCCCGAGCGCGTGCTCCGGATCGCGCAAGCGCGCTACAGCCGCGTGCCCATCTACCGGGACACACTGGACAACGTCGTCGGAATGATTCACGCCTTCGACGTGCTCAAGGACACCGGCGGCGAACACGTTAGGCTCCGCCCGGTTGCCGAAGCGCCGGTTACGGCGCACTGCAACGACTTTCTCTTCGAGATGTTGCGCGGGCGCCGACACCTCGCCGTCGTACGTGATGGCGCCGGCCAACTTGTCGGCATCGTGACGCTCGAGGACCTCCTCGAGGAGCTCGTCGGTGACATCCGTGATGAGCACGACGAGCCGGGCACCACCGAGATGCGAGCGATTCCGACGCCCGCCGGCGTGCACCTGCGGTCGGCATCGACCGGCACTCAGACCAGCAACTCGTGACGACCTCCACGTCGCCCGAAGCGCAGCTCATTGCCGGCCTCGACGCGCGGCGTCCGGCAGCCCTCGCGCGCGCCATTAGTATCGTCGAGAATCAGCGTCAGGGGTTCGACACCATTCTCGGTGCACTTCACCCGAAAATCGGCCGCGCGCGCCGCATCGGGATCACCGGGCCGCCTGGCGCCGGGAAGAGCACTGTCACGACGCACCTGGCGGCTCAGTATCGGGAAGCGGGGCTGACTGTCGGCATCATCGCGGTCGACCCTACGTCGCCGTTCACGGGCGGTGCGCTCCTCGGGGATCGCATCCGGATGGAGAGCGTCGCGCTCGATCCCGGTGTGTACATCCGATCGCTCGCGACGCGCGGCTCACTTGGCGGCCTCTCGTCGGCAACGCGTGCCGTGGCCGACGTGCTCGACGCGTTCGGCTTCGACCGCATTCTCATGGAGACCGTTGGCGTCGGCCAGAGTGAGCTCGACATCGCCCGTGCGGCCGACACGACGGTTGTCATCCTGGTGCCGGAGTCGGGCGACTCGATTCAGACGCTCAAGGCCGGCCTCATGGAGATCGCGGACATCTTCGTTGTCAACAAGGCGGACCGGCCAGGCGCCGACCGCGTGCGCACGGACATCGAGCTGATGCTCGGCATGCGTGCGGGCGAGACGCTGCGAAACGTTCCGGCTCATCACGGCGTCGATTTCAAGAAGATCATGAACCCGGCGCGCATCGCGCGTGAGGCCGCGGCGGGCGCGCAAACGCAATCATGGACGCCACCGGTGCTGCGGACCGTGGCAGCCAAAGGCGAAGGAATCGGCGAGCTGATCACCGCGCTCGACCGGCACCTCCATTATCTTGAGGGGAGCGGCGAGCTTCGGCGCCGGCGCCGCCAGCGGTTGCGGGAACAGGTGATCGATGTGACCGAGCACAGGGTTCGTCAGCGTCTCTGGCGGGACGCCGAGACGAATGCCTTCCTCGACTCGAAGCTGACAGCGATGGAATCAGGCGCGGCAACGCCCTTCACGGTCGCCGATGAGCTGCTGAGTCGAAGCGTGGACCTTTTGACGCGGACCCGATCATGACGTCAATGCGAGATCTTGCGAGCGGAACGACCGACGAGCGCGACGAGACGTTGCGTCGTCAGGCGGCGGAGCTCGAGCGTCTGCGTGCCGAAGTAGCAGCGTGGCGCAAGCGTTATGAGAAGGGGGAAAAGCGCGACATCGCCTTCACCAACAGCGAGGGCGAAGTCGAACCGTTGTACACGGCGCTCGACACCGTGAGCGAAGGTCTGCCTGACGAGTCGCTGCCGGGGGCGTACCCGTTTACTCGCGGCATCCACCCGACGGGTTACCGCGGGAAGCTGTGGACCATGCGGCAGTTCGCCGGGTTCGGCAGTGCCGCCGACACGAACGCGCGCTTCAAGTTCCTGCTCGAGCATGGGCAGACGGGCCTCTCGACGGCGTTCGATTTCCCGACGCTCATGGGCTACGACTCCGATCACCCGCGGTCGGAGGGTGAGGTCGGGAAGACGGGCGTTGCGATCTCCAGTCTCGCCGACATGGAGACGCTGTTCGATGGGATCCCGCTCGATCAGGTCTCGACGTCGATGACCATCAACGGGCCGGCCGTCATCCTGTTCTGCTTCTACGTCGCGGCGGCGGAACGTCAGGGCGTGCCGAGCACGAAGCTGCGCGGAACCGTACAGAACGACATCCTCAAGGAGTACATGGCGCAGCACGCCTGGTGCTATCCCATCGAGCCAGCGCTGCGCCTCATCGTCGACCTGTTCCAGTGGGGAGCCGAGCACGCTCCGTTGTGGAACACCGTGTCGATCTCGGGCTACCACATCCGCGAGGCGGGATCGACGGCGGCGCAGGAGCTCGCGTTCACGCTGGCGGATGGCTTCACGTACGTCGAGCGCGGGATCGCGCGAGGCCTGGACGTGGATGCGTTCGCGCCGCGGCTCTCGTTCTTCTTCGACATCCACAACGACTTCTTCGAGGAGCTCGCCAAGCTGCGCGCGGCCCGACGCATCTGGGCGCGTCACATGCGCGACCGCTACGGCGCCAAGGACCCGCGCTCGTGGATGCTGCGGTTCCACTCGCAGACCGCCGGGGTGACGCTCACCGCGCAGCAGCCCATGAACAACGTCGTTCGCGTCGCGTACCAGGCGATGGCGGCAGTGCTGGGCGGAACGCAGTCGCTGCACACCAACTCGATGGACGAGACGCTCGCGCTGCCGACGGAAGAAGCGGTGCAGGTAGCTCTGCGCACGCAGCAGCTGCTGGCGTACGAGACGGGCGTGCCTAACGTGATCGACCCACTCGGCGGCTCGTACTATGTCGAGGCGCTCACGGACCGTCTCGAACGCGAGGCCGAAGAGATCTTTCAGCAGATCGATGAAGTGGGCGGCGTCGTGTCGGGGCTCGAGCAGGGCTGGTTCCAGCGGAAGATCGCCGAGTCCGCGGCGCGGCAGCAGTGGGAGATCGAGCAGCACCGCCGCGTGGTCGTTGGGGTAAATGAGTTCGTTACCGACGAGCCGGAGCTGACGATCCCGCTGCTCAGGGTTGGCGAGGACACGACGATCCTCCAGCGTGAGCGGCTGTCGACGCTCCGCAGGACTCGCGACAACGATCTCGTGCAGCGCCGACTCGCGGAGCTCACCACCGCCGCCGCGACGGACGCGAACCTGATCCCGCACATCCTCGACTGCGCGCGCGCGTATTGCACGCTGTACGAGATCCGCGCGGCGATGGAAGCGGTATTCGGAGCGTATAGAGAGCCGGTCTTCTTTTGAGAAGGGAATCGGGAATCGGGAATAGGAAATCGGGAAAGCAGGTACGCGCGAAGCGGCGATCAACGGCGAGGCGTTACTCGATTCCCGATTCCCGATTCCCGATTCCCAACGACTGGTGGGCCTCCTACTTCGACGCCCAATACCTCCTCGAGTACAGCCCGATCTTCGACCTCGCGCGCGACCGTCGTGAGGTCGCGCGCCTGATCGATTTACTCGGCCTTCCAACCGGCGCGCGGATCCTCGACGTCCCGTGCGGTCAGGGCCGCCATGCGCACCTGCTCGCCGAGGCAGGGTACGACGTCGATGGGCTCGATCTATCCCGCGACCTGCTCGCCCACGCGAAGGCACGAGGAACCGGCAGAACGCTTCGCTACGCGCGTGGCGACATGCGCCGCCTGCCGGCGAAATGGAGCGCACGGTTCGACGCGGTGGTAAACCTCTTCACCTCGTTCGGCTTCTTTCTCCTGCCGCGTGATGATGAGCGCGTCGTGGCCGAGTGGTCGCGCGTGCTCAAGCCTGGAGGCGTCCTGGTCTGGCATGGGGGGAATCGCGACGGCGTGATGCGTCGCTTTGTCTCCCGCGATTGGTGGCTCGCCGATGATGACACCATGATCGGGCACGAGCGCTCCTTCGACGCCCTGTCCGGTGTGCTGACTGTGCGATCGACATGGCGCGGCCGCCGTTCGGGCGGGGAACGTGAGCATCGCATTCGCCTCTACTCGGCGTCGCACCTCGCCGAAATCTTGGCTCGGCACGGTCTCGTCGTCGAAGCGGCGTTCGACGGTTGGACCGAGCGGGCGCTCTCACGCCGCAGCGGTGAGATGCTGCTGGTCGCGCGGAAGGACTCCTGATTTCCTTGTCATCCCGAGCGTAGCGAGGGATCCTCAGGTTCCCGGAAGAGCGCCCTCTATCAGGGGGACGACGATCCTTGGCTTCGCTCAGGATGACACGGCTCCAATCGGTGGCTAGCTTTACGCCCATTATGCGCCCAATCAGAGTACTCATCGCCAAGCCCGGCCT
>Ga0070670_100001023_pt1 | contig 22102 bp, 17 predicted proteins | sample KBSS63metaG_FD_64665 | JGI IMG/M metagenome (GOLD analysis project Ga0070670, IMG submission 64665) | Switchgrass rhizosphere microbial communities from Kellogg Biological Station, Michigan, USA - KBS S6-3 metaG | ecosystem: Host-associated > Plants > Roots > Rhizosphere > Soil ... | reverse complement strand
CACTACGAAAGGGACCGTGTGGCGCGTCGGAATTCCGTCAGCAGCCTCAGCGTGACCGGTCCCGGTCGGCCATCCCCGATCGACCGGCTGTCAACCATCACCACCGGTACCACCTCCCGCGTCGTGCCCGTCAGGAACGCCTCGTCCGCCGCATAGAGGTCGTCGTCTCGCAGTGCGGCTTCGCGAACCTCGATCTCGATCGCTCGCCCGATCTCGAAGACGAACTCTCGTGTAATCCCGGGGAGAAGTCCGGCATCGAGCGGTGGCGTCAGCGCAACGCCGCCTTTGACGACGAACAGGTTGGCGGTGGTGCACTCGGTGAGCTCGCCTCGGTAGTTCCGCATGACCCCCTCGAACGCTCCGCGGCGAATGGCCTCTTGCATCGCCAGCGCGTTGTTCATCAGGTTGTTGCTCTTAATCATCGGGTTCACTGAGCCCGGATGGTTCCGGACGGTGTCGACGATGGCAACAGCGACGCCGTCCTGGTATGCGGCGGCAGGGGGATCGACGTGTGGCTTCACGATGATCGCCAGTGTGGCCGACGGCGTCGCTTTCGGGTCGTAGGTCAGATCGCCGACACCACGTGTCACGAGTATTCGTACGTAGGCTTCGCCGTCGAATGGCGCCTGCGCCATGGTGTCAGTAATGGCCTGTCGCAGATCGTCGTCTCTGAACGGCAAGTCGAGCGCGATCATCGATGCCGAGCGCCGGAGGCGCCGGGCGTGCCGGTCAAACAGGAACAGTCGTCGGTTGTACGTGCGCAACGTCTCGTACACGCCCTCGCCGTACAGGAAGCCGTGATCGAGCACGGACACGACGGCGTCGCGGGCGTCGCTGATTCGGCCGTTTACGTAGATCGTCGCAGTTGTCATCGCGCCTTGATCCCCGATCCCTGATCCCGCTTCCCGATCCTCATTTCGCACGTTATCGCTGTAGTACACTCCGCGCAAGCGTGCGCATCCTCACCGCCGCGCAAATGCGCGAGGCCGACCGGTTCACCATCGAAGACATCGGGATTCCATCGCTCGTGCTGATGGAGAACGCCGGCAGGCAGGTCGTTGCTGCCATCGAAGCGGCGTACGAGGAGCAACTGGCTGGACGGGTGGCCGTCTTGTGCGGGCGGGGCAATAACGGCGGCGACGGCTTCGTGGTGGCGCGCACGCTGCTTCAGCGCGGCGTGGACACGGCGGTGTTTGTCATCGGATCGCTGGGCGACGTTCGCGGTGACGCGAGGACCAATCTCGATATCCTGGGCCGGCTCGGCCTGACCGTTGTCGAGATCGGCGACGAGCAGAGCTGGGAGCTCCATTTCTCCGAGATCTCGCAGTGCACGCTGATCGTGGACGCCATTCTCGGGACCGGCCTCAAGGCAGCGGTCAACGGGATGCTCGAGACCGTCTTCGCCGACGTCAACGCGTCTGATATTCCAATCGTGGCGGTCGATCTGCCGAGCGGTCTCTCTGCAGACACCCCACACCTGATCGGTGATTGCGTCAGCGCGGCGATGACCGTGACACTCGCCGCTCCGAAGCTGCCACTGGTCCTGCCCCCAGGCGAAACACACGCCGGCGACGTCGTGATCGCCGATATCGGAGTGCCATATGAAGTCGTCGAAGGGCTCGAGGGTCCGTACGTCGATCTGCTGACTCCGGAGCAGCTGCGGGTGCTGATCGAGCCCAGAGCGGCTGAATCGCACAAAGGCGACTTTGGGCGCGTGACGGTCATCGCGGGATCAATTGGCAAGACCGGCGCGGCAATGCTGTCCGGTATGGCGGCCTTGCGCTCTGGCGCTGGTCTGGTCACCGTGGCGACTCCGGCAAGCTGTCTGCCGGTCGTAGCCTCGATGGCGCCGGAAATGATGACGGAACCGCTGCTCGAGTCCAACGGCTGTGTCGCGGCGGCCGCCGTCGACCGCGTGATGGAGCTCGCGCACGACGTCATTGCCTGCGGGCCCGGGCTCGGGAGAACCCGCGAGGCATCGGCGTTCGTGCGCGCACTCGTTGATCGCGCGACGGTGCCTCTCGTACTCGATGCGGACGCGTTGACGCTGCTTGCCGAGGAACCGGGCGGACTGCTCGGCAGGGACGATCGTGACGTCATCATCACGCCGCATCCGGGCGAGATGGCGCGGCTGGCTGGCATGACGACCGACGAGGTCCAGGCGAACCGGCTGCAGGTTGCGTCAGACTTCGCGACCACGCACCACGTGTATGTGGTACTGAAGGGACACCGGACAGTGATTGCAACGCCGACCGGCCGGGTGTTCATCAATCCAACCGGCAATCCGGGAATGGCGACGGCGGGAACCGGAGACGTGCTCACCGGCATGGTCGCCGCATGGCTGGCGCAGTTGCTGGACGCGGAAGCCGCATGCCGCCTCGCCGTCTTCCTGCATGGCGCCGCCGGCGATCGTGCCGAGGCGGAGCACGGCCAGATTGCGATGACGTCGACGGACGTACTTGATCGGCTCGGAGATGCGGTCAACGCGCTGCTGAACCGCGGGCAGTCGGAGCAGACCGAGTAAGTGACAACGGCGGCGTACACAACCGCATCCGAGGAGGAAACCGCGGCTGTGGCGGGGACGCTCGCGGCCGCGCTGAACGCCGGCGACGTCGTGCTGTTATCGGGGAATCTCGGAGCTGGCAAGACCGCCTTTGTCCGCGGACTTGCGCAGGGGTTAGGAGTGGATCCCGGAGACGTGAGCAGTCCCACGTTCACACTGGTGCATGAGTATCGCGGCGGACGTCTGACGCTCTACCACGTGGATCTCTATCGTCTCGATCGTGCCGCCACCGAGGACCTGGGGCTCGAAGAGCTGGGAGTCGCGGACGGCGTACTCGCCATCGAGTGGCCCGATCGGCTTACGCATGCATTGGAAGGCGCCCGTCATGTTCACATCGACATCGTCGACGACACTACGCGGAGGATCTCAATTGACGGCCACTAGGATTGCGTTCGTGCTGGCAGCGGCGGCGGCGATCGGTCCGCCGGTGTCGGCACAGAGTGCGGACGCCGGTCGTCAGGCCTTCGTGACGCGCTGCGCATCGTGCCACGGCACAGACGGGAACGGCGGCGAGCTCGGACCGGCTATCGCTGCGCGTGCGGCACTGCGCACGAACGAGGAGTTGCGCACGGTGCTGCGGACCGGATTCCCCGCGGCTGGCATGCCGGCATTTGCAGCGTTGACGGACGCCGAGGGTGGCGATCTCGTGGCGTTCATTCGGACACTGCGTCCACGAAGCAACATCGTTCCAGAGAAGTCACGGTTTACGCTGTCAGACGGGCGCCCGCTCGAAGGGCTCGTACTCAACCGGACTCAGGCCGACGTGCAAACGCTGGGTGGCGATCAGCACATCCATCTGCTGAGGCCTGAGGGCGACCGGTATCGCGTCGTGACCTCTCAGGTCGACTGGCCGTCATACAACGGTGGTCCCAACGGCAGCCGTTACAGCACGCTCGCGCAGATCGATCGCGGCAACGTTGATCGGCTGGCGCCGAAGTGGATGTTCACCCTGGCAAACACCGCGCGCCTGCAGGTCACCCCGGTCGTGGTCGGCGGCGTGATGTATGTGACCAGCGCGAATGAAGCGTGGGCGGTCGATGCGGGCAGCGGGCGCGAGATCTGGCATTACCAGCGTCCGCGAACGAAGGGACTGATCGGCAACGCAGCGGGTGGTGTGAATCGTGGTGTCAGCGTCGCTGGCGACCGCGTGTTCATGGTGACCGATCACGCGCACATCATCGCGCTGGATCGTCATAGCGGTGCGCTGCTGTGGGACACCGAGATGGCGGACTGGCGCCAGAACTACAACGCGACTGGTGCACCGTTGCCGGTGGGCAACCTGGTTGTCACCGGGACCTCAGGCGGTGACGAGGGAGTCCGCGGGTTTGTTGCCGCGTTCGACCAGACAACCGGAAAGGAAGTGTGGCGGTTCTGGACGGTCCCTGGCGCGGGTGAGCGTGGGTCTGAGACGTGGCAGGGAAAGGGCATCGCTCATCCCGGCGGGTCGACGTGGATGACTGGCGCCTACGACGCCCAACTCGGCCTCGTCTACTGGACCGTCGGTAATCCCGGGCCCGACATGATCGGCGACGATCGGATCGGCGACAACCTGTATACCGACTCGGTTGTCGCGCTCGATGCCCGGACGGGCGCGCTGAAATGGCATTACCAGTTCACGCCGCACGACGTCTGGGACTACGACGCCGAGGAGCCGATTGCGCTGGTGGACACGACCTGGCAGGGACAGCCGCGGCGGCTGCTGTTGCAGGCGAATCGGAACGGTTTCTTCTATGTGCTCGATCGCGTGACCGGTGAGTTCCTGTTGGGCACTGGCTTCGTGAAGAACATCACGTGGGCAACCGGACTGGATCCGCGCGGGCGACCGTTGCGCGTGGAGGGCCTGGAGCCATCGCGTGAGGGAAGGCGCGTCTGTCCATCGTTGGATGGTGCGACGAACTGGTACTCCTCGTCGTTCAACCCGCTGACGAATCTCTACTACGTTCAGGCGAATGACAAGTGCGGCATCTTCACACGCACCGATCAGGAATGGGCGGCAGGCAGAGGCTTCATGGGCGGATCGTTCCGCCAGGCGCCGAACGAGCCGGCGCAACGGCTGCTGCGTGCGATCGACATTCGGACCGGCAAGGTCGCCTGGGAAGTCCCGCAGACCGGAGCGGTGAACTCCTGGGGCGGCGTGCTGAGTACCGCGGGCCGCGTCGTCTTCTTCGGCGACGATAGCGGGGCGCTGGCGGCTGCGGATGCTGAGACAGGGAAGCGGCTGTGGAGTTTTCAGACCAGCCAGCTGTGGAAGGCGTCGCCGATGACGTATCAGTTCGACAACCAGCAGTACGTCGCGGTCGCGTCCGGCTCGACGATTATCGCGTTTGCGCTGCGGTGAGCACAGGCCGACCCTGAGGTCGGCCTATTCCATGCGGTAGTTCGGCGCTTCCTTCGTGATCGTCACATCGTGGACGTGGCTTTCGCGCGCGCCTGCCGGCGTAATACGAATCATCTTGGCTTTTCGCTGCAGCTCGGGGATTGTCGCACTGCCGCAGTACCCCATTCCTGCGCGCAGGCCGCCCACCAGCTGATAGATGACCGCGGCGGCGCTCCCTTTGTGCGCCACGCGCCCTTCGATGCCCTCGGGCACCAGCTTGTCGACGGCGCGGCCGCCTTCCAGATCAAACTCGTCCTGGAAGTAGCGATCGCGACTGCCGCGGCGCATGGCGCCGATTGAGCCCATACCGCGATACTCCTTGTAGCTGCGGCCCTGGAACAGGATCAGCTCCCCGGGACTCTCATCCGTGCCCGCGAACAGGTTGCCGAGCACCGCGCAGCTGGCGCCGGCAGCGATCGCTTTGACGATGTCTCCGGAGTAGCGCATGCCGCCGTCGGCGATGATCGGGATGTTCGATCCTGCCGCCGCGCGTGCACAGTCCATGATCGAGCTGATCATTGGGACGCCGATGCCGGCCACGACGCGCGTGGTGCAGATGGACCCCGCCCCGATCCCGACCTTCACCGCGTCCACGCCGGCGTCGATCAATGCCTCGGTGGCTTCGGCGGTGGCCACATTGCCGGCAACGAGATCGGTGTTCGGGAATTCGCGGCGAATGCGGCGCACCATGTCGATGACGTTCTGCGAGTGTCCGTGAGCCGTATCGACAACGAGCGCATCAACCCCGGCGTTGACCAGCGCAGTCGCCCGCTCGACCGAGTCCGCGGCGATGCCGATCGCTGCGGCGCAACGCAGACGGCCGAGCGCGTCCTTGCACGCGTTCGGATACTTGATGCCCTTCTGAATGTCCTTGACCGTGATCAGCCCCTTCAGCCGGAAGTCCTGATCGACGACCAGAAGCTTCTCAACCTTGTGGCGATGCAGGATCTCACGCGCCTCGTCCAGCGTCGTCCCGACAGGGACGGTGTAGAGCGGATCCTTCGTCATCACATCGGCGATCGGCCGATTGACGTTGGTTTCGAAGCGGAGATCTCTGTTCGTCAGGATTCCGACCAGGCGTCCTTCCTTGCTGCCATCGTCCGTGATCGGCACGCCGGAGATCCGGTACTTCGTCATCAACTCCTGGGCTTCGAAGATCCGGTTCGAGGGCGCAAGCGTGATCGGGTTGACGATCATGCCGCTCTCGGATCGCTTCACGCGGTCAACTTCGGATGCCTGCTCGGCAATGGACAAGTTCTTGTGGATGATGCCGAGGGCGCCGAGCTGGGCCATCGCGATGGCCAGCGCGGATTCCGTCACGGTATCCATGGCGGCGCTGACGAGTGGCACGTTCAACCGGATGTTTCGTGTAAACCTGGTCGAGACATCGACCTGCGTCGGCACGATCGTCGAGTGCTGCGGTACCAGCAATACGTCGTCGAACGTCAGCGCGGTGACGATGCCGGTGTCGATCTCCGACAGCGTCAGCTCTCGTGTCTTAACTTCCATTCAGTCCTCGCACTTGCCCCGCCCTCAGGCGAATCAGGCTGCTGCTCCGTGACACTTCTTGTATTTCCGGCCGCTACCGCACGGACAGGGATCGTTTCTGCCGACCTTTGGTTCTTCCCGCTTGAACGTCTTGATGACATCGTCACCGCCCGTTCGCGCGGGAGTCGGCCCGCCTGGCCCGCTCGGGATGGGCACGTCGCTCTCCGCCATGGGGGCCGGCGAACGATTGTTCGCAAACGCCGGTATGACTTCCGCGCCCGGGTTGTTCAGCGTCATCTGCTGGGCCCGGCGCGCGCGTGGCACGGCGGGGGCCTCTTCGTTGAGCACTGGACGCAGCCAGAACAGCGTGCGGACGATCTCCTCTTCGATGCGCTCTTTCATGTCCGTGAACAGCGCATAGCTTTCTTTCTTGTACTCGACGAGCGGGTCGCGCTGACCGTAGCCGCGGAGCCCGATGCCTTCCTTCAGATGGTCGAGTGAGTAGAGGTGGTCCTTCCACTGGTGGTCGACGATCTGCAGCATCAGATCGCGCTCGACGCGCCGCAGCAATTCGCCGCCGACGAGCCGATCCTTCTCCTCGTAGCTGTTCTTGGCCACGGCCCAGATGGCGTCGCCGATCTCGTCGGGGCTCTTGGTGTTGAGATCCAGCTTCTCGAGGACGGCGGGATCAAGCCCGAACACGCGCGAGGCTTCCCGGATCAGGGCCGGGATGTCCCACTCGTCGACGTCGAGCTTCTCGCCGGCAAAGCGGTCGATTTGATCCTCGAGGATGTCTTCCGCGAGGGCCAGGACGTACTCGTGAGTACCGGCGATTTCATCCTCGGTGATATGAACCTTGCCCTCGAGAATCTCCCGGCGCAGCGTGTACACGCTCTCACGCTGCTTGTTCATCACATCGTCGTACTCGAGGAGATGTTTGCGGACTGAGAAGTTCTGTGCCTCGACCTGCTTCTGGGCACGTTCGATCGCGCGCGAGACCATGTTGTGCTCGATGGGCACGCCTTCTTCCATGCCCAGACGCTGCATCAGGCCGGCGATGCGATCCGACCCGAAGATGCGCATCAGGTCGTCTTCGAGCGAGAGATAGAAGCGTGACGAACCCGGATCGCCCTGACGACCGGCGCGGCCGCGGAGCTGATTGTCGATACGTCTGGCCTCATGGCGTTCGGTGCCGAGGATGTGAAGGCCACCGAGCCTAACGACTTCGTCGTGTTCTGCGTCTGCCTGCCGCTTGAAGTGGGAGTAGATCCGCTCCCATTCAAGCCGCGGCACGCGATAGAAGCCGTCGACGTGGAAGAAGTAGACGAACTGATCGTCGTCCACGAACTTCTCTTCGCCCTTCGGCAGCTTCTCAGCGATCTCTTCGGCGAGCATCTGCTGTCGCGCCATGTGTTCGGCATTACCGCCAAGCAGAATGTCCGTGCCGCGGCCCGCCATGTTCGTGGCGATGGTGACGGTGCCCTTCCGGCCGGCCTGAGCGACGATTTCTGCTTCCTGAGCGTGGTACTTGGCGTTCAGGACGACGTGCTTGATGCCGCGCTTTCGCAGAAGGGTCGACAGCCGCTCTGACTTCTCGATGGAGACGGTGCCGACAAGCGTCGGCCGGCCGGTCTTCTGCTGCTCCAGGATGTCGCTGACGATCGCGTCGAACTTCTCACCGCCGGTCCGGTAGACGAGATCAGGATTCTCGATCCGGACCATCGGGCGGTTCGTCGGCATGACGTTGACGTCGAGGTTGTAGATCTTCCCGAACTCCGCCGCCTCTGTTTCAGCCGTCCCGGTCATGCCCGACAGCTTCTTGTATTTGCGGAAGTAGTTCTGGAAGGTGATGGTCGCGAGCGTCTGGTTTTCGCGCTCGATTTTGACCTTCTCCTTCGCCTCGACCGCCTGGTGCAGCCCGTCGCTCCAGCGGCGCCCCGGCATCAGCCGGCCGGTGAACTCGTCGACGATGACCACCTGACCGTCCTTGATCATGTAGTCGACGTCGAGCCTGAAGAGCGTATGTGCCCGCAACCCCTGATGAATGTGGTGGAGCAGTGGCATGTTGACGGGGTCGTAGAGGCCGTTCGACTCCGGCACGACCCGGTGCTGGAGCATCTGCTCCGCCTTGGCCATGCCCGACTCTGTCAGCGTCACCGTCTTGTGCTTCTCGTCGACGATGTAGTCGCCAGTGGCTTCAAGCTGCTCACGTTCTTCCGCTTTGACGTCCCCGCGCGTTACCGCTCCCGGTTTCAGTTTCGGAATGATGCGGTCGACCTCGTAGTAGAGGTCCGTGGACTCTTCGGCCGGGCCCGAAATGATCAGCGGCGTTCGTGCTTCGTCGATCAGGATGCTGTCCACTTCGTCCACGATGGCGTAATGGTGCTCTCGCTGAACCATCGACGCGAAGTCGAACTTCATGTTGTCGCGCAGATAGTCGAAGCCGAACTCGTTGTTGGTGCCGTAGGTGATGTCGGCTCCGTAGGCGACCTGGCGCTGCTGGTCGGTGAGCTCGTGCTGGATGACACCGACACTCATGCCGAGGAATCGGTAGAGACGTCCCATCCATTCCGAGTCGCGCCGTGCCAGGTAATCGTTCACGGTCACCACGTGAACGCCCTTGCCCTGGAGCGCATTCAGGTACGCAGGAAGTGTGGCGACCAGCGTCTTGCCTTCGCCGGTCTTCATCTCGGCGATGCGCCCGCTGTTCAGCACCATGCCGCCGATGAGCTGAACGTCGAAATGGCGCATGTTCAGCACGCGCTTGCCAGCCTCGCGACCCACCGCAAACGCTTCCGGCAGCAGATCGTCGATCGTCGCGCCTTCAGCGACGCGCTGCTTGAACTCGGCGGTCTTCGCGCGAAGTTGTTCGTCGGTGAGTTGCTGAATCGACGGCTCGAGCGCGTTGATTTCCGCGACGAGCGGACGCAACCGCTTGATTTCCCGATCGTTCTGGGTGCCGATGACCTTGGCGAGTAGTTGACCGATCATTCAGCTGTAGGTCGAGGCTGATGCGAGTGAATAATCTACTGATCGTAGCCCACGGCTACACGATCAGCAAGGAAACGAGATTGTGAGTGTCCGAATCTCGGCGGACGGGTTAGGGGAGGCTACTGATCGCGCGGCTTCTGCTGAGTAAGCAGTTGCAGCGGATTGAGGAGACGGCCGTTGGCGCGAACTTCGTAGTGGAGGTGATAGCCTGTGGCGCGTCCGGTTGCGCCGAGGCGTCCGAGAACGTCACCGCGTTTAACCGTTTGTCCAGGCTTGACCGAGAAGGACGACAGGTGGCCGTATTTCGTTTCGAGGCCGAACCCGTGGTCCACGACGACGAGATTGCCGTAGCCGCCTTGATACTCGGCCTGTGTCACGCGCCCGGAGGCAGTGGCGTAAATCGGCTGGCCCTTCTCGCCAGCGATGTCCAGTCCGGCGTGGAAGTCGTCGCCGCCGGTCATCGGATCCTGACGGTTGCCCATGCGTGACGTGAGCCATCCGTGTGCTGGCCAAATCGAGGGCGTCGCGTCGGCCAGCGCATTGCGGCGCTCGACCATGTAGCGGACGTCGTGCAGCCGGTTCTGAAGTCCCTCGAGGACGTTTCGCAAAAGGCCGAAAGTATCTTCCGGCGCGGCAAGCGCGGAGAAGGTCTTCGCTGCCTGCTGGGCGAACGGTGCGGTCTGAGCGCCGCCGATCGCGCGGTTCTTGACGAATGCGGGCAGTTTTTCGACCGCTCGAGCAGCCACCGGATCAATCGCCGATCGCGCGCCGAGGTCGGCGACGACTGTCTGCAGCGACTCGATCTGGTCTGAGAGGGCTTCCGTCGCGCCACGGTAATTGGAGTTTTCAGCCTCGAGGGATCGGTTGCTCGAGTACAACGAGGCGACTTCGCTCTTTGCCTTCCAGGCGGCGCCAATACCGATGAGCACCGGCAGCGTCACGAGCGCGCAGGCCACGGCGACGGCGGGTCGCGCGGAGATCGTCACCCGGCGGACAACGCCCGAGGTGCGATCAGCGATCAGAATCGTGTAACGCCGTGATGGCATCTTGAACTCGGCCCCGCGACGAGGCGGGCCCACAGACTCCTGGAAACAATGCGTTTCTGGACAGAAACGTTGAAGCAGGGTAACACAGCGATTGGGAAGGCCTCTACATTAAACGTTATATGGCGAACACCGAGCGAAATGCAGCTCGACTGCAGGCCGTCGCTGCTGCCGTGTTGTTTTCCACGGGCGGGGCAGGGATCAAAGTCGAGGCCTTCAGCGCCGCGCAGGTCTCCTGCGTCAGGTCGGGGATTGCAGCCGTCGCCCTGTTGCTCTGGTTGCGGGGCCGCGTTCGATGGACGCCAGGGACGCTCGCTGCCGGTCTGGTCTATGCCGCGACCCTCTCGCTGTTCGTGGGTGCCACGAAGCTCACGACCGCAGCGAACGCGATCTTTCTCCAATCCACCGCGCCGTTGTATCTCCTGCTTCTCGCGCCGCTTGTTCTGCGTGAGCGGGTTCACCTCAGGGACGTTCTGTACCTTGCCGCAATCGCTACGGGACTGGTCTTCTGCTTCGCCGGTACACCGGGCGCGACGGCGACGGCGTCGAATCCCGCGCTCGGCACCTGGCTCGGCGCCGCATCGGGACTAGCGTGGGCGCTGACGCTTGTTGCCCTCAGAATCATCGGGCGCGGTGACGCGAACTCTACCGATGCGGTTGCTCCCGTCGTGGCGGGAAATGTACTGGCGGTTCTGGTCGCCCTGCCGTTTGCGCTGCCGTTTCCGCGTGCGACCGCAGGAGAGTGGCTCACCCTGGTCTATCTGGGAGTGTTCCAGATCGGTCTCGCCTACATTTGTCTCGCGGGTGCCATTCGTCATTTGCCGGCGTTGGAGATTTCACTTCTACTCCTCCTCGAGCCGGTGCTGAACCCGGTCTGGACGTGGATCATCCGGGGCGAAGAGCCTGGCCGCTGGACGATGATCGGTGGCGCCGTCATCGTCGGCGCCACGATCATCAAGCTATTGGTGGACGCGCGTCGTCCCGAACCCGGCGTGGCCGGCGCACCGGCCGCATGAATCGATCTACCGCAAGCCGATACCCGAGATTTCGCGGTACCCCTCCGGGATGCTGAACATCGCGGGAGCGATCGGAGCGTCGCTCAAGTCTGTCACCGTGCTCTCCACTTCATAGCCGAACTCTGCACTGCGCAGAATCTGCCGGAGAACCATTCCCTCCAGTCCCGTGGTGGGGAGACGGCCAGCCAGCCCGAGAGCTTTTTGCAGTCCGGGACTGTACGTCTTGAACGCATCGGAAAGCCAGATTTCTCCCGTCATTGTCAGGACGGTGGGAAAGCCAGGCGGTGGAATAACGGGGAGCGTCACAAGCATTGTGACTTCGACTCGCTCGGCGCGGACGCCGTGGATCATTGCAAAGTCCCCGGTCCGCCTGAAAGTCGGAGGTGGCTGTGCGGCTGCCTCGTTGAGCACGTTGCCCAGTTCCGGTAGTCGCGTGTAAGTCTGTGCGTCTGGATCAAGGATCGTCTGCCCGTCGGAGCGCAGCAGGATGATGACCGTCTTGCCTTCACGCGATTGTTCGATCCGGATGGCATCGGTGCCCACGAAGGTCACGGCATCACCGGGAGGCATCAGCATCTGCATCAACGCGGCGATATCCGGACCCTTTCCGGGGCCCGATCCTTCAACGCGGCGCACGTCGACGTGCGTGGTGACGCGGAGATCGGCGTAGGCCGGCGACACGAAGAGGAGCAGCGAGGCGACGAGTAGGGTGTGTGTCATCGTTGTTCCCGATTGGAGGCGATAAATCGACGTTCTGGTCTACCGTCCGAAATGGAGTCCCACGACAAGCAGCACGGTCATCGATCCACACATCACGATGACGAAGCGTGCGTGTGCGAGGTCGCGACGAACCTGTGGTGAGGTCATCGCACAGTCCTGAAGCACCTCGCCAAGTCGCCGGTGAATGCGCAGTGCCTGTACCGTCGGGATGGCAACGGTGAAGACCCACAGGGAGACCCACGTCGTGAAATGTTGCGGCGTGTGCGAGTCAGTCCATCCGGCCAGCGCAAGTACGCCGGTCGCAAATGTCCAGGACACGATCAGCGACAGCGTGAATGTCACACCAAAGCGAAGGCGAGGTGCAGTGTCCATTGAACTAATAGCGAACGTTGTAGCAGTAGACGCCGTACACCAGCGCCAGCATCGTTGCGGCGAGCTGGTGAGCGATGCACAGCGGTGCGAACGCGACCCCGATCACTGGAATCAGGGCTGACGCGCATATCGGGCCAGTCAGCCACTGAACCTCCGAGTACTCGCTCCAGAGTTGCTTGCAGTAGCCCTCCCAGTAGTCCGCTTCAGTCTGACGGCTCACGCGGACAACGCCACCGCCTCTTCGATCGACCTCGGGCGCAAGGCGATCCAGGGTAGCGGCGAGTCGTTCCCATCGTCCTGAGATGCCTGACTGCAACAACGAATCAAGTGCAGCCCCGCGCGCGGCGTAGTCGATCGTCACGGCAGCCTTGAGGAGCTGCTCGTCGGGCTGCGCCCCATAGGCGCGCAACTCGGACCGCAGATGCTCGTAGTCCGGCTCCAGATACATCACGTTGTAGCGACCGTCGCGCGCAACGAGGGCAGCGACTTGCGACTTGACCCGTTCATCGAGACCCGTCTGGCGTCCGTAAACGGTCAGCGTTCGAAGGTGCGCGGCAAATGCGCGCAGATGCTCGCCGCGCGGGTCGCGGCGCATAGCGTTGTGACTCGTTGCAAGCTGCCGTGCGATGTGTTCGAGAACTGGATCGACAGTCACGCCCTCGAGATGGGCGTGTGCTGCGGTGGCGCCCGCTTGCGCCGCAAGGCGTCCCCGCGACGCCACTACTGGAAGGGCCGCCACGATGCTCCCAACGAACATCCGGCGCCCGATGCCTGTCTCCATACGTCACCCCGTCTTCCGCCCGGCTCACTCCACCAGCCTGTACTGCAGCGCTTCCGCCACGTGATCAGCGCCTATGCGCTCCATCTCGCCAAGGTCGGCGATGGTTCGAGCGACTTTCAGCACGCGGTCGTAGCCGCGTGCGCTCAGTCCGAATCGCTCTACCGCTCGCTTCAGCAGGTCGCGACCCGCGATGTCGGGACGGCACGCATGGCCCCCAGCGCGTCCGCGCAATTCAGCATTCGTTCGAGCACCGGTCGCCGGCCGTCTCCCCTGTTGCCGTACGCGTGCGGCGCAAACGCGCTGACGGACGATGGCGGAGTCCTCGCCCGGCGCCGCTTCTGTGATGGCCGCAACGGGCACGGCAGGGACCTCGACGATGAGGTCGATTCGATCGCGAAGCGGACCAGAGAGCCGTCCGCGATAACGCGCAATCTGTGCGGGCGTGCAGCGGCACGAACGACGGTCGTCACCGCTGAAGCCACAGGGACACGGGTTCATTGCGGCGACGAGGACGAACCTGGCCGGAAAGACCGCAGTACGAGCCGCGCGGGCGATCGTGACGCGGCCTTCCTCGAGCGGTTGCCGCAGGACCTCGAGTACCCGTCGGTCAAACTCGGGCATCTCATCGAGGAAGAGCACACCGTTGTGTGCGAGTGAGATTTCACCTGGTCTAGGGATCGCGCCTCCGCCGACGAGCGCAACATTCGAGATCGTGTGATGCGGCGCGCGAAAGGGTCGATGCGCGAGCAGGCCGGTGCCCTGAGGAAGCGTGCCAGCAACCGAGTGAATCGCGGTGCATTCCAAGGCCTCATCGAACGTGAGCGGAGGCAGGATTGTGCCCAGGCGGCGCGCCATCATCGTTTTGCCCGCGCCGGGCGGGCCCGTCAGCAGCAGGTTGTGGCCGCCAGCCGCCGCGACTTCCAGTGCGCGGCGCGCGAAGAGTTGCCCCCGGACATCGGCGAGATCCCCGTCCTCGATTGATGGTGGTGGTGCGGCGGTCTCCACTGGCTGGGCGAGCGGCGCTTCATCAGGCCGGTTCAGGGCCTCGACGGCGTCCGGCAGCGACCGAACCAGACAGACTTCCAGCCCTTCGACGACGCATGCCTCCGCTGCGTTCTGCGGCGGGAGCAGGAGCCGCCTCAGGCCAAGGCGGCGCGCCGCGATGGCGATCGGAAGAACGCCGCGGATTCCGTTGATCCCGCCATCGAGCGAGAGCTCGCCGACGACGATGGTGTCGGTCACCGATCGGCGCGTCAGGGAGCCCGAGACCGCGAGCAGGCCGAGCGCGATCGGCAGGTCGAACGACGATCCGGCCTTGCGGACGTCCGCAGGTGCGAGGTTGACGGTGATGCGGTGGTGAGGGAAGTCGAAGCCGGAATTGCGGATCGCCGACCGCACGCGGTCGCGGCTTTCGCGGACGGTCGCGTCCGGAAGTCCCACCATGGTGAAGTGGGGAAGCCCGAACGAGACGTCCACTTCGACGTCGACGGGATAGGCGTCGACTCCAAATACGGCGGCGCTTCGCAACATGGCCAGCAACTGGCCCTCATCACTGCAAGAGCCGACGCGTGTGCGTGCTATCGCAGAACCGCGCGTTTGGCGGAGCTTTTCCCAAGGCGACGTGGCGAGGGATCGCAGTTCCTGCGATCAGCGCACATCCCGAAGTACGCAGATCTAATTTGTGGCGGAGCCGGATCGAAGGATCGTGAGGCGCTGGCCGATCTTGATGGCGCTACCGCTGATGCGGTTCCATTGCTTCAGCGCCGCAACCGTCGTCTGATACAGGTTTGCAATCGAGAAGAGCGTTTCACCGCGCCTCACCTTGTGCGTCAGTCGCGTGACGCCGCTCGCCGCCGACGCGTTCTGAACGACAGGCGGGCGAACGTTGCTGGCTGCGACAGCGTCGACGGAGCGAGATTCTGCGACCGGGGCAGGAGTGTCAGTTCGTGCGGCCAGCATCGTCGTCGGGGCGCGCGGGATGATCAGCTGCTGGCCGGCGTCCAACCGTGCCTTCGTGCTCAGGTAGTTCGCTTCGGCAAGATCGGTGCGGCTGACTTTGAGCTTCTTGGCAATCGTCTGGATCGTCTCGCCTTTCTTCACCGTGTACCGGTTGAACGAGACCAGATCCTCGGGCTCGGCCGTCCCCATTGCTGCAAGGATCCGAGCGCCCGTTCCTTGTGGGACCGTCAACGTATAGTCCGTTGCCCGCACTGGTGTTGTCCACCGCCGCAGCTCCGGATTGAGGTCCTGGATGACTTCGGCGGGTACTCCCGCCCACTCGGCAACTTTCCGCAGATCGATTGGGCCGTAGACCGTGACTCGTTCGGTCTGCGGGAGCTCCGGCTCGACGATGGCCAACCCGTACTGAGCCGGGTTCCGGGCGATAACAATGGCGGCGAGGATCAGCGGCACGTAGTCGCGCGTCTCGCGGGGCAGGTATCGGGACGACGCCGACAACTGCCAGAAATCGGTGCGCTTCGATCGCTTCACGGCGCGCTGGACGCGTCCCGGACCGCCGTTATACGACGCCAGCGCAAGGTGCCAGTCGCCGAACATGTTGTGGAGCGTTGTCAGATACTTTGCGGCCGCCCGCGTGGCTTTCTCCGGATCCGCGCGTTCGTCGATGTACCAGTCGTGCTGCAGCCCGTTCTCGAGCGCGGTGCCGCGCATGAACTGCCAGATTCCCTTGGCTTTGGCCTTTGATAACGCGCTGGGTTTAAACGCGCTCTCGATCAGAGGCACGTACGCCAGGTCGAGAGGCAGTCCCTCGGCACGAAAGACCTCCTGGATCATCGGCAGATACTGCACGCCGCGGCTCAGGCCGTCTTCGAGGTAGCTCTTCAGACGCCCGCTGAACAACTGGACGTACTGAAGCACTCTCCCATTCAACGGGATGTCGATATCGTGCGGAGTTTCCTGGAGGTCGTCCGAGACAGCCCGCTTCGTTTCCGGCGTCGCGGGCGGCTGCTCGAAGGTGGAAATCGTCAGGAGGTCATCGATCGTTGCCGGCTCGTATCTCTTTTCGGTGAAGCCGTCGCCCTGAGCGAGGGCTGTGAGCTCATAGGCGCTGATGCGCTCAACCAGCCGATCGAAGTGCTCGCGAATTCGTGGAACCGTCCGGGCGCCGAAGCGCGACTCCAGCAGCACCTCGAGCGACTTGTTGAACTCCGCCTTCGCCATCTCGAGATGGCCCTCTCGCAGTTCGCGCTGGCCGGCCTCGAAGTGGGACGTCGAAAGCGCGATCAGCTCGGAGACGGCATCGCCTGGAATCGGGGCGGAAGCGACAGAAGAAGTACCCGAACCGGCAGACTGTGCGAGCGCCATCGCAGGCGCTGAACACAGGAGAAAGAGACCCAATGCGGCAGCAATGCCGAATCGGAGACGCTCCGTGGCTGGACCTTGCGGCGTTTTCTGTGCCTTCCGCATTGGGGCGTACTCTACCATTCGTGAAATTTGCGGGTCAACAATAAGTCCAACGGGCTCAGCAATTGCGGGCAGACGTGAGCCCGCCCGTGAATTGTATCGACCGTTGGGCGGGGCTTCGCCAGCGCTCGTCAGCGACCCCAGGAAGCCTGCACAAACACCTTGTTTGAGTCGCCGAGGTCTCGCGCGGATGGGGTGATGATCGTTTTCTCCCCGATCACTAACTTCCGGCCTTCGCCGAGCGCCGCCCGCACGTCGTCCTCGCAGACGAACTCTGCCGGCACCTGGTCGGTCGCGGCTGCATCGCGCGCTGGTAAGGGCGTTCCGGCGGAACGCTCGGAACTGTCGGAGGCGGCTCTGTATCCCCGTGAAGCCAGGAACGCGTCGATTCGTGCAGTCAGTGCCTGCGCGGACACCCCTCGCGATTCAACGGCTACTGGCGCTTTCGGAAGGGGAGTCAGCATTACTGCCGGATTGCCCATCGCGGGGCGCGTCGGCGCACCGTTCGCCGCCATGGTTGCCGAGAGAGCCGCGGGGCGCATTTCGTACGTCAGGCGCTTGATATTGAGGAGATGGCGAGGCGAGATGTTGTCCGACGTGATGTTGCCGCCCCAGCCGCCACATCCAAGCGTCATGGCAGGGTCGAGCCCCGTAGTGAGGCCTATCGATCCATGCGTCGTCGGCGTGTTGACGCAAATCCGAAAGGCGGGCTTCTTCAGGCCGAATTGCAGGATCACATCCTGATTCTCTGAATGGATGGCCATCGTGTGGCCCATGCCGCCGTACCGCAGGATTTCGATGCAGCGCTCGCAGCCCTGACGCCAGTCGCTGACGACGTACCACGACAGCACTGGACACAGCTTCTCGATGGAGAGCGGATAATCCCGTCCGACGCCGGCCAGCGGTGCGATGAGAACCTTGGTTCCGGCCGGTACGGTCAGGCCAGCTTTGTCTGCGATGAGAGCCGCAGACTTGCCGACGAGCGCAGGATTTGGAAGCCGCTGTGCCGTGACGAGAATTCGTGCGAGCGCGTCGATCTCCGACTCGGTCATGAAATATGCGCCGAGAGCCTGGAACTGCCGCCTCGCCTCTTCTGCGACTGCTTCGTCCACTACGACAGAGTTCGGTGACGAGCAGAGCAGGCCGTTGTCGAACGTCTTGCCGATCATGATGTCGCGGGCGGCCTTCGCCAGGTCGGCCGAGCGTTCGATGTAACACGGCGCGTTGCCGGGACCGACGCCATACGCCGGTTTGCCAGCGCTATACGCCGCCCGCACGAGGCCCATGCCGCCGGTGGCCAGGATCACGGCCACCTCGCGGGCCTTCATCAATTCCTGAGTACCCTCCAGCGTGACCGTCTTCATCCACCCGACGCTGCCGGCTGGCGCGCCCGCCCTGGTGGCTGCTTCGGCCATCAACTCCACGGCTCTGGTGATGCACCTGGTCGCTGACGGATGTGGACTGATGACGATCGGACAGCGCGCCTTCAGCGCGATGAGGACCTTATAGATCGCTGTGGATGTAGGGTTCGTGGAGGGAACGATCGCCGCGATGACGCCAAAGGGCTCGGCGATTTCGATGATCTTGCGGTCTTCGAGACGGTTGACTACTCCAACCGTTCGCATTGGCCGGATGAACTCGTACACCTGCCGCGAGCCAAAGAGGTTCTTCTGGATCTTGTCCTCGATGACTCCGTAGCCGGTCTCTTCCACGGCAAGGCGCGCGAGCGCCTCCGCGTGAGGTGTGACCGTGTCCGCCATCGCGCTTACAATCGCGTCGATCTGTTCCTGCGAGAGCTCGGCGAGAGGCGCCTGTGCCTGTCTGGCGTTGCGCGCGAGCGCGCGCGCTTCAGCAATCGACGCCAGGTCTTTGTCCGTCTGCGGCGCGGAACCTGAGCCAGCCATCGACGTGGTTGCTACCCTTTAGGCAGGATTCGTTCGACTTCAGCGTGAGGCCGCGGAATGACGTGCACGGAGATGAGTTCGCCGACACGGCGCGCAGCGGCGGCGCCGGCGTCGGTCGCGGCCTTCACGGCGCCGACATCGCCGCGCACCAGGACGGTGACGTAACCGGCTCCAATGTATTCCTTGGCGACGAGCACGACGTTCGCCGCCTTCACCATTGCGTCGGCAGCCTCAACAGAACCGATGAGGCCGCGGGTCTCGACCATCCCGAGCGCTTCAGATGCCAATGTGCGGCGATAGTATCATTTCGATGCGCACGCTCCGGGCTCGCGGGGTGTTCCAGGCCTGCATTCAGCCGAAATAGATAGGCGTAGGGGCGGAGTAGGGGTGTCTTTCAAGCCGATGCAGCTTCTTCTCCGTCTAACCTAAACATAACCATGGAGTTCCGGTGCAGACTCGGCACGCCTGGCGGCGAGATCCTCGAAGGGATCTATGTCGCCGACAGCGAAGATCGGCTGCGCCGCGAGCTGGAAGAGAAGGGTCTTTACATCCTGTCACTGCAGCGCCGGAGCGGGCTGCAGGCTATTACTCTTACGGCGGGCGGTCGGGGACGAATCAGTCGCCAGGAATTCCTGGTCTTCAACCAGGAACTGGCGACGCTGCTCAAAGCGGGCATGCCGCTCGTGCAGTCGCTCGATATCCTGCGTCAGCGCGTCTCGAATCTGACCTTCAAGGCAGTCCTCGACGCCATCTACGAAAAGGTCAAGGCCGGCACCTCGCTCTCGGACGCGTTCGCCGAACACGGGAGCCTGTTTCCGCCGGTTTATGCCGCCTCGCTGATGGCCGGGGAACGAAGCGGCAATCTGGATTCGGTCATCCGACGGTACGTGGCGTACGAGAAAGTGATCGGCGCGGTCCGCAAGCGAACGATCTCCGCGCTGATTTATCCGGCCATCCTCGTGACGATGATGCTGGTCCTCATCGGCATCATCGTGCTGAGGGTGGTTCCCGCATTTTCGGATTTCTATGGGAACTTCGGTCGGCCGCTGCCGCTGTCGACCCGGATCATCGTCGCGATTTCCAATGCGGTGGTCGCGAATGTGTGGCTGATACTGGTGTCGGTCGTCGGAGTCGTCGTCGGCATCACTCTGTGGGTCCGGCATCCGGCGCAACGTCCGGTGTTTCATCGCATGCTCCTGACGCTGCCCTGGGTCGGCGAGGCGATACGAAAGTTCGCGACGGCGCAGGTCGCGCGAACGCTTGCCACGTTGCTGGGCGGCGGCATTCCGCTGGTCAATGCCATCGAGATCAGCGGACGGTCGATGTCGAACCGTTACCTGGCGCGTGAGTTGGACGATGTACGCGGTCGCGTCCAGGAAGGGCAAAGCTTTGCGGCGGCTCTGCGGGAACGCGCGTCTTTTCCAGACGTGGCGGTGAAGATGGTCGAAGTGGGCGAGTCCACGGGCGCTCTTCAGGAGATGCTGAACAGCCTGGCTGACTTCTATGACGAAGAGATCGAGACTGAGGTCTCGCGCTTCATCACCCTTGTCGAGCCGGTGCTGCTGGTCATCATGGGCGTGATCATCGCGGTGGTGGTGCTGGCGCTTTACATGCCCTTGTTCGAACTGAGCTCCGTCGTGGGAGCGACGCAATAACGCTATGGCGACGCCTGATACAAAAGAGAACGCCCTGAGCGTCGCGCCCCCCGCGGACGACCACGCAGCGGAGGTCGCTCGTGCACGGGCGCTGGCTGCGCGGTACCGGCGCGAATTCGTCGACATGGACGAATTCCGGATCGATCAGGAACTGTTCCGGTCGATTCCCGCTGATCTGATGCTGCGGTACGGATTCGTGCCGCTTCGCCGCGAAGGCACAGCGCTCGTGATCGTCGTGTCCGATCCGGCGGATCTGCCGCTGATCGATGAGCTTTCCGCCGTCTTGCGGACGCCGATTCGGGTGACCGTCGGTGCCGCCTCGGCGATCCAGTCGATCCTGAAGAAGAGTGAAAGCTCACAGCGCGTCCTCGAGGATGCCGTCGATGGCTTCCAGCTGCAGGTCCTCAAAGACGAGGAAATAGGGGAGGACAGTCTCACCGTCGAGAAGCTGACGACGGGCGACATGAATCCGATCATCCGCCTCGTCGATTCGACGATCTACACGGCCATCCAGCGACGCGCCAGCGACATCCATATCGAGACGGGCGATGACGCGGTGCACGTCAAGTACCGCATCGATGGCGTGCTGCAACCGGCGATGCGCCCCATTGCGCGTCAGTTTCACAGTTCCGTGATATCGCGCATCAAGGTGATGGCGGAACTGGATATCGCGGAAAAGCGGATTCCGCAGGACGGCCGGTTCAAGGTGCGGATGCCCGGGAAGACGATCGACTTCCGCGTCTCAATCATGCCCAGCGTTCACGGCGAAGATGCAGTGATCCGCATTCTCGACAAGGAGTCGATCAGCGAGCAGTTCACGGAACTCACGCTGGACATCCTTGGCTTTCCGGCTCAGGAGCTGCAGCGCTTCCGCAAGTACATCCACGAGCCGTACGGTATGGTGCTGGTGACCGGTCCGACCGGATCCGGCAAGACGACCACCCTCTACGCCGCGCTGTCGGAGATCAAGTCCATCGAGGACAAGATCATCACCATCGAAGATCCGGTCGAGTACCAGCTGCGCGGCATTACGCAGATTCCGATCAACGAGAAGAAGGGGCTGACGTTTGCGCGCGGACTACGGTCGATCCTGCGGCACGACCCGGACAAGATCATGGTCGGTGAGATCCGCGACCCGGAGACAGCGCAGATTGCGATTCAGTCGGCTTTGACCGGTCACCTCGTGTTCACCACCGTCCACGCGAACAACGTTGTGGACGTGCTCGGACGGTTCCTCAACATGGGCGTGGAACCGTACCAGTTCGTGTCTGCGCTGAACTGCGTCATGGCGCAGCGGCTCGTGCGTCTCATCTGCGGCCACTGCAAGCGGCCGGCGCGTGTCGACCCGCGGCTGCTCGAAGAGTCGGGGCTTTCGGCGGACCTCGCGCACACGCAGCGGTTCTATGAAGGCGCGGGATGCATCGAATGCGGCGGCACAGGTTTCAAAGGTCGCACCGCGATCTGCGAGCTGCTGAATCTGTCCGATCCCGTCCGCGAGATGATCCTCGACAGGCGCCCGACGTCCGAGATCAAGAAGACCGCACACGAAGAGGGGATGCGATTCCTCCGGGAGTCTGCGGTTGAAAAGGTGCTCACCGGGCTGACTACGCTCCGGGAGATCAATAAGGTGACGTTCGTCGAATGAGCTTTCACTCCTGGCTGGCCAGCTCGGCACCCGAGGCGGCGATCGAGATCGCGCCCGACGCGGTGTCCATCGCCGCACTCGGGTCGCGAGGCTCCGAGGCCGTTATTCATGCGTACGGATCCGC
>Ga0070670_100001022_pt1 | contig 22109 bp, 20 predicted proteins | sample KBSS63metaG_FD_64665 | JGI IMG/M metagenome (GOLD analysis project Ga0070670, IMG submission 64665) | Switchgrass rhizosphere microbial communities from Kellogg Biological Station, Michigan, USA - KBS S6-3 metaG | ecosystem: Host-associated > Plants > Roots > Rhizosphere > Soil ... | reverse complement strand
CCACGCTGGTTCTCATGGTCGCAGGCCGCGGCATCGCACAGCTCGTTACCGGCGGGCAAATCACTACGTTCGACGACCCGTCCTTTGCCGCACTCGCGGAAGGCACGATCTTCGCCATTCCCGCGCCAATCCTGATCGTAGCTGTGGCTGTCCTTCTGCTGACACTCCTCGTCCGCTTTACCGCGTTCGGCCTAATGATCGAGGCAATCGGCGTGAACCCGCGCGCGGCGGAGCTCGTCGGCATCAACACGCGGTCGATCATTCTTGCAGTCTACGCATTGTCAGGCGTGACGGCGGCGCTTGCCGGGATCATCGCCACGGCCGATATCCGTGGCGCGGATGCGAATAATGCGGGGCTCTGGCTGGAGCTGGACGCGATTCTAGTGGTCGTGCTCGGTGGAGGATCCCTCCTCGGCGGCCGCCTGTCCTATGGCCTCACTCTTGTCGGGGCGATCACACTCCAGGCGATCAAGACCGGCATTCTGCTTGCGGGCCTCCCTCCCCAAATGGGCCTGATCCTGATGGCGGTGATGGTCTCGGTCCTCCTAGTCGTACAGGCTCCCGCGCTTCAGCAAAGGCTGCACCGTCGTACGCTACGGAAGGCCGCGTCGTGACCGGCCAGAATCGCACGCTCCTCGTGACAATCGTTGTGCTCGCGGCCTTGTTCGCATTCTGCGCGTGGCAATTTCCGTTCGTCCTTTCGGCGCGGGTGATCGGCAACCTGCTCACCGACAACGCTTTCCTCGGAATGCTCGCAATCGGGATGACGGTGGTCATCATCTCGGGAGGTATCGATCTGTCGGTCGGTTCGGTGCTGGCATTCAGTGCGGTGCTGCTCAGCGTGCTCATCACGAAGAGAGGGGTGGATCCGACTTTCGCGTTCGTCATCGTTCTCGGCATAGGAACGGCGTTCGGAGCGCTTCAGGGCGCGGCGGTTCACGTGCTGCGCGCGCCCGCCTTCATCGTCACTGTCGCGGGCATGTTCCTCGCACGGGGCGTCTGCTTCTTGCTGACGGAAGATTCGATCCCAATCAGCTCGTCGGCCTACCAGAGACTGACCGATGTTGGCCTGCCTTTGGGCGGAGGCGGACACGTCACTCTCAGTGCTCTGATCTTGCTCGCAAGCGTCGCTTTGACCGCTGAGCTCCTTCGACGCACCCGGTTCGGCGCGAACGTCTACGCACTCGGCGGTGATCGCCGCGCAGCGGAACTGATGGGCGTTCCGGCCGGTGCGACGACGGCCTGCATCTATGCCTTCTCCGGGTTCATGGCAGCTGCCGGCGGGATCCTCTATTCGCTCTACACGCAGTCCGGTTACCCGCTTGCCGGGGTTGGGCTGGAGCTGGACGCGATCGCCGCAACCATCATCGGCGGCACCTTGCTTGCGGGCGGGTACGGAAGCGTCTGGGGAACGGCACTCGGCGTTCTCATCCTCGGCTTGATCCAGCTCTACATCACGCTTGAGGGCACGCTTTCGAGCTGGGTTGCGAAGATCGCTACGGGAGCGCTTCTCCTGTTCTTCATCGGGGCCCAGAAGCTCTTTTCACAATCGTCCTTCGGCCCCCGCCTGTTCGCGCGGCTAAGCGTCCGCGGCGGGCTCAATCACGCGCTCTCAACGGAACAACCGCAATGACCCAGGAAGCACCTCCCGCCCGCCAGCGCCTTCGTTCACGCGCCTGGTTCGACGATCCCGCCAATGCCGACATGACGGCGCTCTATCTCGAGCGATACATGAACTTCGGCCTTGCTCTCGAAGAGCTCCAGTCGGGGAAACCGATCATCGGGATCGCGCAGACAGGCAGCGACCTCAGCCCCTGCAATCGCCATCACCTGGTGCTTGCCGACCGTATTCGTGCGGGCATCGTCGAAGCCGGCGGAATCCCCTTCGAGTTTCCGGTGCACCCGATTCAAGAAACCGGGAAGCGCCCGACGGCAGGTCTCGACCGTAATCTTGCCTATATCGGGCTAGTCGAGATCCTCTTCGGATATCCGATCGACGGCGTCGTCCTGACCACCGGTTGCGACAAGACCACGCCGGCATGCCTAATGGCAGCCGCAACGATGAACATCCCGGCGATATCGCTGTCGGTCGGACCAATGCTTAACGGATGGCATAAGGGTGAACGGACGGGATCGGGGACCATCGTATGGAAGGCTCGTGAGCTGCTCGCGGCGGGTGAGATCGACTACCAGGGCTTCATCAAGCTAGTCGCCTCGTCAGCTCCCTCGACGGGGTTCTGCAACACCATGGGAACCGCGACGACTATGAACTCGCTTGCCGAGGCTCTCGGAATGTCTCTGCCGGGGTCCGCGGCAATTCCGGCGCCTTACCGGGACCGCCAGGAGGCCGCGTATCGGACCGGCCTTCAGATCGTGGAGATCGTGGAAGCCGACCGCAAGCCTTCGGACATTCTCACGCGGGAGGCCTTCCTGAATGCCATCCGGGTCAACTCGGCAATCGGCGGGTCCACGAATGCGCCGATCCATCTCATCGCGCTCGCCCGGCACATGGGCGTCGACCTTTCCATTGATGATTGGGAGGAGTTCGGTCGAGACATACCTCTGCTCGTCAATCTTCAGCCGGCCGGAGAATATCTCGGCGAGGATTATTATCGGGCAGGCGGCGTTCCGGCGGTCGTCTCGGAACTGATGAAACAAGGTCTGATCCACGTAGATGCATTGACGGCCAACGGCCGCACGATCGGCGAAAATTGCAGGGACGCGCAGATCGAGGACGAAGACGTCATCCATCCGTTCAATCGTCCGATGAAGGAGGCCGCCGGCTTCTCCGTGTTGCGCGGCAACCTCTTCGAGAGTGCAGTCATGAAGCTCAGCGTGATCTCCGATGAGTTCCGTGGGCGCTACCTCAGCAATCCCGACGATCCGAACGCATTTGAGGGGCCGGTCGTCGTCTTCGACGGACCTGAGGACTATCACAAAAGGATCGACGATCCCGCCACGGGCATCGACGAAAGCACGATCCTCATCATGCGCGGCGCCGGGCCGGTCGGTTATCCCGGAGCGGCCGAGGTGGTGAACATGCGTCCGCCGGCAGATCTCATCAAAGCAGGAATTCACGCGCTGCCGTGCATGGGCGACGGGCGGCAGTCCGGAACGTCGGGCTCGCCATCCATCCTCAACGCATCGCCCGAAGCAGCGGTCGGCGGTGGGCTCGCTCTTCTCAGAAGCGGCGACCGGGTTCGGATAGACCTCAAGCGCGGCGAAGCGAACGTCCTCATCGACGATGCCGAAATGGACGAACGCCGTCGGGAAATGGAGGCGCGTGGCGGATACGTTTATCCGGGCAGTCAGACCCCATGGCAGGAGATGCAGCGCGGCAGCGTCGGGCAAATGTCGACCGGCGCGGTAATCGAGCCGGCGGTAAAGTATCAGCGCGTCGGCCAAGTCTTCGGCGTTCCGAGACACAACCACTAAGCTACTTCGGCAGCACCGTCCCCTTCTCGGTGCGGAGCGGAGAGCTTTGCGACGGCACGCCAGTTCCCGGCTGCCCGGACCCTACGCTGACTGTGTAGGAGCCGGCGAGCACCACGTGCTCGCCTTCGGGTGTCACGCTGCTGAGATCGCGAGGGGATAGTTCGAAAGTCACCGTTCGTGCTTCCCCTGGCTTGAGCGAGAGGCGCTGGAACCCGCGCAGCGCGAGCCTTGGAGTGCCCGGTGCTTCAGGAAAGTTAAGGTAGAGCTGAGCGACTTCATTCCCCGCTCGGCCCCCGTTGTTGCGAACCTGGGCTGACACGCGAGCTCCGCCGTCGGCAGTCCTCGACACCTTTAGCGACGAATAAGCGAAGCTGGTGAAGCTCAAACCATAGCCGAACGGATAAATCGGAGTTCCGGTGAAATACCGATAGGTCCTCCCGGTCATCGAATAATCGTCGAACGGAGGCAGGTCTTCCACGCCCTTGTAGAATGTCAGCGGCAAACGCCCGCCGGGATCGGCTCGACCGGACAGCACGTTGGCCACGGCAAGGCCGCCCGATTGACCCGGGTACCAGGCCTCAAGGATGGCGTTGGCGTTCTGCTTTTCCCATCCGAGATTGATCGGGCTGCCGTTCATGGCGACGACCACGAGAGGTCTCCCAGTGGCCTTGGCCTGTTCGAGCAGCTTGCGCTGATCTGCCGGCAGGTCGAGCATCGTCTTGTCGCCGCCCTTGAAGCCGGGCCGCTCGACGGATGATTCCTCACCTTCGAGATCCGACGTCAGGCCGACCACTGCGACGATGACGTCCGCGTTGGCTGCCGCCGCTTTGAGATCGTACTCCGGCCGTTCCGACACATATTTCCAGGTGAGGCCTACTCCGGTCTCGCCGTGCGCATCCGCAGCGATCTCGATGCGATAGCGATGACCCTTCTCGACCCGGACAGTTTTTAGTTTGGGCAGGCCACCCCAAGGCGCATCGACGAACTCTACCAGCGGCTGGCCGTCGAAAGTGAACCTCCCGTTCCGCCATCCCGACAGGCCAAGACGATAAGATCCGGACTCCGGTGGCACGAAATATCCGCTCCAAACCACGCGATAGTCGTCATTGACTGCCGCGATGTCGGCGTCGCCATTGTCGAGGCCGGACACAATCGCGGAGGCAGCCGGCTTTGCGGACACCTTCATTGGCTTGCCGTCCTTTCCGAGGGACCCGGGAAGCGCGTTGTAGAAGCGCGCCAGCAAACCTCGCTTGCCGTCAGGCGTCTCGAGAACGGACGCGGGTATCGGGTCGCCGTCGGTGATCGATTCGCCGGCTGGGGCGTACACGATCTGAGACTTAGGCATTGCTCTGCGAAGTCCATCGAGCACGGAGATCGGCGGCGCCGATGCCGGCGACGAATAGTTTCCGCGCAGAACACGCGTTGCGTCGCCGAGTGGCCCAATGACTGCAATGCGCGCTCCTGACCTGAGCGGCAGGACGCCGTCATTCTTCAGCAACACCATGCTTTCCTCGGCCGCCTTCAGCGCAAGTGCCCGATGCTTCTCGGTGCCGATGGCTGAAACAGGAACGGTCGCGCCGGTGCGAACTCCAGGAAGATCGCCGGTCCGGTAGCGAGCAGCGAAAAGGCGCACGAGCGCTCGATCGATCTCCGCTTCGCTGATGAGGTGGCGGTCAAGCGCCTCTTTGTAGCGCTGCCAAAGCGGCGGCGGGTGCGGGCCGAGCGTTGCTGTGTGACATTCATTGTCGACGCCGGCTCGGACCGCCGCAGCCACGCCTGAAGCCACATCCGGCGCGTAATGATGATGGTCGCTGATGTCCTGGACCGCATCGCAGTCGGACACGACATAGCCCTGAAAGGCCCAGGCTCCGCGAAGATGGTCCTTAAGAAGATCGTCGCTCGCGCATGCCGGCTGACCGTTGACGCGATTATAGGCGCACATCACCGACCGAGCCTTGGCCTCGACAATCGCAGCGCGGAAAGCGGGAAGATATGTGTCTTCGAGATCATGCTTCGAGACGAGCACGTTCGCCTTGTGGCGCGTGCTTTCCGGACCGCTGTGGACTGCAAAATGCTTAGGAGTCGCGATGACGTTCGGCTGGTCCGGGTTGGAACCCTGCATGCCTTCGACGAAGGCTACTCCCATTCGTGCAGTGAGATATGGGTCCTCGCCATAGGTCTCTTGCCCGCGGCCCCACCGAGGATCGCGGAAGATGTTGATGTTCGGCGACCATGTGTCGAGGCCGGTCCCGATCCTGCCCAGTTCGCCGGTCTGCCGGCCGAGCGTGTGGAGTGCGCGGACCTCCGTGCTGATGCTTTCAGCGACATTGTGAACCAACGGTGCATCGAAGGTAGCAGCAAGGCCGATCGGCTCTGGGAAGTTGGTCGTCGGAACGCTTCCCATCGCGCCGTGAAGAGACTCGGTCCACCAATTGTAAGCCGGCACTTTCAGCCGCGGGATCGCCGGAGCCACATTCACGAGCTGACCTAGTTTTTCTTCGAGCGTCATCTTGGCGACGAGCTCGGTGGCGAGCGCCTCGGCCAGGTGACGAGCAGAGGGCGATGGGGCGGTTGCGGTTTCAGCTCTCGCCGCTGTGAGCGGCGACATAGCCGATGCCAGCAGGGACAGGCGAGCGAGGTGGATCAGAGTCTGGCGTTTGAGCATCCGAGATCTAGCGAGAGGGCTTCAGCATGCCGTGCATGCCGATCCAGCGAACGAAGGCGTCGAACCAGCCGGTGCTTGTAGTTTCCTTCGGGTACATGCCGAACCCGTGACCGCCTTGTTCGTAAAGGTGGAACTCCACAGGCCGCTTCGCCGCCGTCCAGCTTTCAATCAGGCCCATGCCCCGGCCAGCGAACAGCGGATCATCGGCCGCGAGAGCAACGAACATGGGTGGCGCGTCGGCCGGCACCTTCACTGGCGCAAGCGTCCCATAGATCGGCGCAATGAAAGCCGGCTTGGCATCCTCGCCGGCAAGGGCCGTGACCAACGTCAGCATCGCGCCGGCAGAGAAGCCGACCATGCCGATGCGGTTGGGATCGATATGCCACTCCGCCGAACGTTTGCGGATGAGCGCGAAAGAGGCGCGCGAGTCAGCGATCTGTGGTGTGAGCTGCGGAACGGCTTCGTCGGCCTGCATCGGCGGCCGAGGACCGGCACCCGCAAACATCTCGGCCATCGACTTCTCGAACGCGGGCATATCCTGCGGGGTAGGAACCAGTCGGTACTTGAGCACGAATGCCGCCACGCCCCGGTCCGCGAGAGCACGGGCGACATCCCATCCCTCATTTTCCATGGAAAGAGTCCGGAACCCGCCGCCCGGTGCCACGACAACCGCGGTCCCGGTCGCTTTCGCCGGGTCAGGAAGGAACGGAGTAAGCGTCGCCACGCTAACGTTGCGGGCGAACAATTTGCCATATTGTCTATGCCACGCCTCGGGGGCGGTGTTGCCTGCGAGCTTGCCCGTTCCCAGCTCAATCGCATTCGGTTGAGCCGGGATCGCTACCGCAACCATCCTGTCTGACTGCGCCTGTGCCGGTGAGGCGAAAAAGCCGACAGAAACTGCGAAACCGATTCCCAATACCCGCCCTGCGACCCTACGAACGGAACGAACTACCACTGCGGTCGAACACATATGCACCCTCCGCCTGTCGGCGCATTTGTCCTACAAATCAGCGGGTGCGTTGTCACGGCTGAAGGGGTCGTCACTGCATTCGGCCAGTGAAGCCAACTGCTTTCGACCTTAAGAAGAAATTAGGAAGCCTGGCATGCGGGACGCTCGAGGAGCTCGAGGCGGGTCGACAGATCCAGCAAGCGATCCGTCACGCCACGCTGGAAGCCTTTTGCTCGCCGCCGGCTCTTCTCTCGGTCCAGCGATGCCAGCAGTGCACGGCTCAAAGGGCCTATCGTGGCCTGAAAACTGGCGCGCCCGGCAGGATTCGAACCTGCGACCCCAAGCTTAGAAGGCTCGTGCTCTGTCCAACTGAGCTACGGGCGCGCGTTGCCAAATTTAGTAGCGGCATTGCCAGCTAGGCTCAAAGCCGCAGTTCATCTATCGTTCAATCGCACTGGCTGATCGACAGGTTGGCGCAGCTACGGGGGTATTCATGCGCGTGGTGCTGGTATCGGCTCTGACTCTTGCGGGCTGCCTGACGGCAACGCCTGCAAGTGCGGCGACGATTGTCGTATTCACCAATCCGGAGACGATGCAGAGCAAGGCGGTCGTGCTGAACGAGGACGGGCCCGACCGGGTGTTCATGTGCATGCTTCCGCCCGGCGAAGCAGGCTGTCATCAGGTGAAGGTAAGGCGCCGCAGCTAGGCGGCGACAGTCTCGAGGAGGCCTTCGAACAGGCGCCGTCCGTCCGTATTGCCATGAGCCGTTTCGAGCGCGCGCTCTGGGTGGGGCATGAGTCCGAGGACGTTGCCCGCGTCATTCAATATTCCGGCGATGCTCCTGGCGGAGCCATTCACCTGGTCGAGATAGCGGAACGCCACGCGGCCTTCGCCTTCGAGGCGGTCGAGCGTCGCGGCGTCGGCCTGGTAATTGCCGTCATGGTGCGCAACCGGGATCGAGATCGTCTCCCCCGCATCATATTGAGACGTGAAGAGGCTCTGGCTGTTCTCAACTTTTAGCGGGACGGAGCGGCAAACGAAGTTGAGGCCGGCATTGCGCATCAGCGCACCGGGCAAAAGGCCTGTCTCGGTCAGCACCTGGAAGCCATTGCAGATGCCGATAACGGGCACTCCGCGGCCGGCCGCATCCGCAACCGATCGCATGATCGGCGAGCGAGCCGCCATCGCGCCCGAACGCAGATAGTCGCCGTAAGAGAAGCCGCCGGGGAGAGCGATGAAGTCCGTGCCGTCGGGGAGGTCGCTTTCACGGTGCCAGACCATGGCCGGCGCCCGGCCGGTGACCTTTTCAATGGCAACCGCGATGTCGCGATCGCAGTTCGAGCCCGGAAAGACGATGACGGCGCTCTTCATCGGTCGACAGCCTCCAGCCGCTCGATGCGGAAATTCTCGATAACGGTATTGGCAAGCAGCTTGCGGCACATGGATTCGATGTCGGAATCCGAAGTACCCTCGGCAAGCTCGAGCTCGATCAGCTTGCCTGCGCGAACGTCCTGCACCCCCGAAAAGCCGAGCCCTTCGAGCGCGTGATGAATGGCCTTGCCCTGCGGGTCGAGAACGCCGGGCTTCAAGGTGACAAAAACGCGGGCTTTCATGTGAGACCGAGCTCCTTTTGGTCCCTATGGCTTCAGGCGTGGAAAGCGGCAAGCTTTACCCTCTGTTTACCTTGAAAGGCGCATTCTTGGCGAGCCGGTCTCGGTCCGGTCCGGTAGGAGTGCGCGACGTGGTAGGATTGGCAATAGCCATCTTCATCGCCCTGTTCGGCTGGGGCGAGAAATATTTCGGATGGCACGACCCGTCCGGAAAGGTCCAACTCGCGCTCTTCACCAGCTTCGTTCTAGGGGCGCTTTGCGGATATCGGTCCAAGGGCTGATCGTCGAACCGGCTTGGCGCTGTCGTCCAAGCCGCTAATGCAGAGAAGGTGCGCGACCTTCCGCCTTACGCCCAGCTCCTGAAGCTAAGCATCGATGATGGGCAGCATGGTCCTCTCGTAGTGATGCCGTTCCATGAAGATGTGATCGGCCGTCCCGGCTACCTTCACGGCGGAGCAATCGCGGGCCTCCTCGAGTTCGCCGCATTCACCACGCTCTGGCGTGAGCTTGATGACGATGAGGTGGTCGTGAAGCCAATCACGGTCACCGTAGATTACATGCGCGGCGCAGGCGACCATGAAACCTACGCTTCGGCTGCCATCGAACGGCTCGGCGCGAGGATCGCCAATGTGGAAGCCTTCGCATGGCAGAAGGACAGGGGCAGTCCCATCGCCAGCGCGCGCCTGAATTTCCTGCTGGAGCGGCCGGATCAATAACCGCTGAGCTCGGCCACCCGGTTCCGATGGAAATAGGTGTCGCCGAAAAGCTCACCCAGCACCACCTCGCGCTTCATGTAGAGCCCGATGTCATGCTCATCTGTCATCCCGATGCCGCCGTGCATCTGGACGCCTTCTTGGACCGCAAGCTTTGAGACGGCCGCCGCTTTGGCCTTGGCAACGTGGGTCATCAGCTCGGCCTTGTCGTCGCCCGCGTCGAGCAGTTCGGCGGCCTTGAGCGCGGCCGCGCGAGCGATCTCGATCTCTCCGTAGAGGTGCGCGGCACGATGCTGCAGTGCCTGAAATTCGCCGATCAGCTTTCCGAACTGCTTGCGTTGCTTCAGATACTCGACGGTCATCGTCGAGGCGCCGGCAGCGACGCCGACCAACTCGGCGGCTGATCCAACACGACCAGCGTTCAAAGCGCGGGAAAGTGGCCCCCACCCGCCGTCAACTTCTCCCACGACAGCATCGGCATCGAGCTCGACATTCTCGAACTTCAATCGTGCGGCCTTCGAGCTGTCGGTAAGGTTCACACTCTCCACCTCAGCGGTTCCTTTCGGCACTGCGAATAACGTGAGACCGTCGAGCTCGCCCGGCGACCCCGCAGTTCGTGCGACGGTCAGGATCATGTCCGCCGAATTGCCGTGAACAACAAATTGCTTTGCGCCGTTGAGAAGAAATCCGTTTCCCCGCCGTTCAGCCGCCAGCGCCGTTTGCTCCGGCGCGTGGCGTCGGCTCTCGTCGACGGCCAGCGCCAGGACGGTCTCGCCTGACAATATGCCCGGGAACCAGCGTTCTCCGTGCGCAGTGCCCTCCAACGCGCGGGCTGCCGCCACAGCGGTCGTGAGAAAAGGCGAGGGAGTGAGGTTGCGGCCGATCTCCTCGAGAACGAGCGCTGCTTCAACCGTCCCGAGACCGAGGCCGCCCTGCTCTTGGGGGATGCAGATGCCGGTCAGCCCAAGCTCGCCGAATTGCTTCCATAGGTCCGTGCCGAACCCGTCGGTGCATCCCGTGTCGCGCCAGCGGCGGAGCTGCTTGGAGATCGCGCCTTCGCCGGCGAGGAAGCTAGACGCGGTCTCCCGCAGCATCTTCTGGTCGTCAGTCAGGAGGGCCACGCGTCAAGCTCCCGGAAGGCCGAGGATGTGCTTGGCAACAATACCCAGCTGGATCTCGCTCGTGCCGCCCTCGATCGAATTGCCCTTGGTCCGCAGCCAGTCGCGCGCAGCCTTGCCGTTCTTTGACCGCTCGCCGTCCCATTCGAGCGCATCCGAACCCCCCGCGGCCATGATCAGCTCGTGGCGGCGCTTGTTGAGCTCGGTTCCGGCATATTTCATCATCGAAGGGCTCGCGGGATGCGCCTCACCGGCTTTGAACATTTCGAAGAATCTCTCGCTCATCGCCGCGAAGGCGAGAGCGTCGACATCGAACTCGGCAATGTCGGCGCGGACGAGTGGATTGTCGGGCTTGAGTGCAGTTCCGAGCGATCCGCTGCCGAGGCCGCCCATTCCACCGAGGCCCATGCCGGCGATCATCTCGCGCTCGTGTCCGAGGAGATATTTGGCGACGTCCCAGCCGCGGTTCACTTCGCCGACGACCTGGTCTTTTGGCACCTTCACGTCGTCGAAGAAGGTCTCGCAGAATGGCGATGAACCGCTGATCAGCAGGATCGGCTTCGTCGACACACCCGGGGTGGCCATGTCGAACAGCAGGAAACTGATGCCCTTGTGCTTGGACTCGGTCGAGGTCCGCACGAGACAGAATATCCAGTCGGCCTTGTCGGCATAGCTGGTCCAGACCTTCTGTCCGTTGACGAGCCAATGATCTCCTTTGTCCGCGCACCTGGTCGACAGCCCGGCGAGGTCGGAGCCTGCTCCCGGTTCGGAATAGCCTTGGCACCAGCGGATCTCGCCGCGAGCGATCTCGGGCAGAAAGCGCCTCTTCTGCTCCTCGCTGCCAAACTGCAGTAGGGCAGGACCAAGCATTGATATGCCGAAGCTGGTTAGCGGCTGGCGAGCACAGATCCGTGCCAGTTCTTCCTTGAGAATCTTTGCTTCGATCGGCGAGAGTCCCCCACCGCCATAATCCCTCGGCCAGTGCGGAACGGTCCACCCCCGTTCGGCCATGCGTTCCAGCCAGATACGTTGCGCCTCGGACTGGAAGGTCCAGTTGCGCCCGCCCCAGCAGATATTGGCTTCGGAGCGGACAGGCTCACGCATCTCCAGTGGACAGTTTCCATCCAGCCAGGCGCGGGTTTCGGAGCGGAAAGCATCGAGATCGGCCATGCATCGAGCCAAGCACGGCAATTCGCGTTAGGGAAGGGAAAATCGGAGGCAGTCGGTGGGCAAAACCGTCGCGCTTTTCTCGTACGGGACGTTGCAGGACCAAAATGTGCAGCTCGCGACGTACGGGCGGCTCGTGGAAGGCGTAGCGGATGAGCTGTCCGGCTACAGGCTGGTGGAACTTGTCATCGACGACCCGCACGTCATCTCGTTGAGCGGCAGTGCCGTGCACACGATCGCCAGATATACCGGCGATCCTGCAGATCTTATCGCGGGCACGGTTCTGTTCCTCACGCCCGGCGAGCTCGCGAGCTCCGACGATTATGAGGTCGAGGCCTATGCCCGGACCGAAGTGACGCTGGAGTCAGGCCGGGCAGCGTTCGTCTACGTCGAGGCGGGAAAGTCGGCTCGATAAATATGCCACTGGCGCTGTTCCTGGGTCGAGCCAGGGACGTCGTTGACCCTTCGAAGAGTCATGGTTCCGCGAGCGTTGAACTCCTTGCCATCCTGGAGACGGCCATAGAGCTGGACGGGAACGTCGACATAGATTGAACCGGCGGCGCCCTCGGAATCGCCGGGCGCTCCGATATTTGCATGGACCTCGAGATATTGGGCGAGGCGCTTCGCAAAATCGTTGGGTGTGCCGCTGTCAGACCAAAGCTTATCAGCCTCCGCCGCTTTGCCCGACTCGAGCAACGCGAAATAGCTTTGCAGAACTTGCCCGGCGCCTTGGGCACTCTTCGGGTCGATCGGACCTTCAGCGACCGGAGTGAGGTCGTCGGGAAGTCCACCAGGCTCGCCGGGTGCCGGCGGATTGAGCGGAGCCTGAGGCGGAGATGCGATCTCGACCTGATTCTGGGCCGCGGTGGTGTTGCCCGGTGCGACTGAAGTTTCGGGCGAACAGGCCGAAGCGAGAAGCATTGTGATCAGAATTTTCTGTTTCACCTGGTTTCTTTCCCAAATTGACCGGCTTTGAGTCGTTAACTCAACATTTACCAAGGTCCTCTTTCAGATATTTTCCTAGGTTTTCAGCGTTTTCTGAGACAGTCTAGCGGGTTACTCGCCTGCCAAACTGCAGTTCGTCGCTCGCCAGAATCGTTTCGGCGCGACCGACGATTCCCCCCTCTTTCCACATCAGGTAATGGATGGAACCGAGGCCGGGAGCTGTTCTGCTCGTTCCTAAAACAACCCGACCTGTGGGGGGTCAGACATTTCAATGTTGCCTTACCGTGCGGCGCTTGCGTCGTCGCTCCTGCTTACCTTGCTTTCCGGCTGCAAGACGGACGTCCAGCCGGACAGTTCCGCCCTTGTGACGGTCAAGTCCGAGCCACCGAAGACAAATCCAACCCCAACTCCAACTCCCACGCCAACTCCGACACCCACACCGACACCTGGACCTTCGCCAGCGCCGGTCGGTGCTACGGGTGCACCGGCAATCGCTTCCAATTTTAACGTTAGTACGACGCTTGCTGCAGCCGGCATCCCGCCAGTCAACAGCGCGGACATTGTTGGCGCATTCCGCTTCATCTGCGGCGCGGGCCAGATATCCAATGACGACCCGATCATGTTCCCGGGCCAACCGGGCAAGTCGCACCTCCATCAGTTTTACGGAAATACGTCGGCCAATGCGAACTCGACTTTCGCAAGCCTACGCGCGTCGGGCGACAGCACCTGCAACAACATGGGCAACAACACAGCCGCGAACCGGTCGGCGTACTGGATGCCCGCAATGCTGGACGGCAAGGGCCACGTCGTGATGCCCGACTATGTGCAGGTCTACTATAAGCGCGTTCCTGGCAGTTCCAGTGACTGCACCGGTGGCCAGACCATCTGCACCACCATCCCGAATGGCGTGCGCTTCATCCAGGGCTTCAATATGATGACGAATAGTCACAGCGTCCAGCCGGGATGGTTCAAGTGCACTCATGGGCAATGGTATCAGAACAAGGAGGCCATGACCCAAATGACCCTCAGCACGTGCCCGGTCGGCTCCAAAGTCGAAATGACGATGGCATCCCTGAAGTGCTGGAACGGCCAGCTCGACAGCCCTGATCACATGTCGCATCTGGCAGGCATGGCATCGCCCACTTCATGCCCCCAATCGCACCGCTACCTGCTTCCACAGTTCACGATCTCGGCATTCTTCACCGTGGGTACGGGCGATGACCCTTCGATGTGGCGGCTTTCGTCCGACGCAATGTATCCCAGCGCGCCTCGCGGCTCGACGCTCCACTTCGATTATTTCGAGGCATGGGACACGCTGGTCAAAGACATGTGGGTCGCCAACTGCGTCGACAAAAAGCTGAATTGCTCCGCTGGAAATCTGGGGAATGGCAAGACGCTAAGGGGTGCCTCTCAGCCTAAATACGGCTGGGTCAATCCGACGAGGCTCGTTCCGATGGCTCCGCGGCTAGCCGGATAACTGGCTAATCCCAGCCCGCGTCAGCGGCTGGCCGCAGCTCGCTCGCTGCGCGGCGGATGTCTTCGAGTTCGACGGGACTGTCGTAAGGATCTTCGTCGAGCTCTGTGACTCGGTGCAGCCGTTGCTGCCAATGTCGCAAACGCTGGACGTATGGTGCGAACGGCTTCCGCATGAGAGCGCCGCTGGGAAGTGGCTCCACGTCGGCAATGCCCATGTGGAGCCACTCGCCCGAATGCCAGTCCTGCATGTCGACCGCCGGGAACAGGCAGATTCCGTGAAGGTCTACGCCCCGATTGACCGCCGCGAGACTCTCGCACGTTATGTCGTCGAGCCATTGCGGACGGCCGCCATGAAGACCTGACGTCTCTGCGATGATGCATGGCCGCTTGTACTTGAGCCACGCCTCTTCAATCAGGTCGCAGACGGAACGAATGCGTGGGTCCCCGGGATTCAGCGGATTGTTGGGCTTTCCGCCGCCCGCATATTCCATCTGGCCGAAACTGTAATTGTTGAAGCCAAGGATATCGATCAGTTCCAGGCTGCCGCCATATTCCGGATGGCGGAGCCCAGCTATGACGTCCCACGCAATGTAGGCATCGTCATAGGCTTCGCGGTGCGCTTTGGCGGCGAGGTCCGGCCGGTCGCGAGGCGGGACGACCCAGATGAGCGGATCGATATGGACGAAACGCGTGTCGGGCAGATCCTGCCGAATCGCCTTGCACGCAGCGATGTCGGCGCGCGCTAGGGCGGTGGTGAACTGCCGCCGATAGTCGGCGGCCGTTCCGAAGGGGGCACACCATGCCCATTCGCCGCCCATATAGCCCCAGAAGGTCGGCTCGTTGACCGGGCAGATGCATAAGGGACCATGGTGTGCGCGATCCGCGACATAGCGCGCTGCAGCTTTGGCATAAGCGCAAAAGCGCCGGACGAAATCGTCTGAAAGCGGGTCGAGGTCATCCGGATAACCGTAGTGCATCAGCGTCCAGATCGGCAGGATCGAGTGCCGGCGCTGGGCATCGAGGTAGGGATCGATGATCGAGAAATCGAACCGGCCGGGCGACTTCTCGATCAGAGGCCAGGGTATGCCTTCGCGAGCGACCGCGATTCCGAGCGCCTGGAGAAGGCCGTAGTCCTCGTCGGCATGGGCGTAATGCTGAAGCTCTGCCGAGACGTCCCGGCGCCCGCTGTCCTTCCAGTCGAACGTCGAGCATTCGAAGCCGGACAGGAAGAAGGTCGGGAAGATGCCGTCGCGTGCAGCCACAGCGGGAACTACGCGCGAGCCGGCGTTCCGGTGCCGCTAAGCTCAAGATCTTCGTCGATGCGGCTGAGGCGCATGGCGAGACGGTCAAGCAGGTAGTTCTGCCGCACGCGCCATGGATCGCGTGCTCCTTGCATGGGAAGCACGCCCTCCGCGCGCTTCACATAGCCCGAGCTGAAGTCGATGACCGATCGCCGTTCCATGTACGCAGGCTCGCGCGGGATGCAGACAGACATCCTGCGCGATTGCATGTGATTGAGCAGGCGGCAGACTGTGCGGGCGGTGATGTCGCTACGCAGCGTCCAGCTCGCGTTGGTATAGCCGAACGAAAAGAAGAGGTTGGGTACGCCGCCGAGCATCATGCCCTTCCAGATGAGGCGGTCCGGCGCGTTCACTGGCTTGCCGTCGACGACCAGATCCATGCCGCCCAGCAGCTTCACGACGAGGCCGGTGGCGGTGACGATCACGTCGGCCTTCACCTCTTCGCCGCTTTGGAGCTGAAGCCCGTCGGGCGTGAAGCGGTCGATTGCGCCGGTCGCGATGGAGACTTTGCCGGAGCGCATGGCTGTGAAGAGGTCGCTATCGGGAACGAGGCAGAGGCGCTGGTCCCACGGTTTGTAGGACGGAGAAAAATCGCGATCGATCGGATAGCCGGCCGGGAGCTCCTTCATGAGCTGGTCCTTGATCCATCGTGCGAACTTCTCGGGCCGATGGCGCGCCTTCGAGTAAAAGAAGATCGTCAGAAGTGCGTTCTTCCAGCGGGTCGCCGTGCCCGCGGCTCGCGCACCCAGCCAGCGCTGGAGCATGCCGGCGATACGGTCGCGCGAGGGGCGCGATACTATGTAGCTGGGCGATCGCTGGACCATCGTAACGTGCTCGGCCTTCTCAGCCAGTGCCGGTACTAGCGTCACTGCGGTCGCGCCGCTGCCGATGACCGCGGCGCGCTTTTCAGTGCAGTCCAGATCTTCCGGCCAAAATTGGGGATGGATGATCCGGCCTTTAAAGTCGGATTCGCCAGCCCATTCCGGACGGTAGCCGCGCTCGTAATCGTAGTAGCCGCAGCAGGCGAAAAGGAAGGAGCAGGTGAAGCGGCCGCGATCGGTCTCCACGGTCCAAAGGCCATTTTCAGAGGACCATGAGGAGCGAAACGCTCGATGACCGAAGCGGATGCGCTCGAAGATCTCGAACTCGCGAGCGGTCTCTTCGACATAGCTGCGGATCGCTTCGCCGCCGGCAATCGCCTGGTCGCTCGGCCACGGACGGAACGGGAAGCCAAGTGTGAACATGTCGGAGTCCGAGCGGACGCCCGGATAGCGAAACAGATCCCAGGTGCCGCCGATCCGGTCGCGGGCCTCGAGGATGAGGAAATCGCGATCCTTGCACCGCGTCTTCAGGCGATAGGCAGCGTCGATTCCGGAAATGCCGGCACCGACGATCAGCACGCAGACATGCTCGGGGCCTGTGTCGTCTCTCGACATCGTCCGTATCTTGCAGCCGAAGCAGCCGCAGCCTAGCGCAATTCCGCTTCAGTTGCGGCTGGCTTCAAGGGAGAGGCAAGGCCTTGGATTTTGACCTTACGGAACGACAGGCTTCTTTCCGCAATCGCGTTCGCGAATTCATGGACGCAGAGGTCCGGCCGCGAGTCGGCGACTATCACAAGCAGCAAGCGGAAGGCGGTCGCTGGAAGTCGATCGAGGTCATTGAGGAGCTGAAGCCGAAGGCGCGCGAGGCGGGCCTCTGGAACCTTTTCATGCCGCCGCAGGGCGCGCTGAACCATGTCGACGACAGTTTTGCTTTCGAAGGGGAGCAGCTCACCAATCTCGAATATGCGCTTTGCGCCGAGGAGATGGGCCGGGTCCACTGGTCGAGCGAGGTCTTCAACTGTTCCGCTCCAGACACCGGCAATATGGAGGTGCTGCAGCGCTACGGAACGCGCGAGCAGAAGGAGGAGTGGCTAATCCCGCTGATGCGGGGGGAAATTCGCTCCGCTTTCCTCATGACCGAGCCGGGCATTGCCTCGTCGGACGCGACCAACATCCAGTGCGAAATCCGCCGTGACGGCAACGAGTACGTCATCAACGGCAAGAAATGGTGGTCGTCCGGCGCTGGCGATCCACGCTGCAAGGTAGCCATCCTGATGGGCAAAACGGATGCATCGGCGAAGGCGCACCAGCAGCAGTCGATGATCCTGATGCCACTGCACGCTGAGGGCGTGACGATCGAGCGGCACCTGACAGTCTATGGCTATGACGACGCGCCGCACGGGCATATGGAGATCAAGCTCGAAAATGTGCGTATTCCGCCGTCAGACCTGCTGCTGGGAGAGGGCCGGGGTTTCGAGATTGCGCAGGGCCGGCTTGGGCCGGGACGCATCCACCATTGCATGCGGACGATTGGCGCCGCCGAGGAAGCACTCGAACTGATGTGCAACCGGCTGCAGAGCCGCGTCGCCTTCGGCAAGAAGATCAGCGAGCATAGCATCTGGGAGCAGCGGGTCGCCGAAGCGCGGATCGAGATAGACTGCACTCGGCTGCTCTGCCTCAAGGCCGCGGACATGATGGACAAGGCCGGCAACAAGGCCGCGAGGGCCGAGATCGCGATGATCAAGGTGAAGGCGCCGCGAATTGCGTTGAAGATCATCGACGATGCAGTGCAGGCGTTCGGTGCGGCCGGCGTGAGCCAGGATACGCCGCTCGCCGCGAGCTGGGCGGGCATACGGACGTTGCGCCTCGCCGACGGGCCGGACGAAGTGCACAATCGCTCCATTGCGAAATTGGAGTTTGCCAAACATGCCCCGGCTTAAAGGCAAAGTGGCGATCATCACCGGTGCCGCCTCGGGAATTGGCGAGGCAACGGCGGATCTGTTCCGCGCGGAAGGCGCGACAGTCGTCGCTGCGGACCGAACCGAAGGCGTAGACATTGTCCAAGTCGATGCGGGCTCAGAGGCGGACGTCGAGCGCCTCGTCGAGCTGACTGTCGCCGATCATGGCGGAGTGGACGTGTTCTTCGCCAATGCCGGCATTTCAGGCGGTCTTGCCGGCCTGTTCGAGCAGAGCTCAGCCGATTGGGAAGAGATCCTCAGGGTCAATCTGATCGGCCCGTGGCTCGCGATCAAATATGCGGCCCCTCACATGAAAAAGCGTGGCGGCGGATCGATAATCTGCACTGCGAGCGTGGCCGGGATTCGCGCTGGTGCTGGCGGTCCGGCCTATTCAGCATCGAAGGCAGGCGTCATCAATTTGGTGAAGGTCGCGGCGGTGCAGCTTTGCGAGAGCAATGTTCGCGTCAACGCCATCTGTCCGGGCCTGATCGAAACCGGGATGACTCAAGGCATTTACGACATGGCTCGCGCGGCCGGGAAGGAAACGGCGATCGGCCAGCTCAATCCGCTTCGGCGGGGCGGACAGCCGAGCGAAATCGCGCAGGTCGCTTTGTTCCTGGCGTCCGACGAGTCCAGCTACGTCAACGGGCATGCCCTCGTGGCCGACGGCGGACTATCTGTCAGTCACCCATTCACGCGGCAAGCTTACGGCTGCACGTTCTAGATTTCACGGAGAGCAAAATGGCCACGGTCACCGAGGACCCCACCACCAAGAGCCCGATCTCGAGTCATCGCCATGGCGACGTTCTGATCGTCCTGTCGAACAATCCGCCGGTGAACGCGCTCGGCGCGGCGGTGCGGCAGGGGCTGGTCGCGGCGATTGAGGAGGCCGAGGCCGACGATGCGGTGAAAGCGGTTGTGATCGCATGTGAGGGTCAGACCTTCTTCGCCGGTGCCGATATTACGGAATTCGGCAAGCCACCGGTCATGCCTTGGCTCCCGACGGTGGTGGACCGGATCGAGGCCTGCACCAAGCCGGTCGTTGCGGCGATCCACGGCACGGCGCTTGGTGGCGGTCTCGAGGTGGCGCTCGGCTGCCATTATCGCGTCGCGCTCCCGTCAGCGAAGCTCGGAACGCCGGAAGTGAAGCTCGGTCTGCTTCCAGGTGCGGGCGGAACGCAGCGGCTCCCGCGCGTCGCCGGTGTCCGCAAGGCACTGGAGATGTGCGCAACGGGCAATCCGATAGGCGCGAAGGATGCATTCGACTGCGGGCTCGTCGACCGGCTGATCGAGGACGATCTGATCCCGCACGCCGTCGGCTATGCGGAGGAGGTGCGCGACGTACGGCCGCTGCCCAAGAGCAGCGAACGTCAGTACAAAATCAACGAGTGCGATCCTTCGGTATTCGAGGATTTCCGCAAGGAAAATGCCCGCAAGTTCCGCGGCTTCGAGGCTCCGGAGGCCAACATCCGCGCCGTCGAGTTCGCCTGCAAGAAGCCTTACGAGGAAGGCGTCATTGAAGAACGCAAGTTGTTCATGGAGCTGATGAGCGGCACGCAGTCGCGGGCCCAGCAATATTTCTTCTTCGCCGAGCGCAAGGCGGCGAAGATCGACGGACTTCCTGAGGACACGCATCCGCGTGCCATCCAGAAGGTCGGTGTGATCGGCGCCGGTACCATGGGCGGCGGGATCTCGATGAACTTCCTGTCGGCCGGCATCCCGGTGACCATCGTCGAGATGGGCCAGGAAGCGCTGGACCGCGGCACCGGCCTTATGCGCAAGAATTACGAGGGGACCGCCGCGAAAGGTAAGCTCACAACAGAGCAGGTATCAAAGGCGATGGGCTTGTTGAGTCCGACGCTCGATTTCAGCGCGCTCGCCGATTGTGACCTCATTATTGAGGCCGTTTACGAGAACATGGACGTGAAGAAGGAAGTGTTCGGCCGGCTCGACAAAATCGCTAGGCCCGGAGCGATCCTCGCGTCCAACACATCCTATCTCAACATCGACGAGATCGCGGCGAGCATCTCGCGGCCCGGCGACGTGGTCGGGATGCACTTTTTCTCGCCTGCCAACGTGATGAAGCTTCTAGAGGTCGTGCGCGGGGCGAAGACGGCTCCGGACGTGCTCGTCACGGTCATGGGCCTGTCGAAGAAGATCCGGAAAGTCGCGGTCGTCGCGGGCGTTTGCCACGGCTTCATCGGCAACCGCATGCTCATGCCGCGCCAGATCGAGGCCACCAAGCTACTGCTCGAAGGGGCTACGCCGGAACAGATCGACAAGGTCCATGTCGAATTCGGAATGCCGATGGGGCCGTTCCAGATGGCGGACCTCGCGGGCGTGGACATTGGGTGGCACCGCGACCCGAACCGCATCGAGAACATCCGGGATGCCCTCTGCGCGATTGATCGCTGGGGCCAGAAGAAGGGCGCAGGCTTCTACGATTATGACGAGAAGCGGCGGCCGACACCGTCACCGGTCGTCCAGACGATCATAGAGGACTTCGCCGCAAAGCAGGGCGTCGAGCGCCGCCAGATCAGCGACGAGGAGATCGTCGAGCGCACGCTCTATACGATGGTCAACGAAGGCGCGAAGATCCTCGAGGAAGGCATGGCGCAGCGCGCGTCCGACATCGATGTCGTCTGGGTCTATGGCTACGGCTGGCCGGTCTATCGCGGGGGCCCGATGTTCTGGGCGGACACGATCGGGCTCGACAAGATCGTCGAGGGGTTGAGGAGCCAGGAGAAACGGATGGGAAGCGACTTCAGCTTCTCGAAGCTGCTGGTCGACAAGGCGACGAACGGAGAGAAGTTCACCCGGTGAACCGCTTCGCAGCGGCGTTGCTTGCGATCATTGGCGGAGCGGCTGTCGCGCTTGGGGTGCTGATGCTCGGCACCGGGGCAGTTGCTGGAATTCTGTGGATCTTCGTCTTCGGCGATGATCCCTGGCCTAACTGGGCTATGACGACGCTCAATCTGATTATCCCGGTCGTGGGACTGTTTTTCTGGGCGGTATTCGGCTGGCAGCTGTGGTTGCGGCTCAAGCGGATGTTTTAGGCCGCGTATCCAAGAGGCTGAGCATGGCGAGCGCAACAGCTGCCGCTCCCGCGGCCGCAATGAAGGTCGCCTCGCTGCCGTCGCGATCCCATATGAAGCCGGCGGCTAGGCTGGCAAGCAGGGTCGCTATTCCGGTCACGAACCAGAAGGCCCCAAAGCTGGTTGCACGCAAATGCTCCGGCGCCGTGTCTGCGATCATTCGGGCAAACACGCCTTGAGTCAGCGCCATGTGCGCTCCCCAAAGGAGGACTCCGACCGACAGGCCGATATATCCCGTCGTCCAGGCAAGGATCAGGTCGGCAACAATCAGGAGTCCCATGCCCGTCATCAGGATCGAGCGCGGGGCAATGCGGTCGCTTAGCCCGCCGGCCGGATAGGCAAGCACGGTGTAAGCAAGATTGAAGAGGACGAGAGTAAGGGGAGACAGGGTCTCGCTTAATCCGATCTCGACGCCTTTCAGGATCAGAAAGCTTTCCGAGAAGCGGGCGAGGGTGAAGAGAAAGCCAACTGCAAGCAAACGACGCGTCTCGCGGTTGAGGTCTCGAAAGCCGCGGAGCAGGGGAACAGCTTTCGCTGTCTCGTCATGCTGCTCTGGTTCCCGTAGCGCCAACCAGGCGAGGAGAAAGGAGAAGAAGGCCGGGACGATAGCGATCCAGTAGATTGCGCGGATGTTGTCGGCGAGCAGCCACATAAGCGCGATTGCGACGATCGGCGCGAGCAGCGCACCCGCTGTGTCTAGCGCTTGTCGCAGGCCGAAGGCGCGCCCGCGGATGTCCGGAGGGGTCTCGTCGGCAATCATGGCGTCCCGGGGACTTCCACGAATGCCCTTCCCCACGCGGTCGGCAAATCGGGCCCCCATGAGCTCCGCTGCTCCCTGAGCCAGTGGAAAGAGGGG
>Ga0070670_100001021_pt1 | contig 22115 bp, 26 predicted proteins | sample KBSS63metaG_FD_64665 | JGI IMG/M metagenome (GOLD analysis project Ga0070670, IMG submission 64665) | Switchgrass rhizosphere microbial communities from Kellogg Biological Station, Michigan, USA - KBS S6-3 metaG | ecosystem: Host-associated > Plants > Roots > Rhizosphere > Soil ... | reverse complement strand
CCTCGTCGCGACGTATCACCCATCCGCGCTGCTTCGCGCGCCGGACCCGAAGGCGAAGGCCGAGTTGCGTCGAGCCGTCGAGCAGGATCTGGCGAGAACCGTGCGCCTGCTCCGGGGGGAGTGAGCTCACTGCGCGGCGATTGAACTCAGAAGGCGCCGCGCGCCTTCTCCATCGCGACCTCCGCCTTCAGGCTCTCGATGTCCCGGTAGATCGACGCGACGGCGAGCGTCTTGCCGTGGCGCTTGTACCGCACCGCGCAGTCGCGCCTCGCGATGTCGCCATCGACCGCGATCTCGTCCCACGACTCGGCATGCCCGACATAGTTGATCGGGACGTCGTAGTGCTGGCTCCAGAAGAACGGCACCGCGTCGAACCGGACCTTGCCGCCGAGCATGTTGAGCGCGGCGGTCTGTCCCTGCCGCTGCGCAACTACCCAGTGCTCCACGCGAATCGCGCCGCCACTGTGAGGATCGGGCCAGCGCGCGATGTCGCCGGCAGCGAATACGCCGGGTGCGCTGGTCTCGAGATATTCGTTGACCATCACGCCGCGATCGATCGCGAGGCGTGCCTTTTCGGCGAGCGCAAGCCGCGGACGCACGCCGACGCCGACGACGACGAGATCTGCGTCGATCGTACCGCCGCTCTTCAGCGCGACGGTCTCGGCGTGGATCTCCGTCGCGGTCTCCTCCAGATGGAAGACGACACCGTGCTGCTCGTGCAGACCGCGGATGAAATCGCCGAGCTCGGGACCAAGCACACGCTCCATCGGCCGTTTCTCCGGCGCCACCACGTGAACCTCGATGTTGCGGGCGCGCAGCGAGGCCGCGACCTCGAGACCGATGAAGCTCGCGCCCATGACGACGACGCGCTTCGCGGTAGCGGCGCGAGCGATGATCGCGCGGCAATCGGCCAGGCTGCGCAGCGTGTGGACGTGCGGGAGATCTATACCCGGTAGCGGCAGGCGCACGGGCTCGGCTCCGGTCGCAAGCAGCAGCCGGTCGTACGGAAGCCGGGCGCCATCGCCCAAGGTCAGTTCGCCGGCGCGGAGGTCGAGTCCGGCGACGGATGTCCTTTGCTTGAGGTCGATGCTGTGGTCGGAATAGAAGTCGTCGCCGCGCAGCGGCACCCATTCCTCCGGCGCCGTTCCAGCCAGATAGTCCTTCGACAGATTCGGACGATCCACCGGCGGCGCGTCTTCGTCGGACACCATCGTGATGTCGCCTTGATAGCCTTGCCGGCGCAGCATTTCCGCCGCTGCGAATCCGGCTGCGCCGCCGCCGACCAGGACGATGCGCCGCGCAGCGCCGGTGGACGTGTCAGCGCGTCGTGCCGGCGACACGTCGACCTTCTTTCCGACGAATACCTTGCCGTCGCGCCGAAGCGTGGTCCAGCACGCGACCGGAGCAAGCGCCGGAGCGCGGAGCGCCTCTCCTGTGCGCAGGCTGAAGCAGGCGTGGTGCCACGGGCAGCGCACGGTGTCGCCGACGAGCAGCCCTTCGGCGAGCGGGCCGCTGTAGTGCGTGCAGGCAGCGCCGATCGCGAAAAACTCGTCGCCGCGCCGGGCGAGCAGCACGGCGTCGTCGCCGACGTGGCCGCCCAGCATCGCACCGTCCGCCAGTGCGCCCTCGGCGACGCCCTGCGTGAGATCGGGTCCGGTTGTTTCGTTGGCGGCGTCGCCCATATGCCCTCCGCTCATGTGCCCCTCCGGGCGGGCATCGCGCGCTGCGCGGCGCGGGCCGCGCACTCACACTCCGCGTACCATGCGACACCCAACAGGGATTCGACCGAGAATAGCATCTCGAGTGCGGTGCGAAACGGGAAAGGGGAGGCGCAATTGCGGTCGCAACCGGCGGGGCAACGTACCCGGCACATCGTCGGCAGTTTTCGCGTGGCCTTTGTCGGTCTCTTCGCCTTCGCCGCGGGTGTCCGCGCGGGCGAGCCGCTCGTCACCGACGACGCGTCGGTGATCGATCCGAAGACCTGCCAGCTGGAATCGTGGATCCGCCCTTTTCATAACGGCCACGAGAGCGCGGTAATCCCCGCGTGCAATGTGCTCGACAACCTGGAGCTGTCGGCAGGCGGCTCGCGCGTGCGCGCAAGCGGTGACACGTCGAGCACGTTTCAACTGCAGGCGAAGACCGTGCTCATCCCCCAGGACGACGCGCGTCCGTGGTCCTTCGGCGCCGAGGCCGGAGCCGCCCGCGACACGAGCATGCCGCGTGGAGGCCCGGCATTTCAGACGTATTACGGACGGGCGCTCGCTTCGCTTTATCCGACCGATGCGCTCGAGGTCGACCTCAACGTCGGGCTTGCGAACACGTACGGATCCGGCACCTATGCGCTCGCCGGCGCGGCGGTCCAGGTTCTGGTGATGGAGCGCGTCCAGCTGCTGGCCGAGATCTTCAAGGACGAGCCGGGCCGTGGCGGGGCGCAGGTGGGCGTGCGTTTCCTTGCCATCCCCAATCGCTTCGAGATGTACGCGAGCTACGGCCGGCGCCTTGGCAATGGCCCCGACAACGGATGGGCGACCTTCGGAATACGTTTGCAGACCGACGCGTTCCTGCCGTGATTCGGCGCCGTCGCGTCAAAGCCCCGGTTTCCTCTCACAGGCGATTCCGCGGCACAGCAGGTAGACCGCCTTGCCGCCGAGCGGGAACTTGCGCACGACGTTGCCGACGGAAGCCTCCTCCTCGTTCGCGATCACGAAACCCGATGACCAGCCGGCCGGCGGCCACTGCACCGGTTGGTGGGGAAATCGCCGGGAATCGACGTTCGCCACCACGCTCAAGCCCGTAGCGGAGACGTCGTTCGCATAGAGCGGGGCTCCTGCGGTCAGCGTTTCGATTTCGGCGGCGACGGACGCGTAATCGCCGCGATGCTCCCGCAGATAAGCGGGATAAACCCAAAGCACCGCGACGTACTTGAACGCAATGGTTGCGAAAAGCCACCCGGCGATGGTGCGCATGGTGACGACACGCTGCCGCCACAGCGCGTCTGCGATGACGAATGCGGCGAGCGGGTACAGCGGCATCACGTAGCGGGTGCCGGTGTCCGGCCACAGCCAGTAGGGCAGCCAGCCGAGGAATGCGATCCAGGCTGCGGTCGCGACCGGTGCGCCCATCGACGTAGAACGTTCGTCGGCGCCGCGACGCCGCACCCATGCGTATGCCGCGAGAAGGCTCGCCGGCAGGAAGCGAAGCAGCGTCTCGAGCGGAAACGTCCAGAGCTGGTTCAGCCAGTTCACGAGGTCGAAGCCGCGCAACTTCTCGGCCAGGGCGCTCAGGTCCATGCTCTGCTGCGCGGCGCCGCCGATCAGGTAGCGATGCCATACGACGAACAGCGCCGCCGCCAAAAGATGCGGGACCATGACGCCGGGGCGCAGCAAGAACGCACGGAGGTCGCGGCGGCAGAGCAGCACGAGGCCCGCTGCCCCATAGAACCCGTAGGCGCTCACCCCCTTGGTCAGTGCGGCGCAGGAAATCGCTGCGGCGGCCAGCCACGCGAGGAGAAACGATCGGCGGACCGCTGATTTCCACAGGCAAGCGATCGCCGTGAACGTGAAGAACGCGAGGGTCGGGTAGGTGTACGCGATCCACCCGTGATAGATGAGCGCATCGCTTGTGAGATACACGAGCGCGGTGAACGCAGCGAGACGCGCATCCTGCGTGAGACCCGCAACGAGCCAGGCGAGGACGAGCCCCGTCCCGATCGTTGCGCATGCCGTGACGAACCGTGACGCGACGAGAACGTGCGGCCAGCCGATCACGTCGGCAACCGGAATGATGAGCCAGTTGAGAAGCGGCGGCTGTCCGTGATTCGTGCCGTACAGCGTGTTGAGGATGTAGTCGCCTCGGGTCTTCATCTCCATCGCGGCGATCGTGTAGATCCCTTCCTCCCCGACGTACGGCAGTGTCAGCGTGGCCCCGAAGGTGGCGGCGGCCACGGCGAAGGCGATCCACCAAAAACGAGGCGGCGCAGGGGCGTCGGACGCCATCGTCAGCGCCGAACGACGAGCCACAGCGCGGCGAGCAGCAGCGGCTGATGAATCATGTAGACGAGCAGGCTGTGGCGGCCAAGCCACTGGAGCCAGCGTGGCGCGCGGCCGAGGCGGGCGAGCGCGTGAAGCGGATGGCGCGTGAGCCAGTCGCCCACAGCGATTCCGATCGCGACAACGCCTGCCCACGGCGCGAGCGGGACGTAATCCTCCGTTGCGGGCTTGCTCGTCACGAACCCGATCCACGACAGCGGACGAGGATCGAACCACGGATTCGACCACACGAGGCCGGCGGCGACGACGGCAACTCCGATTGCGAGCGCCGCACGCGGGCGGCGCACGAGCGGCGCCACCAGTACCGACGATAGCGCGATCGCATGAAGGATCCCGAAATAGATGAACGTCTGAGGGAAGGCGAGTGAGCTCGCGAGGCTGACGAGGAGCGCGCACGCGGCGATGACCGCAACGCGACGCCAGAAGTGGCGGCGTGTCGCATCGGCACGCTCCGCAAGCACGAGGCTCACTCCCACGAGCGCCATGAACGAGGTGACGATCAGCGCGCGAAACACAAGCCAGAAGGGATCGCGCCCGAAATCCGAGTTCGTGAGGCCGTACGCGCGGAGGTCGTAGGCCAGGTGATAGACGATCATCAGGCAGATCGCGACGCCGCGCAGCGTGTCGATGGCCTGTATTCGCGCACCCGTCCCGATCCGCGTGGACGCGCGAGGCGGTGTGGCCATCGGCAATGGGGAGTCGGCCGGCGCCATGGCGTCAGCGGTGAGCGGTCGGCGGCGCCTTCGGCTCATCGCAACGGCAGGCGCCATTCGATCCGCCAGGCGTCACCGTCCGGTTGGCCCACCGACGTGAGCCACCGGACGAGCCCCGGGTCTGCGGCCGGCGTCGGTATCACGCGCAAAGCGAGCGTGAAGGCGTCCTTTTCCTTGAGAGTCCAGTCGCCGCGAAGCGCGAGACTTCTCCCCTGGCCATCGACCGGACCCGACATCGTCGCGCCGTTGGCGACGAGGCCGGCGCGCACTTCGCCGAGCTCGATCGGGGGCATGTTTACGACGGGCCCGATGCGCGCGTTGTGCCAGACGAGCCGCGCCTCGCCGCTGTTCGCGCCGGGCGTGAGGCGAAGGTTCGAGGCACTCGCGCTGACTTCGCCCTCGACCGAGCTTGCGGCCATGTTTCCCCACGCGCTGGCGATCGCCGCCGCCGGCACGGTGACGTCCGTGTTCTGCAGCACGATGCCGTCGGCGCGGAGATCGATGGTGGCCCGCGGCGTGTCCATGCCCGTGTCCGACCGCACTTGCATGTGGACGAGGCCGCGCGCGAGGGACCACGGGTCGACGTTCCAGGCGACGGGCACCTGCGTATTCGCTGTGGTGACGATGCCCCGGCCATTCCAAAGCGTGCCCTGCGTGCTCGCGAGCCGCACGATGCCTGCGGTTGCGCGTGCGATACGCGAGTCCAGCAGGGAGGCGGGGGCGAGCCACGCGATCGCGACGCCAAGCGCGGCCGCAGCCAGCGCGAACAGCAAAATCGGACGCCGTCCAGGCTCCATCGCAGGCGTCCTCGGCCTAGCGCGCGAGCGTAATCTCGGCGCGCACGATCCCCGGCTCGACGCGTGCGGTGAGCGCCGCTTCGACGGCGCGCAGCTTCGCGTCGCGCTGCAATGCGTCGAGCAGGTTGATGACGCGATCGTAGCTGATCGCGGCGAAGACAAGCTGCGCGCGCCCGTCGCGCCACTCGAGGCTCGTCACCGCCGGACGGATGCCTTGTTGCGAGAGGGTGCGATCGAGCTCGGCGCGCGGATCCAGCGTCGGCGCCGCGGCGGTGGTGCGGGCGAGCTCGCTCGCTTCCCTTGCGCGGTCACGCGCTTCCGCGAGCGCCGCGGCGTTCGCCGTGCGGGCGAGCTTCAGCGCGGTGGTGTCGCGCGCGAGCGGCACCCACAGCGCGGCCCACAGCAGGGCAGCGGCAATCGCCAGCACGAGCCACCCGACGGTCCGGCGTTCCGCAGGCGACTTCGTCGCCATCCATCTGCCGACCGCTGATTTGGGAGGCACGCGTCGCAGATCTTCGGCCTTCATGATCCGCCGATGCGCATCCGCACACCGGTCGGCGATGGCGCGACGAGCGCCGGTACACCGGCGCTGCGCATTCGCAATTCCAGGTCTCCGATGGCAGCCGGATTGGCGAGCGCGAGATCGAGGATCCAGTGCCCGTCTGCATAGGACGCGCGCTTCACGGTTCCGGGCGGCAGGGTGGCGAGCGCGGGTGCGGCGCGCGCGAGGAGGGGCAACGCGTCCTCGGGCGCTGACAGTCCATGGTCGTGCCGGATCTGCGCGTAGCGTCTGGAGAAGGCAATCCGGGCGGATTCGCGTGTTGGCGTCGCGTCATGCGGAATACCGGAAGCCGTCGCCAAGGCCATCCACTCGCGCGCGTCGCGCCACGCTTCGAAGCGCAGCGACGCCCATTCGATCGAGCTTGCGACGACGTGGAGGGTCAGCGCGGCGGCGGCGAACAGCATTGCGGGAACAAAAAGACGCCGGGGCTTCGTTCGGGCCGACGCCTTCGCGGACGCGACGCGATCCGGCTTGAGATCGACGGCATTGGCGAACGCCGTGGAGCCCACCGCTTCCCATTCCCAAGGCGTTCCGCGAATGAATTCGACTCCGGTCGTGTGCTGCCAGCGGGGAAAAAGCGACGCTGCCGACGCGGGCGCGACCGGCGCGTCGACTCGCACGCGCAGCCCGGCGGCGTCGGCACGACGCGCCTGCTGCAGCGCGAGCGAGAGCTCCGCCGGCAGCTCGCCATCCGTGGATGGCGGATCCGCTGGAAAGGCGCTGCCATCGGGACGCCGCACGAAGCCCGGTGCGTCGATGGCGCGCGAGCACCATCTCCAATCGTTCGCCGGCAGCGCGAGATCGCACTCCGCGACGATGCGCGTCGCGTTCGGCCATTCGTGCGCAATGGCATCGATCAGCGATCGCGCTGCGATCGCTACCCGCACGCGGCCGTCCTGCGACTGCGGCGAGACGGCAAGCTCGTGCGTCGTGTTGGGTCCCGCAAGCTGATCTTCGAGAGCGAACGTGGCGGCGCTTGCGATCCGCGATTGCGGCATCGGCGGCAGCGCGATCGTCGCGATTCGCACCTGGCTCGCCGCGACGACGACCTCCATCCGGTCGGCCGCGGGCCACTCCGCCCTGCGGTCGGTTCCTTTGCGCACGAAGCCGCCCGCGGAATCGTAGAGCGCCCAGCCTTGCGGGCGATCCGCGGCGGGCGCGGCGTCGACCAGAACGCGCAGCACAGTCATGCGATCCGTTCGCGACGCGCGGGCATCGCCGTAGTTTACTCGACCCGCGCGCGTCTCCTTGTCACTCGATGACTTGCCAAACGATCGAGGGACGGGAGCCGCGGCTGCGGTGCAGCAGCGCGCGGGCGCGCGAGTGCGTGGTGCCCTGCCGCGCATCGATCGTGATCAGGAAGTAGCTGCTGGCGACGGCGAGGCCCGCATCGCTCGCGAGCTTCGCGCCGCTCGGCAGCCTTGCGCGGAACTCCGCGACCGTCGTGAATGGCTTGCGGGCGCGGTCGGCAAGCAACGCCTCGGCGCGCTCGGGCGTCAGGTCGTCGACGATGGCCGCGAGCACTTCGGGAGGCGCCGTGTTCACGTTGACGGGGGTCCCCTGCGGCAGCGCCGACATGAACGGAAGGAGCGCGCCAACGGTGCGAGGCGTCATGCCTTTCGCCGCCGTCAGTTCCGCGAGCCGGACGAGCGGTGCGTTCGGCGCGAGATGAGGCGCGGGCTGGGCGAGATAGAAGGCGTCCTCGGCCCCCCCTTCCCGGGTGATGACGTCCTCGTCGATCCAGTCGGACACGACCTCCGCGGTGGACCCCGGAGCGCCGGCGCCGGCGAACAGTCTGGCGAGGCGAATGCGCTCGGGCGTCGAGTCCCCTGCGAGGCCGAGCGCGTTGACATTGAGCCGTCCCTGCGCATCGGCGATGGCGCCGCGAATTTCGCCGTCTTCCATCGGGATGGGCGGCAGCGCGAGCGCCCACGGTTCGCCGAGGTGATCGATGTCCGAGCGACGCCCGTCGTCCTCGACGATTTGCCGCGCCCATTGCAGGCCGGCCAACGCGAGCGCCTGCGCCTGCACCTGGTCGCGGCGATACTCGACGGCGCGGCCCCAGCGCTCCTGATCCGCGAACACGGTGGCGGCGACGGCCGCGGCCAGTGCGGCAATGAGCATCGCCAGCAGGATCGCGGCGCCGCGGTCGCGCTTCATCTCAACGCAAGCCACCGTTCGATGGCCTGGCCGTCGCCCAGCGTGAGCCCGACCTTGATGGCGCGCGGAATCGACGGTTCGCCCAATGCCGGCCACCGATCACGCCAGGTTCCTGTGGAGTCGAGGTAGCTGACCCGAAACCGCGTGACGCCGTCGACGAGAGCGTAGGCCTGCGGCACCACCGTGGTCGGCTGGTCGAGATACGGCCAGTACAGCACTTCGACCGCTCCGTTGCGCAGGCGGTAGCCGATGCGCTGTCCCGCGCTGCCCGGTTCGATCGCGAACTCGGAACCGGCACGCGAAAACCGGAGCTCGGCATCGCCCGCGGCGTCGACGTTCCCGACCCAGGCGGGCTCCGTGCGAGCGCCCGTCCGCGCGTCGCGGCCGACCGCGGCCCGCGCATCGGCCTCTACCCGTGCGAAGAAGCCGTCGAGGTTGCGCCAGTAAAGGCCTTCGGCCGCGAGCTTCGCTTCGCTGTCGGTCAACGACGCGACCGCACGGTACGCGAGCGTTGACACGAGAGCAAGAATCGCGAGCGCGATCAAGAGCTCGATCAGCGTAAAGCCGTCGCGCCGTCGCGTCATCGCAACTCCTGCGTCTGCCCGAGGAAGCCGGTGAGCCGGGCGAGAGCGTAGTCCGGCTGCGCGGCTTCGGCGACGACGATCTCGATCCGGCGAAATGCCGGGTTCGGAGTGCCCGACACGGTTTCGCGCCAGACGAAGGCGGCGCCGGCCTGCGCGGCTTCGCCGCTGCGTCCACCCAACGCGGGCCAGGGCGACTCGAGTTGCGCGCGCGCCAGCCGGTTTTGCGCAACCCACAGCGCGAGGGTGCGCTGCTTGAGGAGCGTTGCCGCATCGGCTGACTGCGCCACGGCGCGCATCCCGGCGCTGAGCGCGACCGCCACGACGGCCAGCGCTACGAGAATCTCGATTAGCGTGAAACCGCTTGCGCAGCGAAGTGAACGCGGTTCAGCGGATCGGCGGCGACGAGCACGTTCCATGCGGGATTGGCAAGGACGAGTGAGAAGGGTTCGTTGCGCCCGCTGGCGCGAAAGGGCAGGACCGCGTCTTCGGCGACCGGAGCGCCGGCGTACGACGCCGGCCGCACGGAGAAGTCCGCCGGCAGCGCGCGCGCCGCGAGCAGCGCGTCGTCGTCGAGGACCGCCCAGGAGTCGTCGGCGCGGCGCCGCCAGAATCGGTAGACACCGCCTTCCGCCGACACGCCAAGCGTTTCGCTTTGCCGCTGTGCAAGCGATGCGGCGTGCTCGAGCGAGGTCGCGAGGCGTCTTGCCTCGCGTTCCATCCTGCCGCGATCATCGCCCTCCAGGTTAGCGATCACCACCGCGGATGCGATCGCAACGATGATCACGACGACGAGCACTTCGATGAGCGTGAAGCCTTCTCCGCGCCTGCGCATCACAGGTCCCACGACCCGATGTCGGCGTCGTTGGCCGCACCTCCAGGTTGTCCATCGGCGCCGAAGCTGAAGACGTCGATCTCGCCGTGCAGGCCCGGATTGAGGTATTGGTAGGGCTGTCCCCACGGATCCTTGGGCAGGCGATCGAGGTATCCGTTGGGTTTCCAGTTCGGCGGCAAGGGGGCGACCGTCGGCCGCTCGGTCAGCGCCGCGAGTCCTTGCTCCGAGGTGGGATAGCGCTGATTGTCGAGGCGATACAGCTTGAGCGCAGCGAGGATCGCTGCGATGTCGCTCTTCGCGGCGACGACACGCGCTTCGTCGGGACGCTCGAGCACTCGGGGCACGACGAGCGCCGCCAGGATCCCGAGGATCACGATCACGACGAGCACTTCGATCAACGTGAATCCGCGAGAGATCGGACGGCTGCGGGTCAGGCGATGCATCCGGCGATTATAATCCGCGGACTCTTTCGCTCCGCCTCGAGCGGGCGGTCGCGCAACCTCACGCCTCTTCGTGTCCCGCACGTTTCGCACCCTGGCCCGCGTCGCGGCCCTCTTCGTCGCCGTTGTCCTCGCTGCGGTCGCGGCGTTCGCGTGGTGGATCTCGCGGCCGCTGCCGCTGCCGTCTTCGCCCTACAGCTTCGAAGTGCGAACGGGTATGACGCTCAAATCCGTTGCGCACGAATTGGCCAGCGCGGGCGTGCTGCGGTTCGACCTGCCGCTCGTGGCGCTCGCACGCTACAAGCGCGTCGATCGATCGATCAAGGCCGGGAACTACGAGATTGCATCCGGCGTGACGCTTGCGAGCCTGCTCGACAAGCTCACGCAGGGCGACGTCATGCAGGCCGCGCTGACCATTGTCGAGGGCAGCACGTTCGGCGAGCTCGCGCAGGCGCTCGCCGCGAGTGCGACGATCACGAAGTCGGCGTCCGGCCTGTCCGAAGACGAGCTCGCGCAGAAAATCGGCGTGCCGGGGGGACGTCTCGAGGGCTGGTTCTTCCCCGACACCTATTACTTTGCCACCGGCTCACCCGATGTCGCACTGCTGGCACGCGCGTATCGCCTGATGCAGCGCCGTCTCGACGCCGCCTGGAGCCGGCGCCCGGCCGACTCGCCGCTCAAGGACGCATACTCTGCGCTCATCCTCGCTTCGATCGTCGAGAAGGAGACCGGACGCGCGGCGGACCGTCCGCTCATCGCTTCCGTATTCCTGAATCGGCTGCGGCTCGGAATGCGGCTGCAATCCGATCCCACCGTCATCTACGGCTTGGGCGCGAGCTTCGACGGCAACCTGCGCAAGCGCGATCTCGAGGCGGATACGCCTTACAACACCTACACCCGCGACGGATTGCCGCCGACGCCCATCGCATTGCCGGGCCAGGCCTCGCTCGAAGCGGTCGTGAATCCGCCGAAGACCGACTTCCTCTACTTCGTGTCGCGCGGCGACGGCACCAGCGAATTCTCGACGAACCTTTCCGATCACAATCGCGCCGTGGCAAGATTCCAGCCGCCGAAGCGTTAGAGCGCGTCAAGGCACTTCCGAAAAGTCAAATGTCAAGCGAACGCGGCCGCTTCATCACGCTCGAAGGCATCGACGGCGCCGGCAAGAGCACGCACGCCGCGTGGGTGGCCGAGCACATTCGCGCGCGCGGCCGCAATGTCGTCGCGACGAGAGAGCCGGGAGGAACAGCGCTCGGCGAGACGCTTCGCGGCCTGCTGCTGAACGAGACGATGACCCGCGACACGGAAGCGCTCCTGATGTTCGCTGCAAGGCGGGAGCATCTCGATCTCGTCATCCGACCGGCGCTCGCGCGGGGCGACTGGGTCGTCTGCGACCGGTTCACCGACGCGACGTACGCTTACCAGGGCGGAGGCCACGGGATGCCGATGGAGCGCATCCATGCGCTCGAGCAATGGACGCACGCCGATTGCCAGCCGCACCTGACGCTGCTGTTCGACGTGCCGGCTGCCGTCTCGCGCTCGCGGCTCGACTCCGCCGAGTCGGCGGGTCGCGCGCTCGACAAGTTCGAGCGGGAGGCGGCGCCGTTCTTCACGCGCGTGCGCAACGCCTATCTCGAGCGCGCGAAGGCGCTGCCGCAACGCATACGCGTGGTCGACAGCACGCGGCCCGTCGACGTGGTGCGGGCGGAAGTCATCGCCCATCTAAATGGGCTGGGATTGGGGTGATGACGACGGAGCCCGCAGGCGAGGTGGCTCGCCTTCCCTGGTTGCGGCTCCTGCCGTGGCAAATGACGGCAGCGCTCTCCTTGCTCGACCGGCGCGCGAGCTTTCCCCATGCGCTGCTCCTGCACGGTCCGCGAGGCGTCGGCAAGCATGCGCTGGCGCTCAATCTCGCACAGGGGCTCCTGTGCGAGAGCCCGCGCGCCGACGCGCTCGCCTGCGGCACGTGCATTGGCTGCACGCTCGCTGTCGCCGGCCAGCATCCGGACCTGATGCGCATCGAGCTGCTGGTGATCGATCCCGAGGAAGACACGATGGAGCTCGTCGACACCATCGCCATCGACCGCATCCGCGCGCTCACCGATTTCGTTCAGCTCACGAGCCACCGCCATCGCGCAAAGGTCGCAGTGATCGCCCCCGCCGAACGGATGAATGCCTCTGCCGCGAACGCTCTTCTCAAGACGCTGGAAGAGCCGCCGCGGGGCACCTACCTGATCCTCGTCGCCGACGAGCCTGGGCGAATGCCGCCGACGCTGCGTTCGCGGTGCCGCAAGCTTGCGGTACCGCTGCCCGCACCGGAAGACTCGCTCGCGTGGCTCGAGGCGCAGGGCGTCGATGCGCCCGAGCTTGCGTTGGCGCAGGCGGCCGGCGCGCCGCTGCGCGCGCTAGCGCTTTGCGATCCGATGGTGCAAAGCGAGCGTCGCACATGGCTCGCGGCGCTGGCCGCCCCCGAGCGCTTGTCGGTGCTCGCGCTTGCAATGCGAATCGATGCGGGAGGCAAGGACGAGCGGCGCGCGCGGCTCGGACACGCGCTCGAATGGATCATCGCATGGACGGCGGACCTGGCGCGCGTTGCCGCGGGCGGGACGGTCCGGCTCAATCCGGATGCCGCGGCGCCGCTCGAACGACTCGCGTTGCGGGTGGCGCCCATTGCATTGTTTCGCTATCATCGGGCGCTGCTGCAGCAGCGTGCGATGCAGTCGCACCCGCTTCAATCGCGGCTCGTCGCGGAGGCGATGCTGCTCGACTACCGGGCCCTGTTCTGACCATGGCGGACCACAAACCGATCGGCGCAGTGCCGGGCCCCTCGATAGGGGCGGCGGGGGGCGCGCGCCCAGGCGTGCTGTCGCTCAACATCCGCGAGCGCGCGGCGCTCTACGCGGCGTACATGCCGTTCCTGAAAGGCGGCGGCATCTTCATCCCGACGTCGCGGCAGTATCAGCTCGGGGAGGAAGTGTTCATGCTGCTTTCGCTCATGGACGACCCCAACCGCATTGCCGTGCAGGGCAAGGTCGTGTGGATCACTCCGGAAGGGGTGCAGGGCAACCGCACGCAGGGTATCGGCGTGCAATTTACCCAGGATGAAACCGGCGCCACCGCGCGCGCTACCATCGAGCAGATCCTGGGCGAGACGCTGGGTTCGGTCCGCCCGACGCATACGATGTAGCGCGGGTCCCCGGTCGGCCGCATCGATCGAGACCGCGTTTGTGCGCGGCTACGGAGACGTGCTGCGGGCTTCATAACGCAGGCGACCGAAGCATGGTCCCCCATCCGCGCAGCCGGAGCCCGCGCCGATTCGAGATCCTTGATGTACGTCGACTCCCACTGCCACCTCGATTTTCCCGACCTCGCCGCCGACATTCCCGCGGTGCTCGAGGCAATGGCCGCGGCGCGCGTCACGCATGCGCTTTGCATCGGGGTGAACCTTCCCGACTGGCCGCGTGTGCACGCGCTGGCCACGACCTATCCGAATCTCTATGCGACGGTGGGCGTGCATCCCGATGGGCAGGACACGACCGAGCCGACGGTCGGCTTGCTGGTCGAGCTCGCGACGCGTCCAAAGGTCGTCGCAATCGGCGAGACCGGGCTCGACTATTACCGCCTCGAGGGCGACCTTCGCTGGCAGCGCGACCGGTTCCGGGTGCACATCCGCGCGGCGCTGCGTGCGGGCCTGCCGCTCGTGATCCACACGCGAGCCGCGCGCGACGACACGCTTGCCGTCATGCGCGAGGAGAACGCCCGCGATGCGGGCGGCGTCATGCATTGCTTCACCGAGACGTGGGAGGTCGCGCGCGCAGCGCTCGATCTCGGGTTTCACATCTCGCTCTCGGGCATCGTCACGTTCAAGAACGCGCAGGACGTCAAGGATGTCGCGCGCCGCGTGCCTCTGGATCGCCTGCTGATCGAGACCGATTCGCCCTATCTCGCGCCGGTCCCGCACCGCGGCAAGCGGAACCAGCCCGCCTACGTGCCGCACGTCGCGGCGGAGATCGCGCAACTGCGCGGGATGACGCAGGAAGCGGTCGCGCAAGCGACGACCGAAAACTTCTTTCGATTGTTCAGGATCGACGCCAGGGAGAGCCATGTCCACTGAACGACGCCGCTGGATGCGCACGGTTGCCGCGGCCCTTTTCGCCACGGCGTGCGTCGCCGCATCCGGCACCCGCGCGCAATCGGTGCAGGAGGATTTGTCGATCGCCGTCCTCAATGATCGGGCCGCGGAAGTGAAGCGCATGCTCGCGGCCGGCGCCGACCCGAACCTGGTCGATCGAAACGGAGACCCGTTGATCGTGATTGCGGCGCGCGCCAACAGCGTCGCCGCTTTGGACGTGCTGCTCGCCGCCAAAGCCAACGTCAATGCACGCACGCGGCATGGCGATACGGCGCTCATGTTCGCAGCGCTGAACGGCCGCCTCGACATCGCAAAAAAGCTGCGGGCGAATGGCGCAGACGTCCGGCAGCCCGGCTGGAATGCGCTGATCTACGCCGCCGCCGGCGGCCAGGACGAGATGGTGCGCTACCTGCTCGCGGAGGGCGGCGACATCAACGCGGCCGCAGCGAACGGCATGACGGCGCTGATGATGGCGGCGCACGAGGGCAAGGCGTCGACCGTGGACCTGCTGCTCGGGCGAGGCGCTGACGCGAGCCTCCGGAATCAGGACGGCAAGAGCGCGCTGGACATCGCCCGGCGCACGAACGACAAGACGATGGTGGAGCGGTTGCAGCGCGCGGGCGCGCGCTAGCGGTCGGTCGGAATCTCTTCCGGTTCGGACTGCTCGAGCGGAGCCGCGACGGCCTCGCCCACGAGCGCGGGAAGAAGGCTCGGCAGGATACCGGCCATCCGGCGTGCGCCGTCGAAGCGACGTTTCCAGAAGCTTGAATCGAGCGTTGCGACTTCGACTTCGCGGCCGCGGCGGGGCGCGTGAACGAACTGGTTGTCGCCGAGATAGATTCCCACGTGCGAGAACGCGAAGCGCCGGGTGTTGAAGAAGACGAGATCGCCCGGTTGCAGATCGGCGACGGCGACCTCGGTGCCGAGACGGCTCATGTCCTTCGCGGTGCGCGGCAGCGTGACGCCGGTGACCTGCTGGAACACGTAGCGCACGAGGCCGCTGCAATCGAGCCCGGTCTGCGGCGTGTTGCCGCCCCATTTATACCGGATGCCGATGAGATCCAGCGCCGCCGAGGAGAGATCCTGCGCGGACTTGAGGGCCGTGGACGCCGCGGTCTTCACCCTGGTCGCAGCAGAGTCGGCGAACGCAAACGACAATCCCGCGCTGTCTTGCGCGGCGGCTAGTGGAGAGGCGACCGCGAGGGTCGCGACGAAGAGCGCCGTCGCGCACCGGCGGGTGAAGGAGGATAAAACCACGGCGGCATTGTCCACGATCACGCGGGCGCGGGCAAGGCCTTTGTCGCGCGGGCGCATAGAACGAAGGGATGACGTTGCGTCAACGCTCGCCGCGGCTGCGCTCGGACTTCTGTGCCGCTTTTGCGCGGCGCACCCGCGCGGCTTTCGCATCGACGCTGAGCGGCCCGAGAATCTCGACGCGGTCGCCCGGGGCGACGAGGATGTCCTCTGCGGTCCTTTTGCCGTAGATCGCGTAGTGCAGTCGCTGCGGATCGAGGCCGTACTGGCCGATGAGGCCGGATGCGCGCACCGCATCGGCCACCGTCGCGCCGCGTTCCACGTCGACGGCGACCATGTCCTGCACATTCCACGCGGCCCAGACGACGGTGACGATCACGATGCGGTGCGTGTGAACGACTAATACAGCGCGTCGGCACGCCGAACGAACGAATCGATCAGCGTGTTCGCAATCCGGCCGAACACGGGCCCCACGACGAGGTCGAGCGGCCTCATGAACTCGTAGGCGAGCGCGAGGCTCACTTTGCAGCTGTCGGGCGCCAGAGCGGCAAAACGCCACTCGCCATGGAGCTGCCGGAAGGGCCCGTCGCGCAGCGCGACCGTGATCGATTCGTTCGCGTGGTGCACGTTGTCGGTCGTGAAGTGCATCCGCACGCCGTGATAGTCGATGTCGATTCGCGCCGTCTTCCCCTCGGGGCGTGTTGCCAGGACTTCCGCGCCGCCGCACCACGGCAGGAACTGCGGATAGAGCTCGATGCGATCGACGAGATCGAACATCTCCGTCGCCGAGTGCGCGACGAGCATCGATCTCCTTACACTCTGCATGGGGCCATTGCTAGAATGCTCGGCCCAAATCGGAGCCGGCCGGCGGCATCATGAGCATCGTCGAGAACAGAAAAGCCTATCACGACTATTTCATCGAGGAGAAATTCGAGGCGGGCTTGTCGCTCGACGGCTGGGAAGTGAAAGCGATCCGCGCCGGGCGCGCGCAAATCAAGGAGGCGTACGTCGTCGTCAAGGATGGGGAGATCTTGATGATCGGCGCGCACATCACGCCGCTCATTTCCGCGTCGACGCACGTCAAGGCCGACCCGACGCGCACCCGCAAGCTGCTGCTCCACCGGAGCGAGATCAACCGCCTGGTCGGTCAAGTGGAGCGGGCCGGCTACACGCTGGTGCCGCTCAACCTGCACTACAGCCGCGGCCGCGTGAAGCTCGATCTCGGGCTCGCCAAGGGGAAGAAGCAATACGACAAGCGGGCGACGATCAAGGAGCGCGAGTGGAACCGCGAGCAGCAGCGGCTGTTGCGCAGTCGGCGATGACGCCTCCGGCGAAGTCGGCGATGAGTTGGTTGGCGGCAGCGACGCCGCTGCAGGTGGCGGCCTCAAGCGTCGCGGGAAGCTGCGCGTCGCAATAGTCGCCGGCGACGTAAAGTGCGTCGCCGATGCGACCTCCGGCAGGGCGCGCGAGCCCCGGCTCGCAAGCGTACGTCGCTCGCCGCTCGGCGATCACGCGCGAGAACGTCACCCGCGGGAGCGCCGGCATTCGCCGCCGCAGTTGCGCCTCGATGTTGGCGGCGAGCGTCCTGTGGTCCAGAGCGTCGTGCGGCCCGCTTGCGCTGATCACGACGGCAACGAGGCCCGAAGTGCCCGGCGGCGCGCCGCCGGCGATGGCACCGCTGCGGTCGAACGCCCACTGGCCGGGCGCATCGTCGAGCCGAAGCATCGGGGACGCGAACGGTATCCGCTGCGTGAGCCCGAGGTAGATCGTGGTGATGGATTCGTAGGCGAAGCGAGCGGTGCGCTCGAGATGGCGCGCGAGGGCCGTCGGCGGGTTCGGGTTGTCGCCGAGCGTGGGCGCGAGCTGATGCGGACCGACGGCGACGATCGCAGCGCGGAACTTTTCCGCAGTCGTGCCGATGCGCAGCGAGACCTGACTGCCCTCGTGCGCGATGCCGCGGACACTGACGCCGCAGCGGACGGAGCCGCCGTGCGCGTCGATGAAGCGCGCCGCGGCATCAGGGAAGCAGGCGGAGAGATCCACGGTCGGAACGAGGAGGTCGCTGTCGTGCGCCGTGCCGCCGAGTGCGGAGCGCAGCACGTGCGCGAAGGTGTTGGCCGACGCGCGCTCCGGCGGCGTATTGAGCGCTGCCAGGCACAGCGGCTGCCACATCTGCGCGAAGGCGCGGCGCGGTGTCGCGGAGAAACGCGAGGTGACGGCTTCGTCCGCCGAAGGCCGGGCGGTGGTTTTCATCGCGCGGCGGAAATCGCCGACCAGGCCGATGCGCTCGCGCCACGACAACCCTTTGGCGCGAAGCACGCCGCCCGCGATGTGCAGCGGGGCTCGCGCGCTCGACGCGGTGAGCTCGATTTCGCCGGGCAGGCGCTCGCCGAACGGACGAAGCGTCAGCGGCATGCGAAGAAGCAACCGGTCGGCCTCGCCTGGGCGATGCACGGCGGCGATGAGCGCAAGCGTTTGCCGGTAGGCGCCGAGCAGCACGTGCTGCCCGTTGTCGAGCGCGATGCCGTCGACGATGATGCGGCGCGCGCGTCCGCCGAGCGTCTTCGCCTGCTCGAACAGCGTGACCTGCACGCCGGCTGCTGCAAGCGTGACGGCTGCGGCACACCCCGCCCATCCCCCGCCGACGACGGCGACGCGCGCCGGCGAGCGTTCAGCCACGGCGCGCAGTCGTCCAGGCGATCCAGAGCTTACGCAGCGGCGTGAGGGCCACGCGATGATCGAGCACGGCATAGCCGTCCCGCTCGATCTCGTCCAGCAGCGCACGGTAGATCGCCGCCATGATGAGCCCCGGTCGCTGCGCGCGCCGATCCTCCGCCGGCAGCTCGGCGAGCGCCTGCGCATGCCACTTGCGCGCGCGTGCCACCTGGTCCGCCATCAGCGCAGTCATGCCCTTCGTCGTCTCGTGCTTCAGGAGCGACGTCTGGGTGACGCCGTGGCGCGCGAGCTCGTCCTGCGGCAGATAAATGCGCCCTCGGCGCGCGTCTTCGCCGACGTCGCGGATGATGTTCGTGAGCTGGAACGCAATGCCCAAATCGTGCGCGTACCGCCGCGTCGCGGGGTTCGCGTAGCCGAAGATCTCCGCCGACATGAGGCCGACGACGCCCGCGACGCAGTGGCAGTACCGCTCGAGGTCGGCGAAATCGAGATAGCGGTTGCGGTCGAGGTCCATCGCCATCCCGTCGATCACCGCCTGGAAATGCTCCTGCGGCAGGGCGAAGTCCGAGACGACGGGCCGCAGGGCGATCGCGACCGGATGCTGCGGCGTGCCGGAAAAGACAGAGCCGATCTCCTGGCGCCACCACGCGAGCTTCGTGCGCGCGATGTCGGGATCCGAGACTTCGTCGACGACGTCGTCGACTTCGCGGCAGAACGCGTACAGCGCGGTGATCGCGCGCCGCCGCTCCGGCGGCAGAAACAGGAAGCTGTAGTAGAAGCTCGTGCCGCTCTGCGCCGTCCGCTGCTGGCAGTACTCGTCCGGCGTCACTCGCCTGCCCTCCACGCTACGCGATTGCTTCGGGGCCTGTCGGCCTCGGGGCGGCCCGTCGGCCTCATGCCGCGCGCCCGGAGGATGCAAGCCGGTGCCGCCGCGGCGGAAACAGCGCGTCGCGCGCGACCAGCGCCCAGTCGGCGCGCGAGAGCCTCGGCCGCTGTCGGAACACGTCGCCTTCGGCGGCGTCGATGCCGTCGAGAATCCGGTGACCGCCCGCCAGAACACCCGAAATTTCGAGGCGCAGGCGCCATGGCAATGCCCGCGTCAGCGGACGGCCGGACTCGAGCAGGGTGCGCGCACGCGACGATTCGAAATTCATCAGCGCGCGCCACGCGGCGTCGCAGCGCGCGTCCGCGATGTGCGCTTCGGTGACCCCGAAGCGCGCGAGATCCTCGGCGGGCAGGTAGATCCGGCCCTTTTGCCAATCCGTCGCGACGTCCTGCCAGAAGTTGATGAGCTGCAGCGCCGTGCAGATGGAATCGCTCGCGCCAACGTTGGCGGGCGTATCGGCGCCGTAGAGCTTGAGCATCAGCCGGCCGATGGGATTCGCGGACCGGCGGCAGTAATCCAGCACCCTTTCGTACGTGGGATAGCGCGTCGTCGCGACATCCTGGCGAAATGCCGAAAGGAGATCGCGGAAGAGCTGCAGCGGCAATCCGTGCCGGGCAATCGCGTCGGCGAGCTGCGGAAATGGCGGCTCCATCGGCGGATTGCCGGCTTCGATCGCGTCGAGCGCGCGCTCGTAGCCGTCGAGCGCCACAAGGCGTGCCTGCGCCGAAAGCGATCCTTCGTCGGCGAAATCGTCCGCATTGCGCGCAAACCGATAGATCGCGCCCACCGCCGGGCGCAGCGCGGCGGGCACCATCAGTGACGCGACCGGAAAATTTTCGTAATGAGCAACCGACACGCGGAACCTGACGCAAGGCGCGGAAAAGGGCTATGGGAAAAGCACGACGTGAGCACTGCCATACGTCGGGAAAACAGGCGACGCTCGCGCGCGCTTCCATGGCAACGTCGCCGCGGACCCGCGTATAATCACGGGTTTGGCGAAAGCGGCTGCGAAAGTGGCGGAATTGGTAGACGCACTGGATTTAGGTTCCAGCGGGGCAGCCCATGGGGGTTCGAGTCCCCCCTTTCGCACCATCGATTCACATTAGCAAGGATTCGACCCGTATGCAAACCAGTCTGGAAACTCTCGGCGAGCTCGAGCGGCGGCTGACGATGACGGTGCCGGTAGCGGAGATCGAGAGCGAGATCCAGCAGCGGCTCGCGCGCCTCGCGAAGAACGTCAAGGTGGCGGGATTCCGACCCGGCAAGGTGCCGCTCAAGATGGTCGCGCAGCAGTACGGCCCTCAGGTGCGCTCCGACGTGATTTCGGATGCCGTCAAGGCGAATTTCGCCGATGCGATCCGCGAGCAGAACCTGCGCATTGCGGGCAACCCGCGGATCGAGCCGCGGAGCAGCGGCGGTGCCGCTGACGCGCTCGAATTTTCAGCGGTGTTCGAGATCTATCCCGAAGTGAAAGTGGGGGATCTGTCGGACGTCACGATCGAGCGTCGGAGCGCAGACGTCGCGCCGGAGGACGTCGAGCGGACCGTCGAGATGCTGCGGCGCCAGCGCACGCGTTACGAGCCTGCCGACCGCGCGGCGCAGGCAGGCGATCGGGTCACCGTCGACTTCACCGGAAAGACCGATGGGGCGGAGTTCCCCGGAGGGCACGCACGCGACTTCGCGATCGTCCTGGGGGAGGGACGGATGCTGCCTGAATTCGAAACCGCGTTGACCGGAATGAAGGCCGGCGAGACGAAGACATTCGAGCTCACCTTTCCGGCCGACTATCACGGCAAGGAAGTCGCCGGCAAGAAGGCGGAGTTCGAGCTGACGGCGAAAACCGTCGAGCGGGGCATCGTACCGGATGTCGACGCCGAGTTGGCGCACGCGTTCGGCATCGCGAGCGGCAGCGTCGACGAGCTCAGGGCCGAGATCGCGTCGAACCTCCGGCTCGAGCTCAAGCGCAAGATCGAAGCGATGGTGAAGGAGCAGGTGTTCGGTGCTCTGCGGCAGAAGGCCATGTTCGTCGTGCCGAAGTCGCTCGTGGAGGCCGAGATGCAGAGCATGATGCAGCGGATGGCCGCCGAGATGCGCGAGCAGGGCGTGAAGCCTGAGGACGTGAACCTCGACCCCGAGAGCGTTCGCACGGGAGCCGAGAGCCGCGTGTCGCTGGGGCTCATTCTTTCCGAGATCGTGCGCGCCGAAAACCTGGGTCCACGGCCGGAGCAGGTGAAAGCGCTGGTCCAGGAAGCCGCGCAAACGTACGAGCAGCCCGAGGCGGTCGTTCGCTGGCACTATGAAAAGCCGGAGCGGCTCAAGGACTTCGAGGCGCTCGCCATCGAGCACAACGTCGTCGACTGGGTGTTGAGTCGTGCGCGCGTGGCCGATCGGCCGGCAGCGTTCACCGAATTGATGGGAACGCGGGGCTCTTAAGCGAGTGCGTTCTCGCTGGGGTGACCGCGGGTAGCGGACACCTCGTAGACGACACGTGACGGTCGTTCCGGTTCGTCTCGAAATCGCCGCCGTTGGTCGCCCTGTGCGACTGCGGCGCGCCGATCACTACTACAATGTCTCAATCATGAAGGGCGAGGAAACGATGAACGAACCGACGGGGCTGGGGCTCATCCCCATGGTGATCGAGCAGAGCGGACGCGGCGAGCGCGCCTATGACATCTACTCGCGGCTGCTCAAGGAACGGATCATTTTCCTGGTGGGCCCGGTCACGGAGACGACCGCCAACCTGGTCGTCGCGCAGATGCTGTTCCTCGAGTCCGAGAACCCGGACAAGGAAATCAGCTTCTACATCAATTCGCCGGGCGGCTCGGTCGCCGCAGGAATGGCCATTTACGACACGATGGAATTCATCCGTCCCGACGTCTCGACGCTCTGCATCGGCATGGCGGCGTCGATGGGCGCGTTCCTGTTGGCGGCAGGCGCGAAGGGCAAGCGCTTCGCGCTGCCCAACTCGACGGTGATGATCCACCAGCCCTCCGGCGGGTTCCAGGGGCAGGTGTCGGACATCGAGCGCCA
>Ga0070670_100001018_pt1 | contig 22135 bp, 17 predicted proteins | sample KBSS63metaG_FD_64665 | JGI IMG/M metagenome (GOLD analysis project Ga0070670, IMG submission 64665) | Switchgrass rhizosphere microbial communities from Kellogg Biological Station, Michigan, USA - KBS S6-3 metaG | ecosystem: Host-associated > Plants > Roots > Rhizosphere > Soil ... | reverse complement strand
GCCGCTGCGCCGCCGCCGACCCCGTTGAACAGGGCCACCATCTGCGGCATCGCGGTCATCTTCACCTTCCGCGCGCCGACGAGGCCGACGACGCTCCCGATCGCAGCGGCGACGACGATGAGCGCCCAGTTGGATATCCCCTCGACGAGGAGCGTCGTCGCGATCGCGACGATCATCCCGACGCCGCCGAGCCAGTTCCCGCGGCGTGCGTGCTTCGGCGACGAGAGGAAGCGCAGCGCGAGGACGAAGCAGACGATCGAGACGAGGTAGAGGAGGCCGAGGACGTCCGGGTCGGAGATCACTTGTGGTCGTCCTTCTTGGGCTCGGGCCGCCGCTTGAACATCTCGAGCATCCGGTCGGTGACGAACCAACCGCCGACCACGTTCGCCGTGGCCAGCACCATCGCGACGAAGCCGACGGTCTTCGTGAAGGTGTCGTCGGCGAATCCGAGGATGAGGATCGCGCCGACGATGACGATCCCGTGGATGAAGTTCGTCCCCGACATGAGCGGGGTGTGGAGCATCGTCGGGACTTTCGAGATCACCTCGAAGCCGAGGAACGCGGCGAGTACGAGGATGGTCAGCTCGACGACGAACGTCAGGTCGGTCACGCGGAAGCTCCCTCGGAGCGTGTGACGCAGGCGCCGCTGGTGATCTCGTCCTCCCAGTCGAGGACGAGCTCGCCCTCGGGCGCGAGGTGCACGAGGAGCGCGCCGACGTTGCGCGAGTAGAGCTGGCTTGCGTGGAACGCCATCGTCGACGGGAGGTTGCGCGTGCCGATCACGGTGACGCCGCGGTGCTCGACGACGTCGCCGGGGACGGTCACCTCGCAGTTGCCGCCGGTCTCCGCCGCGAGGTCGACGATCACCGATCCCGTCCGCATGAGCTCGACGGCGCTCGCGGGAATGAGCTTCGGCGCCGGGCGACCGGGAACGGCCGCGGTCGTGATGACGACGTCGAAGTCGGGGATGCGCTCCTCGAGCGCGGCCTGCTGCTGCGCCTGCTGCTCGGGCGTGAGTTCGGCCGCGTACCCGCCGGCCGTTTCCTCGGTGCGGACGCCGAGATCGAGGAACGTCGCGCCAAGGCTCTGTACCTGCTCCGCGACCGCCGGTCGCACGTCGAAGGCCGAGACGACGGCACCGAGTCTTCGCGCGGTCGCGATCGCCTGCAGGCCGGCAACCCCGGCGCCGATCACGAGCGCACGTACCGGGGCGATCGTACCGGCCGCGGTCATGAGCATCGGGAAGAGTCGCGGCACCCGATCGGCCGCCAGGACGACGGCCTTGTAGCCCGCGACGGTGGCCTGCGACGAGAGGGCGTCCATCGACTGCGCGCGCGTGATCCGCGGGATGGACTCCATCGCGAAGCCGACGACCCCGCGGTCTCGCAGCCGCGCGATCCCGTCCGTGTCGGTCAGCGGCTCCAGAAAGCCGACGACGACGGTTCCCTCGGCGAGCCCCCCGACGAGCTCGGCCGAGGGCGACGCTACGCATACGACCGCGTCCGCGGCACTCGCCAGCGACGCCGCGTCCGCGAGCTCGGCACCCGCAGCCGTGTAGTCGTCGTCTGCGAATCCGGCAGCCGTGCCTGCGCCCCGCTCCACGCGCACCTCGAAGCCTGCGTCCCGGAGCTTGGAGACGGTCTCGGGGACGAGCGCGACGCGGCGCTCGCCCTCAGCCGTCTCCCTCGGGACCGCGACTCGCATGCGGTGGCGAACTCTACGGAGAGGCGACGCCGGCTGGACGCGGAACCGTCAGAGCGAGTCCCACACTTCGATCTTCGTTCGCGTGCGGCGGATGACCTCGTCCGTGAACGCCGTCGTGCCGTGATGACCGGCGAGATCGGCAGTCCTGATGCCGTCCGCAACCGCCTCGAGGCAGGCCTCGCGGAGCGCCCGGCCGGCTGACTGGATCTCCTCGTTGTCCGCATGCGAGAGAAGCGCCGCGCCGGCCAGGATCATCGCCATCGGATTCGCGACGTCCTTGCCCTCGAGCGCCGGCGCCGTGCCGTGCGCCGCTTCCGCCATGAGCGCGCTCGGCACGTAGTCGTCGCCGAAGGCGACGAGCAGGGACTCGGAGCCTGCGATCGAGCCGAAGAGCGGAAGCACCAGGTCGGAGAGGATGTCGCCGTCGCGGTTCAACGCGGGGATCACCATCGGAGCGCCGCTCGACGAGATCAGGAGCGCGAAGGTGGCGTCGATCAGCTGCGGCTCGTACTGCACGCCCGGATGGCGCTCGGCGGCCGCGTCCATCTCCTCCTTCAGCATGCCCTCGTAGATCGGGCTGACGGTGTACTTCGGCCCGCCGAAGACCTTCGCACCCATGCGCTCGGCCTGGCGGAACGAGAACTCGGCGACCGCATGGCAGATGCGCCGCTCGATGCGCTCAGTCCGGAAGGCGATCTCGTCGTCGCCGTCCCCCTCGCGCCACTCCTTCGCCCCGTAGGCGTCCCCGACCGCCATGCGCACGACCGAGATCGGCGCGTGCACACCGCCGAGCGGGACGACGCCCGGGATGCGCCGACCCGTGCGGACGATGACCTTTCCTCCGATCTCCTCTCGGAGGATGCGGTTCGGCGACCCGACGTCGCCGGCACCCTCCGGCGTCACGGTTGCCGCCTTCAGTCCGTAGCCGTGCTCGCGGACGGCCGCCGCTGCCTCGTGCACGACCCCGTTCTGCGTGGCACGGCGGCCTTCGAGCGACAGGTCGAAGCGAACCAGGCCGAGCTCGACGCCGACGACGTCGGGGGCGAGGGTGCGGAGCGCTTCCTCGAGGAGCTCCTGCCCGGTCTGGTCGCCTTCGAGCACGACGATCGTCTGCACGCGCGAGATCCTACTTACGGATCGCAGCGGAATAGACCGGAGGCAATGTACTTGCGGTTTTACGGTCGCTTTTCTACGCTTGCGTACTCGACCGAATCGAACTCGAAGGAGAATCGAATGGCGCGAAAGACCATCCTCGTATGCGACAACTGCGGGAAAGAAGTACCGGAGAGTCGCGGTGCCGTCATGCGTCTGAATTACACGGACGCACGCCGCGGTTCGAAGCAGGCCGACCTCTGCGACGACTGCGCCGCCGGGATGCCCGGCCAGGCGGTCGCTCGCCGTGGCCGCCGGCCGAAGTCGGTCGCGACCTAGCACGGCCTAAACAACCAAGCGCCTCACCAGTCACAAGCCTGCAGCCGCGAAGTGGCCGGCTTCAGGGATCTTCGCGACCGGAATCTGCGGCTTACGCAGATTCCGGTCTGCGCAATAAGGGATGCACGCTCTTTGCGTAGGGCGTACGAGGGCGTGCCCGGAGCCGGGACTACCATGGACCGATGGGACTCTCGTTCGTCGTCGGACCGGCGCACGTCGGCAAGGTGGCGCTGCTTCTGGAGCGGTATCTCGACGTGCTCGAGCGCGATCCCTGGCTCGTCGTCCCGAATCGCGTGGACGTCGACCGAGTCGAGCGTGACCTGATCCGCCGTCGGCCGGCGCTTCTCGCGGGCACGATCGGGACGTTCGACGATCTCTTTCGGCACGTTGCAACCGGCGCCGAGGACGCCGTCCCCGTCGCGACGGAGACGCAGCGCGCACTCGCCGTTCGACGGGCAGTAGCCGTGCACGACCTCGACGGTCTTCGTCAGTCGGCCGCGACCTCGGGGTTCGCGGACACGTTGCTGCACGCGATCGGCGAGCTCGAGGCAGGACTCGTCGATCTGGACGGACTCGACGGGGAGCTCGCGGCGCTCGTCGACGCGTATCGCGCCCAGCTCCGACGGCTCGGTGTCCGAGATCGGCACGGGATGCGACGCAACGCCGTCGAGCGTCTGCGCGGCGACCTCGACGCATGGAGTGGAGAGCCGTTGTTCGCGTATGGCTTCGAGGACTTGACGGGGGCGGAGTGGGGGCTCGTCGAGGCCCTGGCCGCCCGCACAGACGTCACGCTTTCAATCCCGTACGAACCGGGACGCGCTGCGTTCGCCGCCCTTACCCGTACGGTCGAGGACCTCGCTGCGCTTGCCGCCGAGAACATCGAGGCGCTCCCTCCCGCCACCGCCTCGATGGCGCCTCCGGCGCTCACGCATCTCGAGCGCGAGCTGTTCGCCGACGAGAGCGCGCCTGGGCCTCCGCTCGACGGCGCACTTCGTTTCCTCGAAGGGGCCGGAACGCGAGGCACGGTCGAGCTCGTCGCGAGCGAGGTCGCGGCCCTCCTGCGCGGCGGTACGCCGTCCGAGAACGTCGCGGTCGCCTGCGACTCCGTCGACCGCTGGCGAGCGCCGCTCGAAGCGGCGTTCGCGCAGCTCGGCATTCCGTGCGGGGTCGAGCACCCGCGTCGACTCGGAGAGTCCACTCTGGGCAGCGCGTTGCTCTCGATTCTTCGCTACGAGTGGCTCGGCGGCGGGCGCCGCGACCTGTTCGCGTTCCTGCGGTCGCCCTTCTCCGGCCTCGAGCGCCGGTCGGTCGACTTCGTCGAGGGTCGCCTGCGCGGCCGCGCCGTCGCGGAGCCCGCCCGGGTGGAGGAGGAGAGCGAGCGGCTCCGAGGCGCTCCCGTTCCCGCCCTCGTCGACCTTCGTGCGAGCGACGACCCCGTTGCCGCAGCCGGGGCGCTCCTCGCTGTCATGGTGCGCAACGCCTGGGGGCTCGAGTCGCCGCCGACGACCGACGAGGCTCGAAGCGACGCGCGGGCGTACCGGGCAGCCGAGCGAACGCTCGGCGAGCTGTCCGCGGTCGCGGGGGCAGACGTCGAGATCGTCCGCGAGGACGTGCTCGCAGCACTCGAGCGAACGCGGATCGCGCCCGAGGGCCCGGAGAAGGGCCGCGTCGCCGTCCTCGACCACGAGCGCGCAAGGACGCGCTCGTTCGAGGTCGTGTTCGTGCTCGGCCTCGAGGAAGGATCGTTCCCGCGACGCGGCCGGCCCTCGCCCCTCCTCAGCGACGAGCTCCGGACCGAGCTCGGCGGCCGGCTCCAGCGTCCGGACGCCGTCGCCCGCGACCGCTACCTCTTCTACACGACGTGCACGCGCGCGACGCGGCGGCTCGTCCTCGTGCGGGAGGCGGCGGGCGACGAGGGCGTGCCGCGCGAGGCGAGCCCGTTCTGGGAGGACGTGCGGTCCCTGTTCGATGCGGCGGACGTGCAGCGTGCGACGCGACGCCGGCCGCTCTCGGCGCTCACCTGGCCGCTCGAGTCGGCGCCCAGCTCGCGCGAGCGGCTCCGCGCGCTCGTCCGGCTCGCGGCGGACGACGTGGACGGCGCGAACGCGCTCGCCGCTGCGAACGACTGGTCGCGACGTCTCGATCGGGCACGGGTGGCGTTCGATCGCTCGACCGCGCTTCAGAGCAACGCCGTCGTCGCCCCGTTCGCGGCGAAGCAGGTCTTCTCCGCGACGGAGCTCGAGCGCTTCGCCGATTGCTCGTCGGCGTGGCTCGTGGAGCGCGTGATCGACCCGAAGAAGATCGACGCCCAGCCTGATCCCATCTTGCGGGGCTCCGTGCTGCACACGACCTTGAACCGGTTCTACGCCTCGCTGCCGCGCGAGCTCGACTCCGAGCGCGTGACCCCGGAGAACCTCGACGACGCCGTCGAGCTCGTCCACCGCTGCCTGGACGCCGCGCTGGAGTCCGGCGTGCGGCTCGACCTCACGGACCTCCAGGAGGCGGAGCTGCGCCACACGCTGCGCTCGGACCTCGACGGCTTCCTTCGCGACGAGGCGGCGTCCGAGGTGCAGTTCGTCCCGCGCCGCCTGGAGGTGGCATTCGGCTCCGAGCGGGCGGCACCCGAGCTCCAGCGTGGGCTCCCGCTCGCGGACGATCTCTGGCTGTCGGGGAAGATCGATCGCATCGACATCGACCCGTTCTCGGCGAGGGGCATCGTCCAGGACTACAAGTCGGGCAAGGGCGCACATTCCGCGCGCGACATCGCCCGCGAGTTCCGCCTCCAGATCCCGCTCTACGTCCTCGCCCTCCGCGATCTCGTCGGGGTCGAGCCGCTCGGTGGTGTCTATCGCGCGCTGGCGGGCCGCCGGCTCACGCGCGGGATGCTCCGCGAGACGGCTCGCGAGGACCTCCCCGGGTTTGCAAAGGACGACTATCTGGACGAGGACACGTTCTGGAGCCAGGTCGAGGCCGCGCGCGAGCGTGCTGCAGACAACGCCCGGCGCATCCAGGCGGGCGACGTCCGCCACGATCCCAAGGGCGACGGCTGTCCGCCCTGGTGTGATTTGTGGCCGATCTGCCGAGTGGGGCGGGCGTGACCATCGTCGAGTCGCAGGTCGGGCTCAATGAGGAGCAGCTGGGAGCTGTCGAGGCCGACGGCTCCGTCTTCGTGTCCGCCGGAGCAGGTACGGGCAAGACCTCCGTCCTCGTCGAGCGGTACGTCCGGGCCGTGTGCGAGCGCGGCGTCGACGTCGAGTCGATTCTCGTGATCACGTACACCCGCAAGGCCGCGGGCGAGCTCCGGACCCGAATCCGTGCAGCGCTGCGCACCCGCGGCCGCCCGGATCTCGCGCGCGAGCTCGACGGCGCCTGGATCTCCACGATCCACGGCTTCTGCAGCCGCGTGCTGCGGGCACATCCCTTCGCCGCCGGGCTCGACCCGCGGTTCCGCGAGCTCGAGGACGCCGGGGCGGTCGTTCTCCGGGGGGAGGCCTTCGACCGAGCGCTTCAGGAGTTCTGTGCGGGCGGGGATCCGGAGCGGCTTCGGTTGCTCGCGACCTATCGTGCCGACGGCCTGCGCAGGATGCTGACGGGCGTGTACGAGACGCTGCGCTCGGCCGGCCGCGACCTCGTACTCGAGCTGGGCGAGCGACCGGACACGGGCGACACGGTCGCGGAGCTGCGCGCGGAGGCGCAAGCGCTCGCGGGCGACGCGGCGGCGACGCCGACCCAGCGCGCGAATGCGGGCGAGCTGCTCACCGTGCTCGGCGGCGGAGCTGCGCCGGAGCGACTCGTCGACCTCTCGGCGTTCGCGAGCAAGGGAGCGCGGGCGGCGTCGTTCGAGCAGGCGCGCAAGGCAGCCGAGCGCGCCGCACTCGAGGAGCTGGCCGCGCACGACCGCGAGCTCTTGCAGGAGCTGCTCGAGCGCTTCGGTGCCGCCTACGCGGCGGCCAAGCGGCGGGAGTCGGTCGTCGACTTCGAGGATCTCCAGTTGGCCGCACGGGACCTGCTTCGCGACGACGCTGCGGTACGGGAGGCGACGCAGCTCCGCTTCCGCATGGTCATGGTCGACGAGTTCCAGGACACCAACCGCCTGCAATGCGAGCTGATCGACCTCGTCGCGCATCCCGAGCTCGCCGAGGTCTTCACGGTCGGCGACGAGTTCCAGTCCATCTACGGGTTCCGTCATGCCGATCTCGAGGTCTTCCGCGAGCGCCGCGAGCAGGCGGAGAGCTTGCTGGCACTGACGCGGAACTACCGCTCCCGGCCCCAGGTGCTCGCTGCGATCAACCATCTGTTCGAAGACGCCTTCGGGAACGACTACCAGCCGCTTGCGGCCTCGGCCGAGTTCTCCGACCCGGTCTTCGGGCACCCCGTCGAGCTCCTCGTCACCGACAAGTCCACCTTCGTCGGGGCGAGCGAGCACTGGCGCACCGGGGAAGCGCGGCGGATCGCGGCCCGCGTCCGCGAGCTCGTCGACTCGGGGGAGGCGGATCCGGGCGAGATCGTCGTGCTCTTCGCCGCCGGCACCGACGCGGAGCGGTACGAGGAGGCACTCCGGCGTGAGGGGCTCCCCACGTACCGTGCGACCGGTCGCGGCTACTTCGGGCAGCAGCAGGTCGTCGATCTGCTGGCGTACCTGCGCCTCCTCCACAACCGCTACGACGATGTCGCGCTCGCGACCGTGCTCGCTTCCCCGTTCGTCGGCGTCTCGAACGACGCACTCGTGCTCATGCGCCGGAACGCGCCGCGCCGCCCGCTGTTCACCGCGCTCGAGCGGTCGCTTCCCGAGCATCTCGCGGAGGGCGACGAGCGCCTGCTACGCGCCTTCCTCCAGCGGTACGAGCGCCTCGTGCGCGCGTCGACTCGTATCGGACTCGAGGAGCTCTGCGAGCGGATCGTCACGGAGCACGACTACGACCTCGCCGTGCTCGCGCGCTGGGACGGCGCCCGTCGCTTCGCCAACATCCGCAAGCTCGGGCGACTCGCCCGCGACTACGAGGCCGTGCGCGGCTCCGACGTCGAGGGGTTCGTGCGGTTCGTCCGCGAGCAGGACGCGCTCGGGGCGAGGGAGCTCGAGGCGGTCGCCGAGGAGGAGGGAGGCGGCGCCGTGCGGCTGCTGACCATCCACGCTGCGAAGGGGCTCGAGTTCAAGATCGTCATCGTCGCCGACGCCGGGCGCGACACCGGCGGGGCGCGCGGGACCGACGAGATCGTCGCGCTCTCCGACGGGCGCTTCGGCTTCCGCATGGTCCATCCGACGCGTGGTGATCGTCAGCCCGTGTTCGGCTTCGAGGAGGTTCGTGACGCGGAGCGCGACCAGGAACGGGCCGAGCGGCTGCGTCTCTACTACGTCGCGATGACGCGCGCGATCGACCGCCTCATCGTCTCGGGCGCCATCGATCCTGGACGCACGGCCGACCGGTCGACGCCGATCGGGTGGGTGCTCGACAGGCTCGATGCGCACGAGACCGTTGTGGGAGCGGACGAGACGCCCGTCGAGCTCGACCGCGACGACGCACGCTTCGTGCTCACCGTGAACCGGTTCGTTCCCGAGGTCGCGCCGGTGGTCCAGGTGGAGCCCGACGCCCTGGTGGACGACGAGCTTCAGCTCGCGTTGTTCGACGAGCTGCCGCTCGGGAGGGCGAGGCTCGGGATCGAACTGCCGTCACTCGCGGAGATCGCCGCACCGACCGCACACGATGTGCGCCGTCTCTCGTACAGCGCGCTCGCGCTGTTCGAGCGCTGCTCGTACCGCTACTTCGCCGAGCGCGTGCTGGGCCTACCGTTCCGCGAGCGTGTCCCGAGCGGCGAGTCGGACGGCGGCCTCGCCGCGACCGAGATCGGCGACGCTGTGCATCGTCTCCTCGAGCTCGTGCCGCTCGATGCCCCGGCGGCCCCGCCGCGCGCGGAGCTCGACCACGCCGTCCAGGAGTGGTATCCGGAGGCGACTCCGGACGAGCTCGAGCGGATCGCCGCGATGGTCGACGCGTACTGTCGCTCCGACCTCGCGCAGCGGATCGCGGACCTGCGCGGCGCCCGCCCCGAGCGTCCGTTCACCTTCGAGCACGACGGCGTAGTGATCCGCGGACGCCTCGACGTCCTCTGGCGGGATGGTCCGCGCGCTGTCGTCGTCGACTACAAGTCGAACGCCCTCGAAGGACGAGTGCCCGCCGAGATCATCGAGGCTGAGTACTCGCTGCAGCGGCTGGTCTATGCGCTCGTCTGCCTCCGCGGAGGGGCCGACGAGGTCGAGGTCGCGTACCAGTTCCTCGAGCGCCCCGGCGATGTCGCGTCGACGACGTTCACGATGGAGGACGTACCGACGCTCGAGAGCGACCTCTCGGCGGCGATCGCACGCATCCGCGGAGGCGACTTCAGGCCGACGCCGAGCGAGTTCGCATGCTCGGACTGCCCGGCGCTCGACCTGCTCTGTGCCGGCCCGAGGCTCGGACTGTCGCGATAACGTCGCGCTGTGCGCGTCGCGGCGATCAGCGACATCCACGGGAATCTCCCCGCGCTGGAGGCCGTGCTCGCGGAGATCGACGAAGAAGGCGTCGACGAGATCGTGGTCGGCGGCGATACCGCCCATGGGCCGTGGCCTGCGGAGGTGCTCGACCTCCTCGTCGAGCGCGACGCGGTCGCCGTGCGGGGCAACGCCGATCGCGAGGTGATCGAGCGCAGCGACCGCTACGGACCGCTCGCGCCGTGGAGTGCGGATCGTCTCGGAGAACGGCGGCTCGAAGTCGCGCGGAGCTGGCCGCTCACCGTCGAGCTCGAGGTCGCCGGACTCGGGTCGGTACTCGTATGCCACTCGACGCCGACATCGGAGGATCCGATCTACACGCGGATCACGCCCGACGCCGAGCTCGCAGCGATCTTCGAGTCCGTCGACACGGACGTGGTCGTCTGCGGCCACACGCACATGCAGTACGACCGCACGCTCGCATCGGGTCTGCGGATCGTGAATCCCGGGAGCGTCGGCCTCCCGTACGAGGGGGCGCGTGGCGCGTACTGGGCGCTGCTCGGTCCGGACGTCGAATTCCGACGCACCGAATACGACGTCGACGCCGCCGTTGCGGCGATCGAGGTCATGCGGGTGCCGGTCGACGGCCCGCTGCTCGAGCATCTCGTCGACCCACCCGACTCCGAGAGCACGACGGAGTACTTCGAGTCGGCTCGTGGTTCGTAGTTACGTCCGCGAGGCCAAGCGCGGTGTCGGCCGGCGACGCGAGCGGATCGTGCCGATCATCGAGCGTCTCGCGGCCGAGCACGCGGACGCCGAGATCGCGCTGAGGTTCCGCAGCGACCTCGAGCTCCTGGTGTCCGTGATGCTCTCCGCGCAGACGACCGACGTGAACGTCAACCGGGTGACGCCGGTGGTCTTCGCGAAGTACCGCAGGCCCGAGGACTACCTGGCCGTTCCGATCGAGGAGCTCGAGCGCGACATCTACGCCACCGGCTTCTTCCGGCAGAAGGCGAAGGCGATCCGCGGGACGATGGCGATGCTCATCACGGAGTTCGACGGCGAGGTTCCGAGGCGACTCGAAGACCTCGTGCGGCTTCCGGGTGTCGCGCGCAAGACCGCGAACGTCGTCGCCGCCGAGCTCGGTCACGCGCAGGGCATCGTCGTCGACACCCACGTGCGCCGACTCTCGCAGCGGCTCGGGCTGACGAGGAACGACGATCCCGTGAAGATCGAGCGCGACCTCCAGCGCGTGGTTCCTCGCCCCGACTGGGCCCGCTTCCCGCATCTCCTCATCTGGCACGGACGCCGCGTCTGCGACGCACGGCGGCCGCTGTGCGCGGAGTGCGTGCTCGAGGACCTCTGTCCGGCGAGCCGTCTGCGCGCCTAGGACGTTGACGGGCAGCGGTCGGCCGACACGATCGCGCCCTTGCAGGGCAGTGTCTTTGACGTTCGCGATCGGGATCTGCGCTCGCAGATCCCGATCTGCGGATAGATCAGATCCACCTGCGCCAGCGAAAGAGCGCGAGCTGGACGAACGTCGAGCCGACGATGAGCGATACGGACACACCAATCGTCCAGAACTGGCGATCAAAGACGCCCTCGAAGTTCTGTCCGTAGAAGCCCACGATCAGCGACGGCACCAGCACGAGCGAGGCGATCACCGTGAGCTTCTTCGCCACCTCGTTCTGGCTCTCGGCGACTTTCGACTGCAGATGGTCTCGGACCCCGGCGAGGAGATCTCGGGCGATGTCGAGCTCCTCGGTCACGCGCACGAGCGTGTCGTAGGTATCGGCGAAGAGCCGTTCGACCGAACGCGGGAACAGCTGGTGTTCCCCGACGTCGACGCGACCGTCGACGATCCGCCGGATGGCCGCCCGCGTCGCCGAGACCGTGCGGCGGCGATGCAAGAGCTGGTGGCGAAGCTCTGCGAGTCGGAGACGCACGACCGAGGACCGGAGCTCGTCGATCTCGTCCTCGAGGGTGTCGATCTCGGCGTAGACGGCATCCACGAGATCGAGGTACCCGTCGACGACGTCGTCGTAGAGGCGATGCACGAGCATGCCGACCGGACTGCCCGCCTCGTCGGCGGCGTGCAAGGCGCCGAAGTCGAAGCTCGCACCCGTCGGCGTGGATTTCTGCACGGTGATCAGGCGTTCGGTCGTCGCTACGAAGCAGATCTCCTGATGGGTCGGCTCGTCCTCGGGCGCCAGGATCGGCACGAGGACACCGAAGACGTACGAGCCATGATCCTCGAGGAGCGGCCGCGGATCGCGTCCCGGCACCGCCGGTGTCGCCAGCGCCTCGAGCACGTCGGGGTCGGCACCTGCCGGCAGCACGGCGTCCACTTCCGTGTGGGTCGGATCGACGAGGTCGAGCCAGCGTGCGCTCACGCCGCCCGAGAGTAGAGACCCGTGCGGTCGGAGACCGGTCTACGCGTGCGCTGCGGAGACGTCGGACGACCCGACCTCTACCTGAGGTGCGAGCGTCTTCAAGCTCCTGCGACAGGGGCCAGACCCATGGTCTGGTCCTGATTCGCAGAGGGCGGCGAGTGGCGCTGCTCCTCGAGCCAGCGCTGCGCGTCGAGGGCGGCCATCGTGCCCGAGCCGGCAGCCGTCACGGCCTGCCGGTACGTGTGGTCCTGGACGTCTCCCGCTGCGAAGACTCCGGGGATGTTCGTGTACGTCGAACGCGGCTCGGTTACGAGGTATCCGGCGTCATCGTGGTCCAGCCAGTCGAGGAAGAGCGACGTGTTCGGGTCGTGGCCGACAGCGACGAAGAGGCCGTCCGCCTCGATCTCCGTCGTGTCGCCCGTGACGGTGTCTCGGAGCCGGAGACCGCTGACGTGACCGTTCCCTTCGCCGAGTACCTCGTCGACCTCGGCGCTGAGAATGAACTCGACCTTCTCGTTCGCCCGTGCGCGGTCGACCATGATCGGCGAGGCGCGGAACTCGTCGCGCCGGTGGACGATCACGACCTTGCTCGCGAATCGCGTCAGGAACGTCGCCTCTTCCATCGCCGAGTCGCCGCCACCGACGACCACGACGACCTTGTCGCGGAAGAACGCACCGTCGCAGGTCGCGCAGTAGGACACGCCGCGTCCCTGGAGAGTCTGCTCGGACGGGAGGCCGAGCTGCCGGGCGCTCGCTCCGGTCGCGACGATCACCGAGTCCGCCCGATGCTCCTCGCTTCCCACGTAGACCCGGAACGGCCGCTCCGAGAAGTCGACGCGGGTGACGTCGTCTGTGACGAACTCGGCGCCGAAGCGCTCGGCCTGTCGGCGGAAGTCGGCCATCATCGTCGGGCCCATGATCCCGTCCGCGTATCCGGGGTAGTTCTCGACGTCGCTCGTGATCATGAGCTGACCGCCCCAGTTGAAGCCCTCGATCACGAGCGGGCGAAGGTTCGCGCGCGCCGTGTACAGGGCGGCGGTGTAACCGGCGGGACCGCCGCCGATGATGATCACGTCACGAACGTCGCTCACGATGCCTCCTCGTGCAGAGCGTAGCCCCCTGGTCGGGCCACCGATGGAGAAGAACGTATCGATGAACTTCGATGTTCCCGGTCACGCGGCGTCGGCGCCTGAGGCCGTTATCGCCTCGAGCGATGGTTGCACGGGATCGACGAGCTCGGCGGCCGCCAGCGTACGGGTCTGACGCTCCACGGGTTGCACCTCGGGCGGCTCGATGCCGGCGATTCCGTGCTGCTCGAAGCGTCGCGCCTGGACGAGAACCTGCCGCTCGAGCGAGCCGACGGTCTTGTTGTAGGCGTCGACGGCGCCGTCGAGCGTTCGCCCGAGCTTCGCGAAGTGCGTGCCCATCGTCGAGAGGCGCTTGTACAGCTCGCGACCGAGGTCGGACACCTCGCGCGCGCTCTCCGCAATCGTCTCCTGCTGCCACGTCATCGAGACCGTGCGTAGGAGCATCATCAGCGTGCTCGGTGACGCCAGGATGACGTTGGAGCTCCAGGCGTACTCCTGGAGCGACGGGTCGTGCTCGTGTGCAGTGCGGAGGTACGACTCGTCCGGCAGGAACATCACGACGAGGTCGGGCGACGGCTCGAACTGGCGCCAGTACGCCTTGGCCGAGAGCTTCGTCACGTGCTCGCGTACCTGCCGCGCGTGGTCGGCAAAGCGTCGCTCGCGCTCGGCTTCGTCGGAGGTCTCGAACGCGTCGAGGTATGCGCTCAGCGGCGCTTTCGCATCCACGACGACGTGCTTGCCGCCGGGGATGCGCACCACGAGGTCGGGTCTGAGGGTGCCGTCGTCGGTCGACACCGTCGCCTGCGCGGCGTAGTCGCAGTACTCGACCATGCCCGCGAACTCGACGACGTTCCGAAGCTGCGCCTCGCCCCAGCGACCGCGGACGTGCGGCGTGCGGAGGGCGTTCGTGAGGCTTCCGGCGCGCTCCGACAGCGTCGCCACCTGGGTCCGGAGTGCCCCATACGACTCCTGCCGCACGCGCTCGACGCTCTGCAGCTGTTGGTCCATGCGGGCGAGCGATTCCTTCAGGGGCCGCACATGCCCCGACAGGTGTGTCTCCGCGAGCTCGAGGAAGCGAGCGCTGTTCGCGTCGAGCGCTTCCGTCGAGAGCGCCTTGATCGCCGCCTCGAGCCGCTCGTCTCTCGCCCCCCGCTCGACTGCAAGCTCCGCCTCCGCGCCTGCGAGCGCTCGCTCGAGCTCGATGACCTCCTGGACGCGCCGACGGCGCTCGAGGAGCGCCGGACGGACCGCAACGAGGACGACGAGACCGCCGAGCACGAGACCGGTGAGCAAGGCAGCGATGGCCATTGAGCCGACTCACGGTAATCCGGTCGGCGGACGGTGCTCTGCACAACGCTGGCTGAACCGAGGCCGCTGGTACCCTCGCGCGGCGCATGGCCGACAAACCGCGTGTCAAGGCGCCAAAACAGCGCGCCGCAACCGCCGACGAGAGCGCTCGTCGACGCAAGACCATGGCGATCGTCGCCGGGGTCGCCGGTGTCGTGCTCGGCTTCGGCGTCGTCGCGGCCGCGCTCGGAATGTTCGGCGGCGAGAGCGGGACGACCGACACCGCCGGCCTGCGGACGACGCTCGAGACCGCCGGCTGCACGCTCAAAGTGGCGCCGGCACTCGAGGGTGTCCACTCGATCACGGACCCGAGCAAGACGTCCCCGAAGTGGAACACGGACCCGCCGACCAGCGGGCCGCATTACGCGGTCGCTGCGATCTTCGGGATCTACGAGGACGAGATCGAGATGGCACGCCTCGTCCACAACCTCGAGCACGGCGGCATCTACATCCTGTACGGGAAGGACGTCCCCGAGTCGACCGTCGACCAGCTACGCGGGTTCTACGACGACCACAAGACCGGCACGATCATGGCGCCGCTCGACCGCCTCGGAGACAAGTTCGCGCTCGGGGCCTGGGTCGTCGACGGCGATACGCACAGCGGGTTCCTCGCGAAGTGCACGCAGTTCGACGAGAACGCCGTGTCGACGTTCTTCCGCTCGCTCCAGTTCCGCGGGCCCGAGCGCTTCGACCCGAGCCAGCTCCAGCCTGGGCTGTAGTCGGGCGTAAACTCGGGCCGCCGGGGTGGCGGAACGGGTGAGACGCGCCCGCCTTAAAAGCGGGTGTCCCCTCGGGGGCGTGCGGGTTCGAGTCCCGCCCCCGGCACTGCGCGGATCGTGAACGACGTCACGTGCCTGCAAGCAGCTTGCGAGCCCTCCCGATGTCGTTGCTGTCCACGAGGACCTGGATCGGCCCCACGGTGGCCACCGCGCCGGTCCAAAGGGCGGCTCCCTGGTTTGTCTGCTGGTACCAGCTCCGGACTCCGTTGGCGGCGAGCATGCCGCAGATCATTTCGGCCTCGGCTTCGTCTGGCACGACCGTGAGGACGACATCGCTCACGGACGGCACGATACGGCCGGCGAGATTCGATGGCTTGGGAATTTCTGCGCCCCAGCTAGACTCCGCCGGCCGTGGCGAGCCTTCCTGAGGCGCTTGCCCATGCCCAGCTCGAGTGGGACACGCCGCTCTACCGCATGGCGGTGGCCCAGTTCGACCAGGCCGTGCCGGTCGCCGACATTCCGGACGACGTCGCCGAGAGGTTGCGCTACCCCGAGCGCTCGACGATCGTCTCGATCCCTGTCCGGATGGACAGCGGACGACGCGTCGTGTTTCCCGGCTACCGCGTCCAGCACTCGAGCATCCTCGGGCCGACCAAGGGCGGGATCCGCTACGACCCGGAGGTGACCCTCGGCGAGTGCGCGGCGCTCGCTATGTGGATGACGTGGAAGTGCTCGCTCCTCCGCCTTCCGTACGGAGGAGCGAAGGGTGGCGTGCGCTGCGAACCACGGAGCCTCTCGCTCGGCGAGTTGGAGCGGCTCACGCGACGATTCACCTCGGAGCTCCTTCCGATCATCGGCCCGAAGGAGGACATCCCGGCGCCCGACATGGCGACGAACGAGCAGACGATGGCCTGGATGATGGACACGTACTCGATGCAGAGCGGCTACGCCGTCCCCGAGATCGTGACCGGGAAGCCGATCTCGATCGGTGGGTCGGTCTTCCGCCAGGAGGCCACGGGAGCCGGGGTCGTGATGGTGATCGCGCGAGCGTGCGACCGGCTCGGCTGGACCCTCGCCGACCAGCGCTGTGTCGTGCAGGGCTTCGGCAACGTCGGAGGTGTCGCGGCCGCGGAGCTTCATTCGCTCGGCGCGACCGTGATCGCCGTCTCGGACGTCTCCGGCGGGCTTCGCTCTTCGGCGGGGCTCGACGTTCCGGCACTCCATGCGTACGTCCACGAGCACGGCTCGCTCGAGGGCTGCGACGTCGGCGACCGGCTCACGAACGACGAGCTCCTCGAGCTCGAGTGCGACATCCTCGTGCTTGCCGCGCGCGAGGATCAGGTCACGGCCGCGAACGCACCGCGCGTTCGAGCGCGGATGATCGCCGAGGGCGCGAACGGCCCGACGTCGCTCGAGGCGGACGCGGTCCTCTGGGATCGCGGGATCCCTGTGCTCCCCGACGTGCTGACGAACGCCGGCGGCGTCACCGTGTCGTACTTCGAGTGGGTGCAGGACCTCGGCCGGCTCTTCTGGACGCGCGACGAGATCCGGGCCAAGCTCGCGGAGAAGCTGTCGAACGCGTTCGACCGCGTCTGGGATCTCGCCGAGGACCGCAAAGTGCCCCTGCGCACGGGCGCGCTCGTCGCAGGCATTCGCGAGGTCTCGGACGCGCTCCAGGCGCGGGGGATCTTTCCGTGAACACCGTCCGCGACGCGATGGTGTCGAATCCCGGGCAACTGCCAGCCGACGCATCAGCCCAGGCTGCCGGCGAGTTGCTCCAGAGGACCGAGGTGCGGGCCGTGTACGTCACCGACGACGAGAGGCTCGTCGGCGTCGTGACGCGGAAGACACTCGTGCGCGAGGTGATCGCGCACGGGCTCGATCCGAAGACGACCGAGCTCGGCGCCATCGCGGAGACGCCCGACTTCACGATCGGCCCCGACGTCCTCCTCGAGGCGGCGTTCCGCTTCCTCGAGGCCGAGGACGCGGAGCGCGTCCCCGTCGTCGACGAGGGCCACCGGCTCATCGGCGTGCTCTCACGCAGCGTGCTCCAGAGGCGGCTCGCCGAGGACGAGGACGACCCGCTGCCGCCGGCCGCGTAGACGCGTACGGGACGCGCTGCGAAGATCCGCAGGTGGCTACCTGCCCTTCCTGCGGTGAGGAGAACCCCGGACATGCGCGGTTCTGCCTTGCCTGCGGAAGCGCGCTCGAGGCTGCGGCTCCCGTCGGGGAGGAGCGGAAGGTCGTCTCCGTGCTCTTCGTGGACCTCGTCGGCTTCACGAGCCGGTCCGACCGCGCGGACCCGGAGGACGTCCGCGCGATGCTGCGCGCATACCACGAACGGGTCAAGGCCGATCTGGAGCGCTTCGGCGGCACGGTTGAGAAGTTCATCGGCGACGCGGTGATGGCCGTGTTCGGGGCGCCGGTAGCCCACGAGGACGACGCCGAACGTGCCGTGCGCTCCGCGCTCCGGATCCTCGACACGATCGAGGAGTTGCGGGACGGAGGGCTCGAGATCGCGGTCCGCGCTGCCGTGACGACGGGCGAGACCGTCGTCTCGCTGGACGCCCGGCCCGAACGCGGCGAGGGCATCGTGACGGGGGACGTCGTGAACATGGCGGCGCGGCTGCAGTCGGCCGCTCCGGTCGGCTCAGTGATCGTCGACGAGACGACGATGCACACAACCGAACGGGCGATTGCGTACGAGGCGCATGACGACGTCGAAGCGAAAGGGAAGGCTGAGCCGATCCGGGCTTGGCGTGCGCTGGAGGCCCGCAGCCGCGTCGGGCAGCCAGAGGCCGCAACGCGTACGCCGTTCGTCGGCCGCGAACACGAGCGGACGCTCCTTCTCGAGACGTTCCTTCGCTCGGAGCGCGAGTCGTCAGTGCAGCTGGTGACGGTCGTTGGGGAGCCTGGTATCGGAAAGAGTCGTCTTGCCACAGAGCTCCGCACGGCTCTCGACGAGCGTCCCGACCTCGTCACGTGGCGCCACGGACGCTGCCTCCCGTACGGCGAGGGCATCACCTTTTGGGCACTCGGGGAGATCGTGAAAGCCGACGCTGGGATTCTCGAGTCGGACGACGCTGCCGCCGCGCGCAGCAAGCTCGCCGAAAGCATCGCCGGGACGTTCCCAGACACGGACGAGGCGAGATGGTTGGAGGCGCGCCTGGCACCGCTCGTCGGCGCGGAGAGCGACGGCGTCGCCGCGAGCCGCGAGGAGTCGTTCACCGCGTGGCGGCGATACGTCGAGGAGATGGCCGCGAGGTACCCGTGCGTGCTCGTCGTTGAGGACCTCCACTGGGCCGACGACGCGCTGCTCGACTTTCTCGAGCACCTCCTGGACTGGAGTGCGCCTGTGCCGCTCCTCCTCCTATGCACGGCGCGGCCCGAGCTCTTCGAGCGTCGATCGGCGTGGGGAGGCGGGAAGCGCAACGCGACGACGATCTCGCTGTCGCCGCTTACGCGGGATGATGCGGGTCGCCTGCTACAAGTCTTGCTCGAGCGCAGCGTCCTCCCCGCCGAGACGCAGACGCTCCTCCTCGAGCGCACGGGCGGTAATCCACTCTATGCCGAGCAGTTCGCCCGCATGCTCGCGGAGCGCGAGGGTGTCGACGACGTCGCCGTACCCGAGACAGTGCACGCGCTCGTCGCAGCTCGACTCGACACGCTCCGACCGGAGTTGAAGTCGCTGCTCCACGACGCGGCGGTCGTCGGCCGTGTGTTCTGGACGGGGGCACTGGCAGCGCTCGAAGGACGTTCCCGCGACGACGTGCGCCGCGACCTGAACGAGCTAGTGCACCGGGAGTTCGTCCGTCCCGTACGCGTTTCCTCGATCGAGGGCGAGGACGAACTCTCTTTCTGGCATGCGCTCATGCGGGACGTCGCCTACCAGCAGATCCCACGTGCTCCACGAGCAGACAAGCATGTCGGCGCTGCGCGGTGGGTCGAAGGGATTGCCGGCGAGCGGCTCGAGGACCACGCGGGCATCCTGGCGTACCACTACGGTGAGGCGTACGACCTTGCTCGGGCCGCCGGAGTGGAGCGTCCCGAGGTCGCAGAGAGGCTACGTCGTGCTCTTGTTCTGGCAGGTGACCGGGCCATGCAGCTCGATGCCGAGGCGGCGGAGCGCTACTTCCGGCGTGCCGTGGAGCTTGCGCACGATCGTCCCGCCGAGCGCGCGGCCGCGCAGGCAAAGCTCGCCCACACGCTCAACACGCGAGGACACGCCCAGGAGGCCATGGCCGCGTACGAGGAGGCGATTCCAGTGCTCCTCGAGACGGACGAGGTTGCTGCTGGGATTGCGCTCACGCGGCTCTCTTCGGCCGCATGGTCGCGAGGCGAGATGGAACGAACGCGTGACACGGCACTCAGGTCCATCGAGGTCCTCGCGCGCCATCCCGGTCCGGAGCTCGTCCGAGCCTACGGATCTGCGGCATTGAGCGAGGCGATCGCCGGACGCTACGACGAGGCCCAGCAGCTGCTCGACGCCGGCCTCGCGATCGCGGACGGCCAGGGTGTCGAAAACGTCGTGACCCTTCTGCACGCGCGAGCGTCGGTCCGCGGCTACCAGGGCGATGCCCGCTGCGTCGACGACGTGCGCGAGGCGCGCGACCTCGCGCTCCGACTCGGGCTCGGCCGAGACGCTGCGATCGCGATGAACAACCTCGGTGACTCGGAAGCGTGGTACGTCGGTCTCACCCAAGCGCGGGAGACGTGGGAGAAGGCGATCGCCTTCTCCCTCGAGCGCGGCCTCATCGGGCCTGCCATGTGGCAGCGCGGCGAGCGCCTCAAATGTCTCTACCACGCGGGCGAGTGGGACGCAGCGCTCACCGAGGCAGCCGAGGTGCTCGCTTGGGAGATGGAGCGGAGTGCCGGTCCACTCGAGGTATACGCGCGACTTCCGCTCGCCGGCATCCATGTCCACCGCGGCGACGTCGATGCCGCCGGGTCGCAGGTGGCTGCGCTCCTCCCGGCTGCGCGCAGGAGCGGAGATCCGCAGGTCGTGGTCCCGGCGCTCTCGGTGGCCGCGCTCGTCGCCTCGGCGGTAGGGGACGTGGAGACTGCCGTGGCGCGTCTCGACGAGCTCGAAGTCGCGACGCGCGGGCAACCCGCTTGGCGGTCGTTCTGCCGCGTCGAGCCGCTCAGGATTGCCGTGTCCGTCGGGCGACCCGACCTCGGCGAGCTGTTTGTGGACGATTCGCGGGTCGACCCTGGTTGGGACGACTGCGCGGCCACGACGGCCGCAGCCATCCTTGGCGAGGCGCGAGGCGATCTGGAGGAGGCGGCTCGCGGGTATCGGGAGGCGGCGGAACGCTGGGGGGCGTACGGCAGTGTCCTCGAGCGCGCGTACGCTCTCCTCGGTCTCGGCCGTTGCGGCGACGCAGGCGCTGATGGCGAGGCGGAGGAGATCTTCCTGGGGCTGGGCGCGCGTCCCGTTCTTGCACAGGCGGCCTAGCGGCTCAACAGCACGTGTACGCGCCCGGAGGCGCCGCGCCCTCCTCGAGCTCGGGAAGCTCTGCGGCTGCGAGTGCGGCGCCGTGCAGGATGTCGCGCTCCGACACCTCGATCTCGTCGAGCCCGTACGCGGTCATCACCTCGTGCAGAACGACGATTCCGGCGACGATGACCGGCGCGCGGCCGGGCTCCAGCCCGGGCACGTCGACGCGCTCCTCGGTCGTCATGGCCGCGAGCCGTTCGAGCTGCGCGTCGACGGACGAGAGCGCAAGACGGTGGCCGTGCGTGCGAGCCGGGTCGTAGTCGGCGTCGCCGAGGTCGAGCGTCGCGAGGGTCGCAAGCGTGCCCGCGACACCGATCGCGCTTCGCGCCTCGAGCTCCGGGAGGAGCGAGCGGACGTACCCGCTCGCCGCGTCGAGTTCCGGCTTGGACGGAGGATCGGAGCCGAGGAAGCGCTCCGTGACCCGTACGCAGCCGACGTCGAGGCTCGTCGCGACGGCGACCGCGCCGTCGCGTGCGACCACGAGCTCGGTCGAGCCGCCGCCGATGTCCACGACGAGGACGTCGTCGAGCGGCGCTCGACCCGCCGTCACGCCGCGGATCATCATCGCCGCCTCCTCGTCTCCGGACAGCAGGCGCGTCGTGAACCCGTAGCTCCACTCGACCTCGCCGAGGAACGCCTCGCCATTCTCGGCATCGCGGACGGCGCTCGTCGCGATACAGAGCGTTCTCTCGGCGCCGAGCGCCTCGAGCTCGTGTCGGTAGCCGGCGAGGCAGTTCCGCACGCGCGCGATCGAGACCGGGAGGAGCCGCCGGCGCTCGTCGACCCCCTCCCCGAGCCGCGTGATCGTGAGCCGGCGTGTCACCTCGTGGAGTACGTCGCCGTCGACGTCCGCGACGAGGAGTCGGGTCGAGTTCGTCCCGAGGTCGACCGCTCCGACGCGGGTCATCGTGTGGGGAGGAAGACTCGAAGCCAGCGCGTGCTTCGCCGCGCGTCCTCGAGCGAGCCTAGAAGCACCTGGAGCTGCGCCCGCGAGACGCGCAGGCGCTCCGTGGCCGCCTGGAGGTCGGCCTGCGCGCGCTCGGCCTCGGTGAGGAGCTGCTCGGTGCGTGCCGAGCGCTCCTCGAAGAGCGCGAGCTCGCCCGTCATCGCCTTCCCGGTTCGCTTGCCCTGCTTCCACAGCGCGACGCCGCGGATGACGACGACGAAGAGGCCGACGACGACGAGCACGAGGCCGACGAGGAATGCGGTCAGGACCACGTGAGGAGTCTAGAGACGGCCCTTGGCTCGAGCTGCTCCCTGCTGCCGGCGGCTCTCAGTGCACGCTTCCGGATCCAGGAGTGGAGCATGTGGATCCCAAATAGCCACATATTGGTGTTTGACGCCGCCTAACGGGGTATTTAGGATCCAATCCTATTCACGAGTGCACACAATCGAGCCGAGGAGGAACCAATGGGGTCGGGCGAGACGAACGGGCGCTTCGCGGGTGTCGAGAGGCCGTACACGACCGAGGACGTCGAGCGGATCCGCGG
>Ga0070670_100001016_pt1 | contig 22144 bp, 16 predicted proteins | sample KBSS63metaG_FD_64665 | JGI IMG/M metagenome (GOLD analysis project Ga0070670, IMG submission 64665) | Switchgrass rhizosphere microbial communities from Kellogg Biological Station, Michigan, USA - KBS S6-3 metaG | ecosystem: Host-associated > Plants > Roots > Rhizosphere > Soil ... | reverse complement strand
CACGGCGGGATAGAAATTGGCGAAGTCCGGATCGAGCTCGATCGCGTAACGGGTCGTCTGTTCCATCGACTCGCGCGTTTCACCCGGATAGCCGAAGATGAAGAACGCAAATGAGCGGATCCCGGCCTCGCGCATGTTCTTGAACGCGCGCTGGATCTTCTGCCGTTCCAGGCGCTTCACCATGTTCTTGCGCACGTCGTCTGATTCCGACTCGATGCCGAGCGCAAGCATCCAGCAGCCCGAGCGCTTCAGCCGCTGCACGAACGCCGGATCGGTGAGGTTGTCCGCTCGGGCGTTGCCGAACCACTGGATCGGTAAGTTGCGCGCGATCAGCTCGTCGCAGAACGCGCTGAACGACTTCACGTTCAGCGTGACGGTGTCGCCCCACAGATAGAAGAAATCGACGCCGAGCTCGCGATGGGTGCGCTCGATTTCGTCGACCAGCGCTTTCGCGCTGCGCTCTCTGAACTTGTGTCCCTGGTGAATCGGCGCCACGCAGAAGTCGCACGTGTACGGACACCCGCGGCTCGTTTCGACGATCACGTAGCGCTTGTTGACGAGCGGCAGCGCGTATCGATCGAGGGTGACAAGATCCCAGGCGGGATAGGGCATCGTGGCGAAACCAGCGAAGGTGCCGTGCGCGAGATGCGGTCTCACCGTGCCTGTTGCATCACGCCAGGTGATGCTGGGCACGTCGCCGACGCGATCGATCGAGGCCACCTGGGCGAGCTGTACGATCGCGTCCTCCGGCTCGCCGACGAACATGCCATCGACCTGTGGGGAGCGTTCCATGGACGGCCCGGGCACCGTTGACGCATGCGGCCCGAAGCAGAACATCGGCGCTTGGTACCGGCTCTTCAGGCGCGCAACCGCCGACACATCCGCATCGAACGTCGGAGTCGTCGTCGGGAAGACGATCAGCGTGGGTGCGAAGCCCTCTCGATCCAGCCGCTCGACGACGTCGTCGATGTCGATTCGCTCGGCGGTCGCATCGATGAGGCGGACGTCAGACCCGATGCCACGGAGAAGCGACGCGGCGACGGCCAGCGTGTACGGCGGCTTCGTGGTGCCGAGGACGTCCTCGCGTTCCTGACAGCGGCCTTGCCGCGTGAACGCGATGCCGTTGATGAGCGGCGGATTGATGAGTAGCGTCTTGTGGCCGAGCATCGGGATAAGACTCACCGTACCACGGTCAGTGGGATCGCGCGTCGTGCGGGGCGCGGCACGCCGGGCCCGAACGGCTCGGCAAGCGGAATTGGCGACAGTTCAACCTTGCAGCAGCGCCGGCAGACGGGAAAAATCCCGTTCTCGACCAGCCGCTTACGCATGTCTACGTACGTTTCCCCGTTCCAGATTTCCTCGAGCGAGGACTTCGACAGATCGCCGACCTCCACCCGAATGAACGGGCAGAAGTACATCTTGCCGGAGAACGATACGCGCGCGTGCAGGAAGGGATAGAGGCAGCGGCCCTCGAGCTTTGCGCCGGGCGTGTAGTAGTTGTCGATCAGCTGCGGGTGCACCTTGGGCCGGAAATCGAACAGCACGTTTTTCTGACGGCACTTCTCTTCGAGCGCGGCGACTTTCTGCCGGACGAGGTCGACGTCGAGTCCCGGATCGGCCGTTACGAACGTCGCGATCGCGGAGGCGTCCTTCGCGCCAATCAGGCGTACCGTCTCCGCCACTTCTTCCGGAGTGCTGAACATCAAGTGATTCAGCCCGATGGCGTCGACGCCAAGTTCCTCGGCGACCTCCACCATCTGGTCGAGCGCCTCCAGGCTCTCGTGCGCGACGGTGGTGTTGATGCTGACGCGCAGCGGGGCGTGCTTGCGGCGCGCGGCCTCCTGGAGGCGGCGAAGCCCGGCACAGGTGCGTTCGAACGTGCCTTTCAATCCGCGTGCGATGTCGTGCAATTCGCCGGGACCGTCAATCGACACGCTGATGTGTTTCAGGAAGCCGGCCGCGGCGAGATCCGCCAGCGCTTCCGCGCGCTCCTCGTTGATGATGGTGCCGTTGGTCGTCAGATAGCCGCACGCGTACCCCTTCTCGCGGAAGAGATCGAGGACGGACATGATGTCCTTCCGCATGAAGATCTCGCCGCCGGTGAGGCTGACCTGCAATCCGGGATTATCCGGGAACGCGGTCCGGAGCGAGTCCACCGACATCTCCTCGCGCCACTCGCCTTCGATGTTCAGCAGGTCGCCAACGTAGCAGAACTCGCAGTGCAGGTTGCACCGCATGGTTGCTTCGTAGACGGCCCCCATGGGCAGGCGGTCGGCACGGCCGCTCTTCTCGTCAACGAAGCGCTGAATCTGATGTTCGTAGCGGCGCCGGCGGTATCGTGCCCACGCGTGCCGCGCGAGCGGCAGCGCTCGCGCACGGGTTGCGATCGATTCGCGTAACTTCGCTAGAGCCATCGAGTTAGGTGTCGGTCCGGGTCTGGGAAAGAACCATCTATTGTAGCCCGTGGGGATGGTGAACGCTATCGGCTATGGCTGAGCTCGATGTCCCAGATTTCCAGCCCGGGGCCGGGTCGCTCGAGAGCGCCCTGGATCCGCGCCGCGGTGTTATGCAGATAGGGGGCCACCGCGGTGCGTTCCGCGGCGGTCGTATCCGCCCGATACGGTGTGAACGTCGCCCGCCGGCGTCCTTCGCGCGCGAGCGCCGCTTCGAGGCCGCCGAGCGCAGGGTTCGGCACGTTGTTCTGTTTCAGGATGACGTACTGGACGCCCAGCGCGCGCAACGGCGCCAAGCCGGTCGTACCGTCGAATGCTTTTGGCGACACGTAGATCTTGTCCGGGTCCTCGCCGCCGTCCCCAAGATAGATCAGTCGATACGAGGGGTTGGCCGCTTCAGCGCCGAGCATCAGCTGAAACTTGATCGACGCCCGCTGCTCCGATCCGAGGTTGGTCCGAAGCGCCTCCGCGAGAGCCTCACGCGAGCGCCGCACGGGCGCGCTGTACGGCTGAACGAGAATCGTCGCGCCGGCGGGGATGTTCGCCTCGACGTACTCGCGCGCGATGGTACGTGTATCGGCCTGGCGGAAAAACAGATCCGTCTTGACGCTGGTGACGAGTCCCGGCGTCATCGCCAGCGCCGTGAGTGCGGCCGCTGCGGGGCCCGCCTCGCGGCCGGCACCACCGGCAATCTGTCCGACCATCCGAGCGATGCGAGCAACCGTGAACGCGGCGGCCAGGCCCATCAACGGAATGATGACATTGAGGTAGCGGCTCATCGGGACCGTGTTCGAGACGAACAGCAGAAACGCGGCCGTGAAAGTGCCGAGGATCAGACCGCGCCGCCAGTCGGCGAGGATTGCCCATACGAAGCCTGCGCCCGCGAGCAGGCACACCGGCCAGCCGACGGCGTCATGAAAAAGAATATCGGCATATCGCGCAAAGGACGTGAATGCGCCGGTGGATTCGACGGCGCGATCGATGTCGATTTCGCGAACCGCAACGAGATCGCGCAGCGCGGTCTGCGGCTCGACGAAGAAGAACGGCGTTCCGACGACGAATCCTGCGACCGTCGCGACCGCGGCGACCGCGAGCATCCCCATCGCATCGGCCCACCGTCCTGTTCGACGCGCTTCGATGACCGCCGCGGCAGCGATCGGGAGCACGATGAACGCCGCGTAGTAATGCGTCGAGACAGTGAGCCCCGCCGCCAGTCCCGCCATGACCCAGGATCGGCGGCGTTCCGCCGCGGCCGGGTCGGTCACGATTCTGGCAACGACGACGTGGGTGAGCACGACGAAGAAGGCGACCGGCACGTCGAGCTTCACGTAGTGCGCATCACGCACCGCGACGGGCGCCACGGCAAGAAACGCAGCGGCAATCACGCCCGTCGTCCGGTCGTATAAACGTTTTCCGAACAGGTAGAGCGCGGGCAGCGTCGCAACGCCGAACGTCGTGGTCAGCGCCCGTCCAGCCAGGAACAGCCGTGAGGGGTCGGTGAAGAACTCGCGCTGAAAGTCGGCGACCGAGTGGTAGAGGCCCGCCACGCGTCCAACGACGAAGAAGAGGACCTCCCAGCCGAACAGCGCGTATAAGTACAGCGACGGGTACAGGAAGTTGTGCGGGTTCAGGTCGCCCTTCGCAAATGCGAGCGCGCGGTTCAGGATCGGCGTTTCGTCCGGGTTATAGGTCGCGGGCAGTCCGTAGGCCAGCGCCAGCAGCCTCAAGCCGAGAGCGAGGATGCAGATCGCGAACAGTACGACCCGCACCGTTCGATGCTTATCTGCCATGCGTGATGTCTTCAGGCACGTCGATCGAAACGATTTCCCCCGCAAGCTCCGTCGCATCGACGGGCGCCGCAGCGACCGGCGCGCGACGCCGCCGGCGCAGCGCGTTCAGCGCCCGCAGTTCCTCCGCGTTGAAGAACCCGGTGATCCACAGCAGCCCGCTCATGACGGCGATGACGGTCGAGCCACGCACGATCGCTCCCGCGATCGACGGCATGGCTGGTAAGAGCCGCGCGGCGGCGTAGCCGAGGAGAGCGGCCGCGACGGCGCGGGCCAGGCGGCCGTGCTCGTAGCGAACAGGGTAGAAGCGCTGCGACAGTACATAGGCCACACCCGCTTGCAACGCGTAGGCGGCGCCGTTGGCCCACGCCGCCCCGATGATGCCGTATCGCGGGATCCAGAGAACGTTGAGACCGATGTTCAGCGCGGCACCGATGGCGGTGCTGATCGGATAGTACTGCGTGTGGCTGGTGAGGTTCAGCCCGATCGAGGTCAGGAGGTAGATGCCGTAGAAGAAGACGCCGACCGCCGTCCAGGATACGACTCCGGCCGCGTCGACATATTGCCCGCGGGTGACCACGTTCAGCAGATCGAAGGCAATCGCGGACAATCCGGCGGTCATCAGCGCGAGCGCCGCCACGCCGTACGTCGTCACGGCGGCAAAGACACGAGGCGCGTCGGGCTCGCGGGCGGTTGCGTAGTAGAAGGGCGCCCACGCGTACTCGAACGCGCCCAGCGCGACCTTCTCGATCAGCCCGAAGCTGACCCCCATCGAATAGACGCCAATCTCCGCGACGGTAAGGTAGCGCGCCATCACGAAACGGTCGCCGACCGACATGACCTGCAGCGCGAAGCCGTGCGGAACGCGCGGCAGCCCGAAGGCCAGCGACTTGCGGAGAATCGTGCGCGAGAACATCGGTCGCAACAGCGGCGCGAACCACCGCACCATCACCAGCAGCACCGCGGCCGTGACGATGATGTCCGCGAGGACCACACCCATCACGCCCATCGTGAAGCCGATGACGAGCAGGATGCGAAGCACCAGCGTCGACACCGAGCGCGCGAGCGTCAACGCACTGAACTCGCCGGCCCGCTTCTCCATGCGCAGCACGTGGAACGGGATGAAGGTGAAGCCGATGGCGAACGTGTTGAGCAGCACGAGCTGCAGCGCGAGGGTGTAGCCGGGCGCCTGCAGGAGCCGCTCGGAGAGGAACGGCGCCGCGATGACCGACGCGACCAGCAGTGCGCCGTTCAACGCGAGGAGAAAGAAAAAGATCGTGCTCGCCAGGCGCTGACGCTCGCCTTCGTCCTCACAGTCATACCAATAGCGCATGAACGCGCCATCGACACCCCAGCGGAAGAACAGCTTGACCGGCGCTTCGATGCTGGCGAGCAGCGCCAGAACGCCATAATCCGCCTTCGTGAGGTACTGGACGTAGATCGGCAGGAGAAGGAAGTTGATCGCCTGGACGGCGACGTCGCCGGCGCCGTAGATGGCGAGGTTCTTCGAAAGATCCCGGAGCTTCTGAAGCACCGCTCAGGGCCTGCCTGGAGCGGCCTCGATGGGCTTCTGCAGCGTGAGGAGATTGAGGAAACACCAGCCTGGGATCGGGATCAGCCGCGAGAGCCAGCGGTGCAGGGGCTGCAAGGCGCGCGGATGGCGCCGAATCCAACGCGTCAGGAGCGGTACGGTAGGAAAAATGCCGCGCCGCGCGGTGAGGACGAAGCCTGCGCGCCGCGCCAGCTCGACGTAATCGGCCGCGGGGCGATCGCCGGGATGCTTCAGCTCGGACGCGGTGCGAATCAGCCGCCCGGTGAAGGCGAAATGGACGCGCGACTGCAGATGCGCCAGGTTCGGGATCGATACCAGCAGCTCGCCGCCGGGCTTCAACACCCGGAACAGCTCGGCGATGGCGCGCGGCTGCTCTTCGAAGGTGAGGTGCTCGAGAACGTCGAGGCAGAGGGCGCGATCGTAGGTCGCGTCGGCGTAGGGGAGCGCGGTCAGTGAACCCGTCCGCACCCGTGGGGACGAGTAGTTCGGATCGAGCCCTTCAATCTGCAGCCGATCGGCATACTCCTCGACGAGCACGCCCTCGCCGCAACCGGCATCGAGGACCCGCGTGCCTGGGGCGGCGCCATTGAGCCATTCGCGCACGGCTGCCAGCTTCGCGATGTACGTGGGGTAATAGTCCCAGCCCGGATCGGGTGCCCGATGGTAATCGCCGCGCGCGGCATATTCCCCACGCCGGACGACCGGTGGGCTCACACTCATTCCTGCGGTGATTCTAGCGCGGTTGGGGACGACGCATCATCATTGCCGAGTGCCGATTGCCGGCTGCCGATGTCTTGATTGCCAATTGCCCGTTGAGATTCACGGATTAAGAGTGCGTCGGGACACCCCCTCAATCTGCAATCGGCGATCTCAATCTGCAATCGGCAATCGAACAATCGGCAATCGCCGATTGGCGATCGTCAATTGATCCCGCCCGGACCTCCCGGACCTCCCGGCCCGCCCGGGCGTACGACTCCCGGCTGGACTACGGGTGGTGGTGTGGCGTAGGGATTGGGCTGACCCGCCGGCGGCGCCGGCAGCATGCCGGGACGGGGCGCGGTGATAACCGGCTGCTGCGCGTTGCCCGGCTGCGGTGCTTGCGGCGGCTGGAACGGGCTCGGCGAGGGCGTCCCCTGCGGTCCGAAGGGCGTCGGCGCTGCCGGCGCGTCGTTCGCGTCGTCGTCGTTGACCGGGTTCGCCGGCATGGGCATCGGCTGCGGCTGAGGCTGACGGGAGCCGAACGGGGGCGGCGTTGCCGACGCGACGCCGACCGGCCCGCGGCTGACCGGAAGGATCATGACCTTCGCAAACATGGATGGCCCGACGGGCGCAGCCGCGTCGCGTGGCGCGGCAATGTACCCGCTCGCGGACCGCAGCACCACCTCGAGCACTTCCCCTTCCGGACGATCAATCAGCTGAACCGTAATCGGCGGACCCGACAGTTTGTCGCCGTTCACAATCGTGGTCTTGCCGACCCGCGCCCATTCGTCGAGGATCTGGCGCACCGGAACGTCCTGCGCGATGAGCGTCGCCCGACCGTTCTCGAGCGTCAGCTTCAGCTCGCCGGCCACCGCTATCGAGGCGGAGCCCGCAAGGAACAGCAGCAGGGTTACGCCGCGAAAGAGCTTCTGCATCGTTTCCGCCTCTCTGGGATTGATCCAGTATAGCGCTCGTTAGACGGCGCCGCGAGCTCGGCGGATGGAAAACTGTCGCAAGGACGGTTGCGCCATGAGCCAGATTAGGCCAGTTTCGTAATCCAGAGTGGAGAGTCTTTGCGGGGCAGGTCGCACGCGCGGCAGATGTCGGGGCCGCCGCTTTCCAGGTGCTGGCGGCGCGCGTCCCGATACGGCTGCGCGTTCCAGATCTCCGCGATCGACTGCGTGTTGAGATCGCCGAGTATCGTCTTGCCGTCGAAATCCGCGCAGCACAGCGACACCCTGCCGTCCCACAACACTGTGAAGGTGAGCCAGGGCCGGTAGCAGGGATAGTTCACGTCCGACTCGGTGTTCAGCGTGCCGGCCCAATTGTGCAGGTCGGTCACGTGGATCTTGTCGGCAACCTTGCTCCAGTGCTCGATGAACGCCTGTTCGTCGGCCGAGTTGTTCTGCCGGACGAACGACAGGATCAGTTTCGGACGGCGCCTGCCGGTTTCGGTGCGGAGCCGCACCAGCCGCTCGATGTTCGCGATGACCTTGTCGTATTTCAGACCAACGCGCGTCGATTCGAAGACTTCCTTCCCCGCGGCGTCGACGCTGATGTTGATCGCGTCGAGTCCGGCTTCGATCATCCCGCGCGCCACCGGCTCGGTGATCAGCGACCCGTTGCTGATCATGCCGACTTCCTTGATCCCCTTCTGCTTCGCGTACCGTACTTTTTCGACCAGCTTCCGGTCGATGAACGCCTCGCCGTAGTTGTGCATGCGCACGTGCGTGATCCCGAGCGCCGCGCACTCGTCGACGATCTTGCGGAAGAGTTCGACCGACATGATGCCCTGACGGCGATGCATGTCGTCGCGCGGGCAGAACACGCATTTCGCGTTGCAGATATTGGTGCTCTCGATCTGGACGATCTCGGGCATCCGCGGCGCGCGGTCGCGTCCCGTCGCGAGCAGCACCCGGCGGACAGGCTTCGCCTGTCCGCGCAGAACGTGCTCCGCGGTCCGACGCATGCGCGCCTTGAGGTTCAACCGGGACATGAAATGTTAAAGCTGGCGAAAATGCTCGATCACGCGCGCGAGCGTCTCGTCGAGCTCGACGGTCGGCTCGTATCCGATCAGGGCCCGGATGCGCGAGATGTCCGGAACGCGCCGCGGCATGTCTTCGAACCCGGCCTCGTACGCCTTCTCGTACGGGACCTTGACGATGTCGGAGGAGCTGCCGGTCATCTTCTTGACTCTTTCGGCGAGCGCTCCGATCGTGATTTCGTTGCCGTTGCCGATATTGAAGACCTGTCCGACCGCGCGGGGTTCGTTGATCAAGGCTACCATAGCCTTCACGACGTCGCCGACATACGTGAAACTGCGCGACTGCGAGCCGTCGCCGAACACCGTGATCGGCTGACCCGCGAGCGCCTGCGTCACGAAATTCGGGATCACCATCCCGTACTGCCCGGTCTGGCGCGGGCCGACCGTGTTGAAGAGCCGCACGATGATGACCGGCAGCTTCCGCTCCTTCCAGTAGGCCAGCGCGAGGAACTCGTCGATCAGCTTGCTGCACGCGTAAGCCCAGCGGTGCTTTGCCGTCGCGCCGAGCACGAGGTCGGCGTCTTCCCGAAACGGGACGTCGACGCTTTTGCCGTACACCTCGGACGTCGACGCGATCAGCACCAGCTTCTTCTTCTTGTTCGCGTGCTTCAACACCACTTCGGTGCCGTGGACGTTCGTCTCGATGGTGTGCACCGGCTGCTCGACGATCAGCTTCACGCCGACGGCGGCGGCGAGATGAACGACGATGTCGCAGCGGTCGATCAGCTCCGCGAGTACCGGCTCATTGGTTACCGTGTCGATGGTGTAATGAAATCTCGGGTGGGCCTTGAGGTGATCGACATTGTCGATAGAGCCCGTCGACAGGTTGTCGAGGATGAACACTTCGTCGCCGCGCTCGAGCAGCGCCTCGGACAGGTGGCTTCCGACGAAGCCCGCCCCGCCCGTGATCAGCACACGCATCATCGTCCTTTCGTCATCGGCCGCCGCCTGCCAGGTCCGATGCCGGCGCGGCGAGCCGGGTCACCGCGTCGGCGGCGCGTGAGGCGGCCTGTCCCGATGCCGTGATGCCGTGTCGCCGCAGGTACACACTCCGCTCGCGCTCTATCTGCAGACGGAATTCTTCATCATACAGGATTCGACGAAGCGCCGTGGGGATCGCGGAACGATTCGCCGCACCCGCCATGATGCCCGCGTCCACGAAAGGAGAGAGGTTGTTCGGCAACCCGATCACCAATGCCGGGATCCCCAGCACCGCGGCGTCGAGCGCCACCGTCGAGTTCACCGTCACGATTGCGCGGCTGGCGCACAGCAGCGGCGCGAGCGGCGCGCTGGCGGGCAGCACACGGACGTTGGCCCGGCCGAGGGCCACCGGATTGTAGGCGGCAGCGGTCTCCGCCGGATGCGTCTTGATCGCGAGCTGCACCTCCGGCATGTCCGCCACCGCGTCAACCAGCAGTCGGAGCACGTGCCGCGCCTGACGATACTTCGCGACGAGCAGCACCAGTGACTGCGTGGCGGCGGCGCCCGCGGTTTCGCGCGCTCGGGCGATGTCGTCCGGTGCCAGGGCGCGTGCCGTGCGGACCAGGACGTCGAGGCGCGGACTGCCGCTGACCTGAAGCGCCGCCGCCGGAAAATGACCGTGCCGTTCAAGGTGTTCCCGCGCGTATTCATCGAACAGCAGCGTGGTCGTCGGCCGTGGAAATCCAGCATCAGTCCCGGGCTGCATCTCGTCCGGTTCGTGGAGGTAGTTCAGCCACGTACGGTAGATGAAGCCATGCTGCAGGCCCACCGACGGTATGCCGCGGCGGCGGGCCTCGAGCATGAGCGCCCGTCCCCAGCCGCCGGCCTCCGCGTACGTGACTACGACCGCCGCAGACGAAGCGTCGAGCGCAGCGGCGGCTTCATCCATGGCGCGCGCCGACCACGGCCACTGCAGCAGTGCAATGCCCGCAAGTTGATCCCGCACGATATCCCAGCAGTCGTAGCCGCCGATGACTGAATGCTGCCGTAAGTCCGCGCTGTTCCAGAGCTGCCGCCGTACCCGATGCCGGCTGCGCCACAGCTGACGGGATGGCTGCAGCGCACCCGGTGGGGCCAGGAATTCGATTGGGGTCACCGAACCCTCGCGCGGTGCGAGCTGAATCGCACGCCACCATCGCCGCGCGCGAAAGTTTTCAACCGGGCCAATCCCCACGTACTGGATGCGATCGCCGTGACGCCGCTCGAGCTCCTGCAGCACCGGACCGATATACGATTCCGCACTGCCGTCCTGCGCTCCGCTGCGCCAGAACGCCCGGTGAACGAACGCGACGATGCCGTGGACCGCCGGCTGAATTCGCGCCCGATGCATTCGCGCCCGCGACGCCAGGGCGCCGTAGGTGAGTGCGGCAGCGCGCAGGTCCATCCGCAAGAGCCTCCCGGGCTGCGGCCTGAACGCGCGGGCGCCACGAACGCGCAACCGGTGCCCTTCCTGTGTCTGCCGAGCGAGGTGCCGCACGATGGGCCCCGACGCGCTGACGTCCAACTGCGACGGGCGCTCCTGCTCGATGACGCGCTCGAGCGCCGCGATGGCGCGAAACAGGTTCAGCACCACCTGTTCCTTGTGGAGATACAGCTCGGTGAACCACCAGAGCGAGTCACCGCGGAACGTGAAGCGCCGCCGCATTGGTTCACCGTCGACGTTCACCAGCCGAAGCTGTTTGATCCACGCGTACTCGCCCGCGCTGGCGCGCTCTTCCGCCGCGGCGTCGAGGTAATCGCCGAGACGGACGCGTCGTGGTCCGGTGCCGCTGTCGACGAGGACGACGTCGTCGTCAATCATGCGGTGGGAGTGTGCGTGCGCGCGGCTGCGTCGAGCACCGAACGCGCGGCGGCGAATACACGGTCGGCGCTGACGAGCGCCAGGCAGTCGGGAATGTGGCCCACGCAGCGCTGCGGCGGCAGCCGGATGCGGTTGCACGGCGCGCACGGAAGATCGACGCGGACGACGCGGTCGTACCGGCCGCGAGGTCCGTATCGCGCCGGATCCGAAGGCCCGAAGACGGCGACGACGGGTGTGTCCACGGCTGCCGCAAGGTGCATCGGCCCCGTATCGCCGGTGATGAGCAGGTCGAGCCGTTCGAGAATGCCCGCCAGGGTCAGAAGATCGATGCGACCGGCCACGTCGATGATGCGCGCGCGCGGAAGTCGCTCGGTCACGAGTTCGACGAGGGGCCGATCTGCCGCCGATCCCGTCAGCACGATCGTTGCGTCTGCGTCTGAGACGAGGCGTCGCGCGACGTCCGCAAAGCGCTCGGGGTCCCATTGCTTGATCGGGCGGCCCCCGCTCACGTGCAGCCCGATCAGCGGCCTTGCCGCCGAACCGAGGCGGCGGATTGCATTCTGGCGCGCCTCGGTGGGCACGACGAACGGGTGAGGCTCATCGACCGAGTGAGTCCTGCCGAGTACCGTGGCGACGAGCCGTCGCGCATTGTCCGTCGTATGGGCGCGCGTATCGTACTCGAGCGCGACGTCGAGCAGCGCGCCGCCTCCGCCGCTTCGATACCCGGCGGTCCATGCCGCACCGGACGCGGCGACGAGGATGTTGCTGCGCACGTCCGGCTCGAAGTTGAGGGCGAGGTCGTAGCCCGCGGCGGTCCATTGACGCGCGGCGCGAGACAGCGCCGGCATTCCGAGTCCCTCGCCTTCGCGCGCGAGCCATCGTGCATCGAGTGTCTGAATTCGGGTGACCGGCTCGAGTGCGCGCGCGATGTCGGCGTTCCAGCTTCCGACAACGAGATCGATCTCCGCTGCTGGCGCAGCGGCGCGGACGTCGGCTATCGCCGGCAGCACCATCAGCAGGTCGCCGATCCGCTCGAGACGGAGCAGCAGAATGCGGCGCGGAGCAGCGGGCGGGCGGCGCTGCCGGAACGGACGCACGAGCCCCGCGGTGATGCCGAGGAGGAGGTCCGCGCTCGCCACGAGCGCGCGCTCGCGCCGATCGTAGATGTGCAGGCGCGACATCGAGGGCAGAACTATCTTACTGCCAGGCGATCGACCATGACACCGAGGTCGCGATCGTCGCCCGTCCCGAGCGTCTTCAACGGATTCCACACCGTCGAGACGAGCGTGAGCTCGACCGGTTGCCCTGAGGCGGCTGCCCGTCTCGCGAGATCCGGCGCAATCGCCAGCGAGTACGGGGCGAACCCGTTTGCGACCCGTAGCGTGCCGAGGGCCTGGCCGTACAGCGACACGGCGACGTCCGCCGGCGGCACAGCCGCCGGCCGGCCACCGTTACTCATCCAAATCGTCAGCGCACGGCTTTCTGGATGGATCACGTTTATCGAGACGTACGACCGCGCCCGCGTCCATCGGAATGTGCGCCCCTCCGTCTGTTCCTTCGCATGGAAGCGGAGCACGTGCAGATCGTCTCTGAACCCGACATCGAGATCGAACTGCATGCCCTCGACCGGCTCGGCCGCAGTAAATTCGTAGATGCCGTACTCGAACTCCTTTCGACGAACGAACGTCGGGTACGCGTTCAGCAGCGACGCGTACTCCGGCACCTGAAAGCGGTCGCTCGAAACGGCTTTGACGCCATAGTCGTGCGACAGGAGATCGGTGCCGCCGCCGCCGATGAACAGGACGCGGCGATATCGCGTATGCGCCCACTCGAGGAACTGTGCGAACTGTGCCTTGTCCGGCCGTGCGCCGTTGAGCACGAGCACCTGTCGATCGTAGATGTAGGCCAGCGGCAACGCGAGCACGTGCACATCGCTGCCCGTGTCGCGCGCCTCGACGATGGCCAGGTCGTCGTCGCCGATACCCGACGCGAGCGCTTCGAGTTTGGCAATCAGCCCCGAGTACTCGACGTGCTGAACGACGGGCCGGCTCGCACCCGCGTAATGGAGCGCGAGCACTGCGACGAACACGATGCCTACCGCGGCGCGTCCGATACTGGGACCGATGCGCTCGCGCGCGCCGCTGAGCGCCGCCGCGCACGCGAAGAGCAGCGTGCCGGGCAGGATCACCGGGAGAAACCGGCGGGTCATCCAGAAGTGCTCCGGCACGATTCGGATCTTGAAGAAGAGCACGCAGGCGAATACCGCGATCGTGACGATGAGCGCGGCATCGCGCCAGAAGCGGCGGCGCACGACGATGGCGAAGCCGATGAGCGCAGCGAGGAGCGCGGGGAGCATGAGATACCAGTGCGTAAACGTGCGCAACGCGTTCGCGTCGTGGGCGGCGAGCTTTCCCGCGGGCTGGCGCAGCACCAGTGCGTAGAAGGCGAGCACCCAGACCACCGTAATGACGACCGCCGGTGCCCACCGTTCAACCAGTCTCGACAACCGCGAGGTTCGCGATGCCAGTGCCACCGCGGCGACCGCAGCCGCCAGACCGCCGGCGAGCGCGATGTACTCCCACAACGGAAGATTGCTGAGAAACACGATCGGCAGATGCATGTAGGAGCGCATGAGCCCGAACAGGTACGCCGCTGCCAGCGCCGACACGATCGCGAATGCCGCCAGGAATGACCAGCGCGGCCACGTGCGACGCGCCACGGCGTTCAACACCAGCCCTGCCGCGAGCCCGGCAATCCCGAGCACGACGTCGTAGCGAAGAAACAGGAGCAGGCCGAGCAGCACTCCAGCGACGGGCGCGAAGAACGGATCGCGATCGACGTGGGCCCGTGCGTTCGCAAGAAGCGCAGCGAACAACAGGGCCTGCATCACGACTTCTGCGTTCGGGTATCGCCCGAACCAGACCTCGATTACGTGGAGCGCCAGCAGGATGGCCGTAGCTGCCGCGGCGGTTCGCCCGACCAGCCGTCCTGCCGCGAAGTACACCGCAAGCAGACCGAGGATCGCCCATAACCCGGCTGCCGATCGCGCGCCGGTCAACCCCGCAAGGCCCTGGCCGATTGCGATGGAAGCGGGAAACAGATGCGGGAACTGGCCAATCACCGCGCCAGTGTCGGGATTCTTGACCCAGAACCCCATGAACCTCAGAGGTGGATACTCGGAGCTGCCGTCGGACGGGAAGAATAGATCGCGCGCGAAGGGTGGAACCGCCGCGACCGTGCGGTCCTCGATGACCAGCGTTCCGCGCTGCGCGATCTGGACCCCCTCATTGATGTAGGTGCCCGGATCCTTTCCCCCGATGACGTACTCGGCGGGCGGAAAGAAGCGCCATGCGCCAAGCAGCACGATGACAACGGGCACCAGCGCCGATAGCGAAACGCGGGGAGCCGACGCGCCGAACCGCAGGCGGCGGCGCGCGGCGGCGACGCCGATTGCTGCCAGCGCGACATCCGCGATGAGCAGGCTGCGCAGGGTATAACGGTGCAGCACGGCCAGCGCGAGGACGAGCGAGAGCGATATCGCCAGGCTGATCATCACCGCCCAGAACGCGCGTTCCTCCGCCACCAGGGCGGCGCGTCTCTCGCGATCGAGCCACGGAAGCCTGAAGATCACCGCGCCGGGCAGCCAGCCGACGATGGCAATCTCGATGAGGAGTCGCAGCAGGTGCAATGCGGTGAACGTCAGAACTGGAAATAGATGAATTCAGCTCCGCCGAAATTCCCGAACAGCATGGTCAGGTAGAAAGTCGCGGCGTAGACGGAGTATCGCACGCCGACCGGCAGCCTGGGGACTATGAGCACGTTGTCGTAGATCGCCTCGCAGACGTGCACGATGAGCAGAGGGGCGGTGTACATCACCAGCGGCACCAGAAGCGCTTCGACGTTCACTGAGCGTGGCGAGAAGTCCGCCAACAGGTTCGCGGTCATCGAGCCCAGCTGCCGCGCCGACCTCGCCCGGAAGATGAGCCAGCCATAACACGTCAGATGCCACATGACGAACCATGAGGTAACGCGCGCGGCCGCGCCGGATCCGTTCAGCCACGCGTGGAACCACCTCACCGGGTCGCCTGCGCGATACGCGATGAGCAGGACGCCCTGATAGACGCCCCAGAGGACGAACGTCCACGCGGCGCCGTGCCAGAGTCCGCCGAGGATCATCGTGATCAGGAGGTTGCGTCGGGTGCGGGCCTCCGAGCCACGGTTGCCGCCGAGCGGGATGTACAGGTAGTCGCGCAGCCACGTGGACAGGCTGATGTGCCAGTGACGCCAGAATGCCTGCGGACTGCGCACGAGATAGGGGAAGCGGAAGTTTTCAATCAGCTCGATCCCCATCAGCTTCGAGGTGCCGCGCGCGATGTTGGAGTAGCCCGCGAAGTCGCCGTAGATCTGGAACGCGAACGCATAGGTGCCGAGCATCACGTTGACGCCGGTCTGGTGCGTTGCGGGATCGAACACCATGTTCGCGAGGCTGGCGAGGTTGTCTGCGACGAAGATCTTCTGGAAGAACCCCCAGGCAATGAGCCAGGCGCCGTCGCGCAGCTGTTCGCGCGAGATGCGGCGCGGCGCGTCGATCTGCGTCAGCAGACGCGATGCCCGCAGGATCGGCCCGGCGACGAGATGCGGGAAGTAGGCGACGAAGACGCCGAAATCGACGAGGTCGCGCGTCGGGCGGATCTCGCGCCGGTAGACGTCGATCACGTAGCTCATCGTCACGAACGTGTAGAACGAGATGCCGACCGGAAGCAGCACGCGCACCGTGACGAAGTCCAGCCTCCAGCCCAGCGCGCCGAACATCGCGTGCAGATTGTCGGCGAAGAAGTTGAAGTACTTGAAGAACGCCAGCATCGTCAGGTTGAAACCGAGACTGAGGCACAGAATGATCCGCCGCCGCCGCGGTGCTTCGGTGCGGTCGAGGATGATGCCGCACGTGTAATCCACCAGCGTGGACGCCATCAGCAGAGCGAGAAACCGCCAGTCCCACGCCGCGTAAAAGTAGTAGCTCGCAATGAGCAGCAGCCAGTTCTGGGCACGATGCGGAAGTACACGGTAGAGCGCGTACACCACGACGAAGAACCAGACGAAATGCAGCGAGTTAAAAACCATCGAGCAACCGGGAGCCGCGCAGGAACTGCTCGACGGCTTCGGCGACGACCTCATGGCCGTGCGGTGTGAGGTGAACGGTCGAGATGAAGAATACGTCCGCACCGGCGGCGCGAAGGGCGGGCAGCGCATCGAACCGCGCCACCGGCAGATCCTCGAGCGCCTGGTCGATGCGCTGCGTCGCCGCGTCGCGAATCAGCTGTCCGCCTGCCTGTTCGACTACCTCGCGAAGGTTCGCGTAGTCGACGTCGTTCACCTGGAAGCGCGCCGGCATGAGCATGACGGCAGTGCGGGCGCCGGCAGCGCGCCCTTCCGCCTCGATCTGCTGCACGACGCGATGGATGACGTTCAGTCCACGAGCAATGCGCGGAGCGGGTTGCGCGGCGTAACTCTGGAGCGGGGGTTCGGGGGGGCCGGCCGTGCGCGTGAACCGCGCCGTCGCGGCAAGTGCGCGGACGCGGAGCACTTGCAGGACCATGCTCCGGCGGACGATGCGCCGCAGCCGCGTTGTCGTCGCCTCCCGCATCGTCTCCGTGATCGGTCGTGGCGATCCCTGCAGAAGCGCTTGCGTCGCGACGGCATCCTCGATGTCGTTGCCAACGAACAGCGTCTCGATGATCACATCGGGTTTTACGACGGGCAGCAGCGAGCGGAAGAACAGCAGTTCGTGCACGGGGCCGTATCCCTGGACCCCGGCGTTGATCACGCGGTAGTGGACCCGCGACGCCGTGCGGTTGAGCCGCTGCTCGAGGAGCTCGCAGAACGTCTGCTGGAACGGCACCTGTACCGACAGCACGAGCGAGTCGCCAAGGACGAGAATTCGACGTTCGTCGGGCGGTTTGTCGCCAATCTCCTCATCGTCACGCACGCCCGTTGAATTGATGGAGATCTGGGTATCGAAGTCCGCGGTCGCGAATCGTACTTGCGCGCCCGGCTTGAGGCGGTAGCCGATCACGGCGTCATTCGCGAACAGGCCCTGGAATGCCGGTGCGGCCTCGGAGCTGCCCCACGTGCGCAGCGCCGCTTCGAAGACGATGAACTGGATGGCGGCGATTACGGCAAAAAGAGCCAGCCGGCGCAGTCGATGGCGACGGACGTCATCGGCCACGGCTACGCGGACGTCAACGTCGCGACGACCCGGTCGATGGTGCCGTCGGGCAGCGACGGATACAGCGGCAGCGAGAACACTTCATCACAGGTACGGTTCGCGACCGGGCAGTCGGACGGGTGCTGCGCGGCGAGTGCCGGTTGTTTCGTGATTGGCACGGGGTAGTGAATCAGGGTTTCGACGCCGGCGGTACGCAGGTCCGATTGTACGGCTGCTCGCTCGGGGCTGCGCACGGGGAAGAGATGGTAGACGTGACCGGGCTCCACCTCGGGTGGGACGGTGATACGCCGCGCGCCGTGCAGCCGGGCGCGATACGTGGATGCCAGCTCACGCCGCCGCGACGTCCACTGAGGAAGGAACGCGAGACGCGCGCGAAGCACGGCTGCTTGTATTTCATCCAGACGCGAGTTCACGCCGAACTCGCCGTGATGGTAGCGATCGGTCTGTCCGCCGTTGCGGAGACGCCGCGCCCGCTCGGCAAGCTGTCGATCGTTGGTGGTGATGGCTCCGCCGTCACCGAGCGCGCCGAGATTCTTCGTCGGGTAGAAGCTGTAGGCCGCAGCGGCCCCGAAACTGCCGACGGGTTGTCCGCCACACGTGGCCAGGTGCGCCTGGCAGCAGTCTTCCACGATCGCGAGGTTGTGCCGTGCCGCGACGCCGGTCAACGCGCGCATGTCCGCCGGTTGCCCATAGATGTGAATCGGCAGCATCGCGGCGGTCCGCGGCGTCACGGCGGCGGCCGCCGCGCCAGGGTCGAGCGTCAGCCGCTCGGGATCGATGTCCGCGAAAACCGGGCGCGCGCCCGTCATCATGACCGCCAGCGCAGAGTAGGCAGCCGACAGGGGAGCGGTGATCACCTCGTCGCCGGGTCCGATACCGAGCGCGCGCAGCGCGATGGCGATGGCATCGGTGCCGGTGCCAACGCCGATCGCGGCCGGCGACCCGCACGCCGCCGCGAATTCGCGCTCGAACGCGTCGAGCTCGGGGCCGAGCACGAACCACCCGCGGGCGATCACCCGATCGACGGCCTCGTGCACGGCCGCGGCATCCTCCCTGGGTTTGAGCTCGAGGAACGGGGTCACCGGCGGGCCTGTGCTTCGACGCCGGGCGACGCGATGTATTCCGCCATGTGCTCACGGTAGAACGCGATCGTCTGGCGCAGTCCCTCTCGCAGCTCGATTCGGGGCGTCCAGCCGACGCGTTCGCTGAACTTCGTCGAATCGGAATAGAAACTGCCGATGTCAATTCGTTTCTTGTCGGCGGGCCATTCGACGTAGCGCACGGTGCCGGTGCCCGCAGCCTGGATGAGGAGCGAGACGAGGTCGCGATGGCTGATCGGCTCGTTGCCGCCGACGTTGAAGACGTCGCCGTCACAGGCATCCGATGCACCGGCGCGCAGAAATGCGTCCGCGGCATCATCCACGTAGACGAAATCGCGCATCTGCGAGCCGTCGCCGAACACCTGGATTTCCCTGTCCTCGATTGCCAGCCTGATGAACCAGCCGATGAAGCCCTGGCGGTTATGCCGGATGAGCTGACGCGGTCCGTAGACGTTCGTCAGCCGCAGCGAGCAGGCGCGCAGGTCGAACACGTTGTTGTACAGCAGGTGATAGTACTCCCCCGCCGCTTTGTTGACGCCGTTGATGTCGGCTGGTCGAACCAGGTGGCGTTCGTCGACGGGCAGGTAGTCCGGCCGGCCGTACACCTGACGGGTGCCCGCATAGACAACGCGCACATCGGGATTGTTCGTGCGGCAGGCTTCGAGAATCGACAGCTGCGCGCGGCAATTGATCTCGAGATCTGTGTAGGGATCGTGCATGCTGTCGATGTGACTGACCTGTCCCGCGAGATTGAAGATGACGTCTTGCCCGCGCGACAGGAAGCCGATCGTGCTCTGCATGCGCACGTCCGCAATGTTGACGCGGACGCGCTCCTTGATGTCGGCGATGTTGAAGAGATTGCCGCCGTAATCGGGGAGCAGCGAGTCCACGATCAGGACGTCGGCTCCCAGATCGACGAGACGCCGGGCGAGATTGCTGCCGAGGAACCCCAGTCCCCCCGTGATCATCACGCGACGCCCCGCGTAGTACGCGAGATACGCGTCGGTCACATGCGATCTCCGGTGCGAGGCAGCGGCCTGGCTGCGACCTCTGGTGAGGCGACGCGAACGTGCTCGCGACGGATCACCAGCGCGAACCACAACTTGGTGACGTCCACCGCGGTCTTGAACAGCCGCGTGACGTTGAAAAACTGCGACCGTCCGTGCGCGCGGTGGTAATGGTGCACCGGGACCTCGGCGATGCGGAAGCCCGCGTCCTGGATTTTCTTCATCATCTCGAGACAGATGACGCCGCTGTCCTTCTCGAGCAGCACCTTCTCGAAAATCGATCGACGCAGCAGCCGGAAATCGCAATCAACGTCGCGCACGCGCAGCCCGAACAGCAGCTTGACCGTGTGGTGGTAGATCCGCCCGATCACGATCCGGTGCAGCGGATCCGAACGGCTGATTTTGTAGCCGTTGACGAGGTCGACGTTGTCGTTGAACGCGTTCCACAGCACCGCCATCTCGGTGGGATCGTACTGCGCGTCGCCGTCGGTGTAGAACACCAGCTCGCGGGTCGCCGCTTCGAAGCCGCTCCGCAGCGCGCCGCCATACCCGCGATTACCGGAGTGATGCACCACCTTGACACGGGGATACGTCCGCGCGAGCTCGTTGGCGATTTGCGCGGTCGCGTCGGCGCTGCCATCGTTGACGATGATCACCTCGAAATCGTCGGTCAGCGAGCTGGCGGTCTGGAGTGCGGTGATGACGAGGCTCGCGATCGTCCCGCTGTCGTTGTAGGCGGGAAAGAACACACTGAGGCCCGGCTTCGCGGTTGTTGGGGACGGCATGCGAGTGAGCCGTGAATCTTAGCTGGGCCGTGATGTGAAGGCAAGCGCGCGGTCATACGCGGCTTCCATGCGCTCGGCCGTGCGATTCCAGCTGAATTGCTCCGACACGACCGCGCGCCCGGCGGCTCCGAGGCGCCGCGCGGATTCAGGATCGGCCGCGACGCGGCCGATCGCCGCCGCGATGGCACCCGGGTCGCGCTCCGGCACCACCATCGCCGTCGCCCCGTGGTCGACGACCGCGCCAATCCCGCCCGCGCTGGTCGTAATGACCGGGGTCCCGGAGGCAAGTGCTTCGAGCACGACGTTCGGGAGGCCGTCCACATTGCCACGATCGTCGCGGACCGAGGGGATACAGATTACGTCGGCCGCCGCGAACAGCTCGGCGATCCGATCCTGCGGCTGATTGCCGAGGAGCCGCACGCGCTCCAGGACGCCGGCGGCGCGCGCGCGCTCGTACAGCTCTTCGCGCAGCGTGCCCTCGCCGGCGACGGCCAGGACCACGCCCGGGGCGCTCGCCACCGCGTCAATCAGATACTCGAACCCCTTCTTGCGCACGAGACGCCCTGCCGCGACGCACAGCGGGACGTCGTCGCCGACGCCGAGCTCCTGCCGCCGAGCGCGGCGAGCGATGGCATCCGGATGAAAGCGGGCGACGTCGACGCCGTAGGGCACCGTCTCGAGGCGCGCGGGGTCGGCGCCGAGTGCAATTGCGCGCGTGGCCAGATCGGCGCTGCAGGCCGTGACGAAGCCGGCACGGCGGAATGCCCGGCGTGCGGCGAGACGTGCCGGCGTGAACGTCTCCGCGACATAGACGTCAGAGCCGTGGAGGCTGACCACGAGCGGTATATGAGGCGCCGCGAGTGAAGCGGTAATTCCGCCTGGCACGACCCAGTGCCCGTGCATCACCGTCGCACGATGACGACGCGCGATTTTGCGCGCCGTACGCCAGCCCTGGGCCAGCGCGAGCGGCGCAGCCAGGTAGGCCGCGCCGCGCACGCTTACGTCAGCGCGCATCGCCGCGGCGTAACCGAATACGTTGAGGGACCGTAGGGGAGCGTAACGGTAGAAGTGGAACTGCACCCCGTGTTCTTCGCGTGCTCGCGTCAGCAGCGGGTGCCATGGCGCCACGACGTGCACGACATGCCCGCGCGCGGCAACGCTCTGTGCAATCGGCTCCATGAACGTGCCGACGCTGTCGCCGGGAAATCTCGGGTAGGACGTCGTGACCATCACGACGACGTGCGGCATGGCGTCAGCGGCGGCCGCCGCGCAGCGTGAGGCGCCACGGCATCACAACGGACTCGAAGATCACCTGCGACGACATCTTCGACTGTCCTTCGCGGCGCTCGACAAAGACGATCGGCACTTCCGCAATACGGCAGCCGTTACGCGCCGCGTCGAACAGCATCTCGACGAGGAACGAATAACCGTCCGATACCATCGACCCGAGCGGCAGACGCTGCAGCGCCTCCCGGCGCCAGCACCGGAACCCGCTCGTGCAGTCGGTGGCAGACAGCCCGGTCACCGTCCGGATGTACCGGTTGGCGAAGGTGCTGAGGAAAATCCGGTGCAGCGGCCAGTTCACGACGCTCACGCCGTTCAAATACCGTGACCCGATCACGACATCGGCGTTCTGTGCGGCGGCGACCAGCGCGGGCAGATGCTCCGGGTTGTGCGAGAGGTCGGCATCCATCTGGCAGATGAGCTCC
>Ga0070670_100001015_pt1 | contig 22158 bp, 21 predicted proteins | sample KBSS63metaG_FD_64665 | JGI IMG/M metagenome (GOLD analysis project Ga0070670, IMG submission 64665) | Switchgrass rhizosphere microbial communities from Kellogg Biological Station, Michigan, USA - KBS S6-3 metaG | ecosystem: Host-associated > Plants > Roots > Rhizosphere > Soil ... | reverse complement strand
TTCCAGAGTCTCGCCGAGCCGAACCTCGTCGCGCTCAACGGCAAGGAAGCGAGCTTCCTCGCCGGCGGCGAGTTCCCGTATCCCGTCGTGCAGGGCAGCGCCGGCGGCAACGCGGTGACGATCATGTTCAAGGAGTTCGGCATCCGGTTGAACTTCACGCCGACCGTGCTCGGCGGCGACCTGATCAACCTGAAGCTGAAGCCGGAAGTCAGCTCGCTCGATTTCAGCAACGGCGTCATCGTCGAAGGCTTCCGGGTGCCGGCGCTGTCGTCGCGGCGCGCGGATACGGAAGTGGAACTGCGCGACGGACAGACGTTCGCGATCGCGGGGCTGATGAACAACACGGCGCTGCAGTCGATGCGCAAGGTGCCCGGCCTCGGCGACATTCCCATACTGGGCAACCTGTTCCGCAGCCGTGCCTATCAGAAGGATCAGACCGAGCTGGTCGTCATGGTCACGCCGACGATCCTGCGCCGCGATTCGACGGGCGCGTCCGAGGGTCTACCGTCGATGATCGAACCCTTCCTCGGCGCGCCGGACAAGACGACGCCGCCGCCGGCGCCCTACGTCGGGTCGCCGCGGTATCCGGCCGCCGGCCAGCCCGCACCGCGCGGTGGTGCGAGCACGCCGCAGTCACAGGCGCAGCCCGTTGCGCGTCCGATCCAGGGTTCGGCGCCGCTGCCGCAGCCAAACGTGGCGTCCGATGCGTCGCCGGCTGCGATCGAGGCCGCTCCGGCAGCGAAGGCAGCCGTCGCCATGAACCCGCCGCCTCCGACGAAGGAACAGCTGAAGGCCGCCGAGCGCGCGCGCATCGAAGACGCGAAGCGCTACGCCGAGGAGGACCAGCTGCGCCGCGAGCAGGCGAAGAAGGACGCGGAGGCCAAGCGCCGCGCCGACAAGCTGGACAAGGAACGCGCCGTGCGTGACGCGGAAGTCGCGAAGAAGAAGGCCGACCAGGACGCGAAGCGCGAGAAGGCGCTCGCCGAAGCGGCCGCGCGACTCAAGGCGGCGCAGTCCGAATACCAGGCGGAAATCGAGAAAGCGAAAGGCGGAGCCAATGACAAAGGCAAGACGTCCGGCAAAGTCCCGCCGCCCTCGACGCCCAAGTCCTAAGGCGCCAAAAGTGACCTGGGGCGGGTAGCAGACTCGCGCGGATAAAGATCAACGAAGAACGAGAGGTTTCGTCATGACGAAGCGACTCCAGCGGCTCGGCAAAGACGAATCGGGCATGACCTACGTCTTCATCGGCCTCGGCTTCATGGCGCTGCTCGGCGCGAGCATGCTCGCCATCGACGTCGGGATGTTGATGACCGCCCGCAACCAGGCGCAGAACTCCGCCGACGCAGCGGCGCTCGCCGGAGCCACCGCGCTCGCGTTCGACAGCTGGACCGATCGCACGGCGAGCGGCCCGGCCGTCCAGAGTTCTATCAGGACCGGCACAGAGAACCTCGTCCAGAGAGCCGCGCCCTCGATTATTCCCGACGACGTCACGTTTCCAGCCAATCCCACGACTGGAGAGTTCAACCGCGTGCACGTCAATGTCTGGCGCAACAACGCTCGCGGCAACCCGGTGTCGACGCTGATTGCCAGCTACTTCGGGATGCGCACGGTCAGCATCGGTGCGGGGGCAACTGCTGAAGCGGCACCGGCCAACGCCATGACCTGCGTGAAGCCATTCACCATTCCTGACAAGTGGAGCGAGAGACAAACACCGCCTTTCGATCCAGGCGATACGTTCGCGCGTTACTACGAGAACGGGAATCAGAAAGGTCAGCTGATCACGAACCCTGACTCGTACACACCCGCGTATGACGGAGCGGGCAACCCGAATGCGGGCTACACGGGCTACAACAACGAATCCAACCGCGGCCTGATCATGACGCTGCACGCCAGCAACGGCGCCAATATCGCGCCCAGCCTGTATTACTCGCTCGCGATGACCGGCGACACGGGCGGCGACGACTACTCGTGGAATATCGCCAACTGCAACCACTCGATTTATCACTGGAACGATCCCCTCGTCCAGGAACCGGGCGCCAAGGAAGGCCCGACGATCCAGGGTATCGAGGAACTCATCGCCAAGGATCCCAATGCGCGTTGGGACACCGGCTGCAACTGCGTCAAGGGCAGTGCGTTCGCCGATCGGCAGAGTCCGCGGATCTTTCCGATCCCGCTGTTCGATCCCGACTACTACCAGGGCGGTATCACCAACGGCCGCGTCGCCAGCCTGAAGGTCGCCAACTGGATCGGGTACTTCGTGGAATACGTCGGGGGCACGACCATTTACGGTCGCATCATCCCGATCGCAGGCATTCGCGACACCACTGGCATGAAGGGTAGTCCGGCATTTCCCAAGTCGATTCATCTGGTGCAATGACATGGCGCAGCTCGCGGTTTCCATCGTCAGCTATGACGAAGAGTTCAAACGGCAGGTCGCCCGCCTTCTCAGGGCGGGCGGCGTTCCCGTCGGGATAGTTGAGGGGCGCGCCGAAGGGGCGAGCCCCGACGCGTTTGTGGTGGACATACGCGCCGACGCCTCGTCCGGCATGGCCGCGATCGAGCGGATCCGTGCATCCAGTCCCGCGGTCGCGATCTTTGCGATCGCGGCGAGCGCGGAACCGGATCTGATCCTCCAGTCGATGCGGGCGGGCGCGAACGAGTTCTTTCCGTGGGTGCCGGGCGGCCAGTCAACGGCGTCGCGGCAGATGGAGGAGTCGTTTCAAGGCGCGGTGCGGCGCACCGCGGCACGGCGCGAGGCGGCCAACGCCGGCACGCGTCAGCCGTGCGTGAACCATGTCTTCCTGGGCGCCAAGGGAGGCGCGGGCACGACGACGATCGCCGTCAACTGCGCCGTCGAGCTCGCCTCGCTCAGCAAGCGTCCGACGCTCGTCCTCGATTTGAAGCCGTGCCTCGGCGAGATTGCGCTATTTCTCGGCGTCCGGCCGCGGTTCACGATCCTCGATGCCATCGAGAACCTGCACCGTCTGGACCGCGACTTCCTGAAGGAGCTCGTGGCCAAGCACAAGTCGGGGCTCGACATCATGGCCGCGTCCGAGCAGTTCGATCGCCCCGGCGCGGGGGACGCGAGCGCGATCGAGGAGCTGCTGCGCGTGCTCGCCCGTACCTACGAATACATCGTCATCGACGTCGGCAATTCGGTGAATGCCTGCGCGGTGGCGGCGCTCTATGCCGCCGACACGATCTTCCTGGTGACGAATCCTGACGTGCCATCGATCCGCAACGCACAGCGGCTCGTCGATCGCGTGCGCCAGCTGGGCGCGGGCAGCGAGCGCGTCAAGATCCTGCTGAACCGCGTCTCGGATCAGCACCTGATCGCGCCGAAGCAGATCGAGACCGCGCTCGGGTACGGCATCCATCACACGTTCTCGAGCGACTACCGCACCGTGTCGACCGCGCTGAATTCTGGCGTGCCGATCACGATGGCGAATCACTCGGAGCTGTCGGGGCAGTTCGGTTCCTTTACGCGGCAGATGCTCGGCATGAACGACGACGCCAAGGCCGAGCCCGAGAAGCGCCGCGCGTTCCTGGGCATCCTCTAATACGGACCTTACGCATATGCAGAGCCTGTCGCTCAATACCCCGCAGCCGCCAAAGGACTCCGGTAACAACACTCCGGCCCGCCCGCGCGTCGACGCGCCGCGGCCGCAGTACATGGAGCTCAAGGCCAACGTTCATCGCAAGCTGCTGAACCGCCTGAATCTCGAGACGCTCGCCTCGGCGGAGCGCTCGCGCGCGGAAGCGGAGATCCGCACGCTGCTGTTCGACCTGATCGCGGAGGAAGGCACGCCGCTCAGCATGGCCGAGCGCGAAGTCATCCTCGGCGACGTCATCGACGAGGTCTTCGGCCTCGGGCCGCTCGAGCCGCTGCTGCGCGACCCGGGAGTGAGCGACATCCTGGTCAACACCTACAAGCAGGTGTACGTCGAACGCTCCGGCAAGCTCGAACGGCTGCCGACGACGTTCCAGGACGACAAGCACCTGCTCCGCGTGATCGATCGCATCGTCAGCGGGGTGGGACGCCGCGTGGACGACAGCTCGCCGATGGTCGACGCACGACTGTCGGACGGGTCGCGCGTCAACGCGATCATTCCCCCGCTCGCGGTCGACGGCCCGCTGCTCTCGATCCGCCGTTTCCCGGCGGAACGGCTGAAGGCGGAAGACCTGGTGATGATTCGCTCGATGACCCGCCCGATGCTCGAGTTCCTCGAGCACTGCGTCCGGGCGAAGATGAACATGCTCATCAGCGGCGGCACCGGCGCGGGCAAGACGACGCTGCTCAACGTGCTGTCGGGCTTCATCTCGGAACGCGAGCGCATCGTCACGATCGAGGACGCCGCCGAGCTCCAGCTGCACCAGGAGCACGTGGCGCGCCTCGAGACGCGTCCGCCGAACGTCGAAGGCAAGGGCGCCATCCGTCAGCGGCAGCTCCTGATCAACGCGCTGCGTATGCGGCCCGACCGCATCGTCGTCGGCGAGACGCGCGGCGAGGAAGCGCTGGACATGCTGCAGGCAATGAACACCGGCCACGATGGATCGCTCACGACGATTCACGCCAACACGCCGCGCGACGCGCTGACCCGTATCGAAACCATGATCGCGATGGGGGCGACGAACCTCCCCGAGCGCGCCATGCGGCAGCAGATCGCCGCCGCCATCCAGATCGTCATCCAGCAGTCGCGCATGGCCGACGGCACGCGCAAGGTGACGAGCGTCTCGGAGATCACCGGCATGGAAGGAGACGTCATTACCATGCAGGAGATCTTCCTCTTCGAGAAGCTCGGCGTCACGCAGGACGGCAAGGTCATCGGCCGGTTCCGCGCGACGGGCGTCCGGCCGAAGGTCTGCGAACGGTTGAAGGCGTCGGGCATTCACCTGGCCGCCGACATGTTCGAAGGCGTCACGGAGGTGCGGTGATGTTTCTCGTCATCCTGATGTTCTTCGTCGGCGTCGCGATGGTGATGGGGCTGTACTTCGGCGCCATCAGGGTTCCGGGCATGGTGGCGCAGCGCAAGCTCGACGCGCGCCTGCAGGAGCTTTCTTCGCCGGCCGACGAGCCGAAGGAGGGGGAATCGCTCCTCGTCAAGGTTCAGCACGAAGGGCCGATGCCCGCGGTGGATCGTTTCTTTGCCGGGACGACGCGCGGTTCGGCGCTCGGCCAATGGATCGAACAGTCGGGGATGAGGGCCAGCGTCAGCGGTGTGCTGATGATCAGCCTCGTCTGCGCCGGGCTCATGGCGCTCGTCGCCGGGATCATCACCCGGGCGTCGTGGGGGCTGCCCATCGGTGCCGCGCTCGGGTTCGCGCTGCCCTTCCTGTTCCTCAAGATCAAGCGGACGCGCCGGATGCGCGCCTTCGAAGAGCAGTTCCCCGAGGCGCTCGACCTGATTGCGCGCGCGCTCAAGGCGGGGCACGCCTTCGCGACCGGACTGAAGATGGCGGCCGACGAACTGCCGGAGCCGGTCGGACCGGAGTTCCGGAAGACCTTCGACGAGCAGAACTTCGGTCTGCCGATGAAGGACGCGCTCGACAACCTGGCGAAACGGATTCCGATCCTCGACGTGCGGTTCTTCGTCACGGCGGTCCTGATTCAGCGCGAAACCGGCGGCAACCTGGCAGAGATTCTCGAGAACCTCGGCTTCGTCGTGCGCGAGCGCTTCAAGATTCTCCGGCAGGTCCGCGTCTATACCGCGCACGGGCGCTTCACGGGTTACGTGCTCCTCGCGCTGCCCGCGGTGCTCGGCATCGCGCTCTCGTTCATCAACCCCGAGCACATGAACCTGCTGTTCCGGGAACGCATGGGGCAGATGCTGCTCGGCCTCGCGCTCGTGATGCAGACCATCGGGTTCCTTTGGATCAAACAGGTCATCAAGATCGAGGTGTAGCGTGTCGTTGATGCTGCCACTGCTCGCGTTCGTATTCGGATCGCTCGTGATCGCCACGGCGGCGCTCATGCTGATGCCGAAGCCTGCGGCGGACATCGACCGCCGCCTCGAAGAGCTCACTGCGCCACAGGGCGCCGAGGACACGGAGCGGAAAGCGCGCCTCCAGTCGCTGATCGCGTTCTTCAAGCGCGTCGGCGAGAAGGCGCCGCACTCGACCAAGGAAATGGGATCCCTGCGCCTGCGCCTCGTGCAGGCCGGGTATCGCCGGCCGGAAGCGCTGACGATCTTCTTCGGCGTCCGCGTGGTGATGGCGCTCGCGCTCTTCTCGCTTTTCGCGAGCTCAGCGGTCGCGCGCCCCAACATGTCGCTCGCGCTCGGCGGCCTCGGTTTCGGCTACATCGCGCCCGGCATGATCCTCGCGCGCATGGCGAAGCGCCGTGCCCACCGCATCCGTCTGTCGCTCGCCGACGCGCTCGACCTGCTGGTCGTCAGCGTCGAGGCTGGCCTTGGCCTCGACCAGGCGCTGTCACGGGTCGGAGCCGAGCTCAAGTTCGCGTATCCGGAGCTCTCCGACGAGCTGAAGCTCATCAACCTGGAGCTGCGCGCCGGCAAGCCGCGCGCGGAAGCGCTCCGGAACCTGGCCGATCGCACCGGCGTCGACGACCTGAGCTCGCTCGTGACGATGCTGATTCAGACCGACAAGTTCGGCACCAGCGTCGCGCAGTCGCTGCGCGTGTACTCGGAGACCCTGCGGACGAAGCGCCGCCAGCGCGCGGAGGAAGCGGCCGCGAAGACCGGCGTGAAGATGGTCTTCCCGCTCGTGTTCTGCATCTTTCCGGCGATCTGGGTCGTCACCATCGGCCCGGCAGCGATTCGATTCGTGACCGTGCTCTTCCCGCTGATGGAAAGCACGCACCGGTAGCCGACGCCGATGCCGCTCATCGCAACCATTCTCGACACCGGCGCCGTGCTCGCCAGCAACGTCGTCGTCGCCGCCACCCGTGCGACGCGAGCCGTCGGCCTGATGTCACGCGAGAACCTCGACCCAGGTGAGGCGTTGTGGATTGTGCCGAGCCGGGGCGTGCACACGTGCTGGATGCGATTTCCGATCGACGTGATCGCGCTCGACGACAAGGGCGTGATCATCGACCGGGTCGTCAATTTGAAGCCGTGGCGGATCCGCTTGCCGCGCAGAGGCACGGCCGGAGTGCTCGAGCTCCGCGCCGGGACGCTCGACGCCGCCGGCGCGCACATCGGACACCGCATCGAATTTGCCCAGGGGAGTAGCCGATGACACCACTTGCCGCCGCCGCAGCCGCCGAGCGGGTTCTGCCGTCGGCGCCGCCACCGCCGGTGCCGCCGAACACGATCGAAGAGACCGGTCTGCATCCGGATGCGCTCAACCAGTTGCTGCTGAAAACGCTGATCGGCGGCGAGGCCAGCGGAACCGGACTCGCCGATAAGCTGCGGGTGCCGTATGCGGTCCTCGATTCGCTGATTCAGCATGCGCGAATCGAGAAGCTGGTGGAGGTGCGCGGCACCGCGGGCACCGGGTCGGCGGGCTATCGCTACGTGCTGACGGACCTCGGTCGCGATCGAGCGGGGCAGTTCCTCGACATCTGCCGCTACGTCGGTCCGGCGCCGGTGCCGCTGGCGCAGTACAACGCCTACGTCCGGGCGGCCATGGCCGCGCGTCCGTACCTCGATCGCACGCTGTTGTCCACCGGATTCACCGACCTCGTGGTGAACACGGAGATGCTCGATCAGCTGGGTCCGGCGGTGAATTCCGGCAAGGCGCTGTTCCTCTACGGGGCGCCGGGCAATGGCAAGACCGTCGTTGCCGAAGGCATCGGCCGGGCGCTCGGCGGCGAGATGCACATGCCGTTTGCGATCGACGTCGACGGGCAGATCATCACGATGTACGACCCGGTCAGCCACCAGAAACTCGGGGACGGCGCGAGCTCGCAGAGCGTGATCGCGGTCGCCGGGGCCGATCGCCGGTGGGAGACGATCCGGCGTCCCGTCGTCGTGGTCGGCGGCGAGCTCACGCTCGAGATGCTCGATCTGACCTTCAACCCGATCTCGAAGTTCTATGAGGCGCCGATTCAGCTGAAGGCCAACGGCGGCGTGTTCGTCGTCGATGACTTCGGCCGCCAGCGAATCCCGCCCCGCGACCTGTTGAACCGCTGGATCGTGCCGCTCGAAAGCCGGGTCGACTTCCTCACGCTGCACACGGGTCGAAAGTTCGAGATCCCGTTCAACGTGTTCATCGTGTTTGCGACGAACCTCAAGCCGGAATCGCTGGCCGACGAAGCGTTCCTGCGCCGCATTCCCTACAAGATCCTGGCGAAGAACCCGACGATCGAGGAGTACTGCCGTATCTTCGAGTTGAACTGCCGAAAGCGCGGCCTCACGTTCGACCCGGTGATGGTCGAGTACCTGGAGCGGAAGTACTACGCGCCGCGCCGGCTGCAGATGCGCGCCTGCCATCCTCGCGATCTGATCAATCACGTCGTCGACATCTGCCGCTACACGGGGCGCGAGCCCCTGGTCTCGCGCGAGCTGCTCGACGCCGCGTGCGGCAATTACTTCATCGAGGAAGCCGAGTCGCAGGGGCACGGCGAATGATCAAACGCCTCGCGTTCACGTTGCCGGCGCCGTTCACGGTTTCGCCGTGGCGCGAACGCCGGCTCCTGCGTGCGGATGTCGACCGACTGGCCGACCTCATCTCGCGCGCGGTGGTCGTGTGTCTCTTCTCGATGATGGCCATTCGCTTCGGCGTGGATTTCCTGAAGACCGGGCGGGTCACCGGTCTGCTGCTCGTGGTCAGCGAGATGCTCGTCGTCATGCTGACGGTAATGCGGCGGTCGGCGGCGACCGTCGATCGCAGTATGCAGGCGCGCGTGTTGACCACCGTGTCGATGCTGGGGCCGTCGCTGCTCAAGCCGGCCAGCGTCATCGCGCTGCTGCCGCAGGTCATTACCGTCGGGATCTCGGCTGTGGGCCTGGCGCTGGTGATTGCCGGGAAGGTGACGCTCGGGCGCAGCTTCGGCTTGATGCCGGCCAATCGCGGCATCGTGTCCTCGGGAGTCTATCGCCTGGTCCGGCATCCTATCTACCTCGGCTACCTGGTCACCCACGCGGCATACCTGGCGGCGATGCCGTCAAGCTGGAACGTCGTCGCGCTGATCATCGCCGACGCAGCGCTCCTGGCCCGTGCGGTGTGCGAAGAGAAAACGCTCGCGCGCGACCCCCGCTACCGCGACTATCAGCAGGTTGTTCGCTGGCGGGTGTGTCCGGGACTGTTCTGACGACTGAGGGGCTCGAGGCTTCGGGGCTTCAGACTTCCCGCTCAGGGCGTCAGGATGGCAACCGTCGCGCCGAGGTGCGCGTCCGGTGCATCGTGAAAACTCTGCACCAGTGGATGGCGATCGAGAGCGGCCTGGACGATCCCCCGCTGCACGCCGATTCCTCTTCCGTGAATCAACCGTACTTCCCTGAATCCGGCGGCGTGCGCCGCGTGCACGTACTCCTCGACAACTGATTTGATATCGGCGGGCCGGAACGAGTGGAGATCGATCGAGCCCTCGATCGGCAGTTCCATTCCATGAAGCCCTGAAGCCCTAACTACGCCTTCTCGTACGTAGCCGTGACCGTCGTACTGATCCCCCCCCGTACCGAGAAATCGCCGATCACCGTCATCCTGCGCGGGGCGCAGGCGGAGACGAGATCGTCCAGAATCTGGTTCGTCACCGCTTCGTAGAAAATACCCTTGTTGCGGAACTCGATCATGTAGTACTTCAACGCCTTCAATTCGAGGCACTTCTCGTCCGGTACGTAGCTGATGGTGATTTCGCCGAAGTCGGGCAGGCCGGTTTTCGGGCAGACAGACGTGAACTCGGGGCAGCGGATCTCGATCTCGTAATCGCGCGCGCGGCTCGGGTTGGGGAACGTTTCGATCACGGCAAAATTGTAGCATTTCGCCTTATTTTTCGGCCTAAACCGCGCGTCTGTGATTGACACCGCAAAAGACCGCGCGCTAGGATGTGACGTTTCAGGCCCTTCGTTTTCCGCTGCCGCCGCCCGCGCGCGCGGCCGTGATGCGGTCCGATACAAGCGCGCACAAGCAAGGGGAATAGCCGATGGCAGAGGCCCGCAGGATGGGCAAATCCGAACTCTTCTCGCACTTCGCGGATCGTTTCGAGGTCAAGCGGACACAGGCGCGGGAGTTCTTCGACGAGCTGAACACGCTAGCGGAAAAGGAGCTCAAGCGCTCCGGCGAGTTCGTTCTTCCGGGAATGGTGAAGCTCGTGGTTCAGAAGCGGAAAGCGCGGATGGGCCGGAACCCGGCCACCGGCGAAGCGATCAAGATTCCCGCCAAGACCGTGGTGAAGGCGCGCATCGCCAAACAGCTCAAGGACGCGGTTCTGCCCAGGAAGTAACCCAAGGGTTCCTCGGCCCCTGGCGCCGCCGCTCGGGCGAGCTGCCAGCGGGCCGACTGTTTCCGCCGTCGGCGCACCGCGTGCGCACCGCCAGGTCACGCCGCCACAGATGGACGCGCGGCCAGCCACCGGCTATACACCGTCGCCGGCGCGAGGCGGACGACTTTCGACTCGAGGCTGGTCATCGAGTCGTCGTCCAGGATGATGTGGTCGGCTGCGCCGAGCAGCACCTCGCAGCTGAAGCGGCGAGCGCCCCGCAGCGTCTCGAGCTCGTAGAACCGCAGGGTATAAACCATTCCGTCGATTTCGATTTCGCTGGCCTTCACGAGCTTGCGGAACATGGATCCCTCCATCCTTTGACAATCCACTCAGCCCGCCACGAGCATCGGTCGCGCGGCGGTCCGCGGAAAATCGAGCACGAACGTCGTTCCCTTGCCCACTTCGCTGGCGACCGAAATCTGGCCGCCGAGCTGTTCGACGATCTTCTTGGAAATGGCGAGCCCCAGGCCGAGCCCGCGCCGCTTGGTGGTGACGAAGTCTTCGAAAATCTGGCCGAGGCGCTCGGGTGGAATGCCGCAGCCGGTGTCGTAGATCCGCACCTGCGCGCGATCGCCGCGCGCTTCGGTAGCGACGACAATCAACCCCCCGGGCGCGGTGGCCTGAATCGCGTTGAGGATCAGGTTGCGGTAGACGCGGCCCAGCGCAAAGACATCCCCCTCGATCACGAGCATCTCCGCCGCCGGCTCGGTGCGCAGCGTCAGCCCCGCCGTCTCCGCGTGCTGCTCCATCGCTTCCGCCGCGTCGGCCACGGTCCGGTTCAGGTCCACGGGGAACCGCTCGAGCGGGATCGGCCGCGCGATGTTGCGCAGGTCGTCGAGCACGCGCTTGATGATCACCAGTTCCCGCTCGACGGTTCGCTTGAACGTCTCGCGGTACTCGACGTCCTCGAACATCTTTTGAATCAGCTTGCAGCTGTTGCCGATGTTCTGGATCGGATGAGACAGGTCGTGCACGAGCCCGGCGGCGATGCGGCCGAACATCGCCTGGCGTTCCTGCTTCCTGATTTCTTCCTGCAGCTCCACCAGGCGATCGGCCATCGAGTTGAACGCGAGCCCGAGCTGGCGGATTTCGTCGCGACCCGACAGCTGGACGCGCTCTTCCATGCGTCCTTCGGCGATCGCGCGGGTGACGCGGGTCAGCGCGAAGATGCGCTGGATGAACGACCGGCCCCACACCCAGCCGAGGATGATGGTCCCGGCGAGCGCGAGGCCGATCGCGGCGAGTAGCTGCCCGCGCAGCCGGTTCGCGACCGCGAAGGCGTCCTCGGTCGTCTGCTCGACGATCACCGTCCAGCGCGGGTTGGCGATGGGCGCCGCGACCGCCTGGAGTTCATCGCCGCGTTGGTTCCGGAATATGCGCGGCGGGGCCGGCGCCGACGCGGTGCGCGCCTGATCTGCGATCGCGCGCTCCTCGGGCAACGCGCGCCCACCCCCGGCGATCGACTCCTTGTCGTCGGGATTGCCATGCGCGATGAGCGCCGCTCCCTGGTCGAGCAGTAGCGCATATCCCTGGTTGCCGACATGAATCCGGTCGACCGTGCGCCACAGCTCCTCGAGCGAGATCTCCGCGACGATCCAGCCCGGCTCCTCGACCCCGCCGGGCAGCGGCACCGCGATGGTCGTGGTCGGCAACGCGTCGTTGTCGATATGCGGCGGCGCCACGTAGAACTCTGAGGCCTGACCGCTCCACTCCGTCGAATCAGGAATGGTCAGCGTCGTCGATCCCTGCGGGCGGCTGGTCGTCCTGAGGCGGCCGCCCGCGTCGAACAGCGAGATCTCGCGGAACTCAGGGAAGTCGAGGACGTGATTCACGAGGATGCGCTGCTTCTGCCAGTCGTGCAGCCGTGTGCCCCGGATTTCAGTCCCAATCGAGGCGAGGACGCGAACGTTGTTGGCGAAGTAGAGGTCGATCTGCTCGGCGACCTGTTTCGCGAGTTTCTGGTTTCCGCCGCCGACCGATTGCTCGGTGCCTCGCTGTAATGAACTGACGGAGATCGCGCCGTAGATGAGCAGCGGCAGCACCGCGGCGGTGGCAATCAGGAGGACGAAGCGGCCGGTGATGCCTTTCACCGCGCGGCCCTTTGCTGCGGCGTCGCGACGCTCCACCGCCACAAGTTCGCGAGCATGTCTGGATCCGTCGAATCGCCGACATCGAACCGCGAGTTCACCGCCCGCGTCGCTTCCACCCACGCGATGAACGCCGCCGGAGTGTCTTCGTAAAACCGTTGGCGAAGGTCGGCGACCGCGACTCGGACTTCGGCATCGGCGTGGCTGGCCCTCAGCCGATCCAGCACATCATTTACGCCGGTGTACCCGGTGTTCTGCATCGCGCCAACGCCATTCGAATCGGCGTGCCAGAACCGGTAGGTGTAGTCGAAGGATTTGCCGCTCGCGAGCTGATAGATGTACGTATCGAAGTCGCCCGCCGTGATGCCCTCCTCGACCAGCCTTTGCTCCCTGGGGTCCAACTCCAGATCGACCCCGATGGCGGCGAACTGACGTTGCAGCATCAGCGCGATTCGTTCATATTGCGGGTCCTTGTTCCAGAACAGGCATCGAATCCGAAAACGGCTCGGCATCGTGTCCGCGCCGGCGGCGCTGATTGGGAAACCCGCGGCATCAAGCCGCGCCGCCGCCGCGCCGGGGTCGAACGAGTGATGGCGAGCCGCCGGCGTATAGGCCCAGTTCAACGGCCAGAGCGGGTCCTCGGCAACCTGGCCATGCCCGCGCATCGCACTCCGTACGATTTCGTCGCGGTCGACGGCGTCGGCCAGCGCCCGGCGTACCTCGACATTCCTGAGGATTCGATTCCGCACGTTGAACACCAGCGGAATATAGAAGGGACGCAGGAAGGGGTACGTGTCGAAGCGCTTGGCTCCCCGTAAGAATTCGACCGACTCGCGGTTCACGTCCGTCACCATGTCGACTTCGCCACGCATCATGGCGACCCAGGCCATGCGCGGAGTGTCATAGCTCGTGACCTGAACCTGCCGGATGCCGGGTGCCCCGCGAAAGTACGCGCCGTTGCGCTCCGCGCGAATCGCCGGGTCGCGACTGACCAGTTTGAAGGGGCCGGTGCCGATGTCGGGCTGGTCGACACGGACGATCGGTGTGCCAGACACCGCATCGAGCAGGAACGCGTCGGGGCGACTCAGGTGAATCAGGACGACACCCTCGTGGGGTGTCTCGACTGTGGTCACGAACTGGAAGCCCCCCGTCCGCTCCTGCTGCCGAAGGACCTCCGCGACCGCTTCAGCCGTCACCGGGGTGCCGTCATGGAACTGGACGCCCGGACGAATCGATACCTGCAGGGTGCGCGCCTCATCCTGCCAGGTGAAATCGGAAGCGAGCCTTAGTGCTGGTCTGCCGTGCCAGTCAATGGCGAAGAGCGGATCCGTATAGAGGATGTTGGTGATTACTCGCGGCGCTTCGACCGTCCTCTGAACGCCGATGCGCAGCGTCAGGGCCTGGGCGGAGGGTTGAGAGGAGGGGCGGCATGCCGCGACCGACACCAAGTCAATCGCGGCAATCGCGCAGAACGCGAGCCGCCAGTCCAACGACTGGACCCGTGAAAAAACCATCCCGTTACCGTATCGGCGCTCCGGCGCGCGCGCCGGAGGCCGTTACCGCAAGAGCCGCGGCTACTTCCGCGTCTCGAGGAGATCTTCGATAATGAAATTGCAGCCGTTCGGCGCGGCCTTCTTCTGTGACTTCTTGACGATCTGAATCTTCATGGTCGACTCCTCTGAATGGTTGCGGATTGGAAAGCTGATGTCGAGTCGCTCAGCGCAGGTGCTCGACGGCGACGTCGACGAGCCACGGACGAAGCGTTTCCCTCTTCTTGTCCGCGTCCTTCCGTTCGTTCTTCATGTCTCTCTCCTCGGCATGTGCGGCGTTGTCGCCGCGGTTCTCGTACTCTCCCCTAATTGACCGTGGCCAGTTCGCGCGCGGCGTCCCGGGCCAGCGACACGACGCCCGCCTCGAAGCTCGTCTTGTGGCAGTTCGGCCGGTGCATGCTGCCCTGTTCCGTGTGCGCCGCCACCGAGCAACCGCCGGCGCAGACCGGGATGAACGCGCAGTCGTTGCACTCCTTCCACGCTGCGAGCACCTCGAACTGGGTTGCGGCGCGGGTGCGCCCCTCGTCGTGCCGGCCATCGATGTGGCCGGTCGACTGCTGTTTGTCGCCGGTAAACCCTGGACAGGCGTAGAGCGATCCGTCGGGACCGATCGTGTGCGCGTGACGGCGATGGATCTCGCACGGCCCCATGTGAACGCCGTCGCTCGTCGCGAAGCCACGCTTCTTCGTCTCGTCCCGGAGAAACGCCATCTTCTCGTCGAGGAAGTTGCAGTTGTCGCAGATGCTGGTGCCGGCGCCCGCCGAGGTCATGCAGGTGCCGTTGAGCGGCCGGCCATCCCCCGCCACCGCGGTCAGCGGGATCAATCCTTTCGGCCCTTTCGGCGGTTGTGGCTTCGGTTCGCGGATGATCGGCTTGAACGCGACGCGATTGAGCTTGTCGGCGAATTCCTGCCCGTGAAGGAAATCGAGCAACGCCGGATAGCTGTCCACCGACGTCTGGTCGAAGTTGCCGCCGATCGAAATGCGGGTCTTGCCGGCAACCCGCCGGACGTTGTCGATGATCTTGTCGAAAGTGCCCTGGCCGCCGCGGAGCGGACGCATCCGATTATGGGTGTCGTGGTCGCCGTCCAGCGTGATTTTGACGCCGTTCAAGCCGAACGGCGCCAGGCGATCGACGACTTCGGGCGTCAGCAGCAGGCCGTTCGTAATGACGTTGACGAGCATCCGGACGCCGCGCGCCGTGCAGGCATTCCAGAGCCGCTCAGACAAGTAGTAGGCGACCGGCAGGTTCAGCAGCGGTTCGCCGCCGAACAGCGTGAGGACGAAGCTCTCCGGCGCCACCATGTCGAGCCGCTCCTCGATCCACTCGGCGACGCGCCCGGCGGTCTCGAGCGTCATTTTATCGGCGAACTTGTTGTAGTCGCCGTGGTCCCCCTGGAAGCAGTAATCGCAGGCGAAGTTGCACTGCAACGTCGTGAGAACGGTGACGCGGAGCTGCTCGGTGTCCTCGCGCACGTCCCGGAAGAACGCCTCGACCCGGCCGCGCTCGGTCTGGCGATCGCTGACGACGAAGCCATGTTCGGAGAGCGTGGCGAGCGCGCTCTGCTCCTCGGACGTGAAGCCGCCCTCGGCATCCGAGGTGAGGCGATCGAGCAGGCCCGCGACGTCGCGTGACACGATGACCTGCGCGTCCGTGAACGTGTTCATCAGGAAGACGTCGTCGCCGTCGGCGATCTCAGCGAGTGGCACGCGGACGTTGAACATCGAGGGCTGCATGCGGATTCCTCTTTTAAGGGCGACGCGATCGATGGTGGTGAACAGGGATGGATCTCGAGGCCTGGATTGCTTGGCCGGCCAGGAGATGAAATAGCAACGGGTATTCCTGGGCCTAGGTACCTGTCTAAAGAGTCAGTTGACAATCGACGGAACCTAGGAGACGCCCTACAAATACGGATCTGTCGGTGTGACTCTTTGGACCTGTCGGGAACGAGCGGATCCGGCACAGAACGCCCACCAGGCCGTCGACAACCGGCCAATTAATTGGCCGGTCAGGGCAAGAAACGGCCGATTCTGACCGCGTCGGGGGGCAGTCCAGACTAGGCGCCGCGCAGCTTGCGCGCGATATCACGCAGGTCGAGCCGGGCCATTTTGTGTTTCAGCGTGCTGAGCGGGATGCCGAGGTAGCGGGCGGTTGCCGTGACGTTCCAGTCCGATTTTTCCAGCGCGCGCAGGATGAAGTTGCGCTCGAAGGTATCGCACGCTTCCTGGAAAAGCGCGTCTCCCGTCGTCGGGCCGGAGTCGAGCTTGGCGAAGTGGTACTCGAGCGGCAGGTCTTCGTCGGTAATCCATTCCTTGTCGCTGACCGCCACCAGGCGCTCGATCAGATTTTCGAGCTCGCGGATATTCCCCGGCCACCAGTAGGACGCGAGAATCTTGAGCGCCGAGCCCGAGATGCCGCGCACCGGCTTCCGGAACTTCGTCTTGTACCGATCGAGGAACAGCCGTGCGAGCTCCGGCAGATCTTCGATGCGATCGCGCAGCGGCGGCATCCGGATCGGAATCACGTTGATGCGGTAGTAGAGATCCTCGCGGAACCGCCCCTCTTTCACCGCTCGCTCGAGATCGACATTGGTCGCGACGACCAGCCGGAATTCGGTCCTGATCGGCTTGGTGCCGCCCACGCGTTCGATCTCTCCTTCCTGGATCGCGCGCAGCAGCTTCGCCTGCAAATCGAACCGCAGGTCGCCGATTTCGTCGAGGAACAGCGTCCCGCCCGCGGCCAGCTCGAACTTCCCGAGCTGCTGTTTGTGCGCGCCGGTGAAGGCGCCGCGCTCGTGGCCGAACAGCGTGCTTTCGACGAGCTCGTGCGGGATGGCTGACAGGTTCACCGCGATGAACGGCGCATCGCCTCGCCCCGACTCGCGATGGAGCAGGCGCGCGAGCAGCTCCTTGCCGGTGCCGCTCTCGCCGAGGATCAGCACGGTGGCCGACAACTTCGCGACCTTCTGCACGAGATCGACGATGTCGCGGATCTGGCGGCTGGGGCCGATGAGGAACTCGCGTTCGCTCTGCTCGGCAATCTGCGCGCTGAGCGTGATCACCTGACGGTTGAGGTCCTGCCGCTCGCACGCGTTGCGCACCAGCGATCGCAGTTCGTCGTAGTCGAAGTTCTTCGTGATGTAGTGATACGCGCCGTGCTTCATCGCCTGCACGGCGGTCTCGACCTCGTTGATCGCCGAGATCATGATGCACTCGACGAGGCTGTAGTTCTCCTTGACGATGCGCAGCACGTCGAAGCCGCTGATGCCCGGCAGGCGGACGTCGAGCAGGATCAGGTCGACGTCCTGTTCCTTGAGGAGCGCCAGCGCCGCCTCGCCGCTCGACACCGTGATCACGCGGTAATCGCGCTTCAGGATCGCGGCGATTGTGTCGCGCATCCCCTGATCGTCGTCGCAGATCAGAATCGTCTTCGCGGCAGCCATGGTGGCAGGATCGCTTCGGATTGTAGCGCGTTTCCGCTGCGGTTCGCGCTTGTCGCTTTCGACGTTTCTTTGTAACTTACAGCGTTGTGCTTTCGCAGGTCGTTGCTGGCCTTGGCGTGCTGCTCGCGCTCGCGGCCATCGCCTGGCTGCGGCGGGTGACTCGGCGGCTCGAGGCGCTGACGCAGTCCTACTGGGAGCTGCGCTACGACTACACCCGGCTGCGATCGCAACTGTCGAGGCTCGATCCCGAGCAGGCGGCGGAACCCGATCCGCCGCCCGTGCCGCCTCCGTCAGTGTCCTTTGTGCCCCTCTCGACGATCAGGAAGAAAGACAGGTAAATGGCGAACGAATACGACATAGTTGTAATCGGCTCCGGGACGGGGGGCTACGTCGCCGCGATCCGCGCGGCCCAGCTCGGCCTCAGCACCGCCTGCATCGAACGGGCTCCCGTGCTCGGCGGCACCTGCCTCAACTGGGGGTGCATTCCTACCAAGGCGCTGCTCGAGCACGCGCACGCGCTGAAGATTGCCCAGGACTGGAAAGAGTGGGGGCTGACGCTCGGCCAGGCGGCCGTGTCGATCGACATGGCGCAGGTGCATGCGCGGAAGGACAAGATCGTCAAGGGACTGACCGGCGGCGTCGAATTCCTGTTCAAGAAGAACAAGGTCGACTGGATCAAGGGAAGCGGCCGGCTCGCGGGCGGCGGCAAGGTCGAGATCACCGAAGGGCAGAAGCAGACGCTCACGGCGCGCAAGGAGATCATCATCGCCACCGGATCGCAGCCGCGCAGCGTGCCGGGGATCGAGCTCGATCGCCAGCGCATCATCACCAGCGACGAGGCGATGAACCTCAAGGAGATTCCGAAGTCGATCGCGATTATGGGAAGCGGCGCGGTCGGCGTCGAGTTCGGATCGATTTTCCGCCGCTTCGGCAGCGACGTGACGATCATCGAGCTCCTGCCCGGCATCGTCCCGGTCGAAGACGACGCGGTGTCCGCGGAGCTGGAGCGCTCGTTCCGCAAGCAGGGGATCAAGGTGCTTGCAGGAACGAAGGTGACGAAGGCCACCGCCGGCGCTGACGGCGTCGATATCGAAGCGCAGACTCCGGACGACAAGACCGCGAAGATCAAGGCGCAATACCTGCTCGTCGCGACCGGCCGCGGCCCGGTGACGTCGGGCCTGGGCGCCGAAGAGGCCGGCGTCCGGCTGGAGCGCGGCTACATTCATGTCGACAGCGACTACCGCACGAACGTTCCGGGGATTTCCGCGATCGGCGACGTGATCACGTTCGACACGCCAGGGCATCCACAGCTCGCGCATCTGTCGTCGGCCGAGGGGATTGTCGTCGCCGAGCGAATCGCCGGGAAACCGCACGGGCGCATCAACTACGACCAGGTGCCGGGCTGCACCTACTGCGATCCGGAAATCGGCAGCGTCGGACTCACGGAGAAGGAGGCGAAGGAGCGCGGCTACGACGTCAAGACCGGATCGTTCAAATTCGGCGTGCTCGGGCGCGCACGGATTGCCGGCGAGGTCGAAGGCTTCGTCAAGATTGTGTTCGACCGGAAGTACGACGAGATCCTCGGCATCCACATGATCGGTCCGCGCTCGACCGAGCTCGTCGCCGAGGCGACGCTCGCGCTGCGGCTCGAGTGCACGGTCGAAGAACTGCTCCGCACGATTCACGCGCACCCGACCATGTCAGAGGCGGTTGGCGAGGCGGCGCACGCGGCGCACGGTGCGGCGATACATGCGTAATGGCACTGATGAATGATGAATGATTAATGATTAATAAAAAGTGTCTTCATCATTCAACATTCATCCCTCCTCATTGACATGAGTAAACCGTCAGAGTGGTTGACCGACAACCAGCTCCTCGAGATGTATTACTTCGCGCGGCTCGCGCGCGAGATCGAGGAGCGTCTCGTGATCCTGTTCCGCCAGAGCAAAGTGGTGGGCGGCTTGTATCGCAGCCTCGGACAGGAAGGGGAATCGGTGGCGAGTGCCTATGCGCTGAAGCGCACCGACGCCATCCTGCCGCTCATCAGGAACATGGGCGCGCTCACCACCATGGGGGTGCGTCCGCGCGAGATCTTCCGCCAGTACATGGCCAAGGGCACCTCGAATTCACGCGGCCGGGATCTCAATATCCACATCGTCAATCTTCCCGGCGACGGCGCGAACGAGCCGGTGATCGTCGGCCCGATCAGCATGCTGGGTGATTCGGTTCCAGTGGCGGCCGGCATCGCGATCGGTGCCCGCATGCGGGGCCGTGATCTTGTCGCAATGGCGTGGATCGGCGACGGCGCGACGAGCACCGGCCCGTTTCACGAGGGATTGAACTTTGCGGCGGTCCAGAAGGCGCCGCTCGTGGTGGTGGTCGAGGACAACAAGTACGCGTACTCGACGCCGATCGCGAAGCAGATGGCGATCACGCGCATCGACGAGCGGGCCGCGTCGTACGGCATCCCGCACGACCTCGTCGACGGCAACGACATGCTCGCCGTCTACGATGCAGCCAAGCGGATGGTCGACCGTGCCCGCGCGGGTGAAGGCGCCTCGCTGCTCGGGGTCGACACCATGCGCCTGCAGGGGCACGCGCAGCACGACGACGCGCGCTACGTGCCCGGCGCGATGCTCGAGGAATGGACGAAGAAGGATCCCCTGCCGCGATTCCGTCAGACGCTGATTGAGAAGGGGACCGTGAAGAACAAGCAGCTCGACGACATCGACCGCGTCGCGAAGGAGCTGGCGGCAAAGGAGGCGGACCTGGCGGTCGATGATCCGCCGCCGGATCCGGTAACGCTGACTCGGGGCGTGTACGCCGGCGATGATTTCGCCGTGCCCAGGCTCGAGTTCATGGCCTCGCCGTTCCGTTCGTGATTGGTAGGCCGGGCCTTTATGGCCCGGCACATCTTATGGCTGTCATTACTTACCTCGAAGCGATCCGGCAGGCGCTCTTCGACGAAATGGCGCGCGACGAGCGCGTCTTCGTCATCGGCGAGGACATCGGCGCGTACGGCGGCGCGTTCAAGGTCACCGAAGGCCTGCTCGAGAAATACGGCGAGCAGCGCGTCGTCGATACCCCGATTTCGGAAGCCGCGATTGTCGGTTCGGCCATCGGAGCGTCGTACATGGGTCTGCGTCCGGTGTGCGAAGTACAGTTCATCGACTTCATCGCCTGCTGCTTCGACATGCTGACGAATTTCGCGGCGACGAGCCGGTACCGGAACGGCGCCGGGGTGCCCCTCGTCGTCCGCGGGCCGTGCGGCGGCGGGGTCAACGGTGGCCCGTTTCACTCGTTGAATGCCGAGTCTTTCTTTCTGAACACTCCCGGGTTGAAAATGGTGGAACCGTCCACCGCCTACGATGCCAAGGGATTGCTCAAGGCGGCGATCCGCGACGACGACCCGGTGCTGTACTTCGAGCACAAGTATCTGTATCGCCGGATCAAGGACGAGGTTCCGGAGGAAGACTACGTCGTCCCGATCGGCAAAGCGGCGCTGCGGCGGGAGGGACGCGATCTGTCGATCATCACGTTCGGTGCGATGGTGTACACCGCGCTCGACGCCGCCACCGAGCTCGCCCGCGATGGCGTCGAGGCAGAGGTGCTGGATCTGAGGAGCCTCGCGCCGCTCGATCGTGAGGCGGTGCTCGCGACGGTGGCGAAAACGAGCCGGGCGCTGGTGCTGCACGAGGCGACACGGACCGGCGGAATCGGCGGCGAGCTCGCCGCGATCATCGCGGACGAGGGGTTCGAGCACCTGGACGCTCCGGTCGTGCGGGTCGCGTCGGCGGACACGCCGGTGCCGTATGCCCCACAGCTTGAAGCGGCATTTCTCCCGAACGTGGGCAAAGTCGTGGCGGCGGCAAAACGCGTGATGGAGTACTAAACGAATCGCGAATCGCGACAGATAGGATCAACCATGACCAACGTTGTGATGCCCCAGATGGGGGAATCGATCGCCGAAGGGACCATCGTCCGGTGGATCAAGAAAGTGGGCGATCGGATCGACCGCGATGAGCCGTTGTTCGAGATCTCGACGGACAAGGTCGACGCGGAGATCCCGTCGCCCGCGGCCGGGATCCTGACCGAGATCAAGGTGAAAGAGGGAGAGACGGTGGCGGTGAACAGCGTGGTCGCGACGATCGGATCCGCGAACGAGGTCAAGTCGGAGGCCGGCGCGCTGCCCGAAGCTGCGGCCGGACAACCGGAGCCTGCGGCGTCGACCGGGGCAGGGTTCGGGGCGTCGAGTGAAGACGCGAAGGGTGCCGCGCCGCCGGGGGCGGCGGAAGAGTCGCGCGAGGACCTGCGCCGCCAGAAATCGTCGCCACTCGTCCGAAAGATCGCGGCGGAGCACGCTGTCGATATCTCGAAGATTCAGGGAACGGGGTTGAGTGGCCGCGTGACGAAGGAGGACATCCTCAAGTTCATCGAGTCAGGAGCTGCGCCGGCGGCAGGCCCGTCGACTGAGCCCAGGGCCAGCGAGCCGGAGGCCGCGAAAGCCGAACCGCAAACCGCGAAGCCCGAACCGCAAAGCGCGAAGGCCGAACCGCAAGCCGCGAAGCCCGAACTACAAGCCGCAAGCCGCGAAACCCCGCCCGCATCCGCCCGACCAGCGCCACCTCCTTCGCCTGCCCCGGGCGGGCCGGAATTCAAACCGGGGGAACGCGTCCAGGTCGTGCCGATGAGCGT
>Ga0070670_100001013_pt1 | contig 22166 bp, 18 predicted proteins | sample KBSS63metaG_FD_64665 | JGI IMG/M metagenome (GOLD analysis project Ga0070670, IMG submission 64665) | Switchgrass rhizosphere microbial communities from Kellogg Biological Station, Michigan, USA - KBS S6-3 metaG | ecosystem: Host-associated > Plants > Roots > Rhizosphere > Soil ... | reverse complement strand
AGAAAGGCGCGCGCCGCACCGGAAAGTCGGCGTGGGAGATCGCACAGCTCTACACGGACGCGTTCCTCGCGGACATGAAGGCGCTCAATATCGAGGATCCGTCGGTGCTGTGCCGGGCGACGGATCACATCGCCGAGCAGATCGCCTTCATCGCCGACATCGAGAAGAACGGGTTCACCTACCGCACGTCCGACGGCATCTATTTCGACACGTCGAAACAGCCGGACTATGGTTATCTCGCGCGCCTCGACCTCAAGGGGCAGGAGGCCGGCAAGCGCGTCGACGTCGGCGAGAAGCGCAACCCCACCGACTTCGCGCTGTGGAAGTTCTCGGCCCCTGGCGAAAAGCGGCAGATGGAATGGGACAGCCCGTGGGGCAAGGGCTTTCCCGGCTGGCACATCGAGTGCTCGGCCATGGCGCAAGAGTACCTGGGCGACTACTTCGACATCCACTGCGGCGGCGAGGACCACATCCCCGTCCACCACACGAACGAGATCGCGCAGACGGAGGCGCGCGTCGGCACGCGGCTCGCGAATTTCTGGATGCACGGGTACTTCCTCCTGTCGAACGACGCGAAGATGGCGAAGTCGGCCGGCGAATTTCTCCGCCTCGCGTCTCTCGTCGAGCGCGGATACGACCCTCTCGCCTATCGCTATCTCTGCCTGACGGCGCATTATCGGGGCCAGCTCAATTTCACGTTCGATGCGCTCGATGCCGCCGCGGTCGCGCTCGACCGCATGCGGCACGGCATCTACGCGCTGCGCAGCGCGGAGAGCGGCGACGACGGGGCCGAGCCCGATCCCGCTTTCTTGGAGCGCTTCACGAGCGAGATCAACGACGATCTCAACGTGCCGCGCGCGCTCGCCGTCGCCTGGGAGACGCTGCGCGGAAATTCACCGCCGGCGTCGCGGCGCGCGACCCTGCTGCGCTTCGACAGCATCTTCGGATTGAAGCTTGCGGACTGGGTGCCGAAGAAGGAGACCGCACCCGATGCCGTGGTCGCGATCGCCGAAGCGCGCCTCCGCGCCCGCCGTTCCAGAGCGTGGCCCGAGGCCGATCGGCTGCGCGCCGAGCTTCACGCCGCCGGCTGGGAGATGGAAGACCGGCCCGACGGTTACGCGCTCAAGCGAAAGTAGGCTCGGGCAGGCACCGTTTTGCGAAGCACGCTCACATGAAGCTCGCGACCCGCCACAACGGCACCCGGGACGGGGAGCTCGTCGTCGTCTCCCGCGATCTCTCGCGGTGCGTCGCCGTGCCCGAGATCGCGCGAACGCTGCAGAGTGCCCTCGACGCCTGGAACGCGGCCAGCCCGTCGCTGGCCGCCATCGCCGACGAGCTCGATGCGAAGCGGATGCCCGCCGTGCCGTTCGATCCGGCGCGCGCGATGGCCCCGCTGCCTCGCGCGTATCAATGGGCGGACGGCTCGGCTTACGTCAATCACGTCGAGCTCGTGCGCAAGGCGCGGGGCGCGGCCATGCCGGCCGAATTCTGGACCGATCCGCTCATGTATCAGGGCGCTTCCGATGACATGCTGGGCGCGTGCGAGGACATCGTGCTGGCCGACGAAGCGTGGGGCATCGACTTCGAGGCCGAGGTCGCCGTCGTCACCGACGACGTGCCGATGGGCACGACCTCCGCCGATGCGGCCGGTCACATCGTGTTGCTGATGCTCGTCAACGATGTAAGCCTGCGCAACCTCATTCCAGGTGAGCTCGCGAAGGGCTTCGGATTCTTGCAGTCGAAGCCCGCAAGCGCGTTTTCGCCCGTGGCCGTCACCCCGGATGAGCTTGGCGGCGCCTGGCGCGATGGCAAGGTCCACCTGCCGCTCGTGTCGCATCTCAATGGGCGCCTGTTCGGTCACCCCGACGCGGGTGCCGACATGACGTTCGACTTCACGGCGCTGATCGCCCACGTCGCGAAAACCCGCGACCTTGTGGCGGGAAGCATCGTCGGCTCCGGAACCGTCTCCAACAAGGAGAAGGGCGGCCCCGGTCGCCCCGCAGCGGTCGGAGGCGTCGGCTATTCATGCATCGCCGAACAACGCACGGTCGAGACGCTGACCGGCGGCCAGGCGGTGACGCCGTTCATGCGGTTCGGCGACCGCATCCGCATCGAAATGCTGGACGGCGGCGGCCGCTCGATTTTCGGCGCCATCGACCAGCGGGTGCGCGCGCCGGCCTGACCGTCGGACGCGCGGGCGACGGCGCGTTGTGACCGCCGAATCTGCCCATCACTGATGCCGCATTCATACCCGACATGCGGGCGGCTCATCTGCGCTGGCCGCTGCTCGCACCTCATTCCGGCGGCTTCGTCGCATCGATCTTGAGGGCCCAACCCTGCGTTCCTAAGATGGCATCGCACGCTGCAGTCGAGAAACGACATCCCTGGACGCGAAGACTTGAATCCGGAAAGCCGGATCGCCGCATCCAACGACCGCCGCGCACGAACCGAACCAGGAGATCACGATGAACCGCTACCAGGCCCCTTTGCCCCGCGTCGCCCTTTCGATCGCTGCCGTCGCCATGACCGTGGTCACGCTCGGCCTTTCGATCCTGCCGGCGAACGTGGGCACCGGGCGCGTCGTGGTCCCGGCCGTCGAAATCGCCCAAGGCAACGTCCCGGCGGTCGACGTTTCCGCTGCGCAGGGCACGCCGATCGTCGGCACGCCCATCGTCGTCTACGGTTACCGGGAAGACACCGGCCTCAAGAGGGTTCATATGCCGCACGTCACGCCCCCGAAGAAGCAGCAGATCTGATTGCCCGGTTTCCGGCTGCCCGCTCCCCCAGGCGGGCACCGGTGGCGTCAAGGGCCGGACGCGGTGCGTCCGGCCCTTCGCTTTTTGCAATCGGAAAAGGTCGTGCCGGCGGCGGTCAGTCGGCTCGCTTTGACCGTTCCCCGGAGGCTGGACCGGTCGGCGTCCGGTAGGCGACCCTACGGGGCGGATACTGCGACAGGAGCGTCGGGCGTCGCCGTCGCTTGCCGCTAGCCGGCTTCGGGACGGTCCTTGCGCCAGAGCACGTCCGGTTTGCCGGCCGCGCGGTTCAACGTGCGTGCAAGAACGAAAAGCAGATCCGACAGGCGATTGACGTACCTGCGGGTGGCGTCGCCGACCGGCTCGGTCGCTGCCATCCGGACGAGCGAACGTTCGGCGCGGCGGCACACCGTGCGCGCCACGTGCGCGAGCGCCGCGGCCCGCGCGCCGCCGGGAAGGATGAATTCCTTCAACGGCGGCAGGTCGGCGTTGAACCGCTCGACCGCGTCCTCGAGCCGGGTGACGTGCGCGTCGGTCACGGCGACGTGCCCCGGAATCGAAAGCTCGCCGCCCAGGTCGAAGAGGTCGTGCTGAACGCGCGTCAGGCAGTCGGTGGCGGATGCGGGAAGCGATTCGGTCAGCAGGAGGCCGATCGTCGAGTTGAGCTCGTCCACGGCCCCGATCGCGTCGATCCGGTCCGAATCCTTGCTGACGCGCGAGCCGTCGCCGAGGCCCGTGGTGCCGTTGTCACCGGTGCGGGTGACGATCCTGGAGAGGCGGTGGCCCATGATGTTCGTCAATGTATCATCGTCATCATGACGCGCAAAAACCCCTTCGAACGCGACCTCGACCGCAATCCCGCGAACTACACGCCGCTCACGCCGATCTCGCTCATCGCGCGCGCCGCGTACACCTACCCGCGCCATCTCGCCGTCGTCCACGGCTCGCGCGAGTACACGTGGAGCGAGACGTACGCCCGCTGCCGCCGCTTTGCGTCGGCGCTCGCCAAGGTCGGCATCGGCGTCGGCGACACCGTCGCGCTGATGGCGGCGAACACGCCCGAGATGGTCGAGGCGCACTTCGCTGTGCCGATGATCGGCGGCGTGCTCAATACGCTCAACACGCGGCTCGACGCGGACGCGATCGCATTCATGCTCGAGCACGGCGGGGCCAAGGTGCTCGTGACGGACACCGAGTATTCGCTGACGATCGAGCGCGCACTGGAGCAGTTGCCGGTGAAGCCGATCGTCGTCGACATCGTCGATGCGCTGGGGCCGGGGGGCAAGCGCCTCGGTGACGTCGACTACGAAGCGTTCATCGCCGGAGGCGACCCGGAGTACGCGTGGCAGCATCCCTCCGACGAGTGGAACGCCATCTCGCTCAATTACACGTCCGGCACGACGGGCAACCCGAAGGGCGTCGTGTACCACCACCGCGGCGCGTACCTGAACGCGCTGTCGAACATCATCGACTGGGAAATGCCGCATCACGCCGTCTACCTGTGGACGCTGCCGATGTTCCACTGCAACGGCTGGTGCTTCGTCTGGACCATGGCGGCGAACGCCGGTGTCAACGTCTGCTTGCGCAAGGTCGAGGCCAAGGCGATCTTCGATTCGATCCGCGCGCACAAGGTCACGCACTACTGCGGCGCGCCGATCGTGCACCTGACGCTCATCAACGCGCCGCCGGAGATGAAGACGGGGATCGACCAGAAGGTTCATTGCCTCGTGGCCGGCGCGGCGCCGCCGGCCGCGGTGATCGAGGGCATGGAACGGATGGGGTTCGACATCACGCACGTCTACGGCCTCACCGAAACGTACGGGCCGGCCGCAGTGTGCGCGAAGCACGAGGCGTGGGATGCGCTGTCGATCGGCGAACGCACCGAGCGCAACGGTCGCCAGGGTGTGCGCTACACGGTCGAGGAAGGGATGACCGTGATGGACTCGGAGACGATGACCGAAGTGCCGTGGGACGGCGAGACGATGGGCGAGATCATGTTTCGGGGCAACATCACGATGAAGGGCTATCTCAAGAACCCGGCCGCGACCGGGGAAGCGTTCGCCGGCGGCTGGTTCCATTCCGGCGACCTCGCCGTGATGCAACCCGACGGCTACGTGAAAATCAAGGACCGGTCGAAGGACATCATCATCTCGGGCGGGGAGAACATCAGCTCGCTGGAAGTCGAGGACGCGCTGTATCGGCATCCTGCCGTGCTCGCCGCCGCGGTCGTCGCGCAGCCGGATGCGAAATGGGGCGAGACGCCGTGCGCGTTCGTCGAGTTGAAGCCCGGCGCGGAAACGACGGAGGACGAGATCATCACCCACTGCCGCGGGCTCGTCGCGCGGTTCAAGGCGCCAAAGCGAGTGATCTTCGGCGAGCTGCCGAAAACGTCCACCGGCAAGATCCAGAAGTTCGTGCTGCGCGAGCGCGTGAAGTCGGCGCAGGCAATCGAGTGAGCGCGACGGCGGCAAGAGCGCGCCGCGCCGTCCCGAGAGCGAATATCGAAGCGCCACGCGGAGGTACTTCAATGAACGCACCCCCCGACTCCCCTCCCGCACCGTTCGTGCTTGCCGCGTCGCGCGACGGTGTGGCGACGCTCACGCTCAATCGCGGCGACCGCTACAACACGCTGTCGGGCGCCATGATGGCGGCGCTCGAGGCGGAGCTCGACCGGCTCGCCGCCGACGAAGAGACCCGCGTGGTCGTGTTGGCCGCGAACGGCAAGGGATTCTGCGCGGGCCACGACCTGAAGGAGCTGCGCGCGCTTCCCGACGCCGCCTCGCAGCGCGGGCTGTTCGACGCCTGCAGCCGGATGATGCTGAAACTGACGCGGCTGCCGCAGCCGGTGATCGCTCGCGTGCACGGCATCGCGACGGCGGCGGGCTGCCAGCTCGTGTCGATGTGCGACCTCGCGGTCGCGGCGGACGCCGTGAAGTTCGCGCTGCCCGGCGTCAACGTCGGCGTGTTCTGTTCGACGCCCGCGGTCGGCGTGGGGCGCAACGTTGCACGCAAGCGAGTGATGGAGATGCTGCTCACCGGCGAGCCGATCGATGCTCCCACGGCGCTTGCCTGGGGCCTTGTCAACGACGTGGTGCCGCTTCAGGAGCTCGATGCCGCCGTCGCACGCTTCACCAACATCATCAAGGCGCGCAGCCGGAGTGTCGTCGCCATGGGCAAGCGCGCGTTCTACGAGCAGATCGACCGCACGCTCCCCGATGCATACGAACTCTCCGGCGCGGCGATGGCATGCAACCTGCTCGATCCGGACGCCGCCGAGGGGATCGACGCCTTCGTCCAGAAGCGCGCGCCCCGCTGGGGAGCCTGACGGGCGGATCGCGCCTGCGCGAGCGTCGCCTTTGCCCGCGGCCCCCGCAGCCCGCCGGTGTAGTACCAATGCACACTTGACCTGCGTCAACACGGCGTGACCCATTAAGTGCCGCAATGCACCCTTGCAGCCGGGTGCGGGGCAATTCGCGGCCCTGCCTTCCGCGGCTTGCATGCAACGGCACGGGGGAAGAGATGGTCGATACACGCGGAATGGACTGGAAGGCGATCGACAGCCGGCCGGAGTTTCAGGCACTGCACAGCAAGAAGATGGGGTTCCTCTGGGGCCTGATGATCTTCTCGCTGCTCTACTATTTTCTGCTGCCGATCGGCGCGGCGTATTTCCAGGACATCTACAAGATCAAGGTCTGGGGGCCCGTCAACGTCGGCATCCTCTTCGCGCTCTCCGAGTTCGTGGTCGCCTGGGCGCTCGCCTTCGTCTACGCGCGCCGCGCGAACAGCGTGTTCGACCCGATGGCGGCAGAAATCGTGCGCGACGCCGAAAGGCAGATGGGAGGCCGCAAATGAGCTCGCGTCGCTTTGCACTGGCCGCGGGCGCGATCGCGCTCGCGGCGATTGCCTCCCCGGTGTTGGCGCAGGGAGCCGTCGCCGCGCAGTTCCGCTGGCTGACCTTCGCGGTGTTCGGCGTGATCATCAGCATCACGATGTACGTGACGTACGTCGCGGCCAAGCGCGTCAAGAACGTCGCCGACTTCTACGCGGCCGGCGGTGGCGTGTCCGGGCTGCAGAACGGCTGGGCGATCGCCGGCGACTACCTGTCCGCGGCGTCGTTCCTCGGCATCGCCGGCTTGATTTCGCTCTACGGCTACGACGGCTTCATGTATTCCGTCGGCTGGCTGGTCGCGTACATTACGGTGCTGCTCGTGATCGCCGAGCCCTGCCGCAACATCGGCAAGTACACGCTGTCCGACATCCTCGCCTACCGCAACAACCAGAAGGCGGCACGGATCGTCGGCGCGCTCTCGACCATCACGGTGTCGACGTTCTATCTCACCGCACAGATGGTCGGCGGCGGCGTGCTCGTGAAGACGCTGATCGGCATCGACTACGAGATATCCGTGATGGTGGTTGGCGTGCTGATGCTGGCGTACGTGCTTTTCGGCGGCATGGTGGCGACGACCTGGGTGCAGATCATCAAGGCGATCCTGCTGGTCACCGCATCGATTCTGCTGGTGATACTGGTGTGGACGCCCTATGGCTTCAGCCTGCCCGGGTTCCTGACGGCCGTGATCGGCGATGCCGATGTGCAGGCGCAGGTGGCGCTGCTGCTCGGTGATGCCGGGAAGAACATGTCACCGACCGAGCTCGGCCAGCGATTCCTCGAGCCGGGCTTGCTGTTCAAGGCGCCGATCGACCAGATTTCGCTCGGCATGGCGCTCGTGTTCGGCACGGCCGGGATGCCGCACATCCTGATGCGTTTCTTCACCGTGCCGACGGCCCAGGATGCGCGCAAGTCGGTGATCTGGGCGATGGCGATCATCGGTGGCTTCTACGTGCTGACGCTGTTTCTCGGCATGGGCTCGGCGATGCACGTCGGCGCCGTGAAAATCAAGTCGATAGACGCCGGTGGCAACATGGCCGGCCCACTGCTTGCGCAGTACCTCGGCGGCGGCCCCGACTCGATGCTCGGCAACCTCTTCCTGGCGTTTGTGGCCGCAGTCGCGTTCGCGACGATCGTCGCCGTGGTGGCGGGCCTGGTGCTCGCCGCGGCGTCGGCGATGGCGCACGACCTCTACGTCGGCGTGATCCGCCAGGACCACGTTTCGCCGGCCGAGCAGGTCCGCGCGGCGCGCATCGCGACGGTGGTAGTCGGCGCCATGGCCATCACGATCGGCATCCTGTCGAAAGGGCAGAACGTCGCGCACCTGGTCGCGCTGGCGTTCGCAGTCGCGTCGTCGGCCAATTTCCCCTGCGTCCTCCTGACGCTGTTCTGGAAGCGCTGCAACACCGGCGGCATCGTCCTCGGCATGGTCGTCGGCACGCTGACCGCCATCGGGCTGGTGCTGGTCTCGCCCAACTTGAGTTACCCGCTCGCCGTCAAGGCCGCACAGGAGAAGATCGTCGCTGCCGAGACCGCGAATCTTGCGAAGGCCAACGCCGACCTTTCGGCCGCGACCGAGGCGCCGGCGCAGGACAAGCTCAAGGCCGCGATCGCCAAGTCGGAAAAGGCGAAGAGCGCAGCCGAGTCGAGGATCAAGGAAATCGGCAGCGACCGAACGTCGATCGTTGGGCTCGAGAAGCCGGCCTTCGATCTTCGCAATCCGGGTCTGATCTCGATTCCGCTGGGCTTCCTCGCCGTGATCCTGGGCTCGCTGCTGTACCGCGACAAGCGCTCTGAGGACATGTGGGACGAGCTCTATGTGCGGCAGAACACCGGCCTTCTGCTCGCGAAGCCCGTCGCGCACTGATGCCGGAGCCGCGCCGCACCGCGAGCCCCCGCCCGGAGCGGGGGTTCTCGCATTTGCGGCCGGCCGTTTGAAGGAGGGCAGCGCGTGAACGCGGCTCGCCCGCCGCACGCCGCGGACGCGCGCGAATTCCTGCGTCGCTACGCGCCGTTCGACCGGATGGCCGACGACGCCGTGGAGTTCCTGGTTGCGCGCCTGACCCGGGCCGAGTTCGCGAAGGACGCGACGATCCTCTCGGTGCAGAGCGGTCCCGTTGCGAGCCTGTACATCGTCGCGTGCGGCGTCGTCGGACGTCGCCCCGACAGCACGCAGCCCGATCCGGACCGCACGCTGGGCGCAGGCGAGCTGTTTCCGGTCGGGGCGTTGTCGGCCGGCACGACGACGACGAAGATATTTCACGCGATCGAGAACACCCGCTGTTATGTGCTCGCCCGCGCGGATTTCCTCGAGCTGCGGCAACTGTCGCCGGAATTCGAGCGCTTCTGCACGCAGGCGATCACGGAAACGCTCAAGCAATCGCTGGAGAGCCTTTACCGGGAGTTCAGCCAGAGAGCGGCCGAGCAACAGACGCTGACGCGCACGCTCGGTGAGCTGGTCCGCAATCCACCGGTATCGTGCATCGCGAGCGCGACGCTGCGCGAAGCCGCGCAGAAGATGTCGGACGCGAAGGTGCGCACCATCGTCGTCATCGACCAGGCCGGCGCGCCGGTCGGCATGTTCACGCTCGTCGATCTGCTCTGCCGCGTCGTTCTGGCCGACGTCTCGCTCGCGAGACCGGTGTCCGAGGTGATGACGGCGCCTATCGTCACGCTGCCCGCGTCCGTGACCGCGTACGAGGCGATGTACGTGATGGCCGAGCGCGGGATCCGCCAGGTGATCGTCGTCGAGAACGGCCGGCTCCACGGCGTAATCAACGAGCGAGACCTGTTCGCGCTGCAGCGCGCCTCGATGCGGCAGGTGATCGAAGGGCTGCACGCGGCCGATTCGGTCGACCGGCTCAAGCGTGTGGGCCAGGACTTGACGCGCCTCGCGCAGAATCTGCTGGCGCAGGGGGTGGCCGCCGAGCCCCTGACGCGAACGATCGCGGCGCTCAACGATGCGCTGGCGCGCCGGGCCATCGATCTTGCGCTGCAACGGCATCGGCTCGACGACACCGAGTGGTGCTGGCTCGCCCTGGGCAGCGAGGGCCGCGGCGAGCAGACGCTCGCGACCGACCAGGACAACGCGCTGCTCTTCTCGCTGCCCGAGGGCGAGGACCCGGCGCCGCGCCGCGAGCGGCTGCTCGCATTCGCGCGCGACGTCAACGCGGACCTCGACGCACTCGGCTTTCCGCTGTGCACGGGCAATGTGATGGCGAGCAATCCCGAGCTTTGCCTCTCGATTCCGGAATGGAAGGCGAAGTTCCTGGCGTGGATACGCGAGCCGACGCCGCAGGCGCTCCTGAACGCGAACATCGTCTTCGATTTCCGGCCGCTGTACGGCGACACGACGCTCGCCGACGGGCTGCGCGAGTGGCTGTTCGGCTACACGCAGGCGAATCTCCCGTTTCTTCGGCTCATGGTGCAGAACGCCCTCGCGACGGATCCTCCGGTCGGGCTGATCCGCGCGTTCGCCGTCGACGACGAGGCGGCCGTCAGGGGGACGCTCGACCTCAAGACGCGCGGCACCCGCCTCTTCGTCGATTGCGCGCGCGTGTTCGCGCTGGCGCTCGGGATCGCAGACACCGGCACGGCGGCCCGCCTGCGGCTGGCGGGGGAGCGACTGCACGTGCTGCCGCGTCATGTCGGCGCGACGGTCGAGGCCTATCACTTCCTGCAGCTGTTGCGGCTGCGGCAGCAGGAGATGCCCGCGGTCAAAGGCAACCCGAACCGGATCGACCCGTATGCGCTGCACGAGGTCGACCAGCGGATGCTGAAGGAAGCCTTCCGCCAGGCAAGGCAACTGCAGGATCGCCTGCGCGTATCCTATCGACTCTAGCCATCGCACGGCATGGCGGTGGCGAGTCGCACGTTTTCGAGGCGGCGGAGGACCGATGGCGAAGAGGATTCTGATCGCGGACGACGAACCCAACATCGTGGTCTCGCTCGAGTTCCTCATGAAGAAGATGGGTCATGTCGTGCGGGTCGCCAGCAACGGGGAGGAGGCGCTCGATGCGGTGGGCGAGTTCAACCCCGACCTGATACTCCTCGACATCATGATGCCGCGGATGAGCGGCTTCGACCTGTGCCAGACCGTGCGGGAAAACCCGGCCTGGAAGGGCATCAAGATCGTCATGCTCTCCGCCAAGGGACGCGAGATCGAGGTGAACAAGGGGATGGCCGTCGGTGCGGACGCCTACGTCACCAAGCCCTTTTCCACGCGAGAGCTGGTCGCGAAGGTGCGAGAGCTGCTGGGCGAGTAGGCGATGCACGGCAAAGTCCGGTTCGCACTGGTGCTGGGCGCATCGTGGGGAGTCGTCGTGCTCGCGGGCGCCGCCATCGTCCTGCTCGCGGCCGCCGACCTGGGCGAAGCCGAGCGCGCGCTGCTGGGCCCGATCCTGCGCGAGCGTGCGCCCAGCCTGACGCTCGCCACCTTGCTGCTGCTCGTCCCGCTGGCGTTCATCGTGCGCGCACTGTGTCGGCGTTACGTGACGGCGCCGGCGAAGCTCGTCGAGGATGCGCACATCATGCTGGCGGCGAACCCCTCGCATCGCGCATCCCCACGCGGCTCGGCCGAGATCAGGCGGCTTGCGGCAGGTCTCAATGCCTTCGCCGACGTGCGCGAGTCGTTGCTGCGCGACGTCGATGCGCGCGTGCGCGAGGCGAACGAGCACATCGAGGAGGAGCGAAACCGCCTGGCGGCGCTCATGTCCGAGCTCGCCCACAGCGTCATCGTCTGCAACGTCGAGGGGCGGATCCTCCTCTACAACGCCCGGGCGATGCAGCTCTTGCGCAAGCCGCTCGACGAAGCGGGCGCGCCGGGCAAGGCGCACAGTCTCGTCGGCCTAGGCCGCTCGGTCTTCGCGATCTTCGACCGCAACGTGATCATCCACGCGCTGGAAACCCTCCATGACCGGTTGCGCCAGCGAACGCGCGCGCCCGTCGCAAGCTTCGTCGCCGCCACGCCGGCAGGGCAGCTCGTCCGGGTGCAGATGGCGCCGGTGCGGAGCACGGCGAGCGACCGGACCGCCGAGAACGCGCGCGACGCCGTCACCGGATTCGTGCTCGTGGTCGACAACATCACGCGCCGCATCGAAAGCGGCAACCGCCGCGACCTGCTGCTGGAGACGCTGACGCAGGGCACCCGCGCCTCGCTCGCCAGCATGCGCGCGGCGATCGAGACGATCGCGTCGTTTCCCGAGATGGACCAGGAAGCCCGGGACCGGTTCGTCGCCATCATCGGGGAGGAGGCGCGACGATTGAGCGCCTGCCTCGACGAGACCGGCAGCGAGTTCGCGGATTCGCTGCGCACCGAATGGCCGCTCGAGGACATGCGCGGCTCGGACCTGATCGCGGCGGCGCGACGCAGGATCGAAAGCAGGGTCGGGGTGCCGACGAAACTCGAGAAGGTCGACGAGTCGATCTGGCTCAAGGTCGACAGCTATTCGCTGATGCAGGGAATCGCCTACCTCGTCAAACGGCTGCACGACGAGTTCGGCATCCGCGAGATCCGGTTCGGCCTCGAGGCGGCCGGCCAGTTCGCGCATCTCGACGTGATATGGAGCGGGGCCCCACTCGGGGTCGAGACGACGATGTCGTGGCAGACGGACCCGATGGCCGCCGGCGGCGAGGCGAGCCCGCTCACGCTGAAGCAGGTCATCGAGCGCCACAGCGCGGAGATCTGGTACCAGATCCACAAGCCATCGCAGAGGGAGTATTTCCGCATCGCGATTCCCCTGACGCAACCGGAAGAAGCGGCCTGGAGCGCCCCCGCGGTCGGCGCGAGCCGGCCCGAGTTCTACGATTTCGACCTCTTCCACCAGTCCGGCCAGAGGCCGGAGCAGGACGACAGGGCGCTCGCGCAGTTGAGCTACACGGTCTTCGACACCGAGACGACCGGGCTTTCGCCTTCAGGCGGCGACGAGATCGTCTCGATCGGCGCCGTTCGCGTCGTGAACGGGCGCCTGCTCGACCACGAGGTGTTCGAGCAGCTCATCGATCCGCAACGCGACATGTCTCCGGAGGCGAGCAGGATCACCGGCATCGAGGCATCGATGCTCGAGCACCAGCCTACGATCGACAAGGTCTTGCCGGCCTTCCTGGCCTTCTGCGAGGACACGGTGCTGGTCGCGCACAATGCGGCCTTCGACATGCGGTTCCTCCATCTCAAGGAAGAGGCGACCGGGGTCCGCTTCACGCACCCCGTCCTCGACACGCTGCTGCTGTCGGCGGCGATCCACCCGCAACTCGAGTCGCACGGTCTCGAGGCGATCGCCGAACGGATGGGCGTCAATCCGATCGGGCGCCACACGGCGCTCGGCGATGCGATCATGACAGGAGAAATCTTCCTGCGCATGATCCCGCTGCTCGCGCAGCAGGGCATCCGGACCCTGGGCCAGGCCCGCGCGGCCTCGCGGACGACGTATCTCGCGCGCATCGAGTACTGAGCTCGCGTCGGCCGAGCTGACCGCAGGGATCGATCGGCCCTGCCGACCGTACGGTCTGGCGGACCGGGCGCGGCCGACCGGACGCCAGCCATGAACCGAACGGCCGTGCGGGCAGGGAGGCGACATTGCCATCCCGTCCGGCGTCACCCATAATCTGCGGCCATCTCTTTGAGAAGGACGGTGCGCCGAGGCTTGCCGGCGCAGTATGGCCGACGACACCACTTTCGAACACGAGCGCCCGCCGGTCCTCTTAGTCATTGTCCGATTGACGCGCCAGCCGCAGGCTTGGCGCCGGTCATCGCCCCGCAGATCGCCCGCGCGATCGCCCGCGCGATCGCCAAGTGAAAGACGCAGGCTTTACATTCTGCACAACGCGCGTGCCGCCTCGAGGCTCCGCTTCCTCTTCCCGCCAACGAAGGAAAAATCGATGAAACCGTTTCAACGCACTCTTGTGGGACTCGCGGTAGCCGCCGCCTTGTCGGCGAGCGCCGCCCAGGCACAGATCTCCGACAACGTCGTGAAGATCGGGGTCCTGACCGACATGTCGAGCCTGTACACAGACCTGGCGGGCGCGGGTTCGGTCGCCGCGGCGCGGTTGGCCGTCGAAGACTCCGGTGTCGAGAAGCGGGGCATCAAGGTGGAAATCGTCTCGGCGGACCACCAGAACAAGCCCGATGTCGGGTCGGCGATCGCGCGCCAGTGGTACGACACCGACAAGGTCGACGTGATCGTCGACGTTCCGAACTCCGGCGTTGCGCTTGCCGTCAACCAGATCACGAGGGACAAGGCCAGGGTCTTTCTCGCGTCCGGCCCCGCATCGTCCGACCTGACCGGCAAGGCCTGCTCGCCCAACACCGTGCACTGGACCTACGACACGTGGATGCTCGCCAACGGCACCGGCAGCGCGATCGTGAAATCGGGTGGCGACACCTGGTTCTTCCTCACCGCCGACTACGCATTCGGTCAGGCGCTCGAGCGCGACACGGAGGCCGTGGTGCTGAAGAACGGCGGCAAGGTGCTCGGCAAGGTCCGCGCGCCGCTCAATACCCAGGACTTCAGCTCGTTCCTGCTGCAGGCGCAGGCATCGAAGGCGAAGATCATCGGGCTCGCCAACGCCGGCGGCGACACCACGAACTCGATCAAGCAGGCCGCGGAATTCGGCATCGTGAAGGGCGGGCAGAATCTCGCCGGGCTGCTGGTATTCATCACCGACGTCCACGCGCTCGGCCTGCAGACCGCGCAGGGACTGATCGTCACCAACACGTTCTACTGGGACCAGAACGACCAGACGCGCGCATTCTCGAAGCGCTTCGAAGCGGTCGACAAGGGCATCCATCCGACGATGGTCCACGCCGGCGTGTACGCCTCGGTCCTGCATTATCTGAAAGCGGTCGAGGCGCTGAAGAGCGACGACGGCACCAAGGTCGTCGCCAAGATGAAGGAAATGCCGACCGACGACCCCCTGTTCGGCAAGGGCACGATCCGCATCGACGGGCGCAAGATCCATCCCGCCTACCTCGTCGAGGTCAAGAAGCCTTCCGAATCGAAGGGTCCCTGGGACTACTACAAGGTGCGCGCGACGATCCCGGCCGACCAGGCGTTCCGGCCGTTGAAGGACGGAGAGTGCCCGCTCGTTAAGTAGCGATGCGCGCCGTCGCGGCGGCATTGATCCTTTGCGGGTCGACCGTCGTGTCCGCGGCGGCGCCCGAGCTCATCGCATCCGCCGGGTGCCGCGATGGCGCTCCCAACGGCGCCTACGAGCTCCGGATGCCCGACGGCCGCTTGCGGATACTGGGCGCGTTCGCGAAAGGCAGGCGCACGGGAACGTTCCTGTTCTGGGCGGCGACGGGTGATCGCATCGCGGTCATCCCTTACGAGGACGACGCCAAGGTCGGCACGGTCGCGCTGTGGTATCCGCCGGCCATTCCGCTGACCGAGCCGCGCCGCAAGCTCGAGGCTGCTCACGCGGCGGGCGTGCGACACGGCGTCACCCGGTCGTGGCACGCGAACGGCCGGCAGCGAACGGAGTATCTTTACGAACGCGGCAAGCTGGTGACGGCACGCGCCTGGAGCGAGCAGGGCGCGCCGTTGCCGGAGCCCGAGGCGCGAAGGGTCGCCGAGCGCGATCTCGCGCAGGACACGGACTACTTCGCGAGCCTCGAGCGCACGATTGCGGACAACGGGCCGCGCTGCGATTAGGAGCCTGTGCCGGCCCCTGTTGCGAGGCTCGACCTTCCAGGAGAAGCGTCATGGACAAGGTACGGCGTCGAGACGTTCTGAAGGCGGCGGCCATCGCGGCCGCGGGAAGCGCGACGAGCGTGCTGCCCGCGCAAGCACAGCAGACGCCGCGCACTCCGTTCGTCGTGGCGCAAACGTTCATCCCGATCGCGGGCACGGGCGAAGTCTTTCCCGTGCGGCGCATCTACTGCATCGGGCGCAACTATGCCGCCCACGCGCGCGAAATGGGCTCCGACCCGAATCGCGAGCCTCCGTTCTTTTTCCAGAAGCCCACCGATGCGGTTCAGCTCGCCCGGCCGGGTGAGACGATCGATCATCCGTATCCGACGCTGACGAAGAACTACCACTACGAGGTCGAGCTCGTGGCGGCCCTCGCGAAGGGCGGCCGCGACGTACCGGTCGAGCGCGCGGTCGATCTCGTCTACGGTTACACGGTCGGGCTCGACATGACGCGGCGCGACCTGCAGCGGGCGATGGGCGACGAGAAGAAGCCGTGGGAGATCGGCAAGAGCTTCGACCGCTCGGCGGTCCTCGGCCCGCTGCAACCGGCCGCGAGGGTCGGCCATTTCACCCAAGGCGCCATATGGCTCAAGGTCAACGGCGAGACCAAGCAGAGCGCGAACCTCAACCAGATGATCTGGAACGTCGCCGAGCAGGTGGCCAACCTGTCGAGGGCGTTCGAGCTCATGCCCGGCGACATCATCTACAGCGGTACGCCGGAGAACGTCGGTCCGGTGGTGAAGGGCGACGTGATGGACGCGCACATCGACGGGCTGCCGGACATTCGCGTCAAGGTGGTGTGACTGACGGCACAGCCGACCAGCGCGGGGGGACGCGACGATGGCAGGACGGTGGTACGACGAGCTGAGCGTGGGGGATGCGTTCGAGCACGAGATTCGGCGCACCGTGACCGAGGCCGACAACATGTGGTTCTGCGGCGCGACGTGCAACCCGGCGGCGATCCACATCGACGCCGAATACTGCAAGGAGACGGAGTTCGGCAAGCCGCTCGTGAACAGCCTCTTCACGCTCGGTCTCGTCATCGGCCTCTCCGTCCAGGACACGACACTCGGCACCACGGTCGGCAATCTTGGAATGACGGAAGTCCGGTTCCCGAAGCCCGTCTTCCACGGCGACACGCTGCGGTCGAAGACGACGGTGCTCGACATGCGCGAGAGCAAGTCCCGCCCCAACGCGGGGATCGTGACCTTCCTGCACCAGGGATTCAATCAGAGGGGCGAGGAAGTCGTCACGTGCAAGCGCCAGGCGCTGCTGCTCAAAAGAACAGCCGCGTGACGCACTGCTGCTCAAAAACAGCCGCGTGACGCGCTGCGTTCGCGTCTATCGAGCCCACCCGGGTCCGCAAGTAAATACGGCGCATTGCCATTTCCGCGGCGAATTCGGATAATCGCCGGCGAGGGGGAGGGCCGGGCCATCAAAGCCCGCGGCTCAAATGGCGGACGAAACGATTCTGGCGACCAAGTCGCTGACGAAGGAGTTCAAGGGTTTCGTCGCGGTCAAGGACGTGAGCCTCAACGTCCGGCGCGGCACCATTCACGCGCTGATCGGCCCGAACGGCGCAGGCAAGACCACCTGCTTCAACCTGCTCACGCACTTCCTCTCGCCGACGCGCGGCCAGATCTTCTACAACGGCCGCGAGATCACCGGCTCGCGGCCGGCGACGATCGCACGGATGGGCCTCGTGCGCTCGTTCCAGATCTCCGCGGTGTTCCCGAACCTGACCGTGCTCGAGAACGTCCGGATCGCGCTGCAGCGCGCGCACGGCCACTCGTTCGATTTCTGGCGCTCGGGCCGCACGCTTGCGGCGCTCCACGATCGCGCGCTCGAGCTCATCGATGCGGTCGGCCTTGGCGACTTCGCCAACGGCACGGCAGGAGAGCTGCCGTATGGCCGCAAGCGCGCGCTCGAGATCGCCACGACGCTTGCGCTGGAGCCCGAGATGATGCTGCTCGACGAGCCGACCGCAGGGATGGCGCACGACGACGTCGAGCGGATCACGGCGCTCATCAAGAAGGTCGCCGTCAACCGCACGGTGCTGATGGTCGAGCACAATCTTTCCGTCGTCTCGACGCTGTCCGACCACATCACGGTGCTGGCGCGGGGCGAGATCCTGGCGGAAGGCACGTACGCGACGGTGTCGAAGCACCCGGACGTCGTCGAGGCCTACCTGGGGACGGCGCATGGCTGACGCGCCCGTCGTGGCCACCGGCGGGAGTGTCGCGGCCGATGCGGCGGCGCCGTTCTTTGCTGTGCGGGACCTCAACGCCTGGTACGGCGAGTCGCACGTGCTGCACGGCGTCACGTTCGACATCCATCCCGGTGAAGTCGTCACGCTGCTCGGGCGAAACGGCGCCGGCAAGACGACGACGCTGAAATCGATCATGGGCGTCGTGCCGCGACGCGAAGGCTCGATCGTGTTCGAGGGCCGCGAGACCGGCAAGCTTGCGTCGAACCGGATCGCCCACCTCGGCATCGCCTGGTGCCCCGAGGAGCGGGGCATCTTCTCGAGCCTCAACGTCGAAGAGAACCTGCTGCTGCCGCCCGTGGTTCGTCCCGGCGGGATGACGGTGGAGGAGATCTTCGAGCTCTTCCCCAATTTGAAGGAGAGGCTCGCGAGCCAGGGAACGAAGCTGTCGGGCGGCGAGCAGCAGATGCTCGCGATCGGCCGCATCCTGCGCACCGGCGCGCGGCTCCTGTTGCTGGACGAGCCGACCGAGGGATTGGCGCCGGTCATCGTCCAGCAGATCGGACGCACGATCCACGCGCTCAAGAAAAAAGGCTACACCGTGCTGCTGGTCGAGCAGAATTTCCGTTTTGCGGCGACCGTCGCCGACCGCCACTATGTCGTCGACCACGGCAAGGTCGTCGACATGATTCCCAACGCCGAGCTCGACCGGAACATGGCCAAGCTGCACGAGTATCTGGGCGTTTAGGGCCCCGACCATGCAGATCTTCGGCATCGCGACGCAGGCGCTGTTCGGACAGCTCCTGATCGGCCTCATCAACGGCGCGTTCTACGCGCTTCTGAGCCTCGGCCTCGCCGTCATCTTCGGGCTTCTCAACATCATCAATTTCACGCATGGCGCCCAGTACATGCTGGGCGCCTTCTGCGCCTATTTCCTTCTGCAGGGCGCGGGGATCGGCTACTGGTGGTCGCTGCTGGTCGCGCCGATCGCGGTCGGCATCCTCGGCATCGTCATCGAAAAGACGATGCTGAAGCGCCTCTACGCGCTCGACCACCTGTACGGGTTGCTGCTGACCTTCGGTCTCGCGCTCGTGCTGCAGGGCGTGTTCACCAACTACTACGGGTCGTCGGGGCTGCCCTATCGCATACCGGACGAGCTCTCCGGCGGCTTCAACCTGGGCTTCATGTTCCTGCCGAAGTATCGCGCGTGGGTGATCGTCGCCTCGCTCATCGTGTGCCTTGCCACCTGGTTCGTGATCGAGCGGACGAAGCTCGGGTCGTACCTTCGCGCTGCCACCGAGAATCCGGCACTGGTGCAGGCGTTCGGCATCAATGTTCCGCGCATGGTGACGCTGACGTACGGCTTTGGCGTGGGACTCGCTGCGTTCGCGGGCGTGATGGCCGCGCCGATCTACCAGGTCAATCCGCAGATGGGCGCAAACCTGATCATCGTCGTGTTCGCCGTGGTGGTCATCGGCGGCATGGGATCGATCATGGGCGCGATCGTCACCGGCTTCGGGCTCGGCGTGATCGAAGGCCTGACGAAGGTCTTCTACCCGGAGGCGTCGAATACCGTGATCTTCGTGATCATGGTGATCGTGCTGATGCTGAAGCCGGCGGGCTTGTTCGGAAAGGAGCGCTAGCAGCATGGACACCACGGCCGCGGCCTCGCACGACACCCGGGCCGGCATCATCGAAACGCGCACTGCGCGCGGTAACCGCACGTTCCTCGTGGCGACGCTCGTAATGGCGCTCATGTTCGTCGTTGCGCCGTTCGTCGGCGTGTACCCCGTGTTCCTCATGAAGGCGCTGTGCTTCGCGCTCTACGCGTGCGCGTTCAACCTCTTGATCGGCTACGGCGGTCTCCTGTCCTTCGGGCACGCGATGTTCTTGGGCGTGGCCGGGTACGCGTCCGCGTACACCGCGAAAAACTGGGGCTTCCCGCCCGAGCTCGCGATTCTGTTCGCAACGGCCCTGTCGGCGCTGCTGGGCCTCGTCAGCGGTCTGATCGCGATCCGCCGCCAGGGCATCTACTTCGCGATGATCACGCTCGCGCTGTCGCAGATGATCTTCTTCTTCTGCCTGCAGGCGACGTCGATCACCGGCGGCGAGGACGGCATCCAGTCGGTGCCGCGCGGCAGGATGCTCGGCGTGCTCGATCTTTCCAACACGCTGGTGATGTACTACGTGGTGCTCGCGATCTTCCTCGCGGCATTCCTGCTCATTCACCGCATCATCCATTCGCCGTTCGGCAACGTGCTGAAGACGATCCGCGACAACGAGCCGCGCGCGATTTCACTCGGCTACGACGCCGAGCGCTACAAGCTGCTCGCGTTCGTGCTTTCCGCCACGCTGACGGGACTCGCGGGCGCGACGAAGGCGATCGTCTTCCAGCTCGCGTCGCTCACCGACGTGCACTGGTCGATGTCCGGCGAGGTCGTGCTGATGACGTTGCTGGGCGGGATGGGCACGATCTTCGGACCGGTGGTCGGTGCGTTCATCCTGATCGGCATGGAAAACTACCTGGCCAGCTTCGGCCAGTGGGTCACCGTGATCACCGGCGTCATCTTCGTGTTCTGCGTGATGGCGCTGCGCAAGGGCATCGTCGGCGAGCTCGGCGCCTGGTGGTTGAAGCGCGGAAAGTAGACGCTCGCCGGCGTTCGCGCTAGATTGCCGGCCATAGGTTGTTAGTATCGCGCCGCGCGCCCCAGTGAGAGGGAGCGGCCAGGATCCACCGCTCCCCGCATTTTCCTGACTATCGCTGAGGCACCTATGCGCTTTCCCGCTTTTCGCCACGCTTTCTCTGCCTGCGCCGTGGTTGCGGCGCTTTCGGTGTCCCTAATCCCCGCCATTGCGGCCGCGCAGGAGCTCAAGATCGCGGTCGCCGCGGACATCACGTCGATGGATCCGCACTTCTTCAATCTCTTCCCGAACAACAACGCGGCGGAGCACATCTTCGACAAGCTGGTCCAGATGGATGCGGACTCGAAGATGATCCCGGGGCTTGCGACGTCGTGGAAGGTGATCGATCCCACGACGTGGGAATTCAAGCTGCGCAAGGGCGTCAAGTTCACCGACGGCTCCGAGCTGACGGCCGAGGACGTCGCATTCTCGATCGACCGCGTGCCGAACGTACCGAACAGCCCGGGACCATTCTCCGCGTATACGAAGGCGATCGTCTCGAAACAGATCGTGGATCCGTACACGATCCGCTTCAAGTACGCGGCTCCGTATCCGCTTGCCCCCAACGACCTGTCGACCATCTACATCGTCTCGAAGAAGGTGGCGGCCAACGCGACGACCGAGGATTTCAACAGCGGCAAGGCGGCGATCGGCAGCGGCCGCTACAAGCTCGCCAAGTACACGTCGGGCGATCGCGTCGAGCTCGTCCGCAACGACACCTACTGGGGTGACAAGTCGCCGTGGGAGAAGGTCACGTTCAAGATCATCAAGAACGAGCCGGCCCGGGTGGCGGCCCTCTTGTCCGGCGACGTCGACGCGATCGAGCAGCCGCCGACCGCCGACCTCTCGAGGATCAAGGGCGATCCCAAGTTCACCGTCTCGTCCAAGATTTCGCACCGCGTCATCTATTTCAACTTCGACCATCTCGACCGCTCGAGCCCGTTCATCACCGACAAGGCGGGCAAGCCGCTCGCGAAGAATCCTCTGCTCGACGTTCGCGTGCGTCGTGCGATCTCGAAGGCGATCAACCGCCAGGCGATCGTCGACCGGGTGATGGAAGGGCAGGCGATTCCGTCGGGGCAGCTCGTGTCGGAGAAGCTCTTCGGCAACGTGCCCGGGCTCAAGGCGGACGCGTACGACGTCGAAGGCGCGAAGAAGCTTCTGGCCGAAGCAGGCTACCCCGACGGATTCAACATCACGATCCACGGCCCGGCCGGGCGCTACGTCAACGACGAGAAGATCGTCCAGGCCGTCGCGCAGATGCTGTCGCGCGTCGGCATCACCGCCAAGGTCGAGACGGCCCCGATGGCGCCGTATTCGGCGCGCGCGGCGAAGCAGGAGTTCAGCCTCCACATGGTGGGCTGGGGCGCATCCACGGGCGAAGCGTCGAGCCCGCTGCGCTCGCTGCTCGCGACGTTCAATCGCGAGAAGGGATTGGGCGCCGTCAACTGGGGTCGCTACAGCAACGTCAAGGTCGATTACCTGATCGAGCAGGCGCTGCAGCAGGTCGACGACGAGAACCGCAGGACGATGCTGCAGAACGCGACCAAGCTCGCGATGGAGGATCTGGGAATCATGCCGGTCCACTTCCAGTTCACGATCTGGGCGACCAAGAAGAACGTCACGTACACGCCGCGCACCGACGAGTACACGCTCGCGTTCCAGTTCAAGCCGGTCGGCGGCGCGCCGAAGCCCTGATCGCGCGTTGACGTAGACCGCCGGCGCGAGAACTCCGGCGTCCAGGATGCTGGTCTTCATCATCCGCCGCAGCCTGCAGAGCATCGTCGTGCTGCTCGCGATGTCGGTGCTCGTGTTCGTCGGCGTCTACGCGGTCGGCAATCCGATCGACATCCTGATCAGCCCGCAGGCCGACCAGCAGGACCGCGAGCGCGCGATCGCCGCGCTCGGCCTCGACAAGCCGCTGTGGGCGCAGTACTGGAGCTTCCTGAGCG